>Ga0310124_10003379_pt1 | contig 10728 bp, 13 predicted proteins | sample CB11b_AW_Bot5_MG_FD_203507 | JGI IMG/M metagenome (GOLD analysis project Ga0310124, IMG submission 203507) | Marine microbial communities from Western Arctic Ocean, Canada - CB11b_AW_Bot5 | ecosystem: Environmental > Aquatic > Marine > Oceanic | place: Canada: Western Arctic Ocean | collected...
TGTCGAGCGTGCCCGTCGCCAGCTGGGGGATGCGCCGATCGCCAACCGCTGCCAAATCCCTCTGCGCGGACCAGGATGTCCGCCAGGTGCACGGCTGCGGTTCGCTGCGCGTGATCGCCCTGTGGTCGAAAGTCATGATGATCGGCGATAGGATCTGGGAAAAACCATAGAATCCGGAGTTGACAAGCTTGAGCACTTTCGCCGAGACGACCTGGTCGTTGGCGATTTCCGCCCCAAGCTGACGCGCCGTGGTGCGTTCGTCGTCGACCATCTCGACAATCCTGGCAACAACCCCCGGTAATGTAGGCAGGTTGCCGGACTGTTCGATCCGCGCCCGTACGCGTCCCTTTCGCTGTTCGGGGTCGCGCTTGCCTTTGGTCACGAAAGTGCCGCCTCAGCCGCGACGCAACGATGCCAAGTGGCGGCGAGCGATATCCTTGATGTGCATCATCGTACGCATCCTCTTCCCACCCGGAAAAACGGTGATCGAGGGCTGCCAGCAGATCCGCTTCATCCGCCGTAGCGTCCTCGTCGCTGGCAGCAGGTGCTTCTTCCTCTGCTTCGATACAGAGTTCAGCGACACCCCAGCCCTCCAGACGGCTGAGTACGGCTGGTGACAGGCGCGCCCCTTTCGGTAGCAGGGTGCGTCCATGGTCGTTGACGACGGGTTCGGCGACGACGTCACCTACCTGGGCCTGGACTGCAGGAATCGTGCGCATCAGTCGAGATCGTTGAGGTGGGAGCGACGCCAGTATTTCTGCAGCTTCTCGCGCACCCAAGCAACTGGCGTCAGACACAAGGCATTGTATCCCCCCCACGTCCAGCGTAGCGGCCAGGAACGCGTACGGATCAGCGGACGGATCAACTTCTTGCGCTCCTGCGTGACCAGCTCCAGCTTGCGGCTGAGACCCACCATGGCGCGTTCGTAGGCGTGGGTGACGAGGTTGTTGGCGTGGCGCACGAGCTTTTCGGGTTGTGTGACCGTAACACGTGGACAGACCATACTACTCTCTCGCAGAACGAACTGGCGGACCCACTGCTCGGGCAGCTCTCCACGGTGGCGTTCGGCCGCCTCGGCGATGGTGTCGTGATTCATCACAGCATATGTGCGGCAGATCAGCGGGCGGACGGCATAGATCGTGCAGCCATTGTTGTCCCCGAGAAAGGGACACCTCTGCGGCCGCTCTTCGGTGATCGACAATAGCTGTGTGGCGCGTTCGGCGTCAAAGTTGGATCGCACATGATCAGCGATACGCGCATACTCGGCCTTGTACAGGGGAAACATCGTCGCCCAGCCCTCGTCCATCTCCGCTGGTGTCAGCGAACAGCACTCACCGGAGTTGGCACAACAGGTGGAAGGCACGTCCTCATAGATGGCGTCGAGTTCGACGGCCAGTGTGTCGAGCTCTTGGCGGGACAGATTCGATCTCTGCATCATGACAGGAAGATGCCCCATCCCCCCGCCCGCGGCAACCGGGCTTGACGACCCCAGGGCGGTCTGATTATCTACAACTATCCACCCAGTCGTTGAGGCAAAAGAGGCGCCGTGACCCAAAAGGAGAAGTTCCTCGGGACACTATGAGTGCTGCAATGTCTACTCAAGAGCCAAACAAAGAGGGCACGATGTATGTGGGCAACTGCCCGCGTTGCCGCAAGCGCATCGAGGTGAAAATCGGGTCCGGAGGAACGGACAGCCGCTTTTTTAACGCCCGCTAGTTGCGGATCATGCTGCCGGCGAAGGACTGGATCGTGGAATCAGTCTGCCTCCAGCTGAGCCAGCAGGGCCGTCACCGCCTGGCGGATCATGCTGTCACTCTCCGGGGCGATCATCAGTACACTGGGATAGACCTTGAAGGCCTCATCCACCTCGTAGCCACCCCGTTCATACTCTTCTTGCGTGGGCACATAGCCGATGCAGCCATTGGCGTAGCCGCAGAGAACAACGGGGGCTGCTGCCGCCGCTTCGATGTCCAGTTGATAACGCACGAAGATCTCCCCCTCCATGCCCAGCCACGTTAGTCCGCCCAGTCTTAGCCCCTGAATTTCGAAGGTTTGGGTCTCCGCCGGCTGCGGATTGCGGGCCGTCTCGAGCCACGCCCTGGACCATTCCAGCTGGGCTTTGGGGACACGTTGCGACCACTCACCCGCAGCGGACATCGACTTGAGAGCCACCTTCAACCCCTGCATCACCCGTTCTGTCGCGGCCCGTACCGACGGTGGTGGTGGCATCAGGGGCAGATCGAGTCGGTGACTACGGGCTACGACCGGCGAGGCCTTGAGCGTCTGCGCGCTCTGTGCAGCGAAGGCGACGGCAACACCGAGTTCCTGTCCCAGATTCGCCACAGCAGCGAAACTCCCGTCGCTGCCACGTGGATTGATATCCCCAGCAGCGCCATTGACGAACATCGAAAAAGCACCACCCATCCGTCGTTCGACTTCGGCACACGCAGCCCCCGGAAAATCAGCTGACAGGACATGATTGGAATTGCCGAGCACGACGGGATGACAGGCGTGTTGAAAAATGACCGCCTGCCCCTCGGTGGTATGCACCGTCAGCACATGTGCGTGTGGGGCGACGGCGCCCTGGGGATTCTCCCCGATGACGACGGCACCGGCACGCGCCTGACGACGATTGATGCCGATCTGGACTGACGCCCTGGCATAGGCGAGTTGGGCATCAGCAAAACTTGCGGCAGCCTCCCTGGCACATTCACACACCCTCTCGCAGATCTGCTGTAGATAGGTTCCGTCCACATCCCCCATCCCGCGAAAATTCAGGGTCAGTGGTCCCGCGTGAGTATGGGTGCAGCTGACAAGGATCGTGTCTTCGGCGGTACCGGGCACAACGGCACTCACCTGACGGCGAATCCGCGCCACCCACGCCGGGGCGAGTGCGACCACATCGAGGCTGATCAGCACAGCGGTGACCGTGCCATCGGTCCAGGCCAGAAGCCGGGCGTACAATGGATCATGAATCCCAGTCGCTCCTGAACTGCGGCCCCAATAACCGCCCATGTGAATTCCCACGGGTGGAGTGATATCACGCCGCGCCCAGCCTGCCTGCAGTCTGTCCATCATCAATCCCTGGCCTCATCGGCCAGTGCGTTCCAACCTGTGGGCAGCACCACGAGTTCGATGCTATCTGCCACGGCGTCAAAGAGAGCGCGAAGATCCGCTGATGCCAGGCGCAAGGTGGGTGCTGGCGACGGCTCCCAGGCCGGGTCTGCGTAAAGGAGCAGACCACCATCGAATTGCAGGGCGCAGTCGTCATCCGCCTCCTGCACCAGATACTGTTCCCAGTCGAAAGGGCCGGCGCCGAGCGACACAAATGGAATGGCGCCATAACGCCGAAGCCGGCCTTGCAGCTGTTGTTGCACTGCGACCTGGCTGTCCATCTCTGTTGATACGATGGCACAGGCACGTAACAAAGCGGCACCGTGCTGCAAGCGCAGTTCACCCGCTTCGACATCGAGCAGTAGAAAGGGACGATCGCTGTCGATCTGGTGGATCCAGGCCTCGAGAGCATCGTTGATTCGCGCCACATCGGCGTCGCACCGTGGTATGGCGATCCACATGAGACAGAACGTCAAAGTGGTACAGGAAATGCGCATGGGTTATTAGAAGACGTAGACCGGCCAGCCCGTCTCGACATTTTCATACAGGTAACTCAGGTCCTGCTCGTCGACCCGGATGCATCCATGGGTGATACTCTTGCCGAGATTGATCTCGTAGAGTGTGCCATGGATCATGATGTCTTTGAGAAAGTAGATGGCATAACTTCCTAGAATGCCACGTTGAAAACGGCGTGGATCCTCTGCAAATACCGGAATGTCTTCCCCTGCCTCGAGGAAATCCCACTCCGGTCGAGTCCAGATGGGGTCAGCGACCTTGCGCAGTACGTGAAAGCGGCCCTTCGGCGTACTGAAGTTCCAATTGTGCTTGTAGGCCTTGGGGCCCTCGAAACGCCGGGCCGCACCGGTGGCACAGACGGCATCGCGCAACAATCTGTGTCCGCCATCACGCAACTTTACACGGTTGTCGCGTGTATCGATCACGATGTAGGGCGTGCTCACGTTCTGACGCGTTGCCAGTTGTGCCAGAAGAGTACGGTGACGGCTGTCTTCGTCGGCAGCGGCGGGCGTGGCCAACAGAATCAGAGCCAAAAAAAAACGGCCGGTGATGGGAAATACCTTCACCGGCCGCCTGTAGCTTCGTAGTGGATCCGACCTGAGATGGCCGGTGTGAATCACATCGAATCGCGCATGTACCAGGGCGTATTCGCTTCAACCAACTCGTCATAACGAGCCGTAGCCGTGGCGACGCCAGTGACGACGGCGTCCGCCTTGCCCTTGGCACCATTCGCCGTGGACGTGGCGCCCTCGAAATCCTCGCGAGAGACGGAAGAGCGCGCCGCAGTCAGATCTGCGTCGGCGCTGTCCAGACTGGCACGCAACTGCTCGATGTCTCCCTCGGTGCCCTTGCCAGCGGGCGCCGCGTCGAGACTTGTGCGCGCGCCCTGCACGGCGACGGAGGCAGTGGCGATAGCCGACTCAGCGCCGCTCTTGGCGCTGGCCTTGGCCTGCGTTGCGGAAGAGGTCGCCCGATCGGCTTTGGACTTGGCCTCGGCAAGCTTGGGTGCCACCGTGGCCCAATCCTTGAACATCTTCTCTGCCTCGGCGTCGAAAGCTGCCTTGGCGTCGTCGTAGGCGCTCTGCGCCGATGACAGTTCACTGCTCGCGTACTTCTCGGCGCCTGCCGCACGGGCACCATCAAGAGACGCTTTGGCAGCGTCCAGGTCAGCCTGAGGCGGATCGCCACCGCAACCAGAGAGAGCGGCGACGGCGAACAAGCCCAGAATGACCGGCGCGAGAAACCGAGTCGCTACCCGCTTCATAGATTTCCTCCAACCTGTGGCTTTGAATACGGAATTTGATGAAAGTCTGAGTGCGTGGATAACGCGCGTAACTGACGGTGGGGAAACTACATACTGCTTTGAAGGCTTGTCAAGCAAAAAGCCTCAGGAACTTGCCTCCGGAGGCGGTCGCTGATCAGGCCGCTGGCGCGTCGTTTCCTCCTTCACCTGTTCATGAAGATCGTTGTATTCAGCCTCCAGCGTCTCGCCTTCAGCCCGCGCCGGATCCAATTCGGCGCGGGTCGTCTGCAATTCGGCTTCCGCCGCGGTGATGCGCTCTCGCAAATCCCGCTTGGCCTCGTCGGCGCGGTCGAGTCGCGGTTCGATGGCTCGGCGGTAGCGCACATAATCGATGACGACTTGCGCAGCAAAAAAAATGCAGCCCACAGCCAGCAGAGCGATGACCCATTCCACCTATCTACAGTCCTCTCCAGCTCTCACTCGTATACCATCTCTTCTTCCCCCTCTTCGTCGCCGTCATCGGGAGCCTCTGGATCGTCGTGGATCCAGCCACAGGCTGTGCACAACGGCGACTCCGGATCGCGATCGGCGCCACACCCCGGACAACACTGGCGCTTGGGGACGAGGTAGTAGACGGCGACGACGACAAGTAGCAGGACGGCGAACACCGTGGAGATTACCATGGTCTCTGTCAGACCGCATCAACACTGAGGCCGACGATCTTTGCATTCGCCTCACGAAGGCGCAACGACAGATTTCGGGAAATGTTGAGGATCATCGTCATCTGCACCCGGGGACTTTGAGTGAAAAATGTGCTCAGCGGTTTCTTCGGGAATGCGAGAATTCGACAATCGACGATGGCCCGGATATCGGCGGAGTGGGGTAGGATGTCGATGAGGGACATCTCACCGAAAAAATCCCCCGGCTCCTCGAGCTTGGCGAGGGCAACCCTCTGGCCCTGCGCCTCGCGCTCGGCCTGTACCGCTCCGGCTTCGAGCACGAAAAGACAATCACTCGAGGTCCCTTCCTGAACGATCAATTCACCTGCGGCATGCTGTCGGCGTTCACCGATGTCGAGCAGCGCCTGCAACTCATCTGTCGACAGGCCCACCACCAGGGGTGAGACGGTAAGGGCGGGATTTTCGGTCATGGACATGGCCTCAAAGCGTCTTCAGCGAGTGCGGGCGACGTGGGTCAATATAGCCGGGACGGACCTCAATGGTCAAGAACAAAAACGGACGCAAACGCTTTAAAATCTTGGACTTGGCTCGTTTTCACTGGCCTGGCTCAGATCAACCCGGCTTTCGCCGGCGATTGATCTTTCGAATTTGACGGCGCCGACGCCAGCGGCTCGGTTTTAATCTCTGACGCCGACCCATCGGCACCAGAATCGCCCCTTCCTGCTCCAACTCCGTCAGCACGTTGTTGAGCCGGTCTGGGTAGTTGGTGATCACCCCCTGGACCCCCATCTGGATTACATCGCGCAGAACCGCCCCTTCATCAACCGTCCAGGTCCACACGGAGACGCCCCGTTTACGCATCTCCTCGAAGAATGGTGGCGTCAGGGCGGCATGCCAGACGTTGAGAATATTTGCACCCACGGCAAGAACCTCGCGCGCAACCCGCCGCGCCCGCATGCGCGATGGGGACGTGGGCAGGTTGCCGATGAGCAGCGCTGTCGGCACCGAGGGATCGACGGCGTTGATGCGGCGTACCGTCTCTGGGGAAAAGGATTGGATGACGATCTGGTCGGCAACATCCACATCATGCGCCACCTTGAGCACTCGCTCGGCGAGCCAGTCGGCTTTGATCTCGACCACGGCAAGGGCATGATGACGCAACAGGTCGAATGCTTCCTGCAAGGTCGGAATACGTTCGCCGACAAAGCCGTTGCCAAACCAAGCGCCGGCATCCGCTTCGCGCAGTTGCGCGTAGGTCCATTCATCCACCGGGCCTTCGCGGTCGGTGGTGCGATCGATGGTGGGATCGTGCATGACGATGACGACGCCGTCCCGAGTGGCGCGCACGTCGATTTCGACGGCATCGACGCCAAGTTGAATCGCCCGCTCGAAAGCAGCCAGGGTGTTCTCCGGGGCCAGGCCGGAACCGGAAGCTCCTCGGTGGGCGACGCGAATAGGATGAATCACAGCAGTCTGCCGATCTCAGGCGCCAAACTTTGCCAGACGCTGTGCATGCGCCAGCGCCAGTGCCATCAGCGCCGTGGACGGGATCTGCCCCAGGGCGCCGGCAGCGCAACTACGCTCGGTGAGTTGCGCTTCTGGCATGGGAAAGCCCGCCTTGCTGGCGATCACGGTGGGCACGGGGTGCCAACTGTGACCGCCCATCACCGACGGCGTCGAGTGATCTCCCGTGACGATGAGGACGTCGGGTTCGAGTTCGAGAATCCGGGGAATCCTGGCATCGAGTTCTTGCAGCAGATGGACCTTCTTGTCGAAGTCGCCATCTTCGCCTGCACTGTCCGTCTTTTTCACATGCACGTAGTAAAAATCCTCCTCCGCACACGTTCGCCAACGCTGCTGTAGCAGGTCGAATTCGGCGTCGACATCCCAGTCTGTTTCAGGGGTATCCATACCGACAACACTGGCGATTCCCCGATACATCGGATACCCGGCGATCCCTACCGGGTGCAGTCCGTACACCTGCTGCATGGAGGGCAGTTCCGGATAACGACCAAAACCGCGGATAAGCACCATATTCGCCGGCGACTGCTCGACGAGAATCTTGCCGACTTGAGAAAGGAATTCGTTGGCGACCTCCACCATGCGCTCGTCGGTGGCGGATGACGCCTGCAAAGGCAGCGGCGCTTGACCGGTCACCTGCGGATCCGAATCGGTGACCCCATCAGACAACCCCGGGCCACGAAAAATCACGGCGGCGCGGTATTCCATCTCGGGTGCCACGGTGACTTCGATTCCAGGAATCGAGATCTGCTGCAGCAAAGCACACAACTGCTCACAGAGTTCGGTAGGGATGCGACCGGCGCGGCGGTCGGTGACCTTCCCAGCGCCATCGACGGTACAGAAATTGAGCCGCGCGGCGACATCACCCGGTTTGAAATCGAGTCCAAGCCCCAGACCCGAAAGGGCACCGCGGCCGATTGCCGTCGTCCATGGATCGTAGCCGAACAGGGCCAGGTGTGCGGGGCCACTGCCGGGGGTGAATCCGGGACCCAGGGGTGAGATGAGGCCACTGGAGCCACGCGCACAGAGAGCGTCCAGATGGGGCAAATTTGCCGTCTCCAACTCACTGCGTCCCGTCTCGGAATGAGGGAGACCTCCCAGACCATCGACGACGAGTAGAACAATCCTCGTATCGCTGTCGGTGAGGAACAGACTTCGGGTATAGTCAGAACTGATCATGGGTGCCCGTCAAACCTTAGAGTTTCTCTTGACCTATCGTGCTGCTGCCAGTTCGGCTGGTCCGTCGGTGACGGCCGCCGCTCTGATATCCTGGATGTCGACGCCATCCCCCGCACCGGCAGGGCGGATATCGCGCACGACCATCTGCACCGTGCCGACACCGTTGAAGGTATCCTCACTCAGTTCGAAGGCGACGTCGACGCGATCACCCACCTCCAACTCGCCCGCCACACCCCCTTGGCGCCACCACATTGCAGAGCGCGAACCGCCGTCGAGATGAAACGCCAGTTTCAAATGCTCTCCCTCTTTGCCTACACGCGATACCGCCGCCACTTCGAGGTCTCGCGCGGCGAACAGTGGCGTCGGATGTCCTTGCCCGAATGGCTCGACACGGCGCAACTGTTGCACCGTGGACATGTGAATGTCACTCGGCTTCAATTCGAGGTCAATCTCGAGCTGCGCCTCCATGTCTTCGGGCCTAAGTTGGGCATTCGCATGGTCGATCAAGGCGGCGCGAAATTCTTCAAATTGCCCCGCCGGCAAGGAGAATCCGGCGGCGGCAGCGTGGCCACCATATGTCGTCAGCAAGGCGGCGCAGGAGCTGATTCCGTCGTTGATGTCGTAGCCAGGAATGCTACGTGCAGAGCCAACATACACACCATTACGCTGGACATCGGTGACGACCACTGCGGGGCGGTGAAATGTCTCGGAGAGGTTGCTCGCGATCAGTCCGATGACGCCAAGATTCCACTCCTCGCCAAGTACGCAGATCAGCCGTTCCCGCTGTAGCATTTCGTCGGTGATCAGTGCCTGTCCTTCCCGCACCCCCTGCTTTTGCTGCTGCTGGCGCTGACCATTCAGTTCGTTCAGGCGGTTGGCGATACGTTTGCCCTCCTCGGCATCCTTGGCACGCAACAAAGCCAGGGCGAGGTCCGGCTTCTCCATGCGACCAGCCACATTCAGCCTTGGGCCCAGAAAGAAGGCCAGCGCCGTCGTATCTACCGGTCCCCTCGTGCACCGCGCCACGATGCGCAGCTGCTGCAGGCCGGGGCGAGCCGAGCGCTCCACCGCCTTGAGTCCATAGCGGACCAGGACTCGATTTTCATCGAGTAGCGGCACCACGTCGGCCACCGTGCCAAGGGCGACGAGATCCAGCAGATCGTTCAGGTAGCGGCGACGCTCGTCGGCCTCGATGAGGGACTCGCTCAGCCGCTGCACGACCTTGAAGGTGACGCCGACGCCCGCCAACCCCTTGAAGGGGTAATCACAATCGAGACGATTGGGATTGATGATGCTGTGTGCTGGCGGCAGTTCCGCGTTCTGACGATGGTGGTCGATGACGACGACGTCGATGCCCCGTTCACGCGCCAGGTGCAGGGCGTCGAAAGCAGATATGCCATTGTCGACGGTGATGATGAGACTGGCGCCGAGAGCGACCGCTTTTTCGACGCCGGGAGGTTTAAGACCATACCCGTCGACGTGTCGGTCCGGTAGCAGATAACTGCAGCGTGCACCCACATGCTCGAGAAAATCAAGCAACAGCGCAGTACTGCTGACGCCATCGACATCGTAATCGCCGTAGATGACGATCGTCTCATCACGGCGCACGGCGCGCTCGATTCGTTCAGCGCCCCGCTCGAGATCTTTGAGTAGTTCAGGCGGATGCAGACCCTCGGGGCCAACATCCAATTGGGCGAGTGTCAATCCACGGCTTTGCAGCAGGACATCGAGTAGCGAGCCGTAGTCGCCCTCGTGGGCCAACTGCCACACGGGGTAAAGGCGCATTCCCTCACCTGTTTTGGGGAGTGGAGTCACTTCGTGAGGGGAGAAGGCGCAATATAGACGTCACGCCTTGCCGGCGACAGCAGTGGCCCTATCTTTGGCCCCCGTGGCAAGCCTTTCCCGATGATGACGAGCTCAGTTGACCCAGTCCGCGAGACCGCGGTGCGACTGCTCACCGAGGTCGAGGGTGGCGCTCGCCTGGACTCCCTGCTCGAGGGCGTGTCGATCACCGACGGTCGTGACCGTCGGTTCCTGCATCAGTTGACGGCGGGTGCCATCAAGTGGCGTGATCGCCTCGATTGGATCCTCAACAGTTTCTCCAAACGTCCTGTCGAGTCCCTGTCCCCCGCCATTCGACAGGTCCTGCGACTCGGCGCCTATCAGCTGCTCTGGCTCGACCGCGTCCCAGAGAGAGCAGCCGTGCATTCGGCCGTCGAACTGGCCAAGCGTTTCGAGCACACCGGCACCGGTGGCTTCGTCAACGCCGTTCTGCGCCGTGTGATCGCTGAGGCTCGACAGGTCGCCTATCCCGATCGCACGGCTGACCCGGAGGCATACTTCTCCGTGTTCTACTCCCATCCCCGCTGGCTGGTCTCGCGCTGGCTCAAGAGCTGGGGACCAGAACAGACTGAAGCTTTGCTAGGCGCCAACAACGAGGCAGCCCCCCTCTTTATCCGTGCCGCTGGCGCCGCA
>Ga0310124_10003380_pt1 | contig 10728 bp, 8 predicted proteins | sample CB11b_AW_Bot5_MG_FD_203507 | JGI IMG/M metagenome (GOLD analysis project Ga0310124, IMG submission 203507) | Marine microbial communities from Western Arctic Ocean, Canada - CB11b_AW_Bot5 | ecosystem: Environmental > Aquatic > Marine > Oceanic | place: Canada: Western Arctic Ocean | collected...
ACATGAACTTGACAGACGAAAACCGCCGCCTAATCAACAAAAGCCGAATGGCCCATATGAAGGATGGCGTCATCTTGATCAACTGCTCTCGAGGCGGTCTGATTAACGAAGCGGATGTGGCTGAAGCATGCAAGAGCGGAAAACTGCTGGGCTATGGCGCCGATGTGCTTGAGCATGAACCGATTGAGGCGCCACATATATTCCACGACATTGACAATATTGTCATCACGCCTCATATCGCCAGCCGCACACGCCAGAGCGTCGAACGCCAAGCGGTCATGGCGACAGAAAACTTACTACGCTGTCTTGCTGGCGACGAGCCCCTGGCTCAAGCTAACAAGTTTTGATACTTAAAGTCTCTCTCTCTGCCGGAGCCCAAAGGATTCTACGATCAATGTAACGGGACGGAAGACACCGGGGTCATCAGCAGAAATAGCTCGATTGACCTAATACTTACGCGGACCGGCAGAACCGATGAAATCCTGCTGTTAAGGAGCCAAACTTGGCAAAACGTAAGACCTTAAAACCATCGACTGATGTGGGCTTGATCGGGTTAGCCGTCATGGGACAAAACCTCGTTCTCAACATGGCAGATCACGGCTATCGTGTTGCCGTGTACAACCGTACAACCGCAAAGATGACGGACTTCATTGAGTCGTGTCAACAAGAGGAACCTGCGGGAGATCGAGTGGTTGGGTGCAAGACTCTACGCGGATTTGTGAAAGAAATTAAAAAGCCACGCAAGATTATCCTTCTTGTCCAGGCTGGTGCCGGTGTTGACGCCGTAATCAATCAATTGATCCCTCTTGTGGATAAAAATGACATCATTATTGACGGTGGCAACTCACTTTGGACTGACACCATTCGTCGGGAACATCAGCTAGTGGCCAACGGGATCCACTTTGTCGGTAGTGGCGTTTCGGGTGGCGAGGAGGGCGCACGTTTTGGGCCATCATTAATGCCTGGCGGGTCTAAAAAGGCCTGGAACCAACTTAAGCCGATCTGGAATGCCATAGCCGCCAAAGTTAATCGCAAGACGGGAAAACCGATTGAAGATGCCAAGCCCGGCCAACCGGTCAAGGGGGGGGTGCCGTGTACCACCTATATCGGTCCCAACGGAGCCGGTCACTACGTCAAAATGGTACACAACGGCATCGAATACGGTGATATGCAATTAATCTGCGAGGCCTACTTCCTGCTTAAGCACTTACTAGGGCTCAAGCCTGATCAGATGTCTGCCATCTTTAAAGGTTGGAACAAAGGCGACCTCGACTCTTTTCTGATGGAGATTTCGACTGACATCCTTCAGCAGCGCGACCCGCAAGATCCCAAGAAGTGGTTTGTTGACGTTGTGCTTGATACCGCCGGACAGAAAGGGACCGGAAAATGGACATCAGCGAATGCGTTAGATATGGGCGTACCTGCAGCAACAATTGCCGAAGCCGTATTTGCCCGATGCATTAGTGCAATCAAGCCCCAGCGTGTCAGGGCAAGCAAAATCCTCAAGGCTCCACGAAAGAAGTATACCGGGTCTAAACAGAAACTGATCACTGCGATCCGCGATGCACTGTATTGCTCGAAAATATGTTCGTATGCCCAAGGCTTTTCGCTCATGGCCGAGGCTCAACAAGAATACAACTGGAAGCTCAACTTCGGACAGATTGCGATGATTTGGCGTGGCGGCTGTATTATTCGCGCTCGTTTTCTACAGAAGATCAAAGAAGCCTACGATCGTAATCCAAAACTGACCAACCTATTGCTCGACCAATACTTCCGCCGAAAGGTCAGCCAAGCGCAAAGCAATTGGCGTCATGTCGTTTCTCTGGCAGCAACCAACGGCATTCCGTGCCCAGCATTCATGTCGGCGCTGTCGTACTACGACAGCTACCGAAGTGCCGTATTACCTGCCAACCTTTTGCAAAGTCAGCGGGATTATTTCGGTGCCCATACGTATGAACGTATCGATATGCCACGTGGCAGGTTCTTCCACGTGGACTGGCCTGATCCAAACCGACCCCAGATCAAGATTTGATAATTCAAATGACTGAATACGTTTTACCAGTTGACCAACACAACGCCATCGTGCAAGCGGCTTATCAAAAGCGGGGCTATACCTCCGATGAGTCATTACAAGCATCTCGATTCTGCGAACTTGCTGCTTGGCACGGGATTAAGACGCATAATGCACTCAAGGCGCTGCATTTAGATGATTTCCTTGGATCCGGTAACAAGCAAGCCCCAGGCTGTGTACCCGGCGCTGCGGTCGTGAAAAAACCAAGTAAATTTAATGCTGCAGCCAAATGGATTGCCAACAAAAAACTTGGCCAGGCAGTGGCATTTGATGCAATCGAGACCGCGATGTCATTGGCGGACCGGTACGGTGTGGGGATTGTCAGTGTCGACCAGGCGTTTCACTACCTGTGGGGGGGCGGCTATGTGATGGAGGCAGCCAAGAAAGGATATGTAGCCTATACGAATTGCACCTCGTCGCTGGCTGAGGTTGTTCCATTTGGAGGCAAGTTCCCCACACTGGGAACAAACCCTCATTCATGGGGTTTTCCTACCGTTGAAGCCATTGGATTCCCCATCGTGATAGATTGGGCAACCAGCGTTATCGCGATGGGCAAGGTTCAGCAACTGGAGCGTGAGGGGCAGCAACTACCACCCGATGCAGCCGTTGATGCCAACGGCAATCCCACAACCGATCCGACCAAGGTGGCAGCCTTGTTACCATTCGGGCAGCACAAGGGTTATGGCTTATCCTTGATCAATGAACTGGTTGCTGCCCTGATCGGTGGTTCACTTCCGACAATAAGATCCATAGCGCAACATGAAGATCCTGACGAGAAAACCACAACCAGTTTCTTTTTTCAGGTGATCCACCGAGATGCATTGAGTTGCAACGTCTTTGCCAAAGGACGCAATCAGACCGAGAATCTCAAGGCCGTGATTGACGACGTATTGGGACATGGCAACTCTCCTCCGCGTGGACGGTGCATTCTGCCGGGCCAAATCGAGCATGAAGCGGCGATGCGTAGCAATTATGCAGGGGGCCTTATTTTTACCGAGGCGGAAATTAAAGAATTTGATCAAATTGGCCGCGAGGCAGGGGTTGTATTGGATGCCGGTTCATTACAGGCGGTCAATGCATAGATCCACCAGGGGGCAAACTTTTGGCCTCGCCGCGGAGCAGAACTTCACCTCCGTCCAAGTCGGTAAACCATTTTAATAACATAATTTACGGAAATAAAGGCCACTGGGGAAATCAATGCTTTTGCATCATTTGGCCGAACGATACCGACTGAGTTTCTGTTTAAAATCTGCTTTCTCTAAAACATCCCGGTTCACCACATACTCCGGTGCCTGGCCTTGAAAAACATTCAATACCGCCTTGCATGCACCGCGCCCATTGCCAAGCAGTGCTTCGTCCGTCCAGCCCACGGCATGCGGAAGCATAATGCAATTATCTAGTTCCAAAAGTGGATCATTTGACTCAATGGGTTCCACCTCAAAAACATCAAGTGCCGCACCACGGATCTGATTTGAGCGCAACGCCTCGATTAGTGCTGCAGTATTCACGATGGGGCCGCGTGCCGTATTGATCAAGTAAGCCGACTCCTTCATTAAACCAAATTCGCGTGGCCCCATCAGACCACGGGTCTCATCGTTTAAAAGGCAGTTCACGCACACAAAGTCTGCATTCTTAAGCAGCGTATCAAGATCGACCAGTTTGACGCCCAACTCGTCTGCCTTTTCCTTTGGGCAGTAGGGGTCAAAAGCCAGACGCTCGGCAAGATCAAACGGTGCCAGCAGTTTCATAACATCTTGAGCGATATTGCCAAGGCCAATGGTGCCAATCACCTTGTCAATCATGCAGGAACCATAGATGAACTTGTGGTCCATCCACCGCCCCTCACGAAGGATCTTGCTTTTGGGGAATATTTCCTTGGCCGCCGCAAGAATGAGAGTCACAGTTCCCTCAGCCAGAGGTCGTCGTACGCCATCTGGAGTAATGGCCAAAACAACCTCATGGTCCGTACATGCCGCCACGTCAACCATATCGTAACCGACGCCAAAACGTGCCAGAACAGACAGTTTTTTGCTACCAACAAACGTCTGCGGCGTCCAAGCAGGCAGGTATGAGATTACGGCGTCATATCCGGCGATCTGATCCGCTGTCACGACATCCTTGTAGTCATCAAAGAATGCATACTTCACGCCGGGGGTCTGGTCGAGCAGGTTAAGACCGATATCCTTAAACGCAAGCTGGCCATCGTCCGCAAGAAAATCCCGTGTCAATCCGACACTAAATTCATCACCCATCGGGGGCATCCTTTCCTAAAATAGCCTGATGGCCCTCCACAAATCCACCAATGATCAAGACGAAGATTGTAGTGTCTATAATTAGATTAGACAGATGACGAACCTATCTGATCAGCTTTCCATCCCACGCCGGCCCATTGTGGTCTATGATGGCCAGTGCGCGTTCTGCATCCGTCAAGTCATAAAGATGAAACAGCGAGATTGCAACGGCACCTTTGACTATCTGCCGAATCAGACCGAAGGGCTTGAACTGCAATTTCCTAAGCTGATGGAACAGGATCTCAATGCAGGAATGCGCCTTATTAACACCGATTCAACCGTAAGCGTTGGTGCCGATGCGGTCTACCAGATCACACGTCGTCTCGATGGATGGCGCCACCTTGCCTGGCTGTACCGTGTGCCTATCCTCCGATGGGTCTTTCGCTCAGCCTATGCCTGGGTTGCCAAGAACCGACACCGACTCGCCGAAAAATGTGACGATGGCAGTTGCAAGCTTTAGGTTATTCACCCTTGCCTAGCGCCTGAGGCGTGTATTGAAACCAAACCGATGCGAATCAATTGCATGCAGGCATGTCAAATCGAACTTCAACAGACCCCTTGACAACTCTCATGGCACCCTGAGGTCACGAGGGAAAAAATAAAATTTCATCGCTGCTTTGGCTTGCTGCAATGTTTTCTCAGCAACCTTGTTCGCCCGGGCAGTTCCCGTTCGAAGAATATCAATCACGCTTTCCGGGTCAGACTCCAACTCGGCGCGACGGGCACGGATGGGGTCGAGCAGGGCATTGATGTGCTCAGCAAGCCGCTGTTTACAATCACCATCACCAACCTTGCCATCGCGATATCGGTTTTTCAGATCGGCAAGTTCCTCTGGATTCGAATTGAACGCATCGTGCAGTTCCCACAGGACATTGCCGTCAATCACGCCGGGATCAGAAGCACTTTGGCGGCCCGTATAGATACGGCCACATTTTTTCTTCACCTGTTTTGGCGAGTCGGAAAGATAGATGGCATTGTTAAGTGATTTGCTCATCTTATGCTTGCCATCGAGCCCCACCAAACGGGCCACACGCCCAACAGGTGCGTCAGGGATTGGGAAAACCCCTTGCTGACAATGCGCATCATCGCCAGCCTGAGGATCCACACCACAAAACATTACATTAAAACGCCGTGCAATCTCGCGTGTGAGTTCGACATGGGGCACATTATCCTCACCAACCGGAACCGTATCCGGCCGAAAAGCCAAAATATCAGCAATCTGCCCGACAGGATACATTAGGAATGCAAACGGATAATTGTCACCTAGATTTTTCACACGCAATTCATCTTTGAGTGTTGGATTGCGCATCAGCCGGCCATAGCCGAGCAGGCTCGCAAAAAACCACGTCAGTTCAGAAATTGCGGGCACCTCGCTCTGCAAGAAGATCGTGGTCTTCTGAGGATCAATCCCAACTGACAACTCATCAATAACCATCTCGATCACATCGTCACGCAAGGCCTGCATATCATCGGTACGTGAGTTGAGTGCGTGAACGTTGGCGATAATCAGATAACACTCGTGTGTTTCCTGGCTGGCTACACGATTTTCAAGCGAGCCGACCAAATGGCCGAGATGCAGGCGTCCAGTGACTTGGTCACCGGTCAACAGGCGGGGTCTGGTTGGTGGATCTGATAATTCTGCCATATCTCAAGTTGTAATGAATGGTGCCCGCTGTGCCAAATCGATCTTGGCACCGGATACGCTACAATACTTGTGACGATTGTATCCGATCGGCGAAGTGGTGGATCTAAACTATGGTCAAATGGGAAATTTTGACTAAGCGAAAGCAGGGCACGGAATGAACAAGCGGGACGAAGGTTTCGATCGATGCGCGTTGCTGTTGCATCCACGCTGGAGCTTGAATCGGGAGACGATCAAACAGATTGCGGCGGAAGGTTTCACGAACGTCGGCTGCACGCTGATAGGGCTTGCGCCCGACGACATCGAGGGTTTTTCGGTCGAGCGGGCCCGCGAGTTGGCCGGACTGGCCGAGCAGGCAGGCCTCGGGCTCTGCGTCTTCACCGGTTACATGAAGTATCGTGAATTGCTTTTGAAGGAGGAACCGTCACGGGCTGTGATCGTCGTGGGCGCCGAACAGCGAATGGATTCCGACGGTCTTCCGTCGCGTTGGCTCTGTCCGTTCCGTCCGGAAAACAAACAACTTTACTTGGGCGAGTTGATGGAGGTTGCGGGCTGGCCGGCAACGCGCGAGGTCCATCTGAACGATGAGGCTGCGCTCGGGTTCGCAACGGGAGCCATCGGCTGTTACTGCGACTGGTGCATAGCGGAGTTCGAGTCGGTCTCGGGCGAGCAGCCTCCTCGCGAGGCGGACTGGGCGAGTGATCTATGGTGGGCGTGGCTCGACCACCGTTTCCGCGCATGGGGTGAAGTGCACGCGTGGCTGCGCAAGCAGATCAAAGACGCGCGGCCCGACATCGAGGTGGGGATGGCGCACAGCCCCATCCACCCTTGTTTCCTCTACAACCCGTGGAAGACGGCGATCAGCCTCGCAAGGGACGCTCGCACGTTGGACTTCATCGCCACCGATCCCTACCACTTCATCCACAGCAACATTATCGGGTTTCGTCCCCACAGACGCATTTGCACCGAGGCGACCCGCAGCCTCGTCGGCGCATGTGTCGGACGCAACGCTCAGATTATGCCCCAGGGATTCATGCCTCCGGGCAAGAGTGCACCGTTGGAACGTCGGGATGGACTGCTCGCGGGGATCGTCCCATTTGCGCTAGGGGCCCGGTCGGTGATGCCCTACTCTTACGAACAGATGAAGATCATCCCCGGTTACTTCGACGCGTTCCAGGAAAGCCGCCGGCTCTACGGCGAGATGGAGTCGCGCGGGCCATATTCGTTCGCGACCGCGCTCTATCCACTGCAGTCAGAAGTCCGGGGACATCCGACGAGCAACTGGGGGGCGATTCAGGGGACCGCACTGATCGAAGCCATGCGTAACACGGGACTCCCGTGGGGGTGGTTCTGGGACGAGCGGATTGACGACGCGGAAGAAGAACTCCGCGGGCCACTCGTCGTCCCCAACGCGCACTGCCTCACCGCGAATCAGATGCAGGCGATCGAGCGGGTCGTCGATCGCGGTGACGGAGCGTTATGGATTGGGAACGTCGCTCGCGATGCATGGAGCGGATCGGGCGGCTGCCCTCTTCCGACGAAGTTCGAGATCGGCGAGTTCGAACTCGTAATCGACTCGAACCTGCCTCTCTTCGAGGGACTTACGCGACCCGTGATGCTATCAAGCCGCGTGGGCTGGTCGGGCCCCGATGGCGACGTCGTCGGCACGGTGGACGGCGGGCCCGGCCTGGTGCTCGTCGAAGAGGGCAACCGGCGCGATGTGTGGCTTGCGGGAATACCGATGACGGCCTGGGCTCCCAAGGGACTGCATGGCGCGATGCGTCACCCGACGGGCGGGTGTGAACTGCTGAAGCGATTGCTCATGTGGGTTGCCGCGCGTCCGCCGGTCGCGCGGCTCGATCCGTTTCCTCCGCCGAGCGGTTACGGGAGGCTGCGTCCGTGGGACCGCCGCGACGTCCCGACGGCGGAACTTCTGCCGATGACGGACGAGAAGTCGGTACTCGCAATCGTATTCTCCTACATGGGGTTTTCGTGCGAAACATCGCTCGTCGTTGCTCCGCCCGGAGACGGGCGCCTGAGGTCCATCCGTGAACTCTGGCAGAACGAGGACCTGACGGGGACCGCCGAGATCACCGACGACGGCGGCGTGCGTATCCCGCTTTCGATCCCCAACGACTGCGAACTGTTGGCAATCAGGGTGGAGTTCGATTAGCGAGGCGTGGGTGGACTACCGCTACGGGAGTACGGGATGAGGCGCGACTGGCCGGACCGTCAGTTGACTGGGGCGGAACTGACGGATGCGAATCGCAAAAGGCCAATGTGCCTTCCACTTCAAAATGTCACGGGTAGCCAAGTTAAGTGTGCACCGCGTTTAGGCATATAGAAACAATTTAGAGAATCACACCACGATTTAACCTTGACAGCTGGACCAATAGCTCTCAGTGATGGAATTCGGCAGAACTGTATTTTAGGCGATCTTCGGAAGTTTATGGTTCATCGCCGACTGATCCTTCCCCACACCGTCCTGGTCAACTTCATGGACACTGCCGCCTTCGGAAGTACCTTTATCGATCAACATCTGCCAAGTCTTCTTTTCATATTCAAGAAGTCGCAATGCTTCGGCAACGTATTTGTCATCTTTTGAAAGATTGGCATCCACAAGCAACCGGTAAATGTAAGTATATAACGCGCTAAGTTTGTCGCAGAGATCCATCGCCACCTTGTGGTTCAAGCTTACAGACAATTCAAGCACAATCTTCTGGGCACGCATCAGGCAACTGTAGCTTTCCTCAAGATCCTCTGCTTCGATTGCATTCCTGGCTTGATGGCAGTACTTGATGGCACCGTCATACAACATCATCCGCATTTCCTGGGGACTGGCTGTCATTACTTTGGTTTTTAAGTATTCGTTGGCGGCAAGTGTAGGTTGCATGCTGGCAGGGGCTCTGCATCGACAATCTTGGTATGGAGACTATCGGGCATCATTGCGTGGGCCCCTTAGCCATTGAGCCAGAATAAGTCCGGTAACGTGACACCCAATCAATGATTTAGACCGAATATCCTAAAGACCAAAAGTGGCATTTGCCTGTGCGAGCTGTTGCAGGATGACCAGCGCACTGCTTTGGCTCTGGATCTGTGATAACGCTCTTTCCAATGCTGCAAACTCGGCCTCAAGCCGAGCACGCTTGGCATCTAGCTGCTCTCCAAGCTTAACAATCCGGTTATTGCTAAGGTCAACTTGGTCTTGCAACGTATCGAGTCGGAGTTGGACTGTACCGTTGACACTGTCGGTTAACGTGCCGAGAAAATCATCAAACCGAGCTCCAAACCCACCGGCTGCCAATATGGTTTCGTTGGTATCCAAATCGGTTTGAGTTTCCTTGAAAGTGAGCAGAGCCTCAACCCCATCACGGTCAGCATTTAACGCCTCGATAAATCGCGTTGAGTCGAGCTTCAGCTTCGCACCGGCACCGATGGTAACGCCAAGTTGAGTAATATTGGTAAATTGCCCGGTTAAATCAGTAAAGGTTTTATTAATCATCCGATACATGGAATTGCGAACGGTTGCAACCGTTGGATCACCAAGAAGCAAGCCACGCTCTTGCGTTTCCACATCATAACTATCCAATGAGTCCAGGGTGTCAATGATGCCGTTGAAGTCATCGACAAAACCCTGTACTGCATCAATAACAGCTGAATCGTCGCGGCTGATCGTGAGTTGAACAGCCTTGTCACTCGTACCCTTAAGATCAATGTCAACCCCGGGAATCACTGAGGTTAAAGAATTAGAACTTGAACGAATAGCAATGCCATCCACCGGATCACCTGAACCAAAGAATACCACCGCATCCCTAGCCTCGGATAAGTTTGCTGACCTCAGGGCCAGCGTGCCTTCATCAAAGACGAAGGCACCAGCAAGACCTGAATGATCTGCAGTCAAACTCATCCGAAAGGGGCGCGTGGGCGACCCGTCGTTGATCACTGCTGCCGACACGTTGATCCCTGCCTGGTTAATTGCCTCAGTCACGTCATTGAGGGTGTCGGTTTCCGAGACGGACACAGTCTTCTCAAAACTACCATCCAAATCATCTCCCAATCCAACCGCAGAACCAAGCAATCCTAGATCTTCTGCAGTGGATGAACCCGATTCCTTGACGTTAACAACCACCGTGCCTGGTCCCCGATCTTCAATAAGAATGCCATCACCTTTGTCATTGACCCGAGCATGGATAAGCAAGCCCTTACTGTTGATTTATGCAATTACATCCTTGACGGACGTTTCATTACCTTGCGTGAGGTCAACTTCAGACGTTGCACCGCTTGAATCCATTATGGTAAACTTTCCGCGTGAAACCCCGCGACCACCATTGAATGACGACAAGAGGGTACGATTGGAAATATATTCATATTGCAGGTTACCACTATCAGTAACGGCTGAACTATAGGAACCGATCAGATTCAGATCAGCCGCTGCGGTTCCATTCACATCGAAAATTATCAAATTGGACGCCGTCTCCCCGGTCTTATCCGTAATCATCAGGCCATTGCCGGGCTGGTTGAGACTGGCAGTCACACCTGTTGTTGCGGCATTGATCAAATCTACCAGTTGAGCAACTGAACCCGCGGTGGACAGATTGACATTTGTCGTTGCCCCCAAACGGTTGGTGATACCAATCGTACCAAGATCCACACCACTTCCCCCATTAAGTTTCCTGATTAACTTGGAGTTAATTGTCGACAATATGCGTGAGCCATTGATGACC
>Ga0310124_10003381_pt1 | contig 10727 bp, 8 predicted proteins | sample CB11b_AW_Bot5_MG_FD_203507 | JGI IMG/M metagenome (GOLD analysis project Ga0310124, IMG submission 203507) | Marine microbial communities from Western Arctic Ocean, Canada - CB11b_AW_Bot5 | ecosystem: Environmental > Aquatic > Marine > Oceanic | place: Canada: Western Arctic Ocean | collected...
TCATGCCAGTTTCAGCAGTTTCCGGGTGATCCACTCGAGGCACAGCAACCCCACCAGCAGGTACAGCACCCAGACCCGGTCCCACAGCGGCGTGGGACGTCCCTTCTCGACCAGCAGCTCGATTCCCTGGTTGGGCAGGCTCGCGGGCAATTCGGAGGCGGCGGACAGTTCGAGGTACTCGCCACCGGTGCCTCGGACCATCGCGGCCAGCAGCGGCCGGTTCTGCCGGGGATCAATCGACTCGAGATCGGGCAGCACCACGTCGATCCGCCCGCTGAGCCGTTCGTCCTCCTCGGGAGGAACCGGCACCGCCAGCCGGAACGTGCCCGGCAGGCTGGCCCGGAAACTGCCGACGTACTGCCCCGGCCGGTTCGGCTGCCGCCTCAACTCGGTCAGACCCTGCAGACGCCCATCGGGACCAATCAGCTCGATCGCCACGGTCTCCTCGGTGAGGTCCTGGAACTGAGGGTCCAGCAGGTGGGCCCGCAAGGTGATCGTCTGCCCCAGCAGGTATTCGGTGCGATCCAGCAGCAGCGTCCCGCGGTTGGTGCCTCGCTTCAGCCTCGTCTGACCCAGCTCGCGGATCGCCTTGATCCAGAACCGATCAAAGAGGTCCTCGTCCAACGCCCTCAGTCGCCACAACTCCGGCGAACCGACGTACAGCACCCGGCCACTGCCGTAGAACTGCGAGGCCATCAGCACGGGGTGGTCACTGCTGGGATCCGAAAAGTGAGCGTAGACCAGTGCCCCGTCCTTGGCGTCGGTCGTCGGAAAACAGCGAAAGACCCCTTCGAACTCGCCCCAGGCTTCCATCGGATCGGCGGCGTCATCAGAGAGGTGCAGGAAGGCGGCGTCGAGTCCGTCTTCGGAAAACTCGACCGGCCAGGCCCGGTCCGCTCGTCGGGTGAGATTGATTTCCAGGGGCAGCGGTTCGAGAATCACCGGGTAGAGTGTGCGGATGTCGTCCAGGGGTGCCGAGATGTCGGCCAGTTCCGGAGTGAACACGTCGCCGGCGATCACCAGCAACCCCCCCGCCTGCTTCTCAATCCACTCGGTCAGCAACTCCCGACGCGTGTCGGGGATCGCCTGCCAGTCGGGATCGAACCCCACGATCACGTCGTAGGCAAACAGTTCCTCGCGGGCCTCGGGGAACTGCTGCAGCACGCGGTCGGCGTCCTGGCTGATCGCATCGCCGGGGTCGGCCGTCTGCAGCAGCACGTCGATCTCGATCCCGGGGTGGCGGTAGAGCATGTTGCGGACGAAGCGGTAGTCGCGGGTCGGACCGCCGGCCAACAGCATCACCTTCAGCTTCCGATCGGTGACGTTGATCATCCGCCGCCGCTGGTTGTCGTCGGATGAGAGTTCGGTGATGCCCGCGGGCGTCACGGCTCGGACCAGGAACTCGAATCGACCGGGTGTATCGGGCGTCAGGTCGAACTTCACCTCCACCGGACCCGCGTCCAGGGGCAACTGAACCGTCTTCGAATCGACCTTCTCGTCCGGATCCCCCTCACCCGACTCGGGCTTCCTGAGCAATTCGATCACGACGTCCTTGCCCAGCACGCCGCCGCCCTGCCCCTTGACGAAGACACTGAAACCGTAGGCGTCGCCGACGTGGACGTCGCTGGGCGCCTGGACATTGACCAGTTGCACGTTGTCGGGCAGTTCCAGGCTGCCGACACCCACGGCAAACAGGCGGATCTTGCGGCGGACCGCCAACTGACGGGCCGCACCCGGATCTGTGCCGGCATTGGACGCCCCATCGGTCAACACCACCACCCCGGCCAGACCGTCTCCCCCCTCACGCTGCAACACACTCAGCACCGCCTCGCCCACCCGAGTCTCAAGGCCTCCGCTGGGCTGCGGCGTGGTGCCGTCGCCGGCAACCGTCCACGGCCGAATCGCCCGGTCCCAGGCCACCGAATCGGGCAACCGGTCATCGACGGCCTTGGTGTCGGTGGCCGAGGTGTCACCGGGCGGACGTCCCCGCGGGTCGCGGCTGGCGAACTCGAAGACCGGCACCTCGGCCAGCCCCGCGTCGAACGTGTAGACCCGCACCTGGTGGTCCACGGTCATACGCTTGATCAGGTCCGATTCCGAGAGCATTTCCCGCAGTGCCAGTGCTCGAGTCCGCTCGTTGCCCCCCCCCGACGTCCCCAGCTTCTTCTCCGGAAAACTCATCGATAACGACGTGTCGACCAGCAGGATCACCCGCGACGCCCGGAAGGTCCGCTCGCTCTCGCGTTCGCGAGGATTCACGAAGACCAGCAGCAGGCCGACGATCAACCCCAGCCGCAACAGCAGCAGCCAACTGGTCCACACCCGCGACATGTCGCGGGTGTCGCGCAGATAACAGGCGACCACGAAGCTCAACAGCAGCACGCTGCCCAGCACCAGCCCCGCCCAGCCCCATCCCGACTCGGGCCACCCCCATTCGATCTCGCGGATCGTCTCCTCGACAGCCAGCAGCTGGGCGATCATGCCGCACCCCCGGAGGCCATCGCCCGTGACGGATGGAAACTCAGCCGGTAGGCCATCACCTGCTCGGCCAGCAGCAACAGGATCAGCAATCCCAGGATCCACTCGCGAACGTCGCGGTCGGATTCCTCGCCCGAGAGCCACTCGGTCGAACCCGCCTCCTGGATCCTGACCCCGTCGGCCAGCCCCGGCCCCAACGACTTGCGGATCGCGGAGGTTTCGACCAGAACCAACCGGCCCTCGTCCCGGCCGGTGTTGTAGGCGAACCACCGCTCGACGTTGACCTCGTCGGCAACCAGCCGCACACGGTACACGCCCGGATAATCGGTCCGGTCATAATCGACAACGCGGCGGAGCGTCGGCGTCGCGTCGCTCTGAGTAACTCCCACCGCCCCGGTCCCGGCCTTGTCTCCGGCCTTGTCTCCGGCCTTGTCTCCGGCCTTGTCTCCGGCCTTGTCTCCGGCCTTGTCTCCGGCCTTGGTCCCGGCACCGCCCTCTTGCGAGCCGCCGCTGCCGGATCCCGCCGGCGCTGTCTGCACCGATCCGGCCTGCACCTGCATCTCGACGGTGACCTGGCCCGAGTTCCTGGGGGGTTCGATCCGGACCGAAGGGCCGAACCGCGAAGGGTCCAGTTCCAGGTGGATCGGTGCTCCCGACTCGAGCTGAGGCAACACGCGATCGGATCGCGAGATGTACTTCTGCAATTCGAAGTGGAAGGGGACGAAGCTGCGGTACTGCGGGAAATTGGTCCAGCTGGGGCCGCAGCTGGTCAGGCAGGTGATCACCCGGCCCCGACCAAACCGGTGTTCCAGCAGCAGTGGGTCGCGGGTCCTCAGCCGGGCGATCGTCGTCACCGAGTCCTCGCGTCGACGGTCGTCCTTCTGCCACTCGTCGGTGACCGGAAAGAAGCGGAAGATCCGCGTCGCCTCGATCTCAGGATTCTCCTGTCCCTGCAGCCCCGCCAGCATCGGGTGGTCGGTCAGCTCGAGATCCGGGCCCGGAGCCGCCACGTTGTCGCGAAGCAATTCGCGGGGCGCGTCGCCCAACGGGACCGGGAACAGACCCACGCCCTCGGCATACAGCAGGCTGTTGTACGAGGCCGGGTTGATCGCGTCGCCGGCGTACCAGACCAGCCCGCCCCCGCCACGTACAAACGCCTCGAGCGACTCGATCGCATCGGGAGTCAACTCGGGGACATTCAGCATCAGGATGCTCTGGAAGTCGTCGATGTTGTTTCGATAGAGATAGTCGGAGCTGGCCACGACGGTCTGGTACCCCGACGCCTGGGGGTTGGCGGCCAGGGCCAGGCTCGGAAAGATCCCCTCCTGGTCCGACGGATCACCCTCGATCACCAGCACCCGGTTGGCCGGTGCCACCTCGACAGCCAGGTGACGCGTGTTGTCGGCACTCAGCGAGTCGCCCGGCAGAGTCACCTCGACCCGGTGCTTGCCCGGCAGCTCGAAGGTCACCTCGAAGGACTGCTCGACCACCTGCCCCGCCTCGATCCGCTCGAGAGTCACCTCCAGCGGCAACCGCTCACCGTCGACACTCACCGCCAGGTTCACTCGAGCGATCAGAGACTCACTATGATTGGCCACCGCCGCGGTCAGTCTCACCGGCACCCTCGCACTGGCCACCTGCAGCTCGCCACTCAGCTTTGTCACCGCCAGGTTGGCGTGACGCTCGGGAACGGTGCGGACCAGGTTCACCGTCACGCCGTCCGCGGCCAGGGTCTCGATCTGCTCGACCAACCGCGTGCTGTCCTGCCAGTCGTGCTGGCGGAAGTCCGAGACGACGTGCAGGTGCTTGACACCGGTGGACTGTTTGGCGAGCAATTGAGCGGCGGCGTCGAGCCCCTCGGCGAGATCGACGTGGCGGAACGAGCACGGCAGAGAATCCAGCCGAGTCTTCACCTCGACCTGGAAACCGCGATCGATGCGTTGTTCGAGGTAATCCGGTTGAGTGACCCGCGAGAGTCTCAGCACGGTCAGCCGCTGGGTGCCTCCCTCGAGAACACTCGCGGCCACCAGGCCCTCGATCACACCCTTCGCCTCCTCGAACGCGCTGGTCTCGTTCCACTCGTCCTGCATCGACGCGGTGTCGTCGAGCAGCACCAGGTGGTGCACATCGGCTCCCTGCAGCAGGGCCAGGGTCGAGGGATCCAGCACCAGGCGGGCGATCAGGGCGATCAGGGCCATCACCAGCAGAATCCGCAACAGCAACAGCAGCAGCTGTTCGATCAGGATCTTACGACGATTCCGTTTCTGGCTGGACAGCAGGAATTCCATCGCCGCGAATTCGACGCGGCGGAACCGGTAGCGGTTGATCAGGTGGATGATCACCGGGGCCGAGATCAGGGCGGCGGTGCCCATGCCCAGGAAGCCCGCGTTGAGAAACCACGACCCCATCGAGAGTCAGCTCCGGATCGATTGCCGCATGCCGATGCGGTGATTGAGATAATGGGCCAGTGCCGCGTCGAGATGTTCGCTGGTGCGGATGGTCTGGAAGTCGATCGTCTCTGCCGCACACCGCTTCCGCAGCTCGGTGCGGAAGTCCTCGATCGCCTGCTGGTACCCTTCCCGCAGGCTGCGGGGATCGCAGACCAGTTCGCCGGCCTCCTCGAGACCCTCGAACCGCGTGGTCCCGGTGAAGTTGAAGTCGAGCTCTTCGTCGTCCATCACGTGGAAGATCAACACGTCGTGACCCCGACGCCTCAGCATCCTCAGCCCGCGGAACAGGCCCTCACGGGGGACGAACAGGTCCGAGACGATCACGACGATCCCGCGGCGAGTCTGGGTCGCGGCGACCTCCTCGAGGATCCCGTAGATGTCGGTCTTCCGCTTTGGGTCCGGTGCGTCCAGCGCTTCGAGCAGACCGACCAGGTGGCTGCGGCGGCTGCCGAAATCGACCCGGCCTCGGATCGAGTCGTCAAACACCCTCAGGCCCACCGCATCCTGCTGACGCAGCAGCAGGTAGGCCATCGCCGCGGCCACCGTGCAGGCGTACTCGTACTTGTTCAACGGCCCGGTGCCGAACCGCATCGATTCGCTGCAGTCGACCAGCAACGTCGTCCGCAGGTTCGTCTCTTCCTCGTACTGCTTGATGAAATAGCGGTCGGTCTTGGACCAGACCTTCCAGTCGATGCGACGCACGTCGTCACCGGGTACGTATTCCCGGTGCTGAACGAACTCGACCGACTGGCCGAGATAGGGACTGCGGTGCAGTCCGGAGAGGAAGCCCTCGACGATGTGCCGGGCACGAACTTCGAGCCGGGCAATCCGCGAGATCTCCTCAGGCCGCAAAAATCTTTTGGAGTCTCGGGTCACTGGTCAGCTCGCCTTCCTTGCTGGGCGTCTCGGCAATCAACTTCTCGATCACCGTATCGGGAGTCACTCCCTCACTCTCGGCCGCGAAATTCGTCACGATGCGATGCCTGAGCACCGGAGCGGCCAGGGCCTGGATGTCCTCGGTCGAGACGTGAGCGCGTCCCGAGATCAGGGCCCGGGCCTTGCCGCCCAACAGCAGAAACTGCACCGCGCGGGGCCCGGCGCCCCAGCTCAACCAGTTGTTGATGAACTCGGGGCAGCCCGGCTCGTCGACCCGAGTCTGACGCACCAGCGCCAACGCGTAATCGACCACGTGATCGGTCACCGGCACCTGCCGCACGATCTGTTGCAGCTCGAGGATGTCCTGTCCCGAGAGCACCGGCTCGATCTGTGCCTCGCCCCCGGACGTGGTCTGCTTGGCGATCTGCCGCTCCTCCTGGAAGTTCGGGTAGTCCACGACCACCTTGAACATGAACCGGTCCTGCTGAGCCTCGGGCAACGGGTAGGTCCCCTCCTGCTCGATCGGGTTCTGCGTGGCGAGCACGAAGAACGGATCCGAGAGTACGTGGCGGTCGCCGCCGACGGTCACCTGCCGCTCCTGCATCGCCTCGAGCAACGCAGCCTGGGTCTTGGGCGGGGTGCGGTTGATTTCGTCGGCGAGAATCACCTCGTGGAACAACGGGCCCTCGATGAACCGGAATTCTCGCTCGCCCGTTTCGCGGTTCTCCTGCAACACGTCGGTGCCGGTGATGTCCGAGGGCATCAGGTCGGGCGTGAACTGGATCCGCGCGAAGCTCATCGACAGGCTCCGCGACAACGTGCTGATCATCAGCGTCTTGGCCAGACCCGGTACACCCTCGAGGATGCAGTGGCCGCGGCTGAACAGGGCGATCATCAACTGGTCCAACACAGCGTCCTGGCCCACGATCACGCGGGCCATCTGATCACGAATCTTCTGATAGGCCGACCTCAGCCGATCAATCGACTCGGCTCCCAGGTCACTCGCAACCCCCTGTGCCGCAGCGTCGGTCACCTCAGAAGTCGCTTCGTCATCCGATTCGGGCAGCCCGGTCGCCTCGTCATTCATCGCTCTCTCGCTTTTCTGCTGCGACATCTGGATGGTCACACCGGGTGCCCGGCGCGATCGAGCGTCACGATCGGCCCACAACGTGGCCCCACCACGCCCCACACAGACCCCCCTCCTGCCGCTCGGCCCGCTCATCCTACAGGTTTTTAGCGGCGTTTGCGACTTCCCGGCAGTCACGACAACATTGGCAGATCGCCCGTACGGCCCGAGTCAGCCGATGCGACATCGTCCGTGTCTTCACCGTCCACTGACCGTTACCAAGCTGTTCCGCGACAGACCCCAGAAGTGGGTCAACCCGGCAGGAATCTCTCACATCCGCTGGTACAGTTTTCAGGGGATGAGGACGCGATCGTCTGACGGTCGCGACTCACTCCGCGCCGAGAAACACGCTCTGGGGGTAGGTCAGGATCGATCTTGATGTTCTTGAAACTCTCGCCGACGGGGATCGTCACCGGAGTGGAAATCGACTGGTAGTCACTCCCATTGGCGGCCGTGCCGGCGATCGAAAGGTTGACGTCCAAAGAGTCCGTGGTTGGCCCGCTACGGGTTACTGAGAAATACCCCGGATCGGGCAACTGGCTCTCGCTGTCCCATTCGGCCGCGTCGGGATCTCAGGCCAGAAGCGAGACCTCAACCGGACTCTCATCATCGGCAATGATCACCGTGGACTTGTTCTTGTCCACATCGACCGTGTATGCGCTGCTGGTGGACAGCGTCAGGATCACCGTCTCGTTGCCTTCTGACTCCATGTCGTCGATCGGTGTGACGACGATGTCCGCTGAGGAGCCTCCCGCGGCGATGACCACAGTGCCGCCGAGCCTCACGTAGTCGGTCTCATTCGTGGCACTGCCGGCGATCGTGTAGTTGACCGTCAGATCCGCTGCGACCGAGGCGGTCCGTCTTACCTGAAACGTGCCGGGGTCGGAAATCTGGCCGTTGGACTCTTCGGCGTTGGCGTCCGTCGCGATAATGCTCACTATCGACAGGAGCGTCCGATCCTCCAGCAGCTCGGATTGATGCGTCCGATAGCACTGGGACTTTCGCCGCCGCAACCGCGCCGGCACACGACTGGTGCTTCGGCGACTGAATCGCTGACGCAGCCCGATCAACCACTCTGCAAGTCTCATCGTGCGGTCCCCGCCCAACCGCTCATCGGTGTAAATGACGCAAGTCCCATTCTGCCGTTCCGATCGCTCTTCCCAAGATGGTTCACCCTGATCCGGTTGGCATCAGAGGGGTTGGATGCGCGTCCGACTCGGTCAGTTGCGGCCATCATCATTCACTTCCCCCCGGCCGATCAACTCGTCGAGCCGATCGCTCAAACGCTGGACCTCGTCGAGGCCCTGCTCGCTGACATCGACCAGGTCCCAGGCATCATCGGGCTTGCTGAAGAGCCGCGGCTCATCGACTCCCCCGGCAGACCGCACCAGGAACAGGTCGTGCGAACGGATCCCGCAACCACCCTCTGCATCCTGCACCACGATCTCCTCGTGGCCTCCACCACCCCCCTGCTCGAGCAGACTCAGCAGGTTGACTCCCCGCAGCCCCTCCCCGGCCCGATCACCTGAAAACCACCCCAGCAGCGTCGGCAGCAGGTCGATCACCTGCACCAATTCGAGCCGCCGCTGGGCCGGCTCGATCCCCGGTCCCCGTAGCAACAGCGGAGTCCTCAATCGCTCCTCGTGCAGAGCCGCCCGTGCCGGATCCTCGAAGCCTCGATCGCCCAACCAGGCACCCCGACCACCGGTGACCACCAGCAGAGCCTCGCCAGATAATCCCGCCTGCTCCAACCCGTCGATCGCCGCACCGACACAACGGTCGAAGACGCCCAGCGCCCGATCGATCGCCTCGAGATTCTCCAGCCAGTCGCTCTCCTCGCTCTCCTCGCTCGCCTCACGCTCCTCGGTCCCGGCCGGGGCCGAAGCCGCCACCCAGAGCATCCGGTGTTCATCCCCGGTCTCGGCCAGTCGACCGACCGCCTCGACAATGCTTTGCGGCAATCCCTCATCCGCCGACTCGACCGACTCCCACCCCGCCAGAGCCCACCACCGCGGCGCTACATCCGAGATCACCTCGACCCCGACACCGGCCGCTTCGAATCGCTCGGCCGCACTGACCTCAATCCGCCCCATCCCCCAACCCATTCCCGCCCACGACAGGCCGTTGATCGACAGATCGCCGGCGGGTGCGGTTCCGAAATGGCGGTCGAACACGGCCGATTCGGCCGCTAGGCGATCCAGCCTCGGACTCAACATCGGTTCGCCGCCACAGAAGCCGCAGAGCCCGGCATGCCAGTGGTCCAGCGAGAGCACAACCACGACGCTCACGGTGACGCCGCCGCTTGGAACTCGCCCACGCTCCGCAGGTACCCGGCACTGTGTTCGGCCGCCTCCTGCGGACCCATCAACTCGGCAAACGCCTGGTGCACCGTTACGCACCCGTCGTAACCAATCTGTCTGAGTCCCTCGAAAACCGTCGTGAAATTCACTCCGCCGGTCTCCCACAACGGGATGTGTCGGAACTGCCGATCCCCCAGGCACCAGGTCTCCAGCGACACCGGCCCCGCCTCCTCGAGCACGTGGTTCTGCAGGTAGACGTTGACCAGCCAACCCTCCATTCTCGCCAGGGTCGCCGGGCCGTAGTCCTCGCCACACAGCATCAGGTTGGCCGGTTCGTAGATCAGCCCGAAGTTCGGCCGGTCGATCGCCTCGAGCACATCAAGCATCGGCCCGACCTGCTCGAACAGCGAGGTGGTGTGGCACTGGTGAGCCAGCCTGATGCCGCGATCCCCGGCCCGATCGGCTGCCTCGCGGGCCCGTCCGATGTCGTCGCCGGTCTTCAGGCAGACCCGGATCAGATCGCACCCCAGCGCCTCGGCCACGTCCAGGCTCGGGCCGATCTCACGCAACGACTCGGGACCCTGCTCGTTGTTGAGCGGCACATCGAAATCGGCGGTGACCATCGAAACCGACAGCCCCGCCGCCTCGACCTCGCCACGCATCGCCTCCAGCTCCCCCCGCCCGGTCTGGACACCACCGGCACTGGCCCGCAGGCAGACGGCGTGGTAGCCGTTGGCCACGGCCAATTCGAGCAACTCGGCAAACGGAACATTCAGCCGGGTCTTGCAGGCGGCTTCAGCCACGCGGACCGACAGCGACAGTTTCATGCGTCGTCCTCGACGCCGGCCTCTTCCCCTGCTTCCTCCACTTCCTCCGCTTCCTCGTCACCGGGGCTAGGGGCCGCCAAGGCCATTTTCTCCATGTGTTCCTTCGCTCGACCTTCAATCTCGTCGGGGGGCACGTCTTCGATGTGAGTCCCCAACGACCACTCGTGACCCCAGGGGTCCTTCAACCGGCAGGTGCGGTCTCCGTAGAACTGGTCCATCGGCGGCGCCATCACCTCCATGCCGGCCTCACGGGCCTGCTCGAACACGGCGTCGACGTCATCGACGTAGACGTACAGGCTGGCGCCCGAGCCTCCCAGGGACTTGGGGGTCCTAGCTTTCCACGCCTCGTTTTCGTCGGTCATCATCACGGTCGAGTCGCCGATCCGGCACTCGGCGTGCACCGTGCCCTCACCGTCGGGGCCCGGCATTCTCATCCGCGTCTTGGCCCCGAAGGCCTTCTCGTACAACGCCAGCGCCTCGACCGAATCACCGTCCACGATGTAGACATTGACCGCCTGAAATCCCTCCGGAATCGGCAGACCCATGTCACCTCCTTGTTGTCTCTGTTGTTGTCTCTCTTGATGTCAAACCCGCGTGCTGCAGAACCCCAAGGCCCCGCAGTAATCCTGACACGATACGCCTCACCGGGTGCTCATTCAACGTCCCACCC
>Ga0310124_10003382_pt1 | contig 10723 bp, 5 predicted proteins | sample CB11b_AW_Bot5_MG_FD_203507 | JGI IMG/M metagenome (GOLD analysis project Ga0310124, IMG submission 203507) | Marine microbial communities from Western Arctic Ocean, Canada - CB11b_AW_Bot5 | ecosystem: Environmental > Aquatic > Marine > Oceanic | place: Canada: Western Arctic Ocean | collected...
CCGGCAAGGAGGACGACTGGTCCCGATTGCAACGCGACGAAGTGAAGCAGGTAATTCAATGGACCGAGGATCGGATCCAGGCACTGCTTCGAAACGAAGTCTCCAAGTGGGTTCCGGCCCGGATCCGGGGAGCGGTCGAGGTGGAGAACGGGATTCTGGTTGCTCCCACGTATACGGAGGATCTGCAACAGAGATCCCGGCGGCCTTACTGGTTCGGCGGATACGGCGTGTGGAACGCGGCCGCCGCGGCAGTGCCTGAATTTTCGGAGTTCGGCGCAACGCTGATCCAGCAGGAGCGCGGTCCTGCCGGTCTCAAGGCAGATGGAAAGCTTACCGAGGGCGCGCAATCGATCCTGCCTGTTCTTGAGTCGGCGGCAGAGCATGGAGTGAAGGTGGATCTCCTTCTTTCTCCGCACTACATGCCGGAGTGGTCCCGAGCCGCGGAGGGTCTCACATCAATTATTCCGCAGGGGCACATCAAGTACAACATCGACCATCCTGCCGCGCGGCAGTTCATCGAGAAATGGCTCCGGACCATTGTGCCGATGGTCAAAGACTCACCTGCATTGTTCAGCTTTTGCCTTTCGAATGAACCAGAGTACGCCACCAGCGGTCGCGATTCGCACAGTCGGCCGCTATGGCCAGGGTTTCTTGCCGGGAGCCATGGAAGCATCGATGAACTCAATGCCCTGTACGGAACCAGGCACGGCAGTTTTGAAGAGGTCCCGGTCCCCGCCTTCGAACTGCCTGAGGAGGCGGACATCGCGGTTCGCCGAGCCTATTTCGATTGGGCTTGCTTCAATCACCGTCACATGGCGAATTGGCATCGGTGGATGAACGGCATCATCAAGTCGATTGCCCCCAATGTCGCCACGCACGTGAAGGCGATGCGCGTTCTCAGCCTCGGGCACCGGGCCGCATTCGCGCAGATGCCCGATCCGGAGCTGTTTTGCGAGTTCACGGACCTGGCTGGATGCGATGCATGGGCCACTCTCCCTTCTCACGAAGGACCGGACGAATGGTGGTGGCGAAGCCAACAACTATATTATGACCTGTTACACGCCTTCCGCGGGCAGCCCGTTTTCGATTCGGAGAGCCATCTGATCGAGATTCCCTACGGTCCGGAGACCGTACCCGTCTCCCAGACGCGCTGCGCACTCTGGCAGGGCGCCCTGCATCACCGGGCCGCGACGGTTTTATGGGTGTGGGAGCCATGGGTGGAGGGCGTGGCGGACCTTCAGGGTACGATCTACTTCCGGCCCGCCAACATCCATGCCGCCGGACGGACGATGCTGGACCTGAACCGCCTGACGGACGAGGTGACGGCAGTGAGCCGGGTACGTCCGAAAGTGGCCCTGCTGTATTCCATGCCCTCGGTTTTCTGGGAGGAGGACTACACGCGGGCGGTGCGGTCCGCCTATACTGCGCTGCTGTTCATGGGGCAACCCGTGACATTCGTCACCGAAAGGCAACTCGAGTCGGGAAGATTTTCCCTTCCGAACGGGGAAATCGACTGGATCATTGTACCCCGCGCGACACATGTGACGGATGGGGCATACCAAGGGCTGGAGGCTTTCGTTCGGCGTGGAGGCCGAGTGATACGAATCGGTTCCGATTGCCTCGTATGGGACGAGTATCATCGGCGCCGTGATTTCACGGAGGCGATCGAGAAGAGCGCGGAAATGCGGACGAACCTCGCGGAGAAGGAGGTCATGGCCGCCCTCCGACCCGTGCTTGCTTCCGGAAACCTGGCTCTGGTGGATTTGCACGATACAGGAACCGGGAGCTATGCGTGGAACGTCGAATACCTGGTAACTCCTTTCCGTGGCGGTCTGCTGGTGCCGCTGGTAAACTACGGCACCCGGAAAACCGTGGCCTTGAACCGGAAGGGCACTGCCTCCGACCTGCTGAACGGGGGCGCCGTCGAGTTGGACGCGATCGAACTGGCGCCCATGGAGCCCAGGCTTCTTTTCATTCCGGCCTCCGAGCACGCCGAAGCGTTCAATGAGGCGGAGGTTGGCCTTCCAAGGGCGACGCGGAGCGAGGGAAGACTATGAAAAGCGAATGGGGCAGCGCACTCTACGCATCCTCCTTCACATGATCTTCTTTTGCACTGCTCTGGCAGGAAGCCAAAACTACGAATGAGCCGACAATCATGACGCGGAAAACACAACTGCTGCCGACCGCCTTCCTTTGCTTGTCGGTGGTCTCCTCATTCGCCCTGGAGGGGACGGTGAAAGTTCACCGGGGAACGTCCAAGCTACACGTGAACGGTGACATCGTTGCCCCTCTGATCTTTTTTAACAATGTGACTCACCCGGATGAATCCACCCTTGAAACTGGATGGCGCGAAATCCGGTATGCGGTTGCGGCGGGATACCGCCATCATTCGACCGGTATTCGGCACAACTTGAAGATGCCCTGGCCGAGGCCGGGGGAGGAAGCGGACTATAGCGGCGTCAGGCGGACGATGGACGATTTCCTGAAACTTGCGCCGGAGGGCACGTTGATTCTCCGCATCGATACTGATGCTCCCGCCTGGTGGACGGACGCCAATCCGGAAGAGTGTATTCGCACGGAGGAAGGTAAGTCCTTCGGGCGAGTATCCGCGGCATCGAAAAAGTGGAGAGCCGAGGCGGAGGCCTTGCTGCGCGGAGCCGTGCGATTTCTGGAGGACAACTACGGGGATCACGTCCTCGGGTACCATCCGGGGGGTCAGGGGTACGAGCCGGGCGCCACCGAATGGATCCACCCTGCGGAGGACTTCGGGCCGGCCATGAGAGATGGGTTTCGGGATTGGCTCGCGCAGAAGTACAGTGAAGATCCAACCGCTCTCCAGCGGGCCTGGAAGAAAGCGGGGGTGGATTTCGATTCAGTCACCGTACCGACCTCGCGTGAACGATCTACCTATCTCCACGGCTCCTTCCGCGATCCGGCGCGGCAGCGGAGAACCATGGACTACCAGGAGTACGTGCAGGTTGCTATGGTGGAAGTCCTGGAGCAATTCGCGCATGCGATCAAGGAGGAGACGAACCGGCGAAAACTGGTGGTTCTCTTCTATGGATACTTATTTGAGATCAGTTCCCAGACGGGCCATCACCGGTTGACACGAATCCTGGAGTGCCCGGATATCGATGTTCTTTGCGGGCCCATTTCATATGGAGACAGGGCCCTGGCGGGCACGGCTCCCTTTATGGCGCCGGTCGATTCCATTCACCTTCATGGAAAGCTGTGGGTGAACGAGGATGATACGCGAACCCATCTCTCTGCGCCGGACATGGGATTTGGAAGAGTCTCCGAACCCGACCACACGACGTGGGTACTGCGACGCAATTTTGCGCAGGCACTGGCGCACCGGACGGGCGCCTGGTGGATGACCTCCGGCACCCGGGGATGGTTTGATTCGAAGGAGCTTTGGGACGATCTGGGAGCGCTTCTCCAGCTCTACGAAAAGCGTGCTGCCACCATGACTCGGTATGAGAGTGAGATTGCGGTGATCATTGACGAGGAAAGCGCTCTCCACACGCATTGGAACCAGGGAACGCGCGACCTCCTGTATAATAGCAGGATCGATTTTTTGCGAATCGGCTCGCCGGTCGGATTCTATCTCCTAGACGACCTGATCGCAGGAAAAGTACCCGAGGCGAAGATGTACGTGTTCCTGAATGCGTTCTACATTTCACCCGAGCGCCGGCGCGCGATTCTAAGTGAGGTAGCGAAGGATGGAAAGACCGCCGTGTGGTATTGCGCTCCCGGATTCGTTGCGGAGTCGACCGGGACGGCGACCATGGAGGCTTTGACCGGCATTGCATTCAAGCGGCTTCCGACAGCCATTGCTCCCGAGCTGGTGATCACCAAGGCCGGTAGTGAGCTTCTGGGTGAAGTGCAGGCCGGGGAGGTGTTTGGTCCGGGAGAAGCGTCCGTCATCGATCCGGTGTTCGCGGCGATAGAGCCCCAGGATAATATGTCGGTACTCGGCCGTTATAAGCGGGCGTACCCAGGGGCGGGCTTTGTGATCAAGAGAGATCCCGGCTGGACGTCCGTCTTTGTGGGCTCACACAGATTGCCGTCGGGTATTTTACGCCGGCTGGCTGCCGCGGCTGGGGTTCATATCTGGTTGGACTCGGACGATCTGGTGGTGGGTGACGGGGAGTTTCTTTCCGTTCATGCCGGCGGGGCGGGGAAGAAGACCATTCGCCTGCCGAAAAGGGGCGTCGTGACGGATGCTGTTTCCGGCGAATCGGTTGCCGACGATGTTGCACAGTTCGAAGTAAACATGCGGCACGGGGAAACGCGGCTTTTCCTGATTCAGTCTGCCACGATCCGATAGACTTTGTTTGGAGACGATCCGGCGGGGTCCTGTGCAGTGATGGCGCCACCGGTTGAGTGAAGCACTAAGTCGGTGTCGATCCAGACCGGTTGAAGCGGGTCGGTGGTGTACTGGAGCCGATCGTCGTATCCATCATCCCTGTCGAACGTCAGTTCGACAACGTTCATCACCGGGCCGGCGGATGACTCCACAATATCGGCGTGCGGGAAGAAGCGAACCTCGCTAAAGAAAACTCGAGGAAACCTCGATGTTGCTTCATCGAAGCTCTTTATCCTACTCGTATTCGACCCTGGTTTCGATGACGATTTCGATTAAGATTACGACAAAGAACTCGAAGCACTAATGATAATCAAAACACGGAGGCTTTTGCATCGTTAGCGTGAGGCCCGTAGTGGACAACTGGGCGGCAGTGCGGCACGTTCCGCCGATTTGCGAATGAATCTCCAGCATCGATGTTTTTTTGCTGCTGTACAGACTGTTGCGCGAGTTGTCGCCGAGTACGGAATACTCGTGTTCACCCATCCCGATCAAGACGAGAGCGGCGAGGAACGCAAACCAGGCTTTGAACCCCACTGCGGAATGAACTCCGCAGCTTCTGGACGCGAAATGAATTTCGCGCTAAGCTTACCCATCAGATTCGAAATATGGAGAACAGATGAACGCACGGCCGAACAGGAAGAAGACGCGAGACTTTGCCCAGGGCGAGCAGGCGGCGGTTGCCCGCGAGGTGTCGAGTGACGACGGGTGGGTCCCGCTGATTGACTGGACGCATGTCCATCCGGGAAATCGTGGAGTGAATCGCCAGGGTAGATACGAGCTTTATGAAGCTCCAATCGGTGTTCGTGTTCGTATCGAAGTGGCGGAGAAAATCGGGCCGATTTTTCGGGCCGACCAGCCGTGGGACGGTGGCGGAGAAATGGTTCCGACCCGCGTTTGGAAGGATGACAAAGGATATCACCTTCTCTATTCCAGTCATCCGCGCGAGACAAAACACCCGGGGATGGGCGGTCAATGCTACACCTGCTACGCGTTTAGCGAGGACGGGTACGAATGGACGCGACCGGAACTGAACCAGGTCGAATGGGAAGGCTCCACTGCAAACAATATCATCGATCACACGATCACCGGGACGCCTTTCGAGGATCCTCTGGCGCCTCCGGAGGAACGATTCAAGGCGATCGGGCAGGTCGGCGGGAGTTTCGATCGCGATACCGGGGAGCGCCTTGATTCCCAGGTGGCATACGATCGATGGGTTCGTCAGGAGTACGAGGGCGATGCGTACAAGGGACCCCGAATGACATCTCGTCACTGGGTGGAGGGATGGTCCAGTCCCGACTGTATCCACTGGAAATCGATGGGGGAGTTGGCTGAGATGTCATCGGATGGCGGGAGCGCTGCGCAGTTCGATCCTGCAACCCAAAGCTACTTCGCGTATTTGCGGGTCGCGGGCACGGGGCGCCGGGCCACGGGCCTCACACGAACAGAGGATTTTCGCGCGTGGCCGGACGCTGACCTTGTGCTCTTTCCCGATCCGCAGGACGAACCGGACGTTTCGTTCTATGGTTCCAGTTATTTTCGATATCCAACCAATCCAAACCTGCACTGCGCGCTGGTGGAAATCTATCATCAGGCGGCAGACTGCAATGACGCACAAATCGCTTTTTCCAATAACATGACCCATTGGTTTCGCCCTGAGAGGCGGGCGATCATTCCCAATGGAGAGCCGGGCAGCGACGACAGCGGCGGGGCGCGACCCTGGGGTGGGCTTTATACCTTGCCCGACGGAAATTGGGCCGCGATGTATCGCGGACATGTTGGACTGCACAATTATCGCGAGAGCGAGCCGCACATCGAACGCCCGCCCGGTGTACTGATGATTGCGCGATGGCGACCGCACCGGTTTACCGGAATCGAAGCCGACCTGGAAGGGCGCATGACAATCACGACCGTAAAACGAACGAGCGACGCGCTTCGCTTGAACTACCGATGTAAACCAGGCGGAAGCATTGCCGCCGAATTGATCCCGACAGTAACATCAAGAATCCATCCTGATGCCGATCCGATTCCTGGATTTTCTTTCGCGGAGAGCGACTTGCTGACCGGGGATGAACTCAGTGGAACGATGACGTGGCAGGGGAAGAGTGATTTGTCGCAGATCGGCGATACGGTCGCGATCCGGTTGAAGATGTTCCAGGCGAAGTTGTTTGCCTTTTCTGTTGGAGGAGAAAGTATGGCTAAGGAAGCCGGGCGATAACGGATTGCTTCGCATGATGTTTTGGGAATTGTTGAATAGTTGTCAGTGGGCGGGTTCCAGAAAGATTTCCCGAATCGCAGAAAGTTCGTCATCCGTGACCCCGATTTTTCGGAGATAATTTCTTGTCCCCGCATGCAGTGAATTGTTTTCGGGGTCGAATGCTTTCAGCATATCCAGGGTTTGTTGCCACGCATACTCCTGGCTCGTCCTTCGTCGCTGGCCCCAGATAGACAATGATGTCCATTCGTAATCACGAGCAATCATCTCTTCGGGCCAATTCAGTACGGCTTCGAGCAGGAGCGCAACCGTTCCGCCGCGATCCGCACCGCCCCAGCAGTGAAATATGATGGGGTAGTTTTCCGTGTTCGCTAATACTTTGAAGAAATCCCGAATGGACGCCTCAGAAGTTTGCAGCCCTGCGTCATACCCGCTCACTGGAATGTTAAGATAGTGAATTTCGGGCGGCAGGGTTGGCCCATCATTGTGCAACCGGAGATCAATGTGAGTTCGGATTCCGAGGTCCAGAACCGCCTTTGTCCCATCGGGAGTAATTGCGCAGTGTGAGTCAAACTCGGATGACCTGTATATCAGTCCTTGTCGCGTTGCCCGGCGATCCACATTCACGGTGCCGCCGAGATCTCTGACATTCGTGGTACCGTCAATACGAATCCAACGCGGCCACAGTGCGGGAGTCCTGAACCTGAAAGCAGGACTTTCAGCAATCTCACGCCCCCCGCTTTTGACTACCAGTTTCCAGTAGTAGCGCGTATCTTTTTTCAGGTTCCACAGTGAAAATTCGCTGTTTTCAATATTCGATGCAACCGGTTTCCCTATAAATGCGGGTCGATCTTCTGAGAGGAACAAATCAAAAGAAGGCTCCGGATAATCGGTCTTGAATGCCCACTTGATCCGTGTCGCATTCGGGATACTCAAATCCTTGCCATCGTGATCGGCGAAAGGGTCTGTGGCGGATCGAGTATCGGGAACTTCTGCACCATCCTCTGGTTCAACCTTCAATTCATTGACAGGGACCAGGGGCAAATCCGGATTGATGGGACAGGCAAAATATTTCGCACGTAGAGCTTTGACGTTTGCGTCCTCCGGCATGTGGCTATCAATATCGATAATTCGAGTCTGGTGGCTCACGATTTTCTCTCCGTCCCAGCGAAAAACAACTTCGCCAAAGACCTGGCCCGAGGATCCGGAATGCTGGATCACCGTACGGCTGCCGGCATCGAAAACCGTTTCTCGATACGTATGGTGATAATGCCCGCCGACGATGAGATCGATTCCGGGTACGGCCTGGGCAATCTGTTTGTCACGAGCATCGCCTAGGTGAGTAATTAGAATAATGATATCTGCCTGCTTTCGCAGCGCCGGCACGAGGTCCTTGATGCTGTCCTCTACGATCAAGGTCCTGACCAGGTCGTTATACGGCTTGCTGGCCGGTTCGGCTGCAGTACCGATCACCGCGACGCGAATGCCCTCAAGTTCAAAAATCCTGTATTCCTCCATGCTCTTCGGCTTGACGTTTCGGATCCACTCACAGTTCGCGGCCAGGATAGGAATTTGATAGCGGTCCACCCAATCGATTACCCTATTCATATCGAACGACATGTCATGGTTGCCGAAGATACACGCGTCGTATCCACACGCCCCCAGCAAAGCAATCATTGGTTCGCCTCTGCTCTTCAATGATATGAGGTCTGCGCTATCCGGGAAGTAGGGGTCAGCGTCGAACCAATCCCCGGAATCAAGAAACAGCACGTTTCGGTCTTCCCGTTTTCGCTCTCTCACGAAATGAGCGATTCGGCTCAGGTTGTCGCTGCACTCATGGATGTCGCTGGTGTGGTAGATGGTCACCGTTGTCTCATTGGTTCCCGGCAAAGAATCCGGAACCGCATTAAAACAGGTGGCGAAAAAAGTCATCGCCAACGAGCGCAGAACCGCTCTATTCCCGTCCCGAATCCGTTGAACATTCTTCCGCAACCCCGGTCTCCAATCCCTATTTCCCAATTCCGAATCCCATCCGTTACCGCCCCGAATCCGTTGGGAATCCATTCGTTTGAATGGATCAGGCCAGTCGCCGTTTGAAAACGACTTTTCGTTCGGGCGCTTTCAGGACATCGTCGACCCGGTTGTTGTTTATCGCATGGGTCATGACCGCGAAGGACTCGTCGATCGCGGCCAGCGTCTTTTCCACGTCTTCGTCGGTATGGGTGTAGCAGCTGTAGAAGGCGCAGGTCATGTACACGCCGCGCGCGGTCATTTCCTGCATGAACAAGGTCGAAATCCGGCCGGTGTCTTCTCCGTAATCGAATCCGACCCCGAAATAGTAGCCGTACCCGTACACTTTCGTGCGCAGGTCGTGTGTTCGCGCGAGTTCTTCGACGCCGGCTTTCAAGCGTCCGCCCCGCTCGGCGAGGGTCTGTAGGACCGGCTTGTTCGTGATTTCGTTCAATGTCGCAAGGCCCGCGGCCAGCGACGCCGTTTCGCTGTAGCAGGTGCTGCTGATGAAGTTGTCGTACTGAGATTCCATGATTTCTCTTTTGCCCGCGACGGCGGCGAGAGGATAGCCGTTTCCTACCGCTTTGCCGTACGTCGCAAGATCCGGGGTTACGCCGAATAGCTCCTGCGCTCCGCCCGGTGCACAACGGAAACCTGTGACCACCTCGTCGAAGATCAGAACGCATCCATGCTCATCGGCAAGAGATCGTACTGCCTCAATGAATCCCGGCTTCGGACTCGTCGAGCGGGTCGTTTCCAACACGATGCAGGCGACATTTCCCTTGTTCGCGTCGAGTGCTTCACGGAGGGAGTCGACGTTGTTGTACTCGAAGGGCACGGACGTGCCGGTCAGGGCGTTTGGCACACCCTTGGGAAGAATTCCAGGCCGAAGATGTTCGTCCAGTCGATTGTCGGCGTCCAGGTTGGCCGCGAGGTACCAGTCGAACCAACCATGATAGCCACAGAACACGGCCACGTTCCGTCCCGTGTACCCGCGCGCGATTCGGACGGCTATGGCGTCCGCTTCGCCGCCGCCTTTGCAGATCTTGATCATCTCCGCGCACGGGACCATCTCGCACATCTTCTCGGCGAAGGAGATTTCCAGCGCATTATTCATGGTGCCTATCACGCCTCGATCGATCTGGGCTTTGACTGCACGGTCCACCGGATCGTAGCAGTAACCGAGGAGGACCGGACCGGCACCCATGCTGTAGTCGATAAATTCGTTGCCGTCGACGTCCCAGAAGTGGCCGTCCTTCGCATGGTCGTAGTAGATTGGCGCCTGTCCGAATGCAGACAGGTGAGGGCTCCGGCTCAGCAGTTGCACGCCGAAGGGAAACAATAATTCCGCCTTCTCATACAAATCCAGCGAGGCCTGGTATTTTGGATTTTTTTCGATCGTCATTCGGTCACTTTCCCTGGTTTACGATCGGAATGCAGGAGACCCAGGATGATCCCATAGATTCCGAATTGCAGTAATAGATAAATTGATTCCAACGGGAAGAACAACTCAAGGCGATTGATATCTCCTTTCGCCGCGAATGCCAGGACATGCGATGTCCAGAAGAACACGCCGACTGCCAGCGCGTACCTTATGCTCAGATTTGGCGAATACCCGGTAGCCGAGAGAAAGGAGGATGCCCTGCATCGCGATCGAAATGAAACCAAATACGAAGATCGGATCCTCGCGCCCGATATAGCCGATCTCTTCGTAAGGGACTTTAAATAGGACCCGGTGCCACAGGATCGCGAGAGGGAAGGTCACGACCAGGTAGGCGAGGGAAGATAAGACTGTAGCGGTTCGTGATGTCATCGGGGTTCAGGCTGGAATGTCGCTGACTTCGGGCCTCATCATGATCAATTCATTTTCGGGAACGGCGGGGACCGCCGTCTCCAGAGATGCGACAACATCCTGAAAAGCGCGAAAATATGAATTTGGAGACGGCGGTTCCCGCCGTGTCGAGAATGGATGGGTCATGAAAGGACCATAAAGGAGCGACAGCTTAAGTCAGCGAGATTCGGTTCAGACTTCGTTGTGGACGCCGGCGGGTCGAGAGAACAGGCATTGGTTGCGGTACGGTTACACAATTTGCTTAACCTCAATGCATTACGTGATTTATGTACAAAAATGT
>Ga0310124_10003384_pt1 | contig 10722 bp, 6 predicted proteins | sample CB11b_AW_Bot5_MG_FD_203507 | JGI IMG/M metagenome (GOLD analysis project Ga0310124, IMG submission 203507) | Marine microbial communities from Western Arctic Ocean, Canada - CB11b_AW_Bot5 | ecosystem: Environmental > Aquatic > Marine > Oceanic | place: Canada: Western Arctic Ocean | collected...
ATCTCAAGGGCGCCTTCTCGGGCGCCGTACACGACAGGACCGGGCTCATTGAAGAGGCCGATGGGGGAACCCTCTTCCTCGACGAAGTAACCAACACCTCGCTCAAGCTGCAGGCGAAGCTGCTCAGGGTGCTGCAGGAGGGTGAGATCCGCAAGGTCGGCGAAAACAAGCCGCGGCAGGTCGATGTGCGGATCCTGGCGGCGACCAACACCCCGATCCGGGAAGCCGTTGAGGATGGAATTTTTCGCGAAGATCTCTTCTACCGCCTGAACGTCGTACCCGTAGAGATGCCCGCGCTGCGCGAGCGCCGGGAGGACATCTCGGCGCTCACCATGATCTTTCTCAAGCTCGCCTGCGAGCGCTCCGGACGAAAAATGGCCGGCTTTACCGAGGAGGCCATGAGCCTGCTGGAGGCCGCCCCCTGGCGAGGCAATGTCCGTGAGCTCGAAAACTCGATAGAAAAGCTGGTGATCCTGGCCGAGGCGGAGCGCATCGATGGCGATACGCTGCGCGCGATCCTGCCGGGAATCTCAGGCGCGGAGAGCCGCGCGAGGCTCCCGGAGACGGCCGCGCCTCCAGCCTCCGCCCCGCCAGAAGCAGGGCTGGCCAGGTTGGGAGATTTCGATCGACACTGGCAGGAGGCTGAGCGACTCTACCTGCTCGCCCTGGTTGAGAAGGCGGCCTGGAACCTCTCAGCGGCAGGGCGGATCGCAGGGGTCCGCAACCGCAACACCCTCATCTCCCGGCTCAAGAAACACGGAATCCGAAGGCCCGGAAGAGATAAATGAACCAACAGGAAAACGACGACATCCTCCGGCAGCAACGCGGCATCATGGAGGAGCTTGGAATGACTGCGTCCCGCAGGCACATCTTTCTCTGCTGTGACCAGACCAAACCCAAATGCTGTGGAGTCGAGGAGTCGCTTGAAGCGTGGAACCACCTCAAGCAGCGGCTGAAGGAGATGGGGCTCTCCGAGCAGGGCGGAATCCAGCGAACCAAGGCGAACTGCCTGCGGGTCTGCTACGAAGGGCCGATCGCGGTCGTCTACCCCGAGGGCGCCTGGTATTCGCGCTGCGGACCGGAAAACCTCGACCGGATCATCGAGGAGCACCTGCTGGGCGGGCAGGTGGTCGAAGAGCTTCTGATCGGGATCCACCCCCCCGGCGAGAGCTGACACGCATCAGAGGTTGCTCTTCCAGAACTCGAGCATCTTCCTGTAGAGATGGCGGCGGGCATGATCGTCGCGAATGCTGTGCTTGCGTCCGGGATAGAGCATCATCTCAAACTGGATGCCGGCCCGGATCAGCTCATTCACGAAGTGCAGGGTGTTCTGCGGATGAACGTTGTCGTCGTGGGTGCCGTGAACGATCAGCAGGCGCCCGCGCAGCGCGGAAGCTTTGCGCACCAGGGAGGTGCGCTCGTAGCCCTCGGGATTGTCCTGCGGCCGCTTCATGAAGGCCTCCGTCCAGATCGTATCGTAATAATCCCAATCGGTAACCGGGGCCACCGAGATCCCCGCGCGGAACTCGCCGCTGCCGGTCATCGCCCGCAGGGTGAAGGAGCCGCCGCCGCTCCAGCCCCAGATGCCTACCCGGTCCGGATCGACCCAGGGCTGCGATTTCAGCCAGCCGATGGCCTCGAGCAGGTCTGCCAGCTCGCCGCTGCCCCACGCATCGTGGAGGATCGCATTCTCGAGGGCCTTGCTCCTGGCGGTGGCGCTCCTGTTGTCGCATCGAAAAACCACGTAGCCGTGATTCAAGAGCACCTGATCGAAGTAGGTTCGCGAGGGCCAGGCATCCTTCACCATCGGGGCGGCGGGGCCGCCGTAGACGTGCATGATGACGGGATACTTGCGGCCCGGGCTGAAGCCGGCCGGCTTGAGCAGCTGCGCCGGCATCCTGAACCCATCGCTGGTGCTGATGGAGAAATGCTCAGGAGAGCGCATGCCGAGGCGGGAAAAAATTTCAGGGCGCGCGGGCGCGACCACCTCGAGCTGGCTTCCGTCCCGGGCGTGAAGCGCCAGGGAGGGGGGCGTCGAACCGCTTGAATGCTGGTTAAAATAAAACTGCCCGTTCTCGCTGAAGCCGATTCCGTGGGTCCCGGCCTTCTTCGTCAATCGCTCGAGCCCCGACCCATCGAAACGAACCCTGTAGAGCTGCTTCTCGATGGAAGATTTCCGTATCGAGGTGAAATAGATCCAGCCGCCCTCCTCATCGATCGAGTGAACCGCCTGGCGCAGCCAGGAGACGGCGCCGGCAGCCGAACGGATCGCCCACTCGCCGCTCGTGACCGGCCCGAGCAGCTTGCCCTCGAGGTCATACAGGTAGAGGTGCATATAGCCGCTTCGCTCCGAGGCCCAGAGAAAGCGCTCGCTCTTCTTCAGGAAATAGAGATCGTCATGAATGTTCACCCAGCCCTTGTCCCGCTCGGTGAGGATGTGGGCCGGCTTGCCCTCCTCTCGGTCCACGAAGAACAGGTCAAGTCGCGTCTGGGAGCGATCCATGGTCTGCACCGCCAGACGACGACTGTCGTTAAGCCACTTAACCCGGACGATGTATTCATGTTCATGCTTCGAGAGGTCGACCCAGGTGGTCTCGCCGCTGGCGAGCTCGAGAACACCGAGACGAACGGTTGGATTCACGCCCCCGGCCTTCGGATACCGCTGCCTGGTCAGGGCTGGAATGTTCGGCTCAAAACCCTGGTAGACCATCTCGGTGACAGCCGACTCGTCGGTGCGCAGGTAGGCCAGCGCGGAGGAATCTTCCGACCACCAATAGCCGAGATCGCGCCGGGCGAAGACCTCCTCCCAATAGACCCAGGAGAGCGTGCCGTTGAGCAGGGTGTCCGAACCATCGCTGGTCATCCTCTGCTCGACGCCTTTGCCCAGATCCCAGACGTAGAGATCTCCCTTGCGTACAAAGGCCAGCCTGGAGCCGTCCGGTGACAAACGGGGCGATTTTTCCCGCGCCTCGGTCCTGGTGATCCGGCTGATCACCGAGGTCGACAGGTTGAGGGCGAAGAGGTCTCCGCCAAAGAGATAGACGCCCCAGCGTCCGCCTCGATCGATCACCGCAGGCCAACCCAGCCGGCTCGGCGCCTGGTCCTTTCCAAGCAGCGCCCGCAGCTGCTCCAGCACCTTCACCGCATCAACCAGGTCGACCCGCTTGCGGGTCGCAGGATCAAGGCGCTCCAGGGTCTGTTCGTTCCCGGGCCGGCGACGGTCATGCAGGACAGCGGTGCCGTCAGAGAGCCAGGCGAACGACGGGATCGCGGCGGCGTCCTTTCCTTCGTCACCGTAGATCCACCCGACCGTGATTCCGCCGGAGGCTCCGGAAGATTCAGCTAGCCGACAACCCGAGACCGACAGGAAAAAAAGCGACAACAGCAGTGGGGCGGGATATTTCAAGGTGGTGCCTCCAGGCAGAGGGAAAAGCTGGAAGAGGTTTCAGGAGCGGAAGCTCCCCGAGGGATCAGGGCTCGCTGTTGCCGACATCGTCTTCTTCGTCGTCCTTCCTGGATGACTCGACGAATTTCAGGCTGACACCGTTGATGCAATAGCGCAGCCCGGTCGGGGCGGGCCCATCATCGAAAACATGACCCAGGTGCCCATCGCATTTCGCGCAGAGGACCTCGGTTCGACGAGAGAAGAAGCCGTTGTCCTCGACCGTGGCGACATTCGCCTTGACCGCAGGCGCCCAGAAGCTGGGCCAGCCGGTTCCGGAATCATATTTCTCCACCGATGAGAAGAGCTCCGCTCCGCAACCGCCGCAGAGATAATTCCCCGATTTCTCGCTCCTCGAATAGCCACTCGAAAAACGCGGCTCAGTGCCCTTCTGCCGCAGGACATAGAAAGCCTCGGTGGACAGGCGCTCACGCCATTGCTCGTCGGTAAGGTCTGCCGCCGCCGGGGTGGTCTCCTCGGGATCCTGCTGCACGATGGGTGCCTCCGTAGTTTCCTCGGTTCTTTCGGGTTCCGCGGTCTTCTCGACCTGGGCCGGCTTCGTGAAAGCCGCGGCCGGCGCGATCCGCGCCTCCTGATCACCAGCGCCGTCGCCGCAGCCAGAGAGGGCGAGCAGCGCCGCCAACACTCCCACAGGTAACACTCCACGATACTTCATACGCTCCATCCTGAACTACCCCGCACGCGGATGCAAGAGCCTGCAGCTGTCGAAAACCCGTGCCGCGACCTCATTTCTTTTTCTCCGGCCTGGGGGCGGAAGGGGGCTTCTTGAGCAGGTCAAGGGAGCCCAGCGTCTTTGCATAGTTTCTGAAGGCCTCCCCGCGGCTGGCCTTGAAAACCTCCATGAACTCCTCGAGCTCGCTATTGGATCTCTTCTGCAGCTTCGAGTAGACGTCCTCCAGGACCAGCTCGAGATTTTTTCTGAAAAGACCAGCGGCAAGAATCACGGTGATCTCGTCGTAAGCCCTGAGGGCCTGCGCCAGGGCGGCGCCATCAGTTCCGTGCTCGGCCACCAATTTGCGTGCGTAGTCCCCGGGAGCGGAGAACTTTCCATCGCCATCGCCATCGATCCAGATCGGATTGGTCGCGCCGACCACATAGCGGTCGTCCTGTGGCGGAGTCCAGTAGGAGTTGTCCAGCGGAGGGCCTGAAGCGATGACGACAAGATAGGCATCTTTGGACGGACCGCCGAAAACCCAGCGCTCCTTGTACTTCACGACAGCGCTCGCCCGGTGCTGAATCTTCTCCTCGCGCACCTTGCGCCCGTTGAGGAAGAGGGCTACCCGGCTGGCCCGCGCCCAGCGCGGGCCCCTGACCTCCACATCCACCTCGAGATCTTCACCGATCCCGGTGGCAAGATCGCCAGCCGTGAACCTCCCGTTCACCTTCGCATCCGCCAGTAATCCCATGCTGACCAGCACCTTCCCGGCCAGGATGTTGTCAACCACCTCGCCCACATCGATACGGCGCGGGTCATCCGTCGAGCTGCGAATGTAGGTCCGGCAATGACCCACAGGCTGGGCGACGGTATGTGAGTCGCTGCCTGCGACCGCCGTCAGCCGATAGCCCGCGTTCAGCAGGGCGAACCAGTCGGAGAAATTGTCAAAGACCTCCTTCTCCAGGCTCTTGCCATTGATGACCTCGACCGCATCGAGACCAAGCCACTGGCGCCCATCGCTGAATTCTCCCGAGACGGGATTGAGACCGATCGCCCCCCAGGGCCCCTTCTTGAAGCCCTGGCGGCGCGGATGATTGCAGATCACCACCCTGACTCCCGGTGTCGCCCGCACGGCCTTGAGCAGCTTGTCCCAGTCCTTGTGCTTGTGGTTCGCGGGCCTTGCGTTCTTGTCGGCCGGGAAGGCGTTGAAGTGACCGATGGAGGTGGTGAACTCGTTTCCCACCACCGATTTGTAGTGATCTCCGGATCCGGCTCTGGCGGTAAATGGGCTGTAATCAGTGTGATGATTGTGATCCGTCGCGATCGCGACCTCGACCCCCTCCCCGGCTATGGTCACCACACGCTCAGCGACGCTCGCATCGCCGTGCTTGGAATAGGTCAGCGTGTGAATATGAGTGTCTCCGGCGAGGTAGCCGGTGGTGTCCACCTCCCGCTCGAGAACCAGCTCAACCCGTCTCTTTTCTCCCGGCGAGAGGTCTACGCGCGCCATACCCAGCCCGTACTCGAAGCCCCGGGTCGCGTAGACCCTGTACTTGCCCGGCTTGAGAGCCAGGTCCAGCCGACCGTCAAGGGTGTAGGCCGTTCCCTTGCGGAAGGCGTGCTTCGAGCTCTTCTCGAGCTTGAACTCCGCCGGCTCCTCGACAATCTTCGCCTTCTTCGAAACCAGGCGCACCACGGTCAGCCGGCAGGGCAAGCCCTGGCCTGGCCCCTCCTTCGAGGTCACCACCACCTCGACCTCCGCCAGGCGCTTCATCCGCGCCACCGAGTGGGCGTGGAGAACGACAGGCCCGAAATAGAAATCGTCGGTGGTCTTCTCCTCGTATTGCACCAGGAGCACATTGCCTGTCTTCTTCAGCAGACCCGCAGGCACCTTGAAATACTGGATGTTCTCTCCCTTGCCACCCTTGCCCTTGACCAGGCCGCCAAGCCGCCGGGAGTTGAGCGTGACGCCGCATTTTGAGTTCACATCGCCTGACCTGATCTCCAGGGCCCGTTCGGACTTGTTGGGCTCGGAGCTGAACCTCAGGCTGATCTTCTTTCCATCATGCGGCTTCGCCCGGGTGAAGGCCTTCCAGTCCTTCTTCTCATCATTGCCGAGGTGAAAAACCTCGGCGCTGATGACGGTCTCAGCCTTGCCCTGTGGAGCGCCGCTCGCCTGTGGCTGCGGCAGGAACCGAGCCCCTGCGGCCGCTACCAGGCAACAGCAGAAAAGCAGGCTGACGGCGTTCTTCTTCATGCGCAAAGAGTTCCCTAGCGAAGTGAGCTGTGAACTGATGATTATACCCTTCACCGGGCAGCGGTTGCAGTCGTTCACGAAAGGTTTCGGACAGGACAGAGTCCGTTGCTGGAGCTTTCTTTACTGCCCGGGAAAAGAATACAATAGTCCTCCACCCCAGGCGGGCTGGAAGGGAACGGGTTTTAAAACGAAAAATCGAGGTCCAGGCGACATGCTCTCAAAACTCCATTGCGCGACCGCGCTCATCCTCCTGGCGCCGGCCGTCTGTTCGGCGAAAGACGAAATCCCCAACTATATAACCCACGGCCCGATCCTCGGCCGCCTGAGCTCCGACGGTGTCGGTGTCTGGGGCCGTACGGCGCGCGCAGGTTCGTTCTCGGTACAATACGGAACCTCTCCGAACCAGCTCAACTCTACAAGCAACCCGGTCAAAACCAGCCTCGACCGGGACAATACCGGCTGGGTCCATCTCCAGGGGCTGAAGCCTGACACGAAATACTATTACGAGCTGATGCTCGCCGATGGCGTTGGCCGCACCGCCAGGGACGGTTCTTTTCGTACACTGCCGAGCTCAAAGACTCTCAAAGACGCCAAGCTGAATCCCGAAGGTCTCTTTAATTTCAGCTTCGAGTTCGCCTGCGGAAACAACCAGAACCCCAAGCATTCGCTCGGACCCTCCCTGCCGGCCTTCGCCACCATGCTGAGGGAGCTCGAGGACCAGATCCACTTCGCCATCCTCAACGGCGACTGGCTCTATGAAAACCGCCGCGAATACACCGTCGCCGATTGGCTGAGGCAGGTCAGCGCCGATGCGAAGAACCTGCCGGGCGACCTCAAGAGCGCCCCCACCCTCGTCGGGGTCTGGGAAAACTACAAGCACTTCCTCAGCCAGGGTCCCAACCTGGCTCGATGGCACAGCCGCATTCCTTCCTTCTTCACCTACGACGACCATGAATGCCTCAACGACATCTGGGGCGCCGGCACGCCCGGGCTTCGTGATCGCAGGGCCGTCTTCCGCGACATCGGAGTCCGCGCCTGGCACGACTACCTGGCCTGGAGCAACCCCTCGGAATTCACCCAGAGAACGCACTTCGGACGCTGCCGACTGAAAAAAGGCTCCGACGTCCTCGTCGACGAGCAGGTCGACTTCACCAGGGTGGACCTCACCCAGGTCAACAACCTCCATGTCCACTGGGGCACCCCTACCGCCGGAGTCAACGACAATTCTCTCGACGGAGTCGGTGGCGACCCCAACGCCGGGGTCTATGAGATTGTCGAGGTCATCGACGCCCATCGCATCCGTATCCACCCGCCGGCGGACGCCGATGGACGCGGCTCCTATTCTCTAGGCCGACGCTCCTATTCCCGCTTTCGTGTCGCCAATTGCGACTTCTTCCTGCTCGACACCCGAGGCCAGCGCCAGATGCACGACACCCGCGACCCCGCCAAGAAGGGTCTCTCCATGCTGGGTACCGTTCAGCGCGAGTGGCTGATGCGTGAGCTCGCCGCCAGCGATGCCGACTTCCACTTCGTCGTCTCCTCGGTCAACTTCATGATCCCCCACGTCGGCGGCGGCAAGATCCGCGCCGGCGACAAGGACGAGGCCTGGACCGTCTTCCTCGATGAGAGAGAGAAGCTCATCAATTTCTTCGACGCCCTCAAGAGGCCGGTCTTCATGCTCACCGGCGATCTCCACAACAGCTTCGCCATCAAGATCACCGACAAGGTATGGGAGTTCGCCTCGGGACCGCACAACTCCAACAACCACTGGGCAAGCGATGAAGGAGACCGGCCGGCGAATGGGCCCTTCAAATACGGCCCGCGCGCAGTCGACATCCGCTGGTCAACCTACTACCGCTCTGATATTCCCAGGAACCATCTTCTCCACCCGACCTACTGCGTGGTGCAGGTGAACAACGTCTTCAACAATCCCCAGGACCTCCTGGATACCCGCTGGGTGGCCTATCCAAGGCCACAGGTCATCTTCCAGTATTACGACGGGCGCACCGGAAAATTGCGTTACGCCGAGTCGATCCTGGCGAAATAGGAAGACCCTTCACCGGCTCAGCCGCGCGCGCGAAGCCACCGCAGGAAGAGCTCGTGCTGGGCCTGCTGAAAGCGGCCGATATCGTCCGGAGAGTGATATTCGAGTGCTTCCGGGACGCCGCCGGTTTTCCAGACCTTCCTTGCCCTCTCAACACACTCGCTCACCGCCTTCGGATCGAGCCCCCGATCGCGCCGCGCCGCGTAGACCAGGCAGGGTCGCGGAGCGACGAGCGCGAGAACATCGTGATAGTCAAAGGGAACCTTTTCCTCTGAGCCATCGAACAGGCCGAGCCGGGGAGCCAGGGCGTGCCATTGCCAGAGACGCCTCAGCCCCCCGGTCGAGACCGAGGTGTCCGAACGCATCGGCGTAAAGCCGCCGAAGGAGGCGACCCCGGCAAGCCTCTCATCCAGGGCGGCAGCGTAGAGTCCCACCAGCCCGCCGACACTGAAGCCCAGCACGTAGACCTTGTCGGCAGCCACCTTCGGCAGAGCTCCCTGCGCGGCGCCCTTGCCGTCGATGAGAAAATCCGCGGCAGCGCTCACATCCGCCACCATTCGTCCCAGCCTCGACCAGAGCGGCGCCTGGCTGTAAAAATCACGCCCCTCCAGCAGGCGAAGCCCGAAACCGCATTGGTCGTAAGCCAGCACTACGCAGCCGGCCGCGGCGAGACGATGGTAGACGGTGGTTCCCTCCACCCCGTAACCCTCGTTGTAGCCGCTGTGATAGGAATAGGGGTGGAGCCAGATGACCGCAGGAGCGGGCTGGTCGTTCTTCGTCTTGAAATACAGGTTTCCCCGCACCCCGGCGCCGAAGCGAACCGGCGTTCGCGAGGTGCCCCCAGCCCGCCAGCGGTCGTGCGTCATCATCTCCGACTCCTCCCGGGTGATGAAATCTCGGCGCTCCTGCCCCGTGAGCCTGGCCGGCCGCTCGCCGAGCAGCCAGCGAATCCTCGCCCGCCGGTCGGCGTCATCGGCCGCCTCGGCCGGAGCGAACCGCTTCCGCAGCTCCTCCCCGGCCGCGCCTCTCTTCCAGGCCTCCCAGTCAAAATAATGAATCAGCTCCTCGGGGAAGTCTTCCTGCCTCGCGGCGCCGCGGCCAAAGCTGAGATCGAACCATTCCATGTTTCGTCGGCGCTGCTCCTCCGTCACCGGACCATGCTGGCCGGTACGGTAGAGAACCCGAAGGTTGTCGGGATGACCAAGCAGGGCATAGACCTTGCGGCCCTCGAGATAGGCCCGCTCGACGGCGAAGGTGGGCTCGGAGCCATCATTGTGCGCGGTGTGAATCAGGCAGCGTCGCGGGGCGATGAGCGCGTACCAGCCGTGCGCATCGATCGGCAGCTCGTGCTCGCGGCCGGTATAGCCACGCAACGAGGGGAGGAACCATTCGGAGGGAAAGTCCCGTGGAGCCTCGGCGCAGGTGTCTCTCGAGGTGAACCTGTAGGGGCTGGAGCCCGGCGAGCCGGGGCTCCTGGCGACAACGCTGGTGATCCGCTCGTCGAAGGCGGCGGCAATCAACGACTGCTTTCCGTAGCGCGAAAAGCCGATGATCCCGACCTTTCCCGGCGCGAAGCGATAGCCGCTGGAGGGAGCCAGCAGGTAGTCGAGCGTGCGGCTGGCGAGCCAGGCCTTCGTCGAGATCTCGCTCCACGTCGCCTTCGGATACTCCCTGCGAAAATCCTGCCAGACGCTCTCATAGCGCGGGAAATCTTTCTCCCGGTGATGGCTGTCGACGCCGGGATACAGGCAGGCGATGTAGCCCCTCTCGAGCGCCAGCTCGGCCCAGCGCAGCTGGTAATAACGCGGCTGGGTAAGAAGAATCGGAAAGGGGCCCTCACCCTTCGGCACCCAGACCCTGACCTCAAAGGAGGCTTTCTTCGGGGTATCGAAGGTCAGCCGGACCCGGCGGCGAAGCGAGCCGTCCTCAGCCCGGCGCTCATCGAGTACCCTCGCCGACAATAGGGCCGGCACCTCATCGGGAAAGGAGCCGATGAAATAACGCTTGAGAAGCGTCGCCACCTCCCGCTTGCGGCGTTCCAGGCCGGCCACGGTCTTCACCTCGGAACCATCGTTGAACTGAAGCAGCGGCGGCAGGTCAGCGCGGGCCTTGAAAGCATCCTCCGACCGGGAGGTGGCCGCAAAGAGCAGCAGCGCCAGGCAGCCCGTGACTGCGGCTGATTTCCTGTTCATCCGGTAAGCTCCGATTGTTGAGAGGCAGGACATCGTACCCGAGCCCGGCTTCACAAAGAAGGCTGCTTGCCCAAGTGCGCTGTTGAAACCTCCCCCGCCTGAGCGTTAACA
>Ga0310124_10003386_pt1 | contig 10718 bp, 8 predicted proteins | sample CB11b_AW_Bot5_MG_FD_203507 | JGI IMG/M metagenome (GOLD analysis project Ga0310124, IMG submission 203507) | Marine microbial communities from Western Arctic Ocean, Canada - CB11b_AW_Bot5 | ecosystem: Environmental > Aquatic > Marine > Oceanic | place: Canada: Western Arctic Ocean | collected...
ACCATGCCGCCGACAGTCACATCACTCGTCCCAGGTGTAACCGGTACAAACCAGCCACGAGGTAACAATAGTCTCACAAGGGTGCGTAAACTGACGCCGGACTCTACTCGCAAACGACCATTACTCGGATCGAAGTGAAGTAACCGATCAGCTAATGTCGTACACGCTACGCGCATGCCAGGTGAAGCTGGAAGGGATGAATCTCCATAAGACCGACCTAAGCCACGACACAGTGAAACATTTTGCGTTAATCCGAAAAGATCATCGGAGGAGATTTGTTGCCCGACGACCCCAACACGCCCCCAGCCCGAAATTAGCTGTTCTGACATCGTATCGCCAGGCGAAACTAAAACGTGACAGGCAAGCGCACACTAAGAAAAGCGGCCACCAACCATCCTGTCCCACAAACGATCAAAGACGGAGCCGAGAGCAACACATCAACCGGCGAATCCCCCAAATCCGTCTTGTAAACAAGTCGGAGATACTCCATGACACCAAACACAACAAACGGCACCGACCAAAACTCCCTGCCAGGAAGAAGCCCTTGTCCATCCATGCAGTACAACGCATACGCGATGATTGTCATACCGGCAGACACCGACAGGGCCTGGTCTAAAAACATTCGGCTATAACCACCAAGACTCGGGCGGTGTCGTGTAGTCAAACCACCAACGATATCAGCGCGACGTTTCGCTAACGCCAAAAACATTGCCAATGCCGATGAACAGAGTAATAACCAGTTGGATGGGAGTGCGGACACCAATGCACACCCGAGTAGAACACGAATAACAAATCCAGATGTAAGCAAAAACACATCAACCAGAGGTAGCTCTTTCCCACGAACGCAGTAAAGAATCTGGAGACCAATATAGGAACCAATTAGACTGACAACCATCACCCTCGCACTCAGAATAGCGAGGGTGACCGCACAAATAGCTAATCCGGCACTCAGTATCACTGCAGTAGTTTCAGTCACCCGTTTCGAGGCGACCGGTCGAAACCGTTTTACCGGATGCTCACGATCTCGACTGGCATCGACCCAGTCGTTAAAGACATACACCGCAGAATTCGCCGCGCACATTGCGACTAGCCCAATCCCCAACACGTACAGATCAAGAACCCCACCATCGCCTAAAGCAAATGGAATAGGCATCACGACAAACACATTTTTCAACCAGTGCCTCGGTCGCAACAGGCGTCCGATATCAACCAGGCTCCACTTCTCAGCCGCATGTGGCGACTGCTGGTGGTCACGCTCTTCTTGTTCTTGCCTCACTACTGGCTCAGACATAAACTGAAATTTATTACGGACACAGCACAAATAGAAATTCAGCTACGAAATGATCATCATCTCCACGGAACCTGAATTCTCGCAATCCGTACCCCGCCCGCGATTCCACCTACCCAGATTTCCTCACCAACTTGAATCGCCGCCGTTCCCAAAATCAAATGGTCGTTTGTTGGATAGGTAAAAAACTCTCTCGACGTCATTGCATCCGTATCGACTCGGGCCACACGTGACGTAATCCCCTCACAGATTCCTTCGCGCATGCATTCACCAACCCGCGTGTCTGTCGGAGCGGTATGGCCGGCCGCCAGTAATGTGCCATCCGATGCCCAATGAACATTATCGACATTGAAGCCAATGGGTACGGTCTCCTTCACAACCGGTGTAATGCCACGCGACAAGCGAGTGACTAACTGTCCCCGATAGCCAGCCACATACAACCAATGGCCATCCGGCGAAACCTCAAGACCATTCGGTCCAATGCCCGTACTTCCTGGCACCAATGTCCATCCTGACCCAGCTTGCCATTCCCACACATCGTTAGTCCGTGGACTTGTGGCTGCAAATCCCCCCTCTGGAAGCGGCACGACCGCATTTAGTCCAAGGTCGGCTGGCGCTACCGCACAGCCAATCCACGTAATAGTCGGAGTCGAACTGCCTATCTCAACCTGAAAGATTTCGATCGCTTCCCGTTGACCATGACGGACGACGTACAGTTCATAAACACCATTCGAACGGCTCTGCAGGCTAACTCCATGCGGCCGAAACCCGTCGACCGTCATACCCGGACATGACGCGTAGCGCTGTCGGTCATGCTCTGACCGAGAATTAGCGGTGGGGAAGAGCACCTCTGAGCTGTGGTCACGACTGTCGATCACAGACAGATACCCATCATCCTCCATACTTGAAACAATGACCCACGGCGAATCTGGCACCACAGCCAAATCCTCCGGGCTAATCGGACCGCAGGTAAACTGAACATCCCCGTCTGGCTCACACTGGGCTTCCGCATTACCGGTGCTTCCCAGTAGAACAACAGTAATAACAAGCGCGCTCAGGACTTTCATGCACCGCATGGTGTCTCCCTTCAATATTTCTTTCCTTGCCGAAACGATCTCAACACAATGCCGCACACGAGAAATGTACCAGACCGCCACTGGCGTCGATACTACCCTGCAACGAACAGCAACCGTCGAAGGTAGCTTAAAATTAGTCCCGCCAAGCCAAGTGGTATTCCGGCAAGCACGATGACAAGTGGAGTTGAAACAAGACCCAGATGAAAAAGATACATCCACCAGAAGTCCAGACTGTGCGCGAATTGAGACGAAAAATCACGCGCCTCTCCTTCCGCTACTTCGACTGCTGGTAGACGTTCACTACCGACAAGATGACGTACGTTGCGTGGCACGGCGGTAAGTGCCGCTTTAGTATTCAAGACCAACGCAGAGGACTGCCATTCCCAGCGACGAAGTTCAAATGACCGATAGCCGATTTCTTCGGTATGCCCCACCTTTGAAAAATCGACGAGTACGCCCGGAACTTGAACAACAGTGCTAACGAGTAATACTGCAAGAAGAAACTGGCGTTTCAATTCGCTAGATTTGAGTGTAAACCACGACACCAGTGGCACACATAGAAAAGCCAACCCAGGCAGTAAATACCGCGGGCCATAAGACCTATCCGCGTCCCAATGTGCCAACGTGGAATAAAAACAAAACAATGTCAGGACGACTCCACTAAATAAAAAGGCCGTCCGGCGGTCTGACCGGGCAAGGTCGGCAAGCGCCCACACTCCCAAAATGAGCAACGGAGAATACAGGAAAACAGACCCTCCGGGGCTAATGAGTAAGCCCAAAGCTCCGGTCCAAATCGAACCGAACCCAGCCGTATCATCACGCAGATAACCGGTGTCTAAGGCGTTTCCGAAGCGAGTCAGGTTGTAATACCCCGTAGCCAACAACGCCACCGCAACCGGACCTGCAACAGTCATAGCGTTCTTCAAGAAACGCTTCCAATCCGGTCCGTACTCAAGGAGTAACCAGAAGCCAACGGGTACGGTTACAAGAACCAGTTCAAGACGAACCAACAATGCGAACCCCAAACCAACCCCACCGCACACTAACATTCCAGATCGACCGCCACGTACACCAACCCAGACACCGTAGACCCCAGCCAATACACAGAATGTCGCCAGTGGCGCATTAAACCCAAACTTGGAGTAAGGCCAGAGCATCGTTGAGAAGCCGAACGCCAACGCCGTCGCTACCGCAGGCCGTAACATGCCTACCAGCGACCATGCAAAGGAAAACACCAACCATACGGCTCCAGCGGCCGCCACGGCACTGCCTGTTGCCACAGCCGCTTTCCGTAAGGATTCTGATCGGCCGATTTGAGAACCAGCTAGCTGTTCAACAGTTCGACCCGCAACGTAGAAAGGCACACTATAAATTGCATGGCCGATGCCGTACGGCGCGTAGTAACGACCATCTGTCCCACGGTGAGCATCCATGCCAAACAGGTTGTCCGGCATTTCAACCGACTGACGTTCAACCATACTCTTGGTCACTTCGTACGTCATGATGTCGGTAGCCATGCTGCCACCAGCCGTCAATCCATATAAACATAATGTCAACAGAAACACGAGCCGTCCGGTTTGCCTGACCGAGACGCTTTGAGAGGCACCCGGAAAATATACTTGCCCCTTCATACAATCACGCCTTCGTATGCCCACAGCCTCTTAAGTAGTAACAGTGACAACCACCCCGCGACCGCGAGAGGGGCGAGTCCTAGACCTACAGCCCACCCCGCCGGCATGGCACCTAGGTAGTACAGGTAGAGCCACCAGAAATCGAGACTAAACGAAAATTGCTGCGAGAAATCACGCTGTGCTTCTTCACCTGTACGAGATACTTGAGGAATGGCCATTCTACCGGTCACATATGAAAGATTTCTTGGTATCGCTATGAGGGCTGCCTCCGCGTTGAGTTTAAGTGGCGCGCCTGACCAGGTGTATCGACTCATCTCAATCGAATAGTTTTCAGTCTGTCCGGCAAATGCATTCTGTGTCTTCGAATAGTCAACCAACACACCAGGAAGTTGTACCAACACACTAACCACAAGCAGAACCGGCAGCAGGCGCCTCAACCGAGAAACCCTATTTAGTGAAAAACAAGTAGCCAACGGAATCGTCACAAACGGTAGAACGGGAATCAAATACCGTGGACCGTAACTTTCGCCCCCATCCCATTGATGCATACGACTGATTAACATCAGTAAAAGGAATACCTGCGATCCAAATAGCATGGCTGTTGAACGGTCCCGACGTGCAAGCAGCCATAGTGCGGCGACTCCACCTGCGACAACGGGACAGTAGAGAAACCATGCTCGACCCGGACTCGCTAGTAATCCGTGCAGTCCGACAAGCACAGGTGTGTCAAATTGCACATTTGGATCGCGCAATAATCCAGTATCAAACGGGTGTCCGAACCGGGCAAAGTTATATGTCATCCATAAGGCGACGCCGATCACAACAGGCACCCCGAATACAGTTAATCGACTCATAACCAGCTTGCGATCATCGATTGACTCCATCGCGATCCACCCAGCCAGCGGCACCGCCATGATGCCCATTTCATGCCGAGTCAACAGGCCATACGCCAGCAAGATCCCGCCCCACGCCAACATCGCCCGTTTTTTCGTTCGAACACCTATCCACACACAGTAAGTCGCTCCCAACAAACACAACGTCGCCAAGGGCGCATTAAAGCCAAACTTTGAATATGGCCAGAGAGACGTTCCAAACGCTAACGCGAAAGCAGCGAACAGCGAACCGACCAAATTGCCTGTAATCCGCCAGGCGAAGAGAAACACCAACGGCGCACATAGCGCAGCTGTAACCGCACTCCCCACCACAACTGCGGCCTTATCAAGCGTTTCCGGCTTACCCAATCGGACATTGACAAGTTGCTGAACGACTTGAGAACCGAGATAGAACGGAATGCCAACCAAAGGATGCCCAATTCCAACGGGCGCATAATATTGCCCATCCAGTCCGCGTTCGGCTTCTGTCGCGAGTACGTTGTACGACATCGCAACAGAGCCTCGCTGGACAAGGTTCTTTGTAACCTCATAACTCGCGAGATCGGTTGCAAAACTGCCTCCCGTTGTCGTTAAGTAGACACAGAGCACAATTCCAAAGACGGCAGCGGCGGTACGCCTACTACTCATAACAGCGGCCCTTCTGATTCACATTCTGTATAGGAGTTCACTGTGAGGACTGCGCCACCACTTTACTAGCTCGAAGGCGCCATCGTCAGAATAACACGACGTGAACGCGCAAATGAGCCCCCTCTTCTGTACTTTCAAACTCAGCATCCCGGCTGCAGAATGCACTTATTGTCTAAGCTATAATTGCGACCCGCTGCTGGTTTTCAGACCCACTGCCCGTCAATAAACATTCACGCTCGCAGCGTCGACTGGCTGGCGAGACAAGACAACTGATGATGTCGAACACATTAGAACACTTTGAGCGCCGTCCGTACACAGTCATCGTTGCCATCGGGATCATATTTTCAGTCGCTTATCTCATGGCAATGACCCTGTTCCCACGTGAGCACGGGCGAATCATTGATGGCGATGGTATTCAGTACTACGCTTACGTCCGGTCCATGGTCTTTGATGCGGATTTCAATTTTTTCAATGACTATCAACTTTTGTACGGCAACGACGATGGCGGAGTCTGGACTACAACCCGCACAAGCACTGACTACGCGATTAATCTGATGTCCATTGGGCCAGCGCTCTTATGGTTACCCGCATTTCTTTTGGCATACGCGACATCATGGTCAATCAATCTATTTGGCGCGCAGATCCCCCTGGACGGCATTGCTCTACCCTTTCAACTCTCCGCTGGTCTTGCCGGTATTGCGTACGCAACCGCTGGAACCTGCCTGTGCTTCCGGATCGCTAAGCATCTATTTACTGCAGAGTCGGCTTTCTGGGCGGTTCTCGTAACCTGGTTGGCGTCTCCAGCCATTTACTATTCCCTCAGCGCTCCTGCCTACTCTCATGCAACGTCTTTGTTCGCAGTGGCCCTGTTCGTTGACAGCTGGTACCGAACGCGCGAGCGCACCGAATTAACACGGTACATAGTACTTGGCGTACTGATCGGGCTAGTCACGCTAGTCCGTTGGCAAGATGCAATCATCGTACTCTTTCCGCTGACTGAATCCGCGTATGGACTGCTGACCAGAAAAACTACGTTTACAGTGACGGTTCAGAGACTCGGGGTCATGGCAGGGGCAGCGGCATTAACGTTCACGCCCCAAATGCTGGCCTGGTATGCGATATATGGCCAATTACTTCTCACACCGCAAGGATCGGATTTCATGCGATGGACCGATCCTCAAGTGTTATCAGTATTGTTTTCCTGGAATCACGGTCTCTTTTCGTGGACGCCGGGATTACTCGTCGCAAGCTGCGGACTCTACTGGCTCGTCAAACGCGATACAGTGCTGGGCTTAGCGAGTGCTCTGGTGGTCTTCACTGCGATCTACATAAATGCCAGTGTTGAAGACTGGTGGGCCGGAGAAGCATTCGGGGCACGCCGTTTTATCAGTTACACAGTCCTGTTCGCTATTGCCCTTACAGCATTAACTTCTGCGCTGGATTCATTTCGCAGACCAAACTGGGTCCGTTTCGCTGCCATATGTTTGATCATATCGAATGTGCTCTTTATGACCCAGTATCAACTGTTCATGCGAGGCTATGGCAATCTCGCCTCATACCCAACGACTGCAAAACAAGTACTACTTGAACGTTTTCTGATTCCATGGCGATTAGTCACTCAATTTCCTCGTGAGTAACCCCCAGGCAGTGACGCGGCTCTCTAGGTTTCGTTCACAATTTGGTCATAGAACGCCACGAAATCATCAGGCTTATCACCCGCTCGAAATTCAATCGCCGAGCGCGGATGAAGATTTAATTGCCCGGTAATGTTGTACGGAATGAGTGGGCCCCACTCCACCGTCTTTCGAATCTCAGGCATAAATTTCTGGAGCAATTCGATTACAGGGCGCAGGTCAAATTTAGGATTCCTAAGAAATCCAAGCAACAATTCCATCGGGCAGTTACCAGCGCCACGACCTAAACCTGCCATCGTCGCATCAGCACGGTTCGAGCCCAATACGATGGCCTCAATCGTGTTAGCAAAAGCCAACTGCATATTGTTGTGCGCATGAATGCCGATTTCCTTGCCGGTACCCTTCATCGCATCCGCATACTTTCGGTAGAGCCGGTCGATCTGTTCACGATATAGATGACCAAAGCTGTCAACGATGACCATCGTGCTCGCTGGTGAGGGGGCAATCGCTTCCAGTACTGTAGCAATCTCCTCCTCCGTAATATTTGATACGGCCATCAGATTCGCCATCGTCTCGTAGCCTTGCTCGCTAGCGTGTTGAATCATGTCGACAGCTTCCGACACCTGGTGAGCATAAAAGGCGACTCGGATCATTCCCAGTACGCTGTCTTTAGCTGGACCAATCTTTGTCTTCCAATCACTCTTTCCGGCGTCAGCCATCGCCGCAAGCGTTAAGCCCGTGCTAGCAGCATCATGGTCACCAACAACACGCCGCATGTCTTGCTCATCACAATGACGCCAGGGACCAAATGAATCTTTCGGAAACAGTCGTTCAGAGTTCTTGTATCCAATCTCCATCGTATCGACACCTGCTTCGATACACGTGTCATAGACTGCTCGAACAAATTCATCAGTGAACTGGTGAGCATTGATCAGGCCACCATCGCGAACGGTACAGTCCAGTACTTTTAGTTCGGGTCGATAAGTGATCCACGGGGCATGTTCGGACGAAGTATTGTTATTACTCATAGCTTTTTAAGAACCACAACCAATGTTTTCTTTTATAAACAGTTTCTTTAGCCACCATACGATTTTTCCGTCGATTGATTACCGGCTACGCCAAGCACTATGCCTCAACGCGGTCAATAAAAACATTTCAACCCTTTTAACGCGCCGAAGAGTCACAGTTCGGTCTCCAATGAGGGAAACCCTAGTCGCACAAAAATCTCTGGAGAGCGAAGCTGTTTAGCATAGCAGGAATAACAGACGCCTCTATCAGAAACCATTATCTGGCGCCGTCTGGCCCCAACCGCGTCCAACTAATGACTGAAATCACCTGTCGGCCTTCGTCATCGGTACGAACGGGAGGGCGTAAAATTAACTGTGAATCTGTCAGTTCATAGTACCGTCGAGCATCAGAACCACTGTCCCCAGGATTTTCGCTTCCGACACGATGATGCAGAAAATATCCCTGGTCTCGAGGACCAGGACACGAAATACAACCGGCAATTTGATTCACCGAAAAAGGACCAAAATAGCTGCCATATGTCTCCGTCGCATTCAACGCTTCGTCAGCAGTAGGCCGGGCGCTGGCAAATGCCACCCGATCGGGACGCATTAGGTGCACCGACATGTGACCAGAACGTGCGTAGAACAAATACGCCGTCTCGTACTGATCGGCCTCTACTGGGTAACCATCGGTGGTGTGACGAGTAACCGACTCTACCCGGAACGCACCAAACAAGCTCTTATGTGTCTCTGTTAATTCCGTACCTGGTAAATCAGGTAGCCGTTCCCAAGTCAAAGAGGCTTGCGAACCATCGTCTCCAGCTGGGGGACTGAGCACTAAGTTATTGGCTGCAAACTGATACCCCCGTTGATAATCAGCACCAACGCCACTCGGGTTCAGGCTCCCTTCAAGGTGATGCGTGACAATTTGTTGCTCTTCGTCAACGCTAAAGCTTCCAAAATAGGATGTATATGCACCAAAATCACGCAGCGCTTCCTCCGCAGTTGGTTGACTGCCGGCGTATGGCATCCGGCCAGGACGCATGATGGTCACGCCCATATACCCGTCCGCATCATAAATGAGGTACCCAACTCGGTCCTCAAGAGGGGCGGTCAACAGTTCCCCTTCTGCATTTCGACGCTCAATTGTAGTTAGCGACCAGGCACCCACAAACTGCTCGCGATTACTCGGAACAGAAAGATCCGATAATGCTCCTTCATCATTTGAATCCACCGATGGCGGGGCGCCACCACACGCCAATGTCCCCGCGACCACCAGTGTCACAAACACACGAACATAGCCAATAGTCATAGGTGTCCTCCGGGCCTACTCATGGCAAGCCTGTATTTCTTATCTCCACTCGCTTCCCTACGGCTGCGGCTGCGGTGTACAAAGCAAATGGCTGGAGATCCGTTCTGTTGCATAACCACATTCTTCAAAGAATCTGTACAACGATGCCTCGGTACCGGACGGATAAAATCCTGGGTGCAGTTCAAAGAACACTACCGGACGCTTTGGTCCGCCGCAAAGGAGACTCCGAATGTTCTTCAGTACTTCAATTTCACATCCTTCAATATCCATAACCAAGAGGTCCATCGCACACTGCGCGTTGTGCAAAAACTCCAGCAATGAAACGCATCGGACCGTCACTCTTGAATGATCGTTCACGCCCTTAATGTCTTCTGACCTAACAGAATAATCAAACCCTGTCATCTGTTGCACCCCAGAATAGGGAGTGATCGACTCGGCACTAAAATCCACAGACGTCATCGAGGGTGACGCGACCGCCTGATTCAATAACCGGACATTTGCAAGTGCATTGAGCGCAACGTTCCGTTCAGCAATCTCAAACTATTTCGGAAAAGGTTCAAATCCGTATACCCGACCTGTAGGACCAACGAGTCGAGAAAGATGAATCGTAAAGGCGCCATAACAGGCACCCAGCTCAACAACGACAAAACCCGGTCGAACAATTTGATCGAGCGTATCGAACGTCCATGGCTCAAATGTTCCAAACCGACGCTGAGCCACGGTTTCACCATAGGAAATAGGCAACCACATCCGGCAATCTCGGCGGCGAATCCTAAACACGCGCCCTGGAGTTTTTCGTTGCTGATGATAGGCGGCGTACAACCGAATGAGGTCCGTTCGCAGATCAATCACGAGTCGTCGCACATCCTTCGCTACAAGACCTGGATCCACCAGCCGCCGCAATATCTTTCGTATCAGGTGTCCGGCACCCATACTACGAAGAGAACGGCTAATGTTTGATTTCATGAGTAACTAAGGATGCTCGCGTGATCTATCGAGCGGGAAGACATCGCCTGAATCATTAATTGAGAGTCCCTCAGGACGATCTTGGATCTGTGGGGAAATTTCCACCTAAAGCTTTTTTGATCAAAGTCTTCAAATCATGAGAAAAGTCACTTTTAGTTATCCATTCCAAATAGCCCTGATCTTTCTCGCAGACCTCTTCCAGCGAAGCACCTTGATGTTTACCAAAGCTCAATCGTGCTGCCCCATCTCTCCAAATGAGTTTCCCGTCGACGTCAAGTCGATTC
>Ga0310124_10003397_pt1 | contig 10708 bp, 9 predicted proteins | sample CB11b_AW_Bot5_MG_FD_203507 | JGI IMG/M metagenome (GOLD analysis project Ga0310124, IMG submission 203507) | Marine microbial communities from Western Arctic Ocean, Canada - CB11b_AW_Bot5 | ecosystem: Environmental > Aquatic > Marine > Oceanic | place: Canada: Western Arctic Ocean | collected...
CGTGGTGTCGTGCCGCGAGCGGTGGCAACAGGGTGTCGACGCCACTCAGCGGGGCGACTGGGACGCGGCTGTAGAGCTGTTCCGCAGCGCCACACAGGTCTGCCCCGAAGACGCCCGTGCGCGCAGTGGATTGGCCGAGGCGCTCTGGAATCGCAGCCAGCACGGCGAGGCGCTGTCAGAAATGAATGAGGCGATTCGCTTGGCGCCCGAGAACTTCAATTATCATGTGCGGACGGGTGAAATGCATCTCGAGCGGGAAGAGATCGACGTGGCAGAGACGTCCGTGGAAAGGGCACTGGCACTGGGGCCACATACGGCGTCGGTCTGGTCGTTAAAAGGGGACGTTCATTTTCAACGAGATGAAATGGAGTCCGCGCTGCAGTCCTACTATCGGGCAATATTTTATCAACCTCACTATCCCCATGCTCAACTGCAAATTGCGAAGATCTACCAACGACAGAACCGGCCTCAACGGGCCCTGACCACGCTGCAAATGGTGACCGACCAGTCGCCGCCGGGTACGGCCCCTCTCGATGTTTTGTATCAGACTGCACTGGCCTACAAGGCTCTCGGTCGCACGTCAGATGCGGCCGACTGTCTGGCGATCGTCGCCCGCCGCGGATCACCTGGTCCTGAGCTGTTGTATGAGTTGGCCGAGGCACAATTGTCAGCGGGCAGAACGGGTCGAGCCTGGCAGACCGCAACTTCCGCTCTGCAGTTGGATCCCGGTCATTTGCCGAGTCGCGATTTGATGGCGCGTGTCGAGCTGCATCAACGCACTGAGTGACCGCAGGGACTTGCATTGCCTCGCGACGCAACCGATGAATAATCCGCGCTGTCCAACTACGGAACACTGCTCCGCGAGTCGCAACCCGCACATCCGCCACATCCGTTAGTCCTCGCCCGCTCAAAGCTGACGGCCCGCCGCCTGTTTCCGCTCCCTGTTCCTCTTTTGCGATTTGCCCCGTTTCGGGTCACGACGTAGGGTTTCTTGACAGATTCGTGCGCGCAAGCTGCCCCACGACGGAACCACCAAATCCCGACAGATGCGGCCCAGCCGCTGAGGAGCTCCCACATGACCCAGCAAATTGCCAACGAGACCGAGTCGTTCGTTGACCGACGCCTCCAGGCTGTGAACGTCCCGATTCGCGAACGGCGGCAGTTTACTGACAGCCGCACAGGCCTTTCGCCCGCCGCAGAAGAGCTGGCGGAGGCGATCGACGCCTACAAGATAGCCCATCGTCGTCGGTTCATCACCTGCGAAGAAATGCTGGCGGTGATCGAGACGTTGGGGTACAGCAAGTAGCTGAGGGCTACTTCCCGCGGAACAAAGGTTCCGTAATCAGCCGGTCATTCAGCAGTCCGACAGTGGCACCCGCGTGGTCCACGACGTTGGCCAGTGTCTCCTGCTGACTCTGCATTTTCATCACTGCCGCGATGTGTGTATCCGAGAGAGGGATTTCGAGCAGCGGTCGAATATGCGCGTTCCAGTCGCCATCGTCCAGATAAAGATCGATGGTGCGCACGTATCCCAGCAGTTGGTTACTCTTATCGTCCGACCGGACGGGCACGTCCGCCAGCCGATGGCGTCGGGCCAGTCTTATTACATCCGGCCGAGACAGGCCCTTTCGGATCGTCACGACGCGCGACAACGGCGTCACCAGCCGCACGACGCTTTGACTGGCCACGGCGAACAGGGCCTGCGCCAGGTTTCGCTGGGCGGGACGCAGGATACCAGCCTCGTGTCCTTCTTCGAGTATCTGCACCAGCTCCCGGCGGGCGAGCATCAAGCGCACTTGTTCGGGGGACTGACCGATCATCCAACGGAGCAGTCGCCCACAGATCCACAGCAATGCCGTGATCGGCGCGAACGCCAGGCCGGAGACCAGAATCATCGGGCCGCTCAGCCGCAGCAGTCGGTTCGGCACATGGTAAAACAAGTACTTGGGCAACGATTCGCCGTATACGAACAGGATCGGTGCGAACACGATCGGCGCGATCAATTGAGCGACGAGCCCATCGGCGCCGAAAACCCTGGCCGTCGCCAACACGATCGCCAGCGAGGTGACATAGTTCGCCAGGTTGTTGCCGACCAGCGTTGTGGCCACAAACAACGTAGGGTTATTCGTTAACCATAACAGCCCACGTGAAACGGGATCCCCGGCCAGTCCGTCCAGTACCAGGCGCAGCCGGCTTACCCGGTAGAATCCAGTTTCTGTGCCGCTGAAAAAAGCACTCAGCAACACGCCCAGGACCAGCATGGCGAGGATCAGCCACGGGCTCATCGTTGCACCTCATCTGGCCGCATCGTGAGCTCGATGGTTAACGGGCCGCGCTCAGGGACATCCAGGATCCGCATCAGGAACGGTCCCCAGGCGAACTGGTCGCTGCCCTCGGGCAGGCGCTCCAGTACCTCCTGGGCAATGCCTTCGACGGTCACGTTCTTACTGTCGGGAAGCTTGACATCAAAGTATCGTGCCAAGCGGCGCACGCTGGTGAGCCCGGTTAGATGCCAGACCCCGGGACGAATCTCGTGGATCGATTTGCGATTCAACAGCCGATCACTGCGCGTAGGACTGAACGTGAATATCGTGTCGCGAATGTCCTCGAAAGTGAGGATACCGATTGTCTCTCCTAATTCGTTGACCACCGCTGCCACCTCCCGGTCGCGAGTTTGCAGCTGCTGCAGTACATCGGCCATCGTCGCAAACCACGGCACGTAAATAACGGGATCAGAATAATGCTCCAGCCGCTGCTGCGGAATGTCCGACAGGCTCGACAGTCGGATGGACGCGGCGACCTCGTCACTGTCATTGTCGGTAATCAGCACGTACCCACTGGGCGGCCGCTCCCCCTGCAGATCGCTCAGGGATACCGGAGGATGGAAGGAACGGAACTGGGTCCGTGGCCGCATCGATTCGTCCGCGCGAATCTCCGACAGCGATACGATGTTTTGCAGAACTTCCTCTTCCTGGGCAATTAACTGGGCGTCGGTCGTCGACAACTGAATCGCCCGTTCGAGGTCGGAAACCTCCAGGTACGGCTCTGGTTCGAAACGAGGCCAGATCAGACGACGAGACAGCAGGTGTACGACCTCTAATGTCGGCATGAGCGAATCGACGGCCCGCACGGCGACCGACAGAGGCAGGCCAACCATCCGTGTAATGCTTTGGGCAGACGTGACGGCCACGCTCTTGGGCAGCATCTCACTGCAGAAAATGATCGTTAGAAGCGCAGCGATGCTACAGGAAAACGTAGCGGCATCGCTGATTTCCGGGTCACGGTCCAGTTGCAGGGCCACGATGGATGCGATGGCGAAGTAGGTGATGTTGATCACCACATTCCAGAACAACACCGCCGACAATAATCGTTCTGGATCTGCCAACAGCGACGCTGCTGCTCGTTGCGATGCACTGCCCGTTTTCAACGCTCGCCGGTCACGCGGGCGCAAGGTGAACAACGCCGCTTCACTCCCCGAAAAGAACGCGGAAAAGCCGATCAGCACAAACATGGCGATCAGCCACGGCAGTAGGTCCAGCATCATTTGTTAACTTAACCCAACATCGCACGAGTTCACAAATTAGTAGCGAAACAATTATTCCATCCCATCCAAGTCGTCTTCGCCGAACGTACTGACTGACGCACTAAATCTGAAGATCTGTTGTCGGCCGCTGTTGTCGGACAACCGGTTCAAATACTGTAGCGCGACGTCGGCAGGGGTCTCGTCCAGCGGGCACCCGACGATCAAATCAATATGGTCTGGCAAGATGGCGCCGCGCGAAAGTTGGTAGTCGTGATCGCGGCTCACTTCCAGGATAGCGTCGCGCATGTGTCTCGCGGTGGCTTCACTGATGCCCGGATTGCTGAAGCGGTGACTGTGAATTTGGATCTTCTTCGGCTCAACAGCGCTCTTCAGATGATCGGCCCCGGTGGAATCAAAGATCTCGTATCGCCAATAAATAGAGACTAGCCAGTGCAGCTGGCACGCGAGCAGGAAATTGTCATGCGTGTACGTCGGAGCGGTTGATGACATGGAACGGATTCCCGATGCGCCGTCAATCGGCATTTCGGTCTATCCTACCTCATGAACCCTGGCGAGGAAAAGACCGACGGGCGCATGGGGATTAATAGAATATCGAACAAGAAATGTCGTAACACCTTTGCCCATTGCAGCAATCCCAACCAAAAATAAACGCTAATCAAGGCTAATAATTCCGTTGGCACTATATGACTTGTCAATGTAGTTAACAGTACGTGACACGGCTGCGCAATATTCACGCCGTCGGAAACACGGATAAACGCGGATAAGTGCTGACTTGGAAAAATCGGCGTCGTTAACTCCGCTGGACGGCGTTGACGGTTACGCTCGCACGCACGGAAATCCGCGTTCATCTGTGTCCACCCGCGGTTCGTAAGCGGCGCTGTAGGGCTCATATGGCTGCTGATTAACAAAGATTAACGAAGATCAGCGTTCGTGATCGAAAGAATTACTGCAGACGGCTAAGCTGTTACGAATTCCGAAGTAAGATGTGCGATCCGCGCGCGCAGCGCGGACACTGAGTACTTTGTCATTCGAAAATTCTTGTTCGATATTCTGCGGTTCAAAAACCAAGAATCGGAGCGTTCAGGTGCATTTTCGCATTGCCCTGCCGCGATCCATCCCCATTCACCCTTCGACTTTCGGCCTACTCCTCCGCTGCCGTCGTGCGTCCCATCGCGAAATCGAATTCGTACAGCGCGGGAATTAGCATCGCCGCCGTCGTAAATGAATAGGCCGCAGCGGTCACCAGGAACACCGCCAGCGGATAGCCTTTCACAAAACTGACGATCGCGTAAAACGTGGCGAATGGCACGATCAATGACGCCGTCCCGATCGCGGCGGACGGATTGCGAGCGCCCAGAGTGACATACAACCCGACACCGCCTCCCAGTATGAATGCCAGGAACGGTGCCAATTGAATCTGGAACGATCCGCTGAACGATATCATCATCATGATGCATGTGGCCACGCCGAGGAACAGAAAGAACACCGTACCCAGGCTGATGCCGATCGCCGCGCGGGAATTGGAGTACGTCATTCCGCAGTGCAGTCCCAGCACCGCGACGAACATGTTCAGCGCGATTAATCCCCCCAACAGGTAGATCACGTTTTCGGCTGAGATGCCGTCCACCCACCAGAGGTAGGCGCATAGTCCCAGCGGACAAATCCACATCTCTCGAGCGACGTAAAACACGCCGATCAGCTTGCCAAAGATGAACTCACCCGGCGTCAAGTCCGTCACCAACAACAGATCCAGGGCGCGGCCGTCACGCTCACCCGTCACGGACGTGACCGCCAGCGCACTGATGATCACCAGGCTGACCAGCGAAAACAGGGCCAGCGGCCATGTCGTGGCAGGGATCACTGTACTGCCCGAGCGCACTCCCGCCGGCGTCTCAGCGGTAATCGACCAGTACATGCCCCCCACGGCCATGACCAGCAGCAACAGGTACGCCACGCGGATCAGGATGATCTTACGCCCATAAGCCCACGTCCGTATTTCGCGCCACAGCACGGGATTGTCCCACACGGGACGCGCCGCGGGCGACATTCGATCTACCGGTTCGGCCCGGGCGTCGATATGGCCACCCCGCGCCGTTTCTGCCGCCTCTTGAGCTAGATCGTACTCGACGCCCCAAATACTCCCTACACCTTGCGACTCGGCTTGTGTCGGTCGCATTTCACTCGAAGGATTCCAAACTCGCACGAATCGAATGGCGATCAGATTTAAGAGACCCCCGATCGTCAGGGCCGCGAGCACAAACAGATTGACACTCGTACCAAACATGCCAAGCGTGGGATCGCTGGCCAATGAGGGTCGCGCCGCCGCCACGATCGCCCGCACCGGGCTGCCGATCGCTGCCCAGGTTTCGCAATCGATGCCCATCGCACTAGCGCCTAGCAATCCGGCATGTATCGCTTCGCACGCGGCCAGCCAGGCAACGACCAGCACCACTGTCAGGGCCAACGTCTGAAACGTTTTTTCGCGCCACAACGCCAGCGTCGAACCCAGGCTGCCCGCGGCCAACACGGTGGCGACCGTTACGGCATAGACCCGCGCTACCTGAATCGGACTGACGCCGCCGAACAACAGGCACAACATGAATAACGGCAGCGCCGCCGCCAGCATGACCAACATGTTCAACAGCGAAGCGAGCAGTTTACCTAATACTAATTCGCTATTGGTCAGCCGCGTCAGGAGCAGCAGTAACAACGTCTTCTTGTCCTTTTCCTGCGCCACGGCGCTGGCCGCTAACACGGCGGAAAAGAATAACATCAGCGACAGCTGCAGCGGAGCGACGATCTGGAACAGGATCGATCCGAATCGCGCCATATCGCCGACGTTGCGAATCACCTGGGTTCCGGCAAGTACCAGCCAGGCGGTGCACATCAGCACGAACAGCGCAGCGACATAGACGGCGCGATTGACGTAGAACCGCGCCCGTCGCGTTGTTGTGACCGCTTCGCGAGTAAAAACCGGACCGATTAGCAATGCCGTAAGTACCTTGTGAACCTAAGGGCAGCGGTGAGTTACATCCGATTGACGGGTTGTAGCTAATTGGACAGCGCCACTTTCGGCGATGCAATCCACGTAATTTACTGTAAGGGATGATGTTACGTCGTTTAACCGCGACCCAGAGGCTGCCGCAAGGAATCATCCATTCTCGGAAAACGTATCACGGCAGCCGGCGGCGAGCGAATGTGCCATTCCTACGAGACTATCTTAGCAACGGACGGCGCCACGTCGAGGACATCGAGGCTGACGGACGGCGGATTGCTGGTGCAGGCGCCACGGCGCTCTACAACGAAAAAAACGAAAGGGGATCTATGCTGTGCTGATCGCTTGGCTGGCTCGTTACGGCTGGCCTGGCGATTTCGCTGCGACGACCAAAGCTACACCGCTGTGTGATTTACTTCTAATTGCGCGGCGAGCAGATTCTCGCGCCATCGGCAATATGCTAATGACGAGTATCAGTGGCGTATTATTCGTCGAGTTCTTCGCAGCGAACGAGATGACTGCTGTGGATGTGACATTCAGGATGTCGCGCGAGTCCGTGGCTGGCTGGCGGAACGGGCAAGGCATACATGTGATGTTCGAAGGCGAAGAGACAGCCAACCCCCCCGTCAGTGGGGGAATCCCAACCTGCGCGTCCTGGGCGACAGCATGAGGTACTACGTCGATCACAGTGTGAAGGGGATGTTCTGCGAGGCCAGTCCGCTGGCAGAAGTGGCGGAACTGAGAGCCTGGCTGCCGCTCATGGCATCAATTTGCGATCCACTTCCAGCCCAATCCCGTTTTGAATCGGCGCGAACTTGCGGATAGACTGGGGCAGCGAAGCTGTAAACGGAGCTACGGAGCTTGAGAGGCGGGATGCGGCATCAAGTAATCTCGCCTACTTCGCAGGCGAGGCTGATGGAAGCAATGCCACCTACAAAAGGCTGCCTTCAGGGCGAAGCACGATCCAAATTGATGCGCTTTAACGAACACAAGGATCCATCATGACATCCATCACTTCCTTCCGCTTGATGTTGGCATTCACGCTAATCTCCTCAGCCCTTGCCCGAACGTTCAAGCCCAGGCTCCTGGCCTCATGGGCCGCGACATAAAATCCTCGGCTCGCATGCCTTTGTCGAGCCTCATGGCGTTTCGATCGGATGTATGCGTTGATCTCTTCCGCGGGGGGACCCACGGTTGGTGAGGCGGTAACCAAACCACGGCAGCTCGGCGGCGGCCAATTGTGGCTGAACTTGCGGACCCGGCCAGCGAAGAAGTCATCACGAAAAGGAGTCGATGAGGGGTATCTGCAGGTTGAACTGTTGGATGAGTCGGAGGCACCAATCGCTGGATTCGCACGCGAGGATTGCTCGCCCGTAAAAGGCGACCACGAAGCCGTGCGGGTGGCATGGAAAGGGGGTGACGTCGCACCGGCCCGAGCTCGCCGCCCGATTAGCCAGAGATTTGTGCGATCAATACATATTGTTTTCCAGACCATGGATCACAAACATCAACGCTGAGGAGAGACCCGATGAGAGCGCGGAATGTGTGGCTGATGTGTGTCGTTGCTGCCCTGACCCCATCGCAGGGGGCGTGCGCTGCGACCGCCGTAGTGTTCGCCGACAGGGGGAAGGCCCTCTACCGGATCGTGATCCCGAAGGAGACCGACGTCTCGACGAAAGCTGTCGCGGATGATTTCGCCGGGATTCTGGCGGAAATCACCGGCGCTCAGTTCCCTGTTGTGACCGATGATACGGAGTCGGTCGAACAGGAGATCATCGTGGGCGCAGACAATGCGCGCTTGGCAATGCTCGGCCTTGCCGACATGACAAATGGATTCTCCGAAGGCGAATATGAGATCCGCACCGTCGGCGGCAAGCTCGTCATCGCCGGCGGTCCGCTCCGGGGGACGATCAACGGGATGTATGGTCTTCTCCAGGATCACCTCGGCTGCCGCTGGTTCACACCCGCGTGCATGAAGATCCCCAGGCAATCAGTCGTGACACTCGGCAAGATCAAGGACCGCCAGAAGCCGGCCTTCCGGTGGCGATCCACCAGCCCTCCCATGCATTGGGACGCCTCCTGGACTGTTCGCAATCGGCTCAATGAATGCAAGACCTGGGGCGGCTCCAAGTCCATGATGGTGCTCATGTCGGATCCTCGAGCCAAGACCCTGGGCAATTACTATTCCGCCCACGCACTGAGTTATATCCCCGCGTCGCTGTATGACGAGTATCCCGCGTACTATGCCCAGATCGACGGCAAACGCGTCTGCGACGAGAACAGCGCTGCGCGCGCCTACTGTGTGACGAACCCTGGCTTCGTGCAGTACATGGCCGACCGCCTCAAGCGATCGGCGGCTGGCTACCGTGGCCGACCGGCGCGAATCGGACTAGGACACACCGATAGCGCCAACCACTGCCAATGTAAGGTGTGCGAGGCTTCCTACGACCGCATCGGGCTGGCCGGTACGTACATGGAATTCAACAACAGGGTCGCCGAATTGGTCTGTCAGGAGTATCCCAACATCACTATCGGGACACTTGCGTATGGCATGACGTTTGCGCCCACTTCCGTCAAGATGCACCCGAACGTTTTCGTTACTTGGTGTCCCATCAGCGCCGACTACCTGTATGGCTTTGACCAGGGCGAACCCAACCAGGATCGCGACTACGTCGGGCAACTTCGCAAGTGGCTCGACAATACTTCCCAGTTGGGCGTGTGGTACTACCACTACCAGGCAGACTCGCTCATGCCGCACCCGCGACTGCACGCATCGAAGTACAACTTTGCGATGTTCCAGAAGATGGGCTTGGACGGCGTCTTCGTCGAAACGGGCGGGAGCGTGATACACGACAACGACGCGCCCGACGGCGACAAGCAGATGCGCGCGTATGGCAGTCCGAAATCCGGCTACTTCACCTTTGCCTGGTCACTGACCCACATCAAGAGCTACATCGCCTGCCGGCTGATGTGGGACCCTGGCTACGACGTGCAGACGGGCATCCGCGAGTTCTGCGAGGGCTACTACGGGGCAGCGGGGCAGGAAATGGCGAAGTACGTGCTGATGGTCGAGGCGAAGGACTCGTATGCCAAGACGATCGGCACGACCTTCAAGTCCTATCCCGGTGTGCATTTAAGCGCAAGTCATTCGCCCATGCTCAAATGGCCGCTGGTCCAGGAAATGGATGCACTCTTTGACGAAGCAGAGAGAAAAGTCGCCGGCGATGCCACGCTGCTGCGTCGCGTGCAGATGGCCAGGCTGTCGGTTCAGCTCGAGATCCTCTGTTTCGCCGGCGCGGACGATCCGCTGCGCAGGAAGGCTTTCGACGGATTCTTCCCGCTGCTCGAAGAACTGGGGATCAAAATAATAATTCGAACCGCAATTACCTCCGATCGGATGACGGTCGCCGACTTCAAGAAATTCGTCAGCGATCCAGACAATATCCGTCTTCCTAGCGAAAAGGTGTTGGGCGACAACGTCCTTAACAACAGCAGTTTTGAATGGGACGTGGATGCCGACGGAATTCCCGACAGTTGGACGGCAAAAGGGTTTTATATGCCGGAAGAATACGCCCTGGACACGGCCGGAGTAGCGATTGATGATACCCGGGCCTTCTCAGGAAAACGGAGCGTGCGGCTGACCATGCGTCCGGCCAAGGGGATAACCACATCCATCCGTCAACGATTTCCTGTACAGCCTGGAAACACCTATCGGGCCAGCATCCGGTACCAGGCAAAGGTCCGCGAAGGCGCCATGGTACTCATCTTCACCGCCTACGATAAAGAGGGCAAGTGGTTGCGCAACCTGGGCGGCCAGGGTGGGCGTAAAGACACCGGGGATCAATGGCTTGAAGCAACATGTGAATCAACCGCCGACCCGGACGTCGCGGAATTTGTGGTTCAGGTTTTATTCTATGACGATCAGGCCAAAGGGATTGTATGGCTGGACGAGTTTACCTGTGCAAAAGTCGAGGAGTAACCTCCCGAAACTAACCATGAATACACCAACTGGAAACCATTTTCATCATTCAGGGTGCCGCAGGCGGCATGAACGGCTGATAGGAATTCCAATACTGCCGTGGTTGGATAACTTTGTACACTAAGGCGCCGCCCATAGAATCTGTGTCGGTCGCGCGCTCGAGAAAACGACCGGTTTAGAAACAGCCGAG
>Ga0310124_10003401_pt1 | contig 10699 bp, 10 predicted proteins | sample CB11b_AW_Bot5_MG_FD_203507 | JGI IMG/M metagenome (GOLD analysis project Ga0310124, IMG submission 203507) | Marine microbial communities from Western Arctic Ocean, Canada - CB11b_AW_Bot5 | ecosystem: Environmental > Aquatic > Marine > Oceanic | place: Canada: Western Arctic Ocean | collected...
GTAGATCTTTTCTGCTATTTCCCCTAATTGGAAGGCACATTCATTGCGACTGGTACCTGACGCAAACACTGTACATATTGGATGACCCCGGGTAACACTTTCACCGATCGCCGGAACATCAGCAATCCATCTGGCGTCAAGCAACTCATAAAGATCCGGCACAACGCAGTCTGCTCGCGCATACACGATGCCTTTTCCAAATATAGGACCGGAGAGCAAGCAAGATTGGCGATGATCTCGCTTCAGACCTGCCGGGCGATCGATGAGATGATTCGTCATCGCCGAATCCATCCCCAGAACACAGACATCCATCACCCGTTCGATGACTTCGACACTGGCTGTATAGCGGGGATTTACTTCAACTGGCCAAATGTTGCCGTCATCATCCACGACCATATCAACGCCAAATGGACCCCGGAGTGGGACATGTCGGCACAGCTCGTTTCCTAGATGTTCCAGGACACTGACCTGTTTGGGAGGCATCCTATACGGGCCAATACTACCGCAGTATGAAAAACCACTTGCGCCAAGCATTGAACAACCAATCAGTTGCTCGGTGGCACCAATGAAACGACTGGCGTGATTCCCAGCGACAAACACGCCGCAGATCGGCGTACCATTGATGTAATGTTGCCAAAAACATTCCCCATCGACAGCGTCCCCTACATGCCAGTGCTGAATTCCGTGACCACCGGTGCCGTGCATGGGTTTTAGTAAGTACGGGAGCGACACCACGGATGATGACGATGGTGGTTCCAAGAGAATCTCACAGAAGCACAACCCATCGTATGGTTCCAGCCGATGAAACACATGGACATCCCGAACCTTGCGCAGCGTCCCTGCCGGACATCCCATCATCGGCCGATCGACCGCTTTAATTAGATCTGGATAGTTCTCCAAGCCCCCGGTGTACAATAATGGCGTCTGCCGGGGTAACGATGCACCTTCAACCACCTTCAGTAACCCGTGCGGATAATCCTCCCATGCACAGCGATGGACCGGTGCGATTTCTTTAAGGTCCCGATCGGCAAACAAATCTACGCACCAAGGCACATAACCAGCTCTGATGGCTGACTGTGCTGCAGAACGAGCAGATGCACCAATAATAATTAAGGGCGTATCACCAGCAGTCATCGTCATCATCGGTGCTTGAAATCATCCGTATCATATACCTGCTTACCATAGCGGAAGAGGACAAGCTGACAGACAGTGCAGCGATACGCTTCTAACTTGGCGCGGCGAAACCAGGTAGAAGTCCCGGGCAGTGCTTGGGCGAAAGGAAACAGGTCAGTACAGGGCTCATGCTGAAACCAGTGAATACCGCCACCTGCAGGAATAAAGCCATTCTGCATCAATCGATGGCATTGGGAACAGTTCATGATGATTGACAACCCCTGAGTAATGTTTAGTGATCAGGACAAATGATACGCACGGACCAGCCGTATGACGTCTAATATCATAGCCAATGATCTTTGACCAAAATTCCGTGCCAGGAAATTCGCACCCACTGACTCCCGAGGCGATCAGAATCCAGGATATAAGCCCGAGAATTTGGGTTGCCAATCCTGTTCCTCCTGTTTCAGGAAACCTTGAGCATTAGACTATGTACGATCTGTAGTACAAACAACCAAAGGTTGCAACGGCAGGTCTCAGGTCATTTTTGATCAGCCAATATATCTAGTTGTGACACCTGCACCCATCATCTGATGAACTTGGTATAAAAGGTCTTCGACAGCATGCATTCTTGCAAGGTAATGTTATTTGCAACCCGCGAGGCCTATTACGTGAAACACATACTGACTATTTTCCTTCTATTACTACTCATTTATTTTTCTTCATGCACCCCAACCGGCATTGGCCAATCACGTTATGTTAACAGCAGCAGCATCCACAACTACCAACCACGGTCTAACCTTGGAACCGACCAACACCATGTCGAAAAATCCCGGTATTCCGCCGTTGACATACATTGCCATTGGGGTTTAGATCAAGACCCGGAACAACTGATCAACGCCATGGACCAAAGAGGCATTCAACAGATTGTGAATCTCAGCGGCGACTGGGGACTTAAACTTGAACAGATATTGACGAAGTTTCATGGATATGCGCCAGATAGATTTATCATATTTTGCAGTCCGAACTTTAACCTGATCGACCAACCAGACTTCGGCCAACGCATGGAAAATTTCCTGGCCAATGCACATGCAAAAGGCGCTCGGGGGGTCAAGATTTACAAAAGCCTTGGGCTGAAAATCAAGGATAAATCAGGCAAACTGGTTTCGGTGGATGACCCTCGATTGGATCCGGTATGGGCCAAGGCAGGGAATTTGGGTATGCCAGTACTGATTCACACTGCCGATCCGGCCGCCTTCTTCAAACCAACAGACAGGTTTAACGAGCGGTGGCTCCAATTGGAGCGCCGGCCAAACTGGAGTTTCCATGATTCACAATACCCACAGAGATCCGAACTGCTGGCCCAGCGTAATCGTGTGATTGCGAAGCACACGAATACAATTTTCATTGGAGCCCACGTTGCCAATAACGCTGAAGACTTGCGGTCCGTTGGCGCACTGATGGATAAGTTCGACAACCTCTATGTAGATATTGCCGGCCGCGTCGCCGAACTAGGACGCCAACCCTATTCAGCACGCCAGTTCTTTATCACTTACCAGGACCGCATTCTCTTCGGTACCGACCGTTTTCCCGGCCGACCTGATCAGCCTCGCTATCGTATTTACTTTCGCTTTCTGGAGACAATGGATGAATATTTTGATTATTACGACCATCCATTTCCACCAACCGGAGAATGGAAGATCTATGGCATCGGACTTCCAGATAAGGTCTTAGAAAAGGTCTACACCCTGAACGCCCAGGAAATCTTCAAGTAACTCCACAAACCTATGAATCACCAATATCATGACTTGAATAGAATACCGATCGCCGTCTCCAACCCACTGATTAGTTTTCTTCAATAACATACAGCGGCACCAAAGTCGCTTGTCACACAACATGCAAACCGCATTACTCTTTTCGTCTGTGTTACTCCTAGCCGGCTTTGCACTACGGGCCAAAGTTAAGCTACTGCAGGCTTTCTTCATTCCAGCTGCCGTCGTTGCAGGCATCTTTGGATTTGCCATTGTCAATATTACGACACCATTAGAATTCACAACCAGTGACATCTACAAAGGGGAACTGAATGACAGGGGGCTTCCCAAAGCCTTGCGCCATGCGTTTGAGACTCATGGCCTGGCGCTATCACCAGATGCCACTGTTTTGGTCGACACCCCGGACAAGCAATGGCACCTTATTGACGGACAGAATCAGTATGCCATCGAGAAACGCAAGACAACCCTAGATATCCACATGTTGCAACTCAACTGGAACGGCCAGGCGGTGGTCCGAAACCTACAAGCATGGCCCGGTTTACTGATCGCAGTCATCTTTTCAGGACTATTACTGGACCGACCCAACAAGTCATTTCGCCACAGTATCAAACCCGCTGCACGTGAGGGTATCGTTGTCTGGATCATTATTTTGGGTGAAGTTGCCGTTGGACTCATCGTGGCGTGGCTCACCGTAAAGGGACTGGGAGTGAGTGTCCCCAAGTCCTTTGGTCAACTGATCGAAACTGGTTTTGCCGGTGGGCATGGCACTGCGGCCGCCATGGGCGAAATCTTTGAAACTCTGGGTTTTCCACAAGGCCGCGATCTGGGATTCTTGTTTGCGACTTGCGGACTGGTCATTGGAGTGATTACCGGCATTGTCTACATCAATATTGGCGTACGAAGAGGCTGGACACGTGGGGGTAAGGTCAAGATCAACTTACTCACTGGTCTTGAATCCCGAAATGAACCGCAGCCCATTGCCTTTGGTAAAGTACGATCGGAGGTAATGGAGCCGTTGGTCTTTCAGATAGTGATCATTGCCCTCGCATTTGGCATTGGCACCGGGCTCCACGAGGTGACAAGTTGGCTGTTCCCGCAAACCAGCCGGTTCCCGTTGTTTCTTTATACGCTGCTCGGCGGACTGATGGTTCGCGAGGGGATGCGTCATTTACGGCTTGATGACCTGATCGATGTTCCGTCAATTCATCGCATCATCGGTACTGCAATGGAATTTCTGATTGTCGCAGCAATCACTTCGATGAAGCTATCGGCTTTGGTTGAGTTCGGCTGGCCGGTTTTCTGCCTCTTGGTGGCCGCCTTCTGCTGGACAGGCTTTTGTCTACTCGTCATTGCCCGCCACCTACTGCCAAAATCACACTGGTTTGAACTGGGGATCCTTAACTATGGCATGTCCACCGGTACAACGGCGCAAGGGATGATGCTACTTCGGATTATTGATAAAAACATGGAGTCGGGCGCTGCGGAGGATTATGCTCTGGCATCACCACTATCGGCACCGTTTATTGGCGGGGGGGTCATTACCCTGATTGCAATGCCCTGGATGCTGAATCAATTTCCAATGGGCCTGGTTATTGGCGGACTCATTGGCTTCATCGCCATACTCTATGGTCTTGGAATCTACCTGTCGCGCCCCGATCCAGTTGGCGGCAGGAATGAATGAAGCATCCAAATCAAACAGTACGATGATCCAACTCTAGCAACCACATTCATGGTTCGAAAAAGCATGGCTGGCATTGTTGCTATTCCTGCTGATTTTTAGAATTTACAGATCCGCAGAGCTCCAATTCCAGTGAAGTAGGAAATTTGATGCTCCAAGCCATTCCCTACAATCCAATTCGCTGCCACACATGGGATCTACATCATAAACCCACCGGGTTTATCCGTGTCTACAACCAACCAACAAGTCCTAAACACCCCAAACCAACCTAGATAACAACCCGTGGCCCTTCCTTTCAACTACGAGTTGTCCTACCTTAATTACCCCTGAAACTCACTCTATAATCACCGGTTATGCCTTATTACCCGCAGCCATTGGACCGATATTAATTTCATTCAAGTCAGCTTATAGCCGTTGGTTGATGATTATCTTTCAAGGAGATTCATCAGTGAACACAACACGGATCATCATTGCCGATGATGAAAGTCACATCACGCATCTACTTAGCTACAAGCTAAAGCAGGCAGGCCATGACGTGCTTGTTGCCAACGATGGCCAAGCAGCATTCGACCTGATCAGCAAGATTCTTCCAGATCTGGTAATCACCGATTTACAGATGCCGGTTATGGATGGTTACGAAATTGCGGTCAAACTCAAAACCCAGGCCAAGACTCAAAAAATCCCCCTCATGATGCTCACGGCACTGGGACACAAATTAACTCCACAGCAGTTGGCCGCAACAAATATCAAACATTTGATTTCCAAACCATTTAGTGCCAGAGACCTAATTTGTAAGGCGACCACACTATTAAAACAAACTCAACAAACCAATCAGGGTCGCCACTGGTACGGTCAAAATACCTACGAGGAATGCGCAGCATGAATGATGGGCAGTCTCCCCGGCATTTTATCCAGCGATGTCGTGATTTGCGATTGCCATGCTGGCAGTTCGACGATCGGGGTAGGATTGTTGAGGAGGAAGTGGACATCGGGTCCACAGATGCCTGGCTTATTCCGCAACTCTTGGAACAGGCTAAGCATACGGCCAAAACATTAATGGCCATGCCAGATCCACAACCGGTTGAAATTTGTGACGGCTGTTACTTGCTCCCGTTTATTCATCAACAAGCTTCACGTCGTACCGGACTAACCCTAGTCATGGCCGTCACGACACATGGCGTTCACAGCAATGATTCCGATAGGATTTACACTGATTCAGACCACTCCGCCGGTCTGTGCCGTAGTGTACTGGCAAAATATGCCGCAGGGTCGACATTCGATCTTGATCAACTACAACAGGTACTGTCCTGGAGCCATGAGGACCTAGCATCATCTGAACGTGACGAGAAGGCAATCGCAGGATTCAGTGAGAACCTAGCTCATTCGTATGAAGAATTGAGCTTGTTATATAACGTTGGTCATTTAATGAATCGGTTAACGGACCCCAATCTATTTCTTGATACTGCCTGCAAGCAATTACTTGAACACCTGCCATTTGGCTGGGTTGCTATCGGATTCAGTGACAAGAACCAGGTCCTCACAGACCTTGCTAACAGGTCCAAAATTTCAGGACAGGCGCCCTGTGACCCAATCAAGTTCAGCCAACACATGCAACACCTACTTGCTGCCATGGATAAAGATTCCTGGAACCCAATACTTCCACAGAACATGACGGGACTGCCACAGATCACCAAAAGCGAGGTAATTGCTCATCCGATCACTCATGGCGGCGAAGTGATTGGGGCCGTGGTTGCCGGCAACAAAACGGGAAATGACCCCGAGGTTAGCAGCGTTGAATTAAAAATGATTGTTGCAGCTACCGATTTCTTTGGTGTCTTCCATGAAAATGCAGCCCGCCATGACGAACAACGAGCACTTTTTCTGGGAACCCTCCAGGCACTAACCGCATCTATTGACGCCAAAGACCGCTATACATTTGGCCATTCTGAGAGAGTTGGATTGCTTGGCAGCCAACTGGCATTAGAAGCGGGGCTAGGAGACGAAATCGCGGAGCGTTATCGCATCGCCGGACTCATCCATGACGTAGGGAAGATTGGCGTCCCTGAAGCCGTACTGACCAAGCCCGGGCACCTTTCTGCCAGTGAATTCGCACAAATCAAGAACCACCCGGTTATTGGGCATCGCATCCTGAAGGATATTCCGACCTTGTCGGATGTTTTACCAGGTGTTTTGTATCACCATGAAAGGTGGGACGGGCAAGGATATCCAAAGGGTTTGGCCGGCCAGGATATTCCATTGATCGGCCGAATACTTTGTGTTGCCGACACATACGATGCGATGAGCTCGAATCGATCTTACCGTCCCGCATTACCCCATAAACAAGTACTAGCTGAGTTTGATAAGTGCGCGGGAACACAATTTGATTCACAGATCGCTAATCTCATGTCAAAAATTGATATTGAATCCTATAACAAGATGCACGCCCGCCATATCCACCATAGTGACCTAGCAGCATAACCAGGGGTTTATCGTCTACGTCCCGACAACTTGAATAGTTGCAGGCCTAGCACATCTTCAAGACATTAAGCAGAGTGGGTTATTACCTAAACATGTTGTCAGTGAATGGTCGCCTTTGCGGAAAATTTATCGAACACAACTGTCTTTTGGGCGGATCCGAAACCGATTACCACACTGCCACCCTTGTCCGGGTTGCCATAGCCATCGAAGACCACGGTGTCGCCACCCTCAAAATCTGCAGTCACAATGGTGGTGTAATATGGCTCGCCAGACATTTCAACAATGTTCGCCAAGTTCTTGTGATCAAACCGATCTATATTCACCAACCGATAGTTGTCGCCACTCACATCAAAAGTGAGGGTCTGACTGGCACTGGTATTCATGGCCTCTTTGGATACTTGTTCAAGATCTGCCACCACTCGGCGTGCAGCAGCATCATTACGGTAACGCGCAAGGGCACCAGCGTACCGGGGCATAATCACGGCAGACAATATTGTGATGATGCTCAAGACAATGATAATCTCAAGTAAGCTAAATGCAGGACCCCAACCATCAGTATCCATTTTTCTGTGGCCGTAATCGAGTGGGGGGATAATAACCATCTAAACAAACAGAACTGCGACCTGATTGTTGAGGGCAACGACCAGGTCGCAGTTCATCCTTGTTTTATTCATCATCGGTCGAAAGATGATATCCGGTGCTTTCCGTCGCACCCACGACTGATGAATATCTGTTGTGGTATTTACATTAGTAGGAATCGTATCGTACACCGTTGATGTCGACTTCCTGCGACGTCGTATTGCCGGTGATCACACCAGTCACTTCGTCGTAAATCCAACCAACAACCGCCCCGTCCGCTGCAGCAACACTGATCTGGCTCTTCCTGGCTCCAACCGAAAGCATAGGTACCGCTCGAACATAGGGGCCATAAATCCGGTCGGTATCAGTGTCTGGTGCCACATTCCAATCAGTACCATCCGCCTTGGTATACATCGTAAGCTGTTGCTTGAAGGATTCTTGAGAAGGAAAATCCCCTTGATGTTCTGCCCGGTAGATCTCGATTGCGTTACGGAGAACTGCAAGGTTCGCCCGCAATGCTGTCGCCCCAGCATTGGATGCACCACGTGTCATTCGTGGAATCGCAATGGCGGAAATAACCCCAATAATCACGACCACGATCACCAATTCAAGCAGGCTAAAACCACCACCTCGTGTTTTACGTGAATAATTCATTTGCTGTTCTCCATTCTGTGTTTTTAGGGTAACCGTAACCCGGCGCCCCGTGATCTTCATGAACCTTAAATTTGATCGACGGAACCCAGGTTTACCTTAATCGTGCACTAATAAGTTAAAGGTATATTGGTGATATTTACTTTGTAAATTTCACACTATTCATCTCAATCCGCATAACCTGCCCGGCATCGGTCTTCAAATCAGCCCAATTTGATCCTACTGCAATCAGTGTCAGACCATCCACCAGGTTTCCTATCTGAACCGGTTCATTATTAATCATGGCCATACCGCCTCGCGACGAAGCCATGACCGCTGTTAGTTTGTGCCCCGCAGACAACCGATGATCGACCAAGGATGACATTTCCCCTCGACCAGCTGAGGAAACGCCCCGAGACCATCCATCGCCAGGCACCAACACATTGGCCAGTTGATCTAAATTGATCTGTTCTTCCTGCGCGACCTTGGCAATTCGACCAGCAATCACTGCCCGGAGTGCATGAGTGCCTAACGTTTGATGAGTCTGGATTGGAATCGTTGGCTCCCTAATCACTGAATCCGGTTGCATGATATGAAAGGATTGAGCAGATGCTACGGCTGGTTCCGATGCACCGAAAAACATCTTGTCTAATGCCAGTGTAGGCAGAACGACCGAAAGGATCACAAAATAGATTTTCTTCTTAGCTTTCTGCATTACTGAAACAAATAAAAGATATAAGCGGAGACAAAGCAAACCATAATGTTAAATAAATTTGATTGATGCTGAAAAGCCGATACATAACAGGTTCATGATGAACTAATTAACGGTGACGAGCCCGGGAACCCTCACTGCGTTTATTTATCATGCCTGATTTGACCGCTATTGCGTCGAAGCAGTGGGGGTCGTGTACCACTCTAGATCAATCTCAAACCGAACTGGCATACCGGACGTTTGTGGTTCACCAGACAAATCGAAGGTCGAAACACCGGTATCAGGAAACTGTGCGTGTAGGGCATGGAGAAACCGCGTGCAATCCGGGAAGTCGCCACTAGCAGTCAGTCGGATTAGTACGGTGGCGTACTGCTGATTATGGATAGCTGGTTCCGGCCGGATCGTACTGATATTGAGATGATATTCATTCGCCAGATCAGTTAACGCTGCTAGGCGATAATTGATAACGGACGCCGGTTGCAACTGCAGCGTACCTGCCTTGAGCTGACGACGGACACCATCTAACCGATGCTGGAGCTGACCAAGATAATTTGTTCTTTCGTGCAGCTTAACAGAGTAGGCTGATAGTTGATGCTTTTGCTGAGCATGAACGTTGTTGTGCTGCCACAACGGATGTATTAGAACGATATAGGTCCCTATGGTAAATATCAAGCAGACACCACAACCAACCGATTTGACTCCCCAAGTGCCAAAGGATTGTTGTTTATTGATGGTCATGGCGAGCCTCCGGGTCCGTGATGGAATAGGCATTCCAGTTCAAATCCTACGGCATGACCTCCTAAAAATGGCTCACGCCTATTGGCGACCACTTCAACACGAGCAAATAGCCCAAGTTGTTCCAGACCCAGGACAAAATTTGAAACATGCGACTGGGACTGCCCCAACCCGCGGACCAACAACACAGGCCCACCATAAGCTGGTCGCCTGGTTTGAACCCCGCGATTAATTTCCGGCTTTAGTTGGCAACGACGCAAGACAATGTTTTGACCACTCAGGGTCTTGGATATCAACCCAAGCACTTGACTCCAATCAGGTTGCTCGGCAATGGCCTTGCTCGCAGCCAAAGTCAGGCTGGCATCATCCAGTACCGGGGTAAGCGAACTGATGGCGTCTTCGGCACTCTTGATTTGTGATTCAAAAAGGGTCAACTCATCAACCAGGCTGTCTTTTGTCGTGTCAAAGGCCACGGCCAGCCCCACCGCAATGACCGAAACAAAACAACAGTAGACTGCAGCAAGTGCCGACCAGAACCGGACCTGCGAGCGCCGGGCGGATGCATGTATTCGGTATGTAGGAACAAGATTGATTCGGGTCATCGCTAGATTACAACTCGTAAAGTGCCAACCCAAGTGCTGCAGTGAGTATTGGGCTTTGGCATGTCTGACCAATCAAGGATTGACATTGAAACAACTCACTTGGCGCCAATTTCTTTACAGTAAGACCAAGTATCTCACCTAGGCGCAGGTCAAGGTCTCCAATCAGAGCGCCACCGCCAACCAGTCGGATGTGGTGCAGGTTCAATTCGGTATACCGGCGCGATACATAATCCAGTGATGTTTGAAGTTGTGTAGCAAGCTGTCCTTCGAACTCCTGCACCATCGTGTGCAACTCTGACCACTTATCATCCTTTTGACGATCCATATCTACCTGGCAGATCGGTTCTGACATCTGATGGACTAAGTGTTCGGCTGTCAACTGATTCATGCCAAAATGTTC
>Ga0310124_10003403_pt1 | contig 10698 bp, 7 predicted proteins | sample CB11b_AW_Bot5_MG_FD_203507 | JGI IMG/M metagenome (GOLD analysis project Ga0310124, IMG submission 203507) | Marine microbial communities from Western Arctic Ocean, Canada - CB11b_AW_Bot5 | ecosystem: Environmental > Aquatic > Marine > Oceanic | place: Canada: Western Arctic Ocean | collected...
CACGGCTTTGTTTGTACAAATCGGCGACGAAAAGCTGGGCCCCGTCGTCGAGGCCTCCAAGAATACGGTCACCTACGAAGAAGCCCGCCTCGTTCGCGCTCATCTGCAGCGCGGTCTACCATCCGAAGCCGATGGTTCGACCGAGGAGGGCGCAGGGTACGCAGAGGATAGGACACGAGGGTAGAACAGTGAACATGAAGAAAAACAACAGCCTCCCCGCCAACCCCACCGCGACTTCTCCGGCGCAAACCGCCAGGGCGTTCAGGGGCGTTACTTTCACGGTATGCTGTACAATTGGTTTCGCATTCGCTGCCTCAGCCGCGGATTGGCCGCAGCAGCGCGGCCCGAACCGTGACGGGAAGTCAACCGAAACCGGCTTACTGAAAGAATGGCCCATGGGGGGGCTGAAACCACTGTGGATTACCGAGGGCCTGGGGGACGGGTATGCCGGGACATCGGTCGTCAATGGCTCAATCTACACCACCGGCATGACGTCTAATGAAATTCCCCAGGGCGTCTTGTATGCGTTGGACCTCTCCGGGAAAATCCAATGGGAAAAGCCGTACGGCCCCGCCTGGAACGAGATGTATCCGGGCACCCGCGCAACGCCGACCGTCGACGGAGACCGGATTTACCTGCTATCCGGGACCGGAAGGCTGCTTTGTTTCAACAGGGAGGACGGAGAAATTGTTTGGTCCGTCGATGTGGTTGAAAAATTCGGTGCGGTTGTGCAGCCATGCGGGTTTGCGGAAGGAATTCTGATCGATGGTGACAAGGTGGTCTGCACGCCGGGGGGACCCGAGGCCAGCATCGTTGCGGTCGATAAGTCCAAGGGCGAAACGTTGTGGACCACGGAAGGATTCGGTCAGCAGTCCGCATATTGCACGCCGATCGTCATGGAGCGCGGAGGCACGCGGTGGATGATCACCATCACTGAGAAAAGCGTGGTCGCGGTTGACTTGGAAACAGGGGAGATCGGCTGGACAAGCCCGATCGACGTGGAAGACAAATTCCAAAATCATTCCGTCTCGCCGGTCTACGAAAATGGAATGATCTATGTGACCAGTGGTCATGGTATCGGCGGTCAGATGCTCCAGATATCCCCGGACGGGAAGCAGGTCGAACAGAAGTGGACCGACGAGGCATTGAAGTGTCTGCACGGCGGCCTCGTACTTGTGGAGGGGTATGTTTACGGAGCAAGCATGAGCAAGAAGTGGGTCTGCCTGGATCTCAAAAGCGGCGAAGTCATGTACGAATCCGACGGCGTGGGAATGGGTTCGGTCAGCTACGCGGATGGTATGCTCTACTGCTACGGTGAAAACGGAACCCTGGGCCTCGCAAAAGCCACCCCCCAAGGATACGAGTTGAGCGGAAGAACTCAGGTGACTCACGGCGGAGGAAATCACTGGACGCATCCGGTCATTGCCGACCGGCGTCTTTACATTCGACACGGCAATGCGCTGGTTGCGTACGACATCGGCGCCACGCCCTCGAGTTGAAGGCGGCGGAGTGACGGAGACCAAACCTCACTGGTCACTCCGTGTGCTCCGAGGTAGAAAAATTGGGGCAAACAAAAGAGATTGTGGATGATCGTCGGAGAAACATCGAATTTTTCACTCTCCACCTCGGATCCTCATCGTCCTCGTAATCGCAGTTCGATGCGGTTCGAGTGGTGGGCGTGAGAGTCCGATTTCTCCCCTGCGGACTGAAGTCCGCAACTCCTGAACGCGAAATGAATTCCGCGCTACCGACACCGTATTACACTCAGAGGTTGGCACGCTTGAATGTATGGATGTGTTTTTCCTCGGGATTCTGATAGAAAATTGGGGGGAGTAACCTGACGCACGATAAGGGACAAAACTATGGCCGGTGAGTATGTATTCAATTTTAATGGCGTAACCAAGAAGCATAAGGGGAAGGCGATCCTGGAAGATGTTGATCTCGCCTTCTTCTTTGGAGCCCGTATTGGCGTGATCGGCGCGAATGGTTCGGGGAAATCAAGCCTCCTCCGCATCATGGCGCGGCTTGACACCGATATCATGGGAGATGTCCACGTGGCCAAGAATGCGAACATCGGCTACCTCGAGCAGGAGCCGGTACTGGATGCGGGCAAGACAGTACAGGAAGTGGTGTCCGAAGGCGTCGAGGGGCTGCGCGCAAAACTGGACCGGTTTGATGTGATGTGCGATGCGCTGGGCGATGAAAGATCTCCCGAGGAGGATGAAAAATTCAATAACGAATACGATCGCCTTCAAAAGGAAATAGATCATCTTAATCTCTGGGAACTGGATCGTCAGATCGAGGTGGCCATGGACGCGCTCCGGTTGCCCGAAGCCGAATCAAAAATCAACGTGCTCTCCGGCGGAGAAAAGCGCCGCGTCGCGCTATGTCGCTTGCTCCTGAAGAATCCGGACGTGCTGTTGCTCGATGAGCCCACAAACCACCTCGATGCGGATTCTGTCGCGTGGATGGAAGAGCACTTGAAGCGTTTCACCGGCACCCTCATCGTTGTAACCCATGATCGATACTTCCTGTCGAATGTCACCGAGTGGATTCTCGAGTTGGAGAACGGCCACGCCTATCCGTATAAAGGAAACTACGAGGCGTGGTTGGAGCAAAAGCAGATCCTCTCACAGCAGAAAAGCAAGATGAATGCTTCGCGTCAGAAGTTGCTGCAGCAGGAACTGGAGTGGGTGCGGATGAACGCATCGAGCCGTCTTACGAAGAACAAAGCTCGCCTGAAACGATATGATGAATTGGTGTCACAGGAATTCGACGTTCGCGAAGAAAACCTGTCCATTCAGATCCCCCACGGCCGGCCGCTCGGGAACCAGGTTATCGACGCGATTAATCTTTCCAAGGCCTACGGAGACCGGTTGCTGATGGAGGATGTTAGTTTCAGCCTCCCGCGCGGCGGAATTGTTGGCATCATTGGCGGAAACGGCGCTGGGAAGACCACGTTGTTCAAAATGATTATCGGCGAAGAGCAGCCCACCTCCGGCGCACTGAATATCGGCGAAACCGTGGAATTAGCCTACGTGGACCAGTTCCGGGACGATCTTGATCCGGAGAAAACGGTCTGGGAGGAGATCAGCAACAGCGAGGAGTCCACCGAAGTAGGGGGACGCACGATGAGCAGCCGCGCCTATTGTGCGCGTTTTCATTTTAAGGGCGCCGAACAACAGAAAAAAGTCGGCGTGCTATCCGGCGGCGAGCGAAATCGGGTGCACCTGGCAAAGCTGCTCAAGCGGGGCGGAAACCTCCTGCTCCTCGACGAACCATCCAACGATCTCGATATCGCCACGTTACGTTCACTCGAGGAAGGACTGAACAACTTCGGCGGCTGCGCGGTTGTCATCAGCCACGATCGCTGGTTTCTGGACCGAATCGCCACCCACATCCTGGCGTTCGAGGACAGTGGCGAAGTTGTCTGGTATGAGGGAAACTACCAGGCGTACCACGAATGGCGCCGAAAGACGCTCGGTGACAACTGGCAACCCAAGCGCATCCGGTACCGGGCTCTTAAGAACGTATAGACTCGCAAGTGAGCGTGGTGGACTCGGGGGGTCATGGGCGTCGGCTCCATTGCGGACTTCTCCCTGCCGATTTAAGAAATATTGGACTTGAATCTCCCCCCTGTAGCTTGGGCTTCCAAGCCCGAGTTGCGCAAGGGAAGGTCATGAAGCAGAGAATGGGCAGAGCATGCTCCATCATTCTCTTGCCATTCTTCGTTATAACACTACGTAGTATGCGATGTCGTGTTTTCATTGGCCACGTATTTCACGAATGGGCTCGGATTGAGTGGATCAATTTCTTCGTTTGGGTCTAGAAGCGGATGATTTTTCTCTATCGAGCTTGTGCGTCGCCGATCGGAAGTCTTGGCGACTTCCGCTACTTTACGGACGTACCACAAGACTAAAATTCATAAACCACGGGTTGGAGACCATGGGGAGCGGACATCCGGAGCGTTTTTTCTCCGTGGATTCCGCGCCGTCGTGGTAGAAATGCCTTCTGCAGCAGGAGGTGGTAGAATGGCCGAGATGAATTTTGAGTTTCGTAGATCGTTGAACGAAATCCACCGGCGGGATCGTCGTGATCCTGGTCTGATTCCCGAGACGGGGGAGGTGGAGATCGAGCATGGCTGGCAGATTGAAATCCGCCCGGACGCCGGCGAGGTTTTGCTACAGGCTGCCCGAGACCTTCAGGACTACTTTTTTACGAGCATGAATGTCTCCGTGCTGCTGGTTCGCCGGCCGGCTGATACACCGCTTTCCAGTACTCCCCTGCGCACAATCCGGCTCCTTGTAAAAGATGAACTTCCGGAACTGGGAGAATCGCTATCGGTTGCGCGCAGCTATCGGATCGTTTGCACGGAGAGTTCCGTGGTGGTGTGCGGCAATGACGAACGCGGTGTCGGGCAGGGGTGCTACTACCTCGAAGACATTATGAACCTGCGCCAGGCGCCTCTTCTTTCCAGGGAGGACATTCTCCGGGAGCCGGTTTTTTCGCCACGGATGGTTCACTCGGGGTGGGGGATAGACCAATTTCCGGACCCGCATCTGAACGCCATTGCGCACGACGGAATGGACGCAATCCTTGTCTTCGCCAAGGGCGTAAACATGACCACCACCGGGTATCTGGATTTCAATGACGTCATTGACCGCGCCGCCCGCTTTGGTCTCGATGTGTATCTATACAGCTACCTGACCAGCGAGTTGCACCCCGATGATCCGGCGGCCCCCGCCTATTACGAGAGTACCTACGGCAGGTTATTGGAGGCCTGCCCGCGCGCAAAGGGCATCATCTTCGTGGGCGAGTCCTGCGAGTTTCCGAGCAAGGATCCCCGGACCACGGGCCGTCTCCGGCTGGACCCGCCTCCGGACGGGAAACCCGATTCTCGTCCAAGCCCGGGCTGGTGGCCCTGCACCGACTATCCGCGATGGTTGGATCTGCTCAAAAAAGTCATGCGCCGACACAATCCCGACCTGGACATTGTGTTCTGGACCTACAACTGGGGCTGGGCGCCGGAGGCGGAGCGACTTGCCCTGATTGAGGCACTCCCGTTGGATATCACGCTGATGGCGACGTTCGAAATGTTCGAGGAGATCGAAAAGAACGGCATCACGACCCGGTGCGTCGATTACACCGTTTCGTTTGATGGGCCCGGCGGATATTTCAGCAGTGAGGCGAGGGCCGCGCATGAGCGGGGACTTCGGCTCTATACGATGAGCAATACCGCAGGCATGTCCTGGGATTTCGGGACCGTGCCCTACGAACCGGTACCCTTCCAATGGGCGCGCCGGCATGCTGGATTGCTCGACGCGCATGAAAAATGGGGGCTAACCGGATTGATGGAGTCACATCATTATGGTTTCTGGCCGTCCTCCACGGTCAGCGAACTTGCGAAGTGGGCGTACTGGACTCCGCGAGTGCCGGCCGGCGAGATTCTCGATCGGATGGCGGTGCGAGACTTCGGTGCTGCCGGCGGCCCCCTGGCGGTGCAGGCATGGGAGGCGTGGAGCGACGCGATTCGAGATTATGTGCCTACCAACGAGGATCAATATGGGCCGTTTCGTGTGGGACCTTCGTATCCACTGCTTTTCGAAAAGGAACATGAGCCATTCCCTTCGGCTCCCTATGCCCATTTCGGAAACGCAATTCTCACCACACACTACAAACCGCACCGGCCGGATGACGTTGCGGCTGAGATCGAGCTGCTGGAGCGCATGCGGTCGCGCTGGATGGAGGGAATCGACTTCATGAAGCAGGCGGCCGTTCTCGCATCGGAAAAGAACCTGCCGGCCGCGCTTCGTACCTTGGGAATTGGAGAATTCATCAGCAATTCCGTGCTGACAACCATACACGTTAAGAAATGGTGGCAACTCAAGCGGCGGGCACTGGACGAATCTGATGCTGAAAAACGGATCGCGATTTTCGATGAATTGATTCGATTGGGTGAGGCGGAAATCGCGAACGCGGAGGTGACGATTCCCCTCGTGGAGGCGGATTCGCGACTCGGCTGGGAAGCGAGCATGGAATACATGACGGACCGCGTACATCTGGAATGGAAAATTGCCCAGGTTCGCCGGGTTCTCGATGAAGAGATTCCCGCCGCGCGCCTGGAAACTGAACTCTCAAACAGGTAGTACTGAGAAATACCATGCGAATTACCGGCACCTTTTCGGACGAGATCGGTCACGACATTCCCGCGCAGAACTGGGGGCGCGCGGAGTTCCTCAGCATCAACAAAGCCCTGGCCGATAAACACGGCATAGAGTGTTGGACGAATTCCGAGTCGTTCGATCGGGACGTGCCGATCAAGTTTTTACCGGTTAAGCGGGAGAAGCTGCTGCTGAAACTCGAGGCGACGGAGCAGGCCGGATACAACCAGGCGGTCACCGTCGAATTTCCCCACTTTCTAAGCCCGCATTCCTGCTATCCCCAAGCTCACGGTTTATATCAACGGTATTTATTGTGAACACTTTGGAATCGAAGCCGACTAGGTTCGCGCCCTTCTGCTCAAGCCGCCGGCAAAACGTGGCACGGACATCCTGCCCGTGGCCCGCGGAGCCCGCAGCCGGAGCCGATGGGCTTTGCATTGGTTCGGTGCTGAAGGCTCCGTGGGCCACGGGCAGGATGTCCGTGCCACGTTTTGCCACCGCACTCAAAATGGGCATGCCAATCATTTTTCTTCTCGTCGCCGGTTTCCGGGCCGCTGCCTACCAGGAATCGCCGATACTGGCGAAGCGGGTTGAGACCGGAGAGCTTCCCCAGGTTGAAGATCGTCTGCCACCGGAGCCGGTCGTGGTGGAGCCTGTGCGGACGATCGGGAAATATGGCGGCACCTGGCGGCGTTTGTATGCAGAGCAGGGGGATACTTGTCTTGACCATCGGCTCGGATACGAAAGTCTCGTGCGGTGGGACCGCACGGGCAAAAGGATCGTCCCGGGGATCGCGAAAAGCTGGGACGTTCTCGAAGGCGGGCGCCGGTACGTCTTTCATCTTCGGCGAGGTATTCGATGGTCGGACGGGCATCCATTTACATCCGAAGACCTCCGGTTTTATTACGAAGATGTTTACTCCAATACAGATCTCTGGCCGGTCTTCATCTCTTTCTTCAAGTCGGGAGGAACGCCCGCGACGGTATCGGCGCCGGACCCCTATACCTTCGAGTTTCACTTCACCGAGCCGTACGGAATCTTCCTTGAGTTTCTCGCCTACGAAGGCCACCGGATGCTTCGGCCGAAGCACTACCTTGAGCAATTTCATCAGAAATACACTGAAAAAGATGCGTTGGACAAGAGGGTCCGGGAGATGGGCTTCCTCGGATGGAGCGAGCTTTTCAGCCAGGTAATTACCCAGCCGGAGAAGAACCCTGATTTGCCGATGCTCAACGCATTCGTGATCAAAGTGCCGCCGCCGGCGGGACGAATGCTCGCCGTGCGCAATCCGTATTACTGGAAGGTGGATCCGGAGGGAAACCAGCTGCCCTACATTGACGAGATTGCCTACATCTCGGTGCAGGACTACGAGATTCTGACGATGAAGGCGATTAGCGGCGCGGTCGATTTCCAGGCGCGCGGGATCAACTCGAACAACTATCCACTCTTCATGAGGTATGGCGAAGCGAGCAAGTATCACGTTCTCGCGGATCCCAAGCCTGGTTCGGTTGTGTTGATCGTGAATCAATACAGCAACGACCCGGAAATTCGGCCGATCCTGCAGGACCGGCGCTTTCGCATTGCGCTCTCCGCGGCCATCAATCGCGAGGAGCTGATCTTCCTGATGTGCTCAAACCTGGCCGAACCCTCCACCGGAATCGCGTCGCCCTACGACCCGTATTGGCTGCCTGAATTCAACGAGAAATATCTTGAATACGATCCGGAGCTTGCGAACAGGCTCCTGGATGAGGTGGGACTGAAACGTGGGCGCGACGGAATCCGGCGGCTCCCGAACGGCAAACCGTTCCGCCGCGTACTCAACGCCCAGCCCGGCGATCCGGCAGTCGGTACGATGCCCGAATTCTGGGAACTGTTGATGGACTATTTCCGCGAAGTGGGTCTGGATTTCAGTATGAAGATTCTCTCGCCCGAAGCCGCGCACCGGCAGGCGACGACCGGTGCGTATGATTTCTGGGGCTGGGGCTCGGTGGGCATGCACTGGGTGGCTTTTCCCGCGGGGTACGTCCCCTACTCGGGTAACAGCTACTTCGGATCACGCTACGGCCTGTTCGTGTCCTCCGACGGCAAAGATAATAGAGGCGTCATGCCGCCTCCCGAAATGCAGAGAATGCTGGACTGGTACCGGGAACTCCGAGGCGCCGTCGGCGACGAAGACCGGAAGCTCGAGCTCGGACACAAAATTCTCCGGCAATGGTCGGAGGAATGCTACATGATCGGCATCTGTCGACAGCGTCAATTGATGGTTGTCTCGGATCGCTTCAAAAACGTCCCGGACCGGATCATTCACGACTGGCTCATCAAGACCCCCGGATACATCGGCATCGAGCAGTTCTACATCGATGAAGAGGGTGTGCCATGATCGAGTACATCATCCGGCGCGTCTTAATCATGTTCCCCACGTTGTTTGTGATCTCGATCATTGTTTTCACCGTGATACAGCTGCCGCCGGGCGATTTTTTGACGACGTACGCGATCAATTTGGAACAGTCGGGCGAACCCGTGGCGATGGAAGTGCTCGATGCCCTGCGCGAGCGGTACGGCCTGGACAAGCCGATGGTGGTCCAATACTCCAAATGGATCGGCGGGATTTTGTTGCGAGGAGACTTTGGGCAGTCCTTTGGCCATTGGAGACCCGTCAAGGACCTGATCTGGGAGAGATTGGGGCTCACTGCATCGATCGCGCTCATTACCATCGTAATTACCTGGATGATTGCCGTACCGATCGGCATTTATTCCGCCACCCACCAGTACAAGTTTTCCGATTACGCATTCACATTCGCGGGCTACATTGGACTATCGATTCCGGCGTTCATGCTGGCACTCCTGGTCATGAACGCCGCGCACATGAAATTCGGACTCGACGTGGGCGGCTTGTTTTCCGACGAGTTTATTGACGCGCCGTGGTCTCTGGCGCGCGTAGTCGATTTGCTACAGCACATCTGGGTTCCCGTACTGGTTCTCGCGGTTGGCGGCACCGCCGGTTTGATCCGGGTCATGCGGGCGAATCTGCTCGATCAACTGGAACTGCCTTATGTCGAAACGGCGCGGGCCAGCGGGCTGTCGGAAACCAAGCTTCTTCTCAAGTACCCGGTCCGCGTCGCCATCAATCCCATCGTCAGCACCATCGGATGGATGCTGCCGCAGTTGTTTTCCGGGAGCGTGATTGTCGCCATGGTATTGAGTCTGCAGACCACGGGGCCGCTGCTGTTGAGGGCACTGATGGATCAGGACATGCATCTGGCCGGTGCGATGATCATGATCCTCAGCGCATTGACGGTCATCGGGACGTTGATATCCGATATTCTGCTGGCTTGGGTTGACCCGCGTATCCGCTTTGAGAGGCAGACGTCATGAATGCCGGGATGTCCATCCCGCCGGAGCCGGAGAGCGATGGGCGGCTGTCCGCCGATGATGCAATGAGTCAGGAGAAACGATACCTGGCTTCCCAATGGCGCCTGATGTGGTGGAAGTTTGTCGACCACAGGCTTGCATTGTGCTCGATGTACCTGTTGTGCCTGTTTTACTTCGTCGCCCTCTTTTGCGAGTTTTTTGCGCCGCACAATCCCCGTCAGCGAGCCAGGGATCTCAGCTTCGCCCCGCCCCAGCGAGTTCACCTGGTTCACGAAGGACGATTACGCGGTCCTTTCGTATATCCGCGGATTCAGCATTTCGACCAGGAGCTGGCGCTGCTGACTTACACGGAGGACCGGAGCCGCGTGCAGCCGATTCGGTTCTTTGTCCGGGGCGACACCTATCGATTCTGGGGGCTGGTCGAAACGAGCGTTCACCTGGTTGGACTCCGGGACGGCGGGCGGCTCTACTTGATGGGAGCAGACCGGCTCGGACGCGATCTGTTCAGCCGGATCCTGTACGGAAGCCGGATTTCGTTGTCCCTCGGGCTGGTGGGAGTTTTTCTGAGCCTGGTGCTGGGCATTGTCATTGGCGGGATATCGGGCTATTTCGGCGGTATTACCGATACCGTGATCCAGCGCTTTATCGAAATTCTGATGTCAATCCCCAGCATCCCCCTCTGGATGGCGCTTGCGGCGGCTGTGCCACCGACGTGGTCGCAGCTTACCGTTTATTTTTGCATGACGACCATCCTGGCCTTGATCGGCTGGACCGGCGTTGCCCGCGAAGTTCGTGGCAAGATTCTCGCCCTGCGCGAAGAAGATTACGCCATGGCCGCGCGCGCTGCCGGCGTAAAGGAGTTCAGGATCCTGATGCGGCACCTGGTCCCGGGTTTCACCAGCCATCTCATCGTGGTGGTGACCCTGGCCATACCGGCCATGATTCTCGCCGAAACTGCGCTGAGCTTTCTTCAGTTGGGGCTCCGGGCACCGACGATCAGTTGGGGTGTTCTCCTGCAAGACGCCATGAATCTGCAAGCGGTGAATCTCTACCCGTGGCTGATTTGGCCTACCGCCTTCGTGGTGTTTGTGGTCTTGTTGTTTAATTTCCTTGGCGACGGCCTCCGGGACGCCGCCGATCCATATCGTCACTGATGAAAAATCTG
>Ga0310124_10003404_pt1 | contig 10696 bp, 11 predicted proteins | sample CB11b_AW_Bot5_MG_FD_203507 | JGI IMG/M metagenome (GOLD analysis project Ga0310124, IMG submission 203507) | Marine microbial communities from Western Arctic Ocean, Canada - CB11b_AW_Bot5 | ecosystem: Environmental > Aquatic > Marine > Oceanic | place: Canada: Western Arctic Ocean | collected...
GTGGGACGTCAGCAGCGTCACGGAGATGGACGCCATGTTCTACGAGGCCACCGCGTTCAATCAGGACATCAGTTCGTGGGACGTCAGCAGCGTCACGGACATGGACGCCATGTTCTACGAGGCCACCGCGTTCAGTCAGGACATCAGTTCATGGGACGTCAGCAGCGTCACGAACATGAGCTCCATGTTCAGAAGCGCGGCCGCGTTCAATCAGGACATCAGTTCATGGGACGTCAGCAGCGTCACGAACATGAGCTACATGTTCAACAGCGCCGATGCGTTCAGTCAGGACATCAGTTCATGGGACGTCAGCAGCGTCACGAACATGAGCTCCATGTTCAGAAGCGCCGATGCGTTCAATCAGGACATCAGTTCGTGGGACGTCAGCAACGTCACGACCATGTACTCCATGTTCAGAAGCGCCACCGCGTTCAATCAGAATTTGAGCGGCTGGTGTGTCTCTCTCATCACGAGCGAGCCCCCTGGTTTCGATCTTCGGGCGACCTCTTGGGTTCTGGATCGCCCGGTATGGGGGACGTGTCCCTCGTAGGGGGCAGTGAATGTGGATAGAGGCGCATCCGCCCGGCGGTAACTGGCCCACCTCCGTGGCACCCAGCCACACCTAGCTAGCCAGCACTGTTTTGCGCGTCCTGAGTTGCGGGTCTGAGTGGGGGAGGATGGCTCCGCATCGTAGGCCACCCGCTTTGCATCCCGATTGCATCTCGCAGAGCGGTTAAGAATGGTTATAGAACGCCTTCTGAGCGGGCAAGAACGGGCAAAAAAGCCATATTCTACCCGAAAACCACCGGAATCGGGTACTTCCGAACACTCTTTGCAAGCCAGAGGTCGCCGGTTCGATCCCGGCTGGCTCCACTGCGGCAAAGAACGATCTGCCGCTGAGTGCGGGCTGCGCGAAGCCCTTTCGCCGACTACTTTGGTTGCATCGTTCCTCCAGACTGGTGCCGATCAAATGAACGTGCGTCTGCTGTTATCACGGCTGCTTCCGCTGTTCGCCCTGATGCTCCTTCCGGTCTCCGGCTTCGGGCAGGCTCCAGGCGCAACCGCGGTCGGTGAGCGTGTGGCGGTGCCGGGTGGGGCCTACTGGAGCATCTCAGTCGCCGATCTGCAGGCGATGCGGGCTTCGGATAGGGATACCCGCCTCGTCAACGTGCACGTGCCCTTCCAGGGTGACATCGCTGGGACGGATGTCTCGATCCCCTTCAACGAGATCGGGGATCACCTTGATCAGCTTCTGAGCGACAAGGACGCACCTGTCGCCCTGTATTGTCGGTCCGGGCCCATGAGCGTCCGGGCCGCTACGACCCTCGCGGGACTGGGTTACACTAAGGTCTACAGCCTAGCGGGTGGGTTCAACGCGTGGGCTGCGGCCGGCCTTCCGATGGTGAACCCATGATGACTCGCTAACGGACTGAGCCCTGCTTAGGAAAGGTGACCCGGCTAGGACGACCCGCTAGCAGGGGGCAGTTCGTGCAAGTCGGCGGGTATTGTCATGTCACAAAACACACACCACTGTATTCGTTGATCTTCGAAAATCATGAGGAACAGTATGGTCTCCAGACGTAACTGGCTTCGCATGACCGCCGCCGGCGGCGCGGCGCTCACCCTGAACCCGCGCATGCTCGGAGCACTCCAGACTGGTGCTGTCCGCACGCGTGCGATCCCATCAACTGGCGAGCAGGTTCCTATGATCGGACTGGGCGGTCGGTGGATTTCGACGAATTCGAGTCCGGAAGAACTTGCCGGGCACCGAGCCGTCCTCCATGAACTTGCAAAGGATGCCGAGGCCTCGGGGCGAGTGTTTGATAGCGCGGCCGGTTACGGGGGTGGTGGTTCTGAAGAGTACGCAGGCCGCTGGGGGGATGAGGACGGATTCGCCGAAAATATCTTTTGGGCGACCAAGGTCAACGTCGCAGGGCGCGGTGGTGGCTCAGTTGATGCGTCCCGCGTCCGGGATCAGATCGAGCGGTCGTTCGAGCGGATGCGAGTTCCAGTGATCGACCTGAATCAGGTGCATAACATGGGCGATCCGCCCACACAGCTCAGCGTACTCCAGGAGTACAAGGAGTCCGGCCGAATTCGCTACACCGGCATCACGACGACGAGTACAGGCCAATACGAAGCGCTCACGAGGGTTATGCGGGAGTATCCCATAGACTTCATCGGGATCGACTACGCCATCGACAACCGTGAGGCGGCGGAGGAGATTCTCCCGTTGGCATTGGACAAGGGGATCGGCGTCATCGTGTACCTGCCATTCGGGCGCAGCCGGATGTGGAGGCGCATCGGTGACCGAGCGCTACCTGACTGGGCGAGCGATTTCGACGCCCATACCTGGGCGCAGTTCATGCTCAAGTTCGTGATCGCGAATCCGGCGGTCACCGTGGCCGCACCGGGAACGGGTGATCCGGAGCACATGGCGGACAACCTCAGCGGTGGGCGCGGACGTCTGCCCACTGCGGACCACCTGCGGCGGATGCTCGAACTGGTGGAAAACCTGCCGGGTGGCTAGCCGGCTGCACCGGAGGCCTCCTGGGCCATCGAAGTGTCCAGTCCGAAGGTATGACGGTTCCAGTCAAACCGATTTCCGCCAACCGATTTCCGTTACTGGTCCGTGGGCCAGAGCACGCCCCGATCTGAGCCGCTCTCGATCCTGCCCATCCCTTGGTAGACGAACTTTTGGAGGCGCTTCCCCTCCCAGGTCTCGGTGGTGTATAGGTTGCCTTGCGAGTCCGTCTCGATGCTATGCACGCCGTAAAACTGTCCCGGCTGGCGGCCACCATCACCGAAGGTGTACAGCACTTCGAGGCTCTCCCGGTCCATCACGTGGATCTTACGGTTCTGGCCGTCGGCCAGGTACATGAAGCGTTGGTCGTCGTCTCGCGAGAAGGCAATCTCCCAGGTGGAGCCGGCGCCTAGCGTCCTGGGCTCGATGAAGACCTCCTCGACGAAGGTTCCGTCCTGCTGGAAGACCTGGAGACGATTGGCGGTCCGGTCGCAGACGTAGACGAGGCCGTCATTGGAGGGCTCCGCACAGTGGACCGGTCCACGGAACTGCTGGGCCGGCGGCGCATCCGGATCGAAGGAGCCCAGATCCGCGTCATCCGGCGTGTTGCCATAGGCACCCCAGTAACGCAGGAATTCACCGGTGTCGGAGTCCACGACGACGACTCGCTTGTTTCCGTATCCGTCCCCGACGAAGGCCTCGTCGCCGTTCTGGTCGAAGGAGACCTTCGTCACCTGAGAGAAGTGCAACATGCTGTTGGAGTCAACTCCCTGTCCGGGCTCCCCCACCTGCATCAGGAAACGGCCGTCCCGCGTGAACTTGAGAATGTGGGAATCGCCCTGGCCGTTCCCGCCGATCCAGATGTTGTCCTCGGGGTCCACCTGAAGACCGTGATTCGATACCGGCCAGGTGTACTGGCCGCTCGGCCCACCGAAGTGATTCACCAGATTCCCCTCCACATCGAACTCCAGCACGTTGGGGGCCGCTTCACAACACATGGCATCCGGCTGATCCGGCCCCACGTTTCCCTCGTTTCCAGGATTCAGCGCGGACCGGCGGTGGACGATGAAGACGTGGTCACGCGAATCGATGCCCACACCAATCACGTTGCCCAGGATCCAGTGGTTCGGAAGCGGTTTGGGCCAGAAGGGATCGACCTCGAACAGGGGCACTTCGACCATGGCCTGCTGCCCCGCCTCGACTCTCTCTTGGAAGAAGATCTGGCCGACGGCGAGCGCCAGTATGAGTGCGAGCAGAGTGATCAGGAAAACGGACTTCCCTTTCATCAGTTTCCTCCATCGGGCATGAGGCCGTGCGGCGGCCCCGATGAACAGTGCAGAGCTTGAACCGTCATAATGGTGCCCAGGCCGATTCACGTCCAGAGTCCGTCCCTGGGGTCCGGTCAGTGTCCGGGGCTGCTTGCAGCGCCAAATGTCACCCGCGGGCCAAGGAAAACCATCTCTGCAGCCTTACCGGTGGGGTCCGTTCGGGACATCAAGTCGATGATTCTAGGGAGGCCGAAACGCCAACTCCCTAGATCCTCTACCAACGGCTGTCCCGTGAGTGGCTTGCGGCGCATCCCCCCGGCGGCAACTAGCCCCTAGTCCCCTCCGTGGCATCCAGCCACACCTAGCTATAGCACTGTTTCACTCGTCCTTGAGCCGGCCCTCGGTGACGAGGGCCGGCTCAAGGACGACCAGACGGGGTGTGGCACGTTTCGAGATTCGGGTCGTCGGCTGAGCCTCGCACTCAGGTGTTGCGCAGGAGGGTGCGGGTACGATCCAAGAGATGGCTCTCGTGATCTAGGCCCTTCATGCGTTGATCGGCACCGAGCGAGGCATGGCGGTCAACGTGGGCACGGTTTCGGGTGGGACGGGCGTCAACGTCGGTGCCGCCGAGTGCCGCGCCAGCGTGGCCCGATGGAGGTTACACCTCGAAACCGGATTCTGTGGGAGGCGGTGCAGGGTTGCGGTAAGCGCCTGGGGCTCGAATTGAAGGACCGAGTCCGGCGGCGCGTCGGATGGAAACACGACGAGTCTGTTTACGGCGACAGTGGGTGGATTGGGCGCCGTAGGGCATGGCGCCCATGCCCACAACGAGCATGTTCGTGTGAGCGAGCTTCTGGAGAGAACGACACTCCTGGCCCTCATCCTCATGATGCCCGCGATGGAGGAGTGATGGGGTTCACGCCCGTTGGGGCTCGTAACGCCCCACCAGTAACGGGCTCTCATTTCGGAGCGAGCAGGCTCACCACCGATACATACGATCTTGATCCTTGCGATTGACCGGAGGCCCCGCGGCCTCACCGTCCGACCCGTCCTCGCTCAACGTCCGGGTTAGTGGAGCGCCGAACATGACTCGAAAGATCATGGACGGGATACAGATATCCAGAGTGCTTACGAGAAGAGCCACCGACGCCAGCGTGAAGCCAAGCACATACCCGAGCGTCGTCAAGGACGCGTCGAACGCCCCAACCGTCACGATCAACCAGAGAGCGCCAACCCCGCATGCGAATCGACTTGGCGGGCCCCTCCGCGGAAGAGGTGGCCTTCCCGTCACGTAACGGATGCCGTGATTATAGATCAGGTCGAATGGGTGGACCGGAGACAACGCAGCAAGAAACGCAATCGCGGCAAGCGTCAACAGAAGTGGCTGCGAGGCAAGGGCGGTGCCTACGATCGCCAAGGCCGCGCAAAGTCCAAATGCCATACGCAACCACGGTCCAACTTGGGCGAGGAGATCCTCGTCCACCGTGTCGAATCCCTGCACATCGAGACGATGCAGGTGCTTCGCATCCACGGTGCTCCGCACAACCTTATCTCCGATGGCCCTCCGGTTCATAGATCGCCACCCCGGCTTTGGACGCTCCGATTCCTCCTCGTCGATAGAATCGATTGCATGGCTACCCCCTTATGACTAGCATAGTTCTTAGGGCGTGGGAGCGGTTCACCACCTGAACACCTCCTCGGTATCCGTTTCATGCGGAGGGACATGTGAGATTGCTCAGGCTTGCTTACATGGGTGTCTTGATGGCGGTACTGGCGGCGTTCCGTATGCATGCCGGGATTAACGCTCCGTCCGCCGTCTCTTCTCAGGACCACTTCGAGTCGGTATTGGTCTCGGCGCCGCTGCCCCCGACTGCACTGGAACCGGTCCAGGCCGACGAGCCGGTGAGGACGGAGCCCGCCGAAGCGGACAAGCCCGACCAAGGCACCCCGCAGACGGTCGCTCCTCCCCCCCCCCGCAGAAGAAGCTCCCGTCGTCGGAGCCGCAACCGCTATCCAGGACCTATTCCCACGCCCGCCGACTGGGCGCCGCCCGAGGGACCGGTGCGGATCGCGTTACAGGCGGGCCATTGGAGAGCGGACGAGGCACCCCAGGAACTCCGCGGCCTGCGCCGTAACGGTACCAGCTGGAGAGGGACGCCCGAGTGGGAGATAAACTTGGCGATCGTTCAGCACGCAGGTGCGATGCTCGAGGAGATGGGCTATGAAGTGGACATCCTTCCCGCGGTGGTTCCTCCGAGCTACCGGGCACATCTCTTCATCTCCATCCATGCGGACGGGAGTAATGACCCCAACGCGTCGGGGTATCGGGTCGCCAGCCCTCAGCGAGATGCCACCGGCCGGGCGTCCCAAATCGCAGGGCTGCTCGACCAAAGCTACGGGGACGCGACAGGCATCAATCGGCTGGGGACGGTCACGCGCCGCATGCAGAACTACTATGCTTTCAACTTCCGCCGGTACGAGCACGCGCTCCACCCCATGACGATTGCGGTGATCCTCGAGACGGGTTTCCTCACGAGCTCAAGGGACCGTCGGGTGATCGTGAACGACCCGGGGCGAGCGGCCCGTGGCATCGTAGACGCGGTGGCAGCGTTCACGGTGACACCACCTCCGGTCCTCGCCGACGACTCGTAGGGCTTGACCTTCCGGTTGAACTTCAACGCGGCCTGAGGCTTCAAGCGCGAGGCGCCAGTGGTGGCTTCGATCTATAGTGGCTTGAACAGGAACTCCTCAGCGAAGTCCGGCGACGTGTGGCTGGCGACCCCGAGACCTGCGCGACTCGAGGGGTCGAGCCCGAACCGGGTCCTGAGCTTCAGTAAGACCTGGAAGGCTCGGTCCCGCACTTGCAGCTCTGGGATCACTCGCCTGTATCCGCTTTTGGTGACGGAATACCACTTGAGCGGACCTAGTCTGTTCAGGTGGCGGGTGAGTTGGAGCCAATCAGCACAAGACTGGCAGTAGATCGCGAACATCGAGGCATCGATCTCGGCAAGCAGCCCGAGTTCGTGGAGCTTCGGGCTGAGTGATTTCCAGATGCGGACCGCCTGCTCGCTGAGTCCGGTTGGACACTTCGGCATCCCCTTCAAGTTCGCTATTGAGCTGCGCTTGCGATCCGCTCGTGCCGTGCCTTGGAGCTCCTTCAGCGCGTCCGGTCAGTTAACCGGCAAGTCCGCCTCCCAGACCGCTGTATACGGATAGATCCAGCCTTCCTGTTCCAATACCCAGAACAACCCTTCTTGAAGCTTTATTTCAGGAAGACCCGGAATATCAAGCAGGCGAATCCAAGCTTGCTTAGGCCAAGTACAAGGTACAGATATCCTTACTTTTCCATCTTCTAAATGCAGAGTCCCTGTGTTCAAAGCCAAAGCAACTCTAGCCTCTGAATGTTTCTCAAAAAAATCGGTCCATACGTAGCTGTCGAAAGGCCAATACAAAGGAACGGGCTTAGAATAGTTGCCCAATTTATTCTGAATGAATTTGGACTCGAGAAAGAAGTCGGACTCGAATGTCCTCACCTTACCTTCGGAGGAAGGCAACAACATGTAGAAGTCTTCTTTTGCTATCTCAGGATAGAGTGGAGCACCCAGTACATTCATGAGCACGAAGGCGGTATAGATTTCCACTTTGTTAAACCATGAGAACTCACTCAATTCAACCGGCCTAGCGGACAGATGATTGAGTCTCTGTAGACCGGCGAAAGAAAGTGCTAGGAGTAGTAGAACTGCCAAGAAAGTTCTTTTTGCTAATTTCACCATAGCTTTCTTACATCCCGGTTATGGGGGGCATTATTCGCAACTGCTTGTAGAGCAATCATTGTGCCCATTGTTCTGGGATCTCACGATTTAAGAATGGACGCAGAGCTTGAGGCGCATCCCCCCGGCGGCAACTAGCCCCTAGTACCCCCTCCGTGGCATCCAGCCACACCTAAGTATCCAGCACGGTTTTGCGCAGGGGGTTTTACGATTTCAGATTGAGCCAGGAGTCCCAAGCTCGAAAAAATGTTCTGCAAAATTTTCGGAGGATGACCCGATGAACATAGCTCTACTGCTTGCCGGGGTTCTTCTCGACCTGACGGGCGTTGTCTGGATTCTACAGGGGTTCAACGTCCTCCCCGGCTCGTTTATGACCGGCCAGATGATATGGGCCTACATCGGGATAGCAGTGTCTATGATCGGGAGCGTAGTGATATGGATCGCAGTTCGAGGCGGGTCATCTGAGCGCGAGTGATACCCTAACAGCCAGCCAGTCCGAGCTATCAGTCCGGGGTACTGTCAGCGCCCACTCACTGGTGGGGCAGATACAGCCGCTGCTATGGTCAGAGGCTGTGATATATGTCTCGTCCGAACAAGCGCAGGTGCCCGTCCGAAGGCAGGAGTTCAAGAAGTGATAGGGTGGGGAGATCCTGCGAGAGGAGAACTACATGAAAGAGCGACTCGGGATCACCATCCACTGGGCTGGTTTCCTCTTTGGATTGGTGGCCGTGGTCGGCTCTGATGTGGGTGGGATTCTCGCCGCAATCAGCGTTCTGGGTGGCTGGGCGCTCAAGTATGCACTGACGGGGAGAAAGGGGTTCTTCCCTTGGATGACGAAATGATCCGCGGGATACGAGAGCGAGCCTGACACGCTGAGAGATTCTCGCACGCGGGAACGTGCGCGGGCGTGGGAATGCACGATTCCTACTCAGGGGGCCTTTTGCGCGTCCTGAGTTGCGGGTCTGAGTGGGGCGGGGCTGGCTCCGCATCGTAGGCCACCCGCTTTGCATCCCGATTGCATCTCGCAGAACGGTTATAGAACGCCTTCTGAGCGGGCATTCACCGGCACTTCGATAACTATTCGGACTCCTCCCTAGAGAAAGTCCGCATTTGCCTTTTTCTCGGGCCACTCGTTGACCTCGTGACTCGCGAAATGGCCGGGTAGGAGTTTATATGTATTCCGGCTGAACGAACGGTAGGCCCTGCGCCCGCCCGACATTGACTGGTCGCCGAGTGCGCTGAGCGAAGGAATGGAGAGGAGGAGATGCAGATGTCACGCTTCGGTCTCGTGAAGTACGGGTTATGCAGTTGCCTTGCGGCGCTGCTTGGGATGGCTGGGCCGTTGTCGGCGCAGTCTAGCGGTGGCGAGGTATCAAGGGAGCGACAGGCAGAGCTTCAGAAGGCTTCGGAGTTGTCACTGCGCCCGACAAGCACAATGCCCAGTCCGTACCGATTGGTGGAAAACTGGCCTACGCTACCGCCGGGGATGGAGTGGGGAGCTGCGATCGGCATCGTACCAGATGATACGGGAGGCACATGGATGCTCTTCCGGTCGGAGATACCAATTCTGTACATCAACTCAGACGGGCAGGTCACGAAGAGCTTTGGCGAGGGGATGATCGTGCAGGCGCACGGATTCTGTATGGACAGAGATGGGAACCTGTGGGCCGGGGACAGCGGTCCCTTCGGGGACGACCCCTCTTCGAGAGGGCGCGGCTTCCAGATCCACAAATTCAGTCAAGATGGCGAGTTGCTGATGAGCCTGGGTCGGGCGGGGGTCTCGAGGGCAGACGAAGCGAACACGTTCATCGGCCCAACGGCCTGCACGGTAGCGCCGAATGGGAACATCATCATAGCGGACGGACATTGGCCGCGACCCTCGACCGCACAACAGGACGGAGATCGTCTCGTAGTGGTCACTCCGGAGGGAGCGTTCGTCCGAGAGACGGGTCGTCTCGGCGCCGGTCCGGGTGAGTTCATGGGACCCCATTCGTTGGCGCTCGATGCGGACGGTCGCATCTTTGTGGCGGATCGATCGAACAATCGGATTCAGATTTTGGATCGAGACTTGAACTTCGTGGACGATTGGCGGCACTTCGGGCGACCGAGCGGAGTCACGGTGCTGAGCGACGGTACTTTGGTTGTCTCCGACTCAGAATCCGGCGCCACGATACCTGGGCCGGACACCGCGCTGGACGGGCTGTCTGGAGTTCGTAACCCTGGCTTTCAGGTCGGAATTCGGGTCGGAAGGGTGGACGGCTCACTGCGATACTTCATCCCTGGCACCCGGCCGGAGGGCATGGCAGCGGACAACTTGGGCAACATCTTTGCCGGCCTGACAGGCGGATGCGACGTGAGCCCCTCGGGCGGATGTCTGCAGAAATGGGTACCCGTGCGACCCCGCTAATTCACAGATCAAGCACTCAGTAGCAGAGGCGAGCAATCCACCGTGAGCGCTGAGGCGGTCATCACGAGCTATGTCTATGAGTGAATGGTGGAAGGGGGATTACGGAACATTCTTCGAGACGGGCTTGCGCCACATTGGGCCGTCAAGAAGGGTACGCTGGCGCGACCGGGGCGCCCGTTGGCTTCTATCCAGACCTAGAGTTCGATGGAGGTCGCCGTAGTGGATGTGAAGTACAAGCTGCAAGGTGCGGATTGGAATCGCGGTGACCTCAATCAGATCGTGACCTTCGTGACTGCCTCTGACTGTTCGGATGGTGCGGTATTTAGCTTTCGCGATGTGGAGCGGAGTCCGCTTCCTCAGTTAGGAGTAGGAAGCCAGAGAATCCGGTCGATTATTTGGCCGGTCTCTGAGGAGATTGCCCCTGAGGTCGCAGCGCAACAGGTCGTGGCTACTGCTGAGTGGCTCATGGGTGTCACAAGTGGTCGAGGCCGCGGCATGATCCCAGGTTTTTGCGGGGACCCAAGGTGTGCACTCTGTTCCCGCAACGAGCTGATTGGCAATGATTTGCTAGGAAGAGTGATCCCCGCGTAGGCGGGGATGGACCCGCCACCATGACTTACGAAGAACGCGACACCCTATGAAAGACATAAACGATCCGAGGATGACTCGCGAAAAAATAGCCGAAGCCCAACGGATGTCCCGCGAGTGGCTTGAGGCGCGGGGGGCG
>Ga0310124_10003405_pt1 | contig 10696 bp, 6 predicted proteins | sample CB11b_AW_Bot5_MG_FD_203507 | JGI IMG/M metagenome (GOLD analysis project Ga0310124, IMG submission 203507) | Marine microbial communities from Western Arctic Ocean, Canada - CB11b_AW_Bot5 | ecosystem: Environmental > Aquatic > Marine > Oceanic | place: Canada: Western Arctic Ocean | collected...
CTTCAACCGCAGCTTCTTCAACCGCAGCTTCTTCAACCGCAGCTTCTTCAACCGCAGCTTCTTCAACCGCGACAGCCTCAGGCTCAGTTGCTTCCGAATCAGTTGCTTCCGAATCAGTTGCTTCCGAATCAATGGCTTCCGACTGTTCGGCAGTGACCTGGAACTCGCCACTTTCAATAAGATCGAAGGCGTCTCTCTCAAGAAGGAGGCAATCGGCCTGCAATACGTCAAGAGTGTTAAAGTCGCTGACTGCGCTGACCTCAACCTTCTTCAGGTTACGAGCTGAGAGACAGAGACCGCTCTTGCGTGAAACGGTACCGATCAGGACCCTCTTGCCCGCGAGCCCGCAGGCCGCAAGGACAGCCTCCAGCTTACCGGTAGCAGGCGTCTCAAAATCCAGCCCCTCGATCACCTGCACCTCCTCCGAGTTGAACTTGGAAAAAAGGGCTGAGCGCAGGGCAAGGCGCCTCTGCTTCTTGTTGATCGAAAAGGAATAATCTCTCGGGTGCGGCCCGAATATAACTCCACCACCACGCCAGATCGGCGACTTGCGTGATCCGGCACGGGCGTGTCCTGTCCCCTTCTGCTTCCAGGGCTTCTTGCCGCTACCGGCCACTTGCGACCGGGTCTTGGTCGAATGGGTTCCCTGTCTCTTATTGGCCTGGTACATCACGACCGCCTGCTTCAGAAGACGATAACGGACCTGGGTATCGAGGCGATCGGACGAGATGGAAAGCTCTCCCTTATCCTCGCCCGCGACCCCCTTGCTCGCGACCTTGAATGTCTGTGTTGTTGCTTCGGCTGCTTTGGCGCTCATGATGAAAGGCTCTGTTCAATATAAAGATAGCCGCCGCGAGATCCTGGAATCGCTCCCTTTACCAGGAGAAGATTCTTCACTTCGTCGATCTCCACAACCTCGAGATTCAGCACCTTGCAGTTGCTGTTGCCGTAATGGCCGGGAGAATCCTTACCCGGAGGAACCCGACCTGGATCGGTGTGCATTCCAGTACTTCCGACGAGACGAACGTGCTTGCCGCCGTGAGATTTGTCACCAGTGGAGTGGCCGTGACGCTTCACGTTACCAGCGAAGCCTCGACCCTTGCTGACGCCCCTGACATCCACCCTGGCTACACCCTCGAAGACCCCTGCTCCAATGATGTCGCCGGGATTGACCTCCGTAGCCGGCTCAGGCTCGTCCGCGGCTTCCTCTTCGACAGCTTCTTCCTCGCCTGCCTCAGTATCGTCCTGCCCGGTATCGTCATCTTCCTGCTCTTCGCCGCCCTCATCCGTGGAAGCCTCTTCGCCGGCCTCGGGGGCAGTCTCTTCGGCTTCCGTTTCCTCGACAGCAGCCTCCTCGGCCTCCGCCGGCGCTTCCTCTGACTCAGGAGCCACGGGGACACCACCTGTCAGGATGTCGGCAGGGTCAATAAAAGGAATCTCCCTGACGAACCTCTTGGTGTTCACTCCGAGATTGTCAAAACATACCTGCTGCGGGCGTCTCGCGTTTTTGCGTCGATCATCGAAGCCGATCTGGTAAGAACTGTAGCCATCCTGCTCTTCCGTCTTGATCTGGAGAACCGCGCAGGGGCCAGCCTGGAGAACCGTAACCGGTATCCATTTCCCATCCTCAGAGAAGATCTGGGTCATCCCGACCTTCTTACCGAGGAGCGCTTTTCTTGACTGTCTTGAGACCGAGCCCATTGTTCTATTCTTCCAGGTAATCCATTCCGCCCTCGCCGCCCTCTTGGCGGCTGAGACGCCGTGAACCTATGCTTTCATCTTCAAGTTGACGCCCGCAGGCATATTGATCTTGCGAAGATCTTCCATGGTTCTGGCGCTGGGCTCCAGGATCTCGATCAACCGCTTGTGGGTCCTGATCTCAAACTGCTCACGTGATTTCTTATTCACGAAAGGAGAACGGTTTACAGTGTACCTTTCGATCCGAGTCGGCAGAGGAACCGGCCCCGACACCTTCGCGCCGGTTCGCTTCGCTGTCTCCACGATCTCAACGGCGGCCCCATCAAGGACCTTGTGATCGTAGGCTTCCATACGGATACGGATCTTCACGGTTATCTCACAATCTGAACTACTGACGCTTCTTCTACTGTTCACATCTCAAGACGCCTACACCGACAGCTCTCACTGCCCGTAAACAGGCTCGATGACTCGCATCTCAAGGGAACACACACGTTCCAACCACTGGAAAATAGCGCGTTAGCGCCCTGCTCCAGCCGTCTTATATCCACTCTGACCGGGAGCCCATAAACCTTGATAGTACAACAACTAAGGATACCCCCGGACAAAGGGCGAAACCGCCGATTATAGCGACCTTGTCATCACTGTCAACAGACAATCCGCGAAAAGAATACGGCTATTCCTGACGCCAGCAGCGGCCAGTTTCATCTCAAAACAAAGTCTGTAGTTCCTTACGATATAAGGCCTTACAACTTCTTTGCCGATAATGGAGTCGGCTCAAAGCTGGAATCTCTCAGCAACTTCCTTTGGGACGGCTGAATAAGATTCCGGCTGAAGGCTGATGGTGCCCCTGCCCTGGGTCAATGACCGCAGCCTGCTGGTATAGCCAAAGGTTTCAGCGAGCGGGACAAGCCCGCGGAGGATCCGAAGGCCCCCCTCCAGGTCCACCTCCCTGATATCAGTCCGCCTCTGGTTCAAATCTGTGGAGACTGCCCCGTAGTATTCTTCAGGTACCTGGATCTCAAAACGCATCGTCGGCTCCAGCACAAAACTCTGTGATGCGTTGAGGGCATTGTCGAACGCCGCGTTGGCAGCTGTAGCGAACGCTACAGCCGAGGCCTCGCCCGGGCGGGTGCCGCCGCCTGTAACCGTGACCCGGATCCTCATTAGCGGCAGCCCAAGGGTCCCACCTGATTCAACCGCGGCCGCGAGCGACTCCACAACAGATGGATGAAACTCAAGCGGAACATCTTCCTTAGAGAGCATGTTGACGATCTCACAGCTCCCGGCCCCCGCGCCGGGCCCGACGTTGACCCTGACCTCGGCATACTGGCTGCGCTCTCCCAGCTTGTGGTCAAAGATCCCCGCCCCCTCGCAGGCCTCCATGATGGTCTGACGGTAAGACACCCTGGGCTTTCCAATGTTCGCTCCGACCTTGAATTCCCGCTCCAGCCTCTCCACTACAATCTCCAGGTGGAGCTCCCCCATCCCCGAGATGACCAGCTGCCCGGTGTCTTTGTCCGTTTTCCAGCCGAAGGTGGGATCCTCCCGCGCAAGCTTATCGAGACATTCCAGCAGCTTATTCCTGTCTTCGGTTGAGATCGGCTCGATGGCCATCGTGATGACCCTCTCAGGAAATACCGGAGGCTCTAGAGCTATGGCGTTGGCTGGGTCGGAGATCGTATCGCCCGTCGAGGTGTGACGGAATCCGACGACCGCCAATATACTGCCGGCCACCGCCTCATCCAACTGCTCCCGATGGTTGGCGTGCATCAGGTAGAGCTTCTGGGCCCTGTCCTTTTTGCCTGTACGCGAATTGAGCACCTGGGCTCCCGTCTTCAGCTTGCCGCTATAGATTCGTATATAGACGAGGTCCCCATGAGAGTCGGCGACTGTCTTGAAAGCCAGGGCGCAAAAAGGCTCATCCGCGTTTAGGCTGCGAACGACCTCCGTTCCATTATGCGGGTTCGTCCCCTCCACCGCGTCGAGATCCCCAGGGGCCGGCAGGTAATGGCAGACCGCGTCCATCAACGGCTGCACTCCAAGGTTGCGCAAAGCCGCGCCGGCGAACACGGGAACCAGCTTCCCCAGGAGAGTGCCGGCCCTGATCGCCGCCCGGAGCTCCTCCGCGGCGATATCCCGCCCCTCGATATAGGACTCCATCAGCCCATCGTCGAATTCAGCCGCAGCCTCGATGAGCTTCTCCCGCCAGGCTTCCACTTCAGCCGCCAGTTCCTCGGGAACATCTTCCTCGATGACCTTCTCTCCCAGGGATTGAGAATCAAAACGAAGCGCCCGACGCTCGACAAGATCGACCACTCCATCGAAATCCTTCTCACTGCCGATCGGCACCTGCGCCGCGACAGCGTTGGATCCCAGCTTCGCCCGGATGGCCTCGAGTACCCGAAAGAAATTCGAGCCGACCCGGTCAAGCTTGTTTATAAAAACGAGCCGAGGAACATCGTAAGTGTTCGCCTGTCTCCAGACAGTCTCAGACTGCGCCTGGACGCCTCCTGTACCGCAGAAAACTCCAACCGTTCCATCCAGAACACGAAGCGACCGCTCGACCTCGGAAGTAAAATCCACATGCCCAGGGGTATCTATAATGTTGATTCGGAAATCATTCCAATCGATGGTTGTCGCCGCGGCTGTAATCGTGATCCCCCGGCGCTGCTCTTCAGGCATCCAGTCCATGGTTGCCGTACCCGAATGGACCTCTCCCATCCGATGCTCTTTGTGAGAATAATAGAGCATTCGTTCCGAAAGCGTCGTCTTGCCCGCATCGATGTGGGCGATGATTCCTATGTTGCGAATCGAGCGCTTGGCCATGCGAGACTCCCGGCGGGCAAAAAAAAAGCTGAGCGCAAGCCGTCAAAGGCGAGCTCTCAGCCCTTAAGAATTCTATGATCGATCACCAGGCGAAGTGAGCGAAGAGCTTGTTGGCCTCTGCCATCTTGTGGGTGTTTTCACGCCACTGGATCGACGCACCCTGCTTCTGGTATGCATCGAAGAGCTCATCTGCGAGGCTCAGCGCAACAGGCTTTCCCTTGCGGCCGCGAACATTGCCGACAATGACGCGAATGGCCAGGGCCTGCTGACGCTTCCGGCTGATTTCCATCGGCACCTGGTAGGTGGCTCCACCGACGCGCTTCGAGCGGACCTCGAGGTTCGGCTTCACGTTGTTGATCGCGCCAAGAAAAACATCGAGAGGCTCCTGGTCCTCGACACGCTTGCCAAGCTGCTCCATTGCGGTGTAGACGATCTTCTGGGCAACCGTCTTCTTTCCGTCACTCATGATCTGGTTGATGAACTTCGAGACGACCAGGTTGTCAAAAATCGGGTCCGCCTTGAGATAGCGTTCAGTCGACTTGAACTTGAACTTGGTCTTCTTTTCTGTCGTCTTCTTGGATCTTCTTGGTCTTGGCATGCTTTAGCGTCTCTCGATATCAACCACGTTTACGACCGTATTTGGAACGGGACTGTTGGCGCCCATCGACACCAAGGGTATCGAGCGTTCCACGAATTACGTGGTAGCGGACACCGGGGAGGTCCCTGACTCTCCCACCACGCACAAGGACTATATTGTGCTCCTGCAGGTTATGCCCGACACCAGGAATGTAAGCGGTGATCTCCTTGCCATTGGTAAGACGGACTCTCGCCACCTTGCGGAGAGCGGAATTCGGCTTCTTGGGAGTCATCGTTTTCACCTGGAGACAGACTCCCCTCTTCTGAGGGCAGTTGTCCAACACCCGTGACTTACTCTTGCGCTTGGCTTTCTTACGGCCCTTGCGAACAAGCTGGTTAATGGTAGGCATTCAGTTTTCCCTGTGGAATTTGGTTATTAATCGTTCAAACACTAATCGTCCAGGACCTCGGGGGACTTCGCTTCGACAGACCCGCCGGTAATCCCGGCCAACAGACTGTCTACGCTTTCCTGCGGTTCCGGCTCAACCGAGCGGGCAACGGGCTCGCCAAGCTTTTTGACACTCTGCTCAAGGTAATCCTTGAATCCGGTACCGGCCGGTACCAGATGCCCAAGGATAACGTTCTCCTTGAGACCGACAAGGTTGTCGGTTTTACCGCTGAGAGCGGCCTCAGTCAATACTTTCGTGGTTTCCTGAAAGCTTGCAGCGGAAATAAAGCTGTCGGAATGCAGCGAGGCCTTGGTAATGCCGAGCAGCTGGGGCTCAGCTGTAGCAGGCTTCCGCCCTTCCTTCAAAATCCCGTTATTGACCTTCCTGAAGCGGAATTTGTCGATAACGGTGCCAGGGAGCAGATCCGTATCGCCAGGATCTCCGATCTCCACGCAGCGAAGCATCTGCGAAACGATAATTTCGATATGCTTGTCGTCGATGGTCACATTCTGGGACCGATAAACTGTCTGAACCTCCCTCAGGAGGTATTGCTGCACGGATTCTTCACCCTTGATCCGGAGAATATCACCCGGATACACGGCTCCGTCCACAAGGGAATCACCAGCCTTTACGATGTCACCGGTATGAACCCGGAAATGCTTTCCGTGTGGAATGACGTGCATCTCAGGATCGCGCCCGGACTCTTCGTTGGTCACGCTGATAACGAATTTGCCGCGCTTCTTCTCTTCCTCGAGCTTGACCACACCATCGATCTCGCTGATAACCGAAGGGTTCTTCGGCTTTCGAACCTCGAAGATTTCCGTCACCCGGGGCAGGCCACCGGTAATATCCTGGACCTTGTCCATCGCCCTGGGGCTCCTGGCAAGAAGGGTACCCGGGGTAATCTTCTGGCCGCCCTCAACCTCGATGTAGGCCTTCTCAGGAATCGGATAAACGGCCAGCGAATCACCTGCCTTGTCCTTGATGATAATCTGCGGGTGACATTCTCCCTTGTGCTCGATGATCAGGTAGCGGGTCTTGTTGGTGACCTTGTCCAGCTCCTTCTGCATCGTGACACCTTCGATAATATCATCGTACTCTACCACGCCATCCATCTCGGCAAGGATCGGGATCATGTGAGGCTCCCAGGTCAGCACATCATCTCCTGACTTGACCTTGCCGCCCTCGGGCACGTGAAGAACAGCTCCTGCGGGTACGCCCGCGCGCTCAAGCTCCCGGCCCTTGTCATCAATAATGATGACCTCACCATTACGGTTGAGCACGACATCCTGCTTCTCCGCGTTGGTGACGTACTTGATGTTCTCGTACTTGACCTCTCCATCATGCCGGCTCTCGAAGGATGACTCCTCGACAGCCTTGGACGCGACACCACCGATATGGAAGGTACGCATGGTGAGCTGCGTGCCAGGCTCACCGATAGACTGCGCCGCGATGATCCCAACAGCCATCCCCCTCTCCACATCACGTCCCGTCGAACGGTCCATTCCGTAGCAAGTGGTACAGATGCCAAGGGCCGTTTCACAGGTCAGGGGAGAACGAACCATGACCTTTTCGTAGCCGAGACCCTCGATCCGCTTGGCGATCTCCTCGGTGATCAGCTGGTTTTCCGCGACAATCACCTCGTCGGTAATCACATCGACAATGCTCTTTCGCGAGACACGACCTGTGATTGATTTCGACAGGGGAATGTCGACCTTGTCGCCCTTGTAGAGAACAGCCTTGGTAATACCCTCGAGAGTTCCACAGTCCGCCTCGGTGATAACGACATTCTGCGCGACATCCGCGAGCTTCCTGGTCAGGTAGCCGGAGTCGGCGGTCTTGAGAGCCGTATCGGCCAGTCCCTTACGGGCGCCGTGCGTCGAGGAGAAATACTCGAGAACCGAGAGTCCATTGAGGAAGCTCGACTTGATCGGAGTTTCGATGATCTCGCCGGAGGGTTTCGCCATGAGGCCACGCATTCCGGCCAGCTGCCGAATCTGGGTAACGCTTCCTCGAGCGCCCGAATCCACCATGACGTAGATGGGATTCAGATAGGGCACGTCTTCGCCGGTCTCAGGATCTTTGCGCTCATCGTATTTCAGCGCCTGGATCAGATCTTCTCCAATCTGCTCGGTAGCATGGGTCCAGAGGTCGATGATCTGGTTATAGCGCTCACCCTCGGTGATCACACCCGCCTGGTACTTTTCTTCAACCTCGTAGACAAGCTTCTGCGTAGCTTTCAAGGTCTTCTGCTTGGTGTCGGGCTCACGCAGATCATCCTTGGAGAAGGAGATCCCGGCAATGGTCGCGCTCTTGAAGCCCAGCTCTTTGAGATCATCCAGAAGAGCGAGGGTCGACTTGCGGCCAAGCAGTTGGTAGCAGTCGTGGATAACCTGGTTCAGGTTGCCTTTGCTCATGCCCATATCGTAGAAGTCCATGCCGACGGGCAGAACATCGTTGAAATAGATACGGCCAACCGTGGTCTCGTAGCGACCACTCTCCTGGTTCTCAATTCCCTCGCTGGTCCTGAAGTTCACCTCATCCCCAAGGCGCACCTTGATACGGGTGTGGAACATGACCTTGCTCTGCTGATGAGCGCGGAAGACCTCCATCCTCGAGGAAAAGACCATCCGCTCTTCATCCTTGCAGCGCACCGCGGTGGTGAGATAGTGACAACCAAGGACAATGTCCTGCGACGGCGCGATAATCGGCCGACCGCTGGCGGGCGAGAATACGTTGTTGGTAGCCAGCATCAGGGTCGAGGCCTCGACCTGAGACTCGAGCGACAATGGCAGGTGAACGGCCATCTGGTCGCCATCGAAATCGGCATTGAAGCCCTCGCAGACCAGCGGATGGATCAGGATCGCGTTCCCCTCGATGAGGACAGGCTCAAAAGCCTGGATTCCCATACGATGCAGGGTAGGCGCCCGGTTCAACAGAACCGGATGCTCATGAATAACCTCCTCGAGGATATCCCAGACCTCCTCATCCTTGCGCTCGAGCATCTTCTTGGCGCTCTTGATCGTATCCGCATGACCCAGCTCCTTCAGGCGCCGGATGATGAACGGCTGGAACAATTCGAGAGCGATCTTCTTCGGTAACCCGCACTGGTGCAGCTTGAGCTCGGGACCGACGGCGATAACCGACCGCGCCGAATAATCAACCCGCTTGCCGAGCAGGTTCTCGCGAAAGCGCCCCTGCTTACCCTTGATCATGTCGGTAAGCGACTTCAGGGGCCTGTTGTTCGAGCCCAGTACCGGACGCCGACACCGATTGTTGTCGAAGAGGGCGTCGACGGAATGCTGCAGCATGCGCTTCTCGTTACGAATAATCACATCGGGCGCGTTCAGGTCGAGAAGCTTCTTGAGGCGGTTATTCCTGTTGATCAGGCGCCTGTAGAGATCGTTCAGATCAGAGGTGGCGAAGTTGCCGCTCTCCAGCAGGACCAGGGGTCGCAGGTCAGGCGGAATGACCGGCACGACATCCATCACCATCCACTCCGCCTTGTTGGCGGAATCGAGGATGGACTTGACGATCTTGAGCCTCTTGATGAGATCCTTCGTCTTCTGCTTGCTCTTGGTGGTTCTCAGCTCAGCCTTGAGCTCCTCGGTGAGCTTCTCGAGGTCGATGGCGAGAACGAGCTTGCGCACAGCCTCGGAGCCGGTATCGGCCTCGAAGGAGTCTCCATACTTCTCTCGGCAATAGGTGTACTCCTCCTCGGTGAGAAGCTGGTTGCGCTTGAGCTGGGCATCTCCCGGATCGATAACAACGTAATCCTGGTAGTAGATGATCCTCTCGAGCGAGGCTGTCTTCATGGCCAGGAGATTTCCAAGGCGCGAAGGAGTGGCCTTGAAGAACCAGATATGCACACAGGGAGCGGCAAGATTGATATGCCCCATCCTCTCGCGGCGGACCCTGGAGTGAGTGATCTTGATTCCACAGCGGTCGCAGATAATGCCGCGGTGCTTGATCCCCTTGTACTTCCCGCAGAAGCACTCCCAGTCACGCTCAGGCCCGAAGATCCTCTCGCAGAACAGACCGTCCTTCTCGGGACGATAGGTACGATAGTTGATCGTTTCCGGCTTCTTCACCTCACCATAGGACCAGGACAGGATGTCGTTGGGTGAAGCGAGTCGGATAGATACCGAGCCGTAGTCATTAACCTTCTCGTAGATTGACTCCACTTTCGAAGATCTCCTGTTTTTATTCGTTAAAGGTTTTCTTGTCTCTGTAAACGATACGCACCCGGACGACTACCTGCCTAATTCTCATTCGGCATGGCCGCGGGTGAGGGAACTCCGTCCCGTCTCTTGTGAAGCTCCAGGCAGAGCCCCAGCCCCTTGATCTCATGGGTTAATACATTGAAAGACACAGGCGTTCCCGGCTCGAGAGTGTTCTCGCCCTTGACCATGGATTCATAGATCTTCGCCCGGCCATCCACATCGTCAGATTTCACCGTCAGAAGCTCCTGGAGAATGTTGGCCGCGCCATAGGCCTCGAGCGCCCAGACCTCCATCTCCCCGAAACGCTGACCGCCGAACCTCGCCTTTCCGCCCAGCGGCTGCTGGGTGATAAGCGAGTAGGGCCCGGTGGCGCGCGCGTGGATCTTGTCATCCACGAGGTGGTGCAGCTTCAGCATGTAGAGGTAACCAACCGTAACCTGCTGCTCGAGCGCCTCACCCGTACGGCCATCATAGAGGGTCATCTTGCCTGTATCCGGATACCCGGCCTCCACCAGGTTCTGCTTGATCTCCTCCTCGGTGCATCCATCGAAAACCGGAGTCTTCGCCCTGAAGCCCAGCTTGCTGGCCGCGAGACCGAGGTGGGTCTCAAGAATCTGGCCCAGGTTCATACGCGAGGGAACGCCCAACGGATTCAGCAGCATGCTGACAGTGGTTCCATCCTCGAGATAGGGCATATCCTCCTCGGGAAGGATCTTGGCGATCACACCCTTGTTTCCATGCCGCCCGGCGACCTTGTCGCCAACCGACATGTTCCGCTTGGTTGCAACGAAGACCTTGACCATCTCGAGAACACCCGGGGACAGTTCATCTCCCCTGGTGAACTTATTCACCAGGCGGCTCTTGCGGTCCTCGATCACCTCCATGCGGGCAAAGTGCTCCTGGAGACATTCCTTGAGAGCGTTG
>Ga0310124_10003406_pt1 | contig 10693 bp, 10 predicted proteins | sample CB11b_AW_Bot5_MG_FD_203507 | JGI IMG/M metagenome (GOLD analysis project Ga0310124, IMG submission 203507) | Marine microbial communities from Western Arctic Ocean, Canada - CB11b_AW_Bot5 | ecosystem: Environmental > Aquatic > Marine > Oceanic | place: Canada: Western Arctic Ocean | collected...
TGGGAACTTGGATCACGTCCGAAGTGAGCAGTTGGGATGGGATCACTGGGCCGCTCTCCGAGTGGATGTCAGACACCAGATTGCGGACTGCGCCGTCCACCAGTTGGTTACGGTCCGGATTGCGGGTGCTGTATAGAAGCGTCACGGGCGCCGGGCCATCTGATTGGACCTGTCCCTCCGGGTCATCGAACAGTTCTGGGATGATTATCAGATACCCCAGGTCGCCGTCTTCGACCTTCCGGCGTGCCTCTTCGGCGGTGATCTCTTCAAACTCCAGGTCCAGGAACTCGATCGCCTTAAGACGTTCCCGGAACTGCTCAGCTCTGGGGCCCTCGGACTGGTCGATCACGGCCACGTCCGCAACGCCAACGCCGTTGAAATCGAACATGCCGAATACCACCACCAACATCAGGGGGAAAAACAGGGCCCAGAAGATCGCCTGGCGGTTGCGCGCCATCATCTTCAGATTAGCTAAGGTCAACGCAACCAAATTCAGTCTCTCAGTTCATTGCCGGTGAGCTCAAGAAAGACGTCTTCAAGAGTAACCGGGGTGATTTGCAGGTTTTCCAATCCCAGGCCGGCCTTGGCGATCTCTTCCAGCATGGCCTGCAAGGCCGAGGGAGAGTTGGCGAGCCGCAACAGGTAGGTGTTCTCAGCAACGGGGTCCTCTCCGTCCTGTTCTCCAGACTGGACTACTTCGACGGCGCCGTTCAGGCCCTCGATCTGGGCCAAGGTCATCGGCTGGTCCATGGTCAATTTTACGGTATAGCTGGCTTCCAGTTGATTGATCAAGTTTCGGGGGGTGTCCAACGCCAGGATCTGGCCATGGTCCATGATTGCCAGGCGGCCGCAGAGGATCTCCGCTTCGTCCATGTAGTGGGTGGTGAGAACCACGGTCACGCCGCGCTGGTTTACTTCTCGGATCAGGCCCCAAAGATTGCGCCGGGCCTGGGGGTCAAGGCCGGTGGTCGGCTCGTCTAAGATCACCAACTCCGGGTTGTTGACCAGGCTGGCCGCCACGGCGAACCGCTGTTTCTGGCCTCCGGAGAGCTCAGCGATGCGGCTGGCCGACTTATCAGACAGGCCAACCTGGTCCAGCAGGGTTGCGGGTTCAGCCCTCGAAGGATAGAAGCTGCCCAGCAGCGACAAGATCTCCTTGAGGTTTAGATAGTCGTAGTAGGCGGAGGCTTGGAGTTGGACTCCGATACGGGCCTTCACCTTGGCGGCGTTGGACTGGACATCCAGTCCCAAAACGCTGACCCGGCCTAACGTTGGCTTCTGGAGACTTTCGATGATCTCCAGGGTGGTGGTCTTGCCGGCCCCATTGGGGCCCAGTATCCCAAAGACCTCACCGCGCTCAACGCAAAATGTCACCCCGTCTACCGCGGTGAATGAACCGAATCGTTTAACTAGATTTTCAACTTGGACAGCAGGCTCCATGATAGCGCAGAAAATGATAACACAGTCCGGGGCCGAATCAGACCGTTGCAGCTCTAAATCCGGCCTGCGTCTTATGCGTGGCCAGGCACAGATTTTGTTGACATCAAATAGGGGCTATGATAGGGTTCGTCGCGGCGCGGCGAGACTTTCCCGCCCTTTATTTGCAATGGCCCAAACTTACGATATTCAGCCCCGCAGACGACGACGCGGTGATACCATAACCCGATAGACACCCCCGGAGACACCTCCGGCCACGCCGGGGCCACAAACCAGGAACCCAATGACACCCAGTGACCAACCACGGCCTTATCTCGGCAAACCCTGCCCGATTCCGGATCATTCCTATCTCCCAGCCGAGCCACCGCCATGGAACTGAACAATGACGGGAATTTCCATAACTGGTTCCGGGGACTCTCAGCATTCACGGTCCTGGCGACCTTCGCCCTAGTCATCCTCGGCGGAGTGGTGCGCGTCACCGAGTCCGGTCTCGGATGCCCCGACTGGCCGGGCTGCGACGGCGGCATCTTCCCGCCTCTGGAAACCAAAGCGCTCATCGAGTATTCCCACCGGATCACGGCGTCGTTCTTGGTCGGACCGTTGATTCTATTCCTGTTCATCGCCGCCTGGATGCGGTACCGGCAGGAACGCTGGGTGTTGGTGCCGGCGTCCATCGCCTTCGTACTGGTCATCGCCCAAGCTGCTTTGGGCGGGGCCACGGTGTTGAGTGAACTGCCCGGCTCCACTGTGATGGCCCATCTGGCGGTGGGTGAAACCTTGGTCGCGGTGCTGGTGTTGCTGGCGGTGGTGGCCTACAGGGGGCCTTTATCGATACGGATGCCAGACTGGGGAGTTGGCAAGACCCGCAGGTTCCCGGTCTTGGTTGTGATCTCCGGGGTGGCGCTATTCCTGCTCTTGCTTTCCGGGTCATACGTGACGATCACCGGGGCCTTTGGGGCATGCTCAGAATGGCCAACCTGCTTAACGGATAATGCATTCCCTGGAGAGCGGCTGCAGGTCATCCACATGTTCCACCGGTATGTGGCCGGGGCTGTGGGCCTTTTCGTTCTATATAGTCTGCATCTGGGCTTCCGAGGGAGGACCCAGCCTTTGGAGATCAGGATCATGTCCATGGCGGCCGTGGCCCTTTTCGTGGCCCAGGTCTTGGCCGGCGCCGGAGTGATCTGGGGCGATCTTGGCGAAGAGGTGCGGGCGCTGCATCTGGCCGTCGCAACCTCGGTCTGGATCGCTGTTTCGGCCCTGGTGGTCATGACATTTTCCAGCCCGGGCATCCGTTGGAGCGGCGCAACCAATGTCTGAGGGAGTGGAGTCCAGTCAGACAGTCATTGAGAAATCGGGTGGCATCATGGGCCTGGTCAACGATTACGTGACTCTCACCAAACCTCCGATCATTGTTCTTTTAGTCATCACTGCCATCGGGGGCATGTTCCTGGCGGCTGAGGGAATACCGTCCTTACAGGCCCTGGCTATGGTCAGCGCCGGCGGGGCGCTTGGGGCCGGCGGGGCGAACGCCATCAACCATTTCTTGGACCAGGACATAGACGCCATCATGTCCCGCACCATGAAGCGTCCGGTAGCCAGCCACCGGGTCCAACCCATGAGCGCCTTGATCTTCGGTATCGCATTGAACCTCGGCGCATTCTTTGTTCTGACTTATTGGGTGAACCTGCTGTCGGCCTCGCTCACATTGGCGGCCACATTGTTCTATGTGCTGGTCTACACTGGCTGGCTCAAACGCAACACACCGCAGAACATCGTCATCGGCGGCGCGGCAGGGGCGATCCCACCCATGGTAGGTTGGGCAGCCGTCACCGGAAGCGTGGACCTACCTGCGCTATACCTGTTCTCAATCGTCTTTTTCTGGACGCCGCCCCATTTCTGGGCCCTGGCCTTGATGATTCAAAACGACTACCAAAAAGCCGGAGTCCCCATGTTGCCCGTGGTGGTAGGAGAAGAGCGGACCGCCCAAAACATATTCATGTACAGTCTGGCATTGGTGGCGCTAACGCTGTTGTTCGGCGCGTCGGACGCTGTCGGCCTGATATACCTGGCCTCGGCGGCGGCCCTGGGAACCATGTTCATATTCTTGGCCTGGAAGCTGAAGCAAGACTACTCCATACGCAGAGCGAAGCACCTTTACCTCTATTCATTGCTGTACCTGGCGCTGCTCTTCGCGGTTATGTTGGCAGATGGCGTGTACCGGTTCTGAGCCTGGTTCGAACCCAGATATAGCTAGGACATAAGCCAGAGAATCAACAGGCGCGACCCATGCTCAGATGCGTTGACAGTCAGTTGGGCGTATGGTAAGTTGCCCAATGGTTAGTGAAATTTGGCACACACACGCTCAAGCGACGGTCGAATTAAGGGAAAAACGGCTCCTTAAATCGGCCTGCTAACGGCTGAACTGCCACGCTAAATAAATCTCCTGGGAGACAACTAATGGGGCTGTTGCCCTTTCGGCGGGAAGGATCTCCGTCCAAACCTTCCGCCTCGATCTCCAGCGAACCCGCGGGACGCCGCAGTATTCTGAAGAGCCCTTCGGTATTCTTCGGACTATTGGCGGCCCTTTTGTTGTTAACGGTCGGCTGCTACAAAGATGATGGCCAATCGACCTGGGAAGCATTCGGCCCCGTCGCTCAAGCGCAACTAGACTTATTCAACGTAACCCTCTGGATCATGGTCGTCGTCTTCTTCATGGTTGAGGGCGTACTTGTCTACGCGATGATCCGCTACCGCAAACGCCCCGGCCAAGCGAAGCCGCCGCAGATTCACGGCAACACCACCTTGGAAATAGTATTAACGATCATTCCCACAATCTTGGTTCTGGGTTTGGGTATTTGGTCGGTATTCATCCTTTTCGACATCGATTCACCGCCCACGGATGGGCCCGAACCCCTACATGTGAACGTCACCGGGCACCAATGGTGGTTTGAGTTCGAATACCCGGACGCAGGCAATGGCAAAAGAATCATCACAGCCAATGAAATGCGCATCCCAGTTGATCGCCCCATAACAATAAGTTTGTTCTCCGATGACGTTATCCACAGTTTCTGGGTGCCAAAGCTCGCCGGTAAGCTGGACATGGTGCCAACGCGCGAGAATACGATGTGGTTCCAGGCAGACTCAGACAAGATTGACGATGACCTTCCGGTAACACTCTTTGGGCAGTGCGCCGAATTGTGCGGTGTGGCCCACGCCTTGATGCGATTCCGGGTCACGGTGATGGAACAAGCTGACTTCGATTCGTGGGCGGCCGGCTATGGGCCGCCTCCCACCAACACAGCCAAGGCCAAACAAGGGGCGCAGATATTCGCGGCCAACTGCACCTTGTGCCATACGATTGACGGCCCAGATGACCCCGCCCTTGCGGCCAGCCGGTTGACCGGTTTCTTGACCGGAGGCGACATCACTCCGGTGCCGGCGCCCAACTTGACCGACCTGAGAACCCGCCAAACCCTCGCGGCAGGTATACTCGATCTGTCCGAGACCACTTTGCGGGAATGGTTGCACAACCCCGAGGACCTCAAGCCCGGTAACCATATGTCGGGCCGCGCAGTTCTGTATCAGAACGGGCCTGCGAGCCTAAGCGATGAAGAGATCGATGCCCTGATTGGGTATCTCTTGGACCTGCGGTAAAATCAACCAATAGTATTCGGAGACCGAGGCGCATCAACCAACGGTGATGGGCCCGGGTAAAGCGAGCAATGGCAGCGATAACAGGCGTCATAGCAAGACCGACAAGCTACGCGGGCATTTGGGGTTGGATGACCACTGTCGACCACAAACGCATCGCCGTACTTTATGGCGTAACCGCTATGATTCTCATGCTGATCGCAGGCGTTGAAGCCGGTGTCATCCGCCTACAACTGGCCTCAGCCGACAACGACCTGATCAGCGCCGCCCGGTTTAACCAGATGTTCACCATGCACGCCACGACGATGGTGTTCATGGTCATAATGCCGCTGTCAGTCAGCTTCTTTAACTTCGTGGTCCCATTGGCCATCGGAGCACGAGACGTCGCATTCCCCAGGCTGAACGCCTTAAGTTATTGGATCTTCCTGTTCGGCGCGGTCTTGATGCATATGGCCTTCGTAGTAGACCAAGTGCCGGACGCCGGTTGGTTCTCTTACGCCAACCTCACTGAAAAGCCTTTCAGCCTCAACAGAGGCCTGGACTTCTGGGCAATCGGCCTTCTGGTCATGGGCTCAGCTTCAGTTGCCGGCGGTCTGAACTTCGTCGTAACCATCATCAACCTGCGCGCACCTGGCATGTCGATGATGCGTATGCCGGTGTTTGTCTGGATGACCCTGATAACGTCCATCCTACTGGTCTTGGCCTTCCCGGTGATCACCGTGGGGCTGATCGAACTAACGATGGACCGCAACTTCGGGACCCATTTCTTCATCCCGGCGGAAGGCGGCGACCCCATCCTCTGGCAGCACCTATTCTGGGTCTTTGGCCACCCTGAAGTGTATATCCTGATCCTGCCTCCGATGGGTATCGTGTCAGAGGTCTTACCGACCTTCTCACGAAAGCCGTTGTTCGGCTATCCCTTCATTGTGTTCTCGGGAATAGTTATCGGGATCATGGGCTGGGCAGTATGGAGCCACCATATGTTCACGGTGGGGCTTGGCCCGGTGGCGAACTCGGTTTTCACCATCACCACGATGCTGATCGCGGTGCCAACCGGCATCAAGATATTTAACTGGATAGGCACACTCTGGAAGGGCTCCGTCGAGTTCACGACTTCGATGATGTTTGCCCTCGGGTTCGTGGCGCTATTCATCGTCGGAGGTCTGAGCGGAGTATCACATGCGATATCCCCGTCCGACTTCCAGCAACAAGACACCTATTACGTCGTCGCCCATATCCACTATGTGTTATTCGGCGGCTCGATCTTCGGCATCTTCGCCGGTATCTACTACTGGTATCCCAAGATCACCGGCCAGATGCTCAGCGAGACCCTCGGAAAGTTGAACTTCTGGCTGCTGTTCATCGGCATGAACCTAACGTTCTTCCCGATGCACTTCCTTGGCCTGAACGGCATGCCCCGCCGGATCTACACCTACTCGGCAGAGTTCGGCTGGGAAAACATGAACCAGATCGCCAGCTTCGGTTACATTGTACTGTTCGTCGGGTTCGTGATCTTCTTGGTCAACATCTGGCAGACTCGCAGCTCACGGTTCGTCAGCCACGACCCTTGGGACGCTCCCGGACTGGAGTGGAGCATCGCCTCCCCGCCCCCGCCGTATAACTTCGCGGAGCTTCCTCAGGTTGAGGGACTAGACCAATACTGGATCATGAAAGACAGGGCGGAAGCCGCGGGGACGCCGATCACGGAGCCCGAGGCTCTGGTCGACCCCAGCACGATTCATATGCCCAGCCCGTCATACTGGCCGATCTTCACTGCCGCCGGTGTGGCCCTGATCGGTGGCGGCCTACTTTCCCATTACGCTCTCAGCTTTGTGGGCGGAGCCATAGCGATGATGGGTGTCATCGGCTGGGGCAACGAACCTGCAGCCGCGCCCAGCGACGACCACTAGGAGACAAATATCTTGGCCCACGCAGCAGAACATGAATACACCACCACCGGTTTAAACCACCGGAAGTTGCTCATGTGGGTGTTTTTGGGGTCGGACTGTCTTTTCTTCGGCGCCTTGATCGCCACCTACATGGTCTACCGGGGCCAAAGCTTGGTCGGCCCCTATCCCATAGACATCATCGACGTTCCACTAACTACCGTCAGCACATTCGTGCTGTTGATGAGCAGCTTCGCCATGGTGCAAGCGCTATCGGCGACCAACGCTGATAACAAGAAAGCGATAGTAAGCTGGCTGCTGGCCACTGCAGCGCTGGGAGTCGTGTTCATCGGGTTCCAGATATTTGAATTTAACTCGTTCAAGAATGAGGGCCTTACCCTGGGTGGCAACCTATTCGGCGCCTCCTTCTTCACTCTCACCGGCTTCCACGGCGCGCACGTAACCCTGGGAATCATCTGGCTGGTGGCCATGGCAATACTGGCAGCCAAAGGCCGCGTGGGTTCCAAAACCGCGCTGGATGTCGAACTCCTCGGCCTATATTGGCACTTTGTTGACATCGTCTGGATCGTCATTTTCACATTGCTGTATCTCATCGGTGGGTTTGATGTGGGCCCGGCCCCAATATCCGGCGGTTGATAAACATACCGTGCTTAGCTCGATGAGGAGTTCCTTGGAATAGATATGGCCCACGAAACCGAAGATACAACACATCACCCTTCGTTCAACCAATATGTGCTGATCGCGATAATCCTGTTCGCCATCACCATAGTCGAGTTCCTGCTGATCTGGGACAGAGCCGGGATCGTCGATCACCTGGGGCCCTCCAAGATTCCTCTGTTGGTCCTCTTGTCGGCAATCAAGTTCGCCATCGTCATCATGTTCTACATGCACCTGAAGTTCGACAACCGACTCTTGGGCTCGATTTTTGTCGCGGGACTGGCGCTGGCATTCTTAGTGGGGATAGCGGTCATCTCGACCTTCGTGGGCTTCGAGGGAGAACAGCGGTTCTACGCCGCGCAAAACGCCGTCCCATATGTCGAGCATGAAGCAGAAGAGGAATCGACCACCTCATCCGAAACCGCCACCGAGACCACGGAAACTACAGAGACAGAAACGCCACCGGTAGCCGCCGGGCCGGTCACTTTTGAAATCAGTGCGAAGGGCGAGGAACTGGCGTTCGACACCGCCAGCATCACCGCGGACTCCGGGGCCGAAGTGACTATCACGTTCACCAACCCGGCCTCCTTCAACCAGCACAACTTGGTGATTGTAGCGGCGGGTGACAAAGACGCTGTGGCCTCCGACGGCATCCCAGCCGGAGCAGATAACGACTACGTGCAACCGGGAGATTCCAGGGTGATTGCCAACACGAAACTGCTGGCTGCGGGGAAGAATGGCGAGGTGACCTTCACCGCCCCGGCCGCAGGCGCCTATCAGTTCGTTTGCACTTTCCCTGGGCATAACTTCACCATGTTCGGTGACTTCACCGTCAAGTAGACGAACGTTGCTGAGAATAAAAAGGCCCCTCTGAATTACCAGAGGGGCCTTTTTTTGTGCTGGGTCTGAGTTTACCCGGAGTAGGCCAGCTTGAAACCCTTCCGGACCGGCTCGATGATCAGCTCACCCATCCGCCGTGCGGCCATGTTGAGGCCCTGCTCGGCAAAGGCCAAGTCGCGGGAAGTGATATCAGACTTGGATGCCGCGGCCAATTTCCCGGCGTATTCCTCCAGGAAGCGGTCCACCTGTGATTCATCCTCCGCCATACCGCGGAAAACGCGGTACATGGGTAGCGTGCGGACGAAGTTATGCACCTCTTCCCGCTCCAGGCGCGGGTGGCGGTCCAACATCAACGAGATGCCAAAATCGATCAACCGGCAGGAGCCGTCTTCCTGCACCAGAAGATGGGAGCGGCCCCTGGGGTCAGAGAACGTCACGTCGTTATAGTAGATGCCGGCCTGGTGCAGGCGGCGCAGCATATCTCCCAGCGTCGACCCGACACCTTCCAGAAAGTCGTCGCTCAGGCGTTCTTCCGGCAGTTCGGTGAAGAACGTGCCGGGAACGAACTCCTCGGTGAGATATCCTGGCAATGATTCCAATTGCGCCGGTCCAACGCCGATCTCTCCGGCGGTGCGGGCAATCTCGTCTTCCCTTCCGTTTTGCAGCGGTTTGATCACGATTGACCGGTCGGCAAAGCGCAGTATCGTCACCATTCCCCTGGCCCGGCCAGAGAACTCCAGCTTGGGCAAGTCTTGCCCCGAACGCATCCGTTGCAGCACCTCGGGGAAGAAGGCATAGCGGGACAGCGCCTTGACTATTGGGTCGGCGGTGAGCCGCATGAACAGGGGAAACTCCAGGTCTGACAGTTTCCAGAACGGAGGCATGTGATCGGGAACAGGCAGCCCAGTGGCCGGCCGCATGGCCTCGATGACTTCTTCCGGTGGCTTGGGCGGCGGCGGGGCGATGGCGCGCCGAATCACCGCGACCTCTTCCTCTGCGTAGTCCAGTGATCGATCCGGCGGCATCAGTCTTCCAAGAAATGCCCGCCGTCGGCACCCACCTTCAAGACCCGCTCCCGGACTACGGCGTCGGCGTTCAACATTCCATAGATATGGGGATAGATCTCCCCGGAGCGGCTTGGCTCGTGCTTGATGGGCGCTATTAACTTGTCCAGCTCCACGTCCAGCACCAGGAGTTTGGTCTCGCCGGAGTAGAGACGGCCCGCAACCTTGATGAGCTGCGGTATGTCTTTAGAGCAGTGGATAAACCCCTCCTCAGCCAGGCTGGGCGCCGCATACTCACCTGTCGGCCGGGCGGCTTCCCAGGCGTCTTTATAGGTCAGATGAAAGATCAATGCCATGTATTTAACTCCAATCGGTTTTCGGGCCTGCGCCGACGCAAATTGTACCCCAGAGCGGCGGATGGTAGGATGATAGCCGCAACCGAAAGGGGAGGACTTCCAGAATGCGCGCCGAGATCAACGAAGGAACGGGTCTGCAATACGTCACGGTGGTGCCCGACGAATACACTCCGGACTCAACTTATCCCCTGGTGGTCATGCTCCACGGGTTCGGCGCCAACATGCAGGACCTGGCCGGCCTGGCCCCCGCCATCAACCCCACCGGCTACGTTTATGCCTGCCCCAACGCACCGATTCCCTTCCAACTCGGCCCAGGCCAGACCGGGTTCGGCTGGATGACACCCCGGGGCGGCGGCACGGCTGAGGAAACCGCCAACTCAGTGAAGCTCCTCAGCGACTTCTTCGACACCGTATTCCAACAGTTCAACGTCTCTCCAGGCCAGGCGCTGCTGATGGGTTTCTCCCAGGGCGGGGGAATGACCTACCGCTGCGGGCTGGGGCGAGCCGAGCATTTCGCCGGACTGGCCGCGCTTAGCGCCACACTTCCCGACGAGGAAGAACTAACGGCTTTGCTCCCGCAGGAACGCAACCAGCCCATATTCATCGGCCACGGCAGGTTCGACCAGATGGTCACAGACGACACCGCCCAGTCCGCCAAATCGTTCCTGGAAAACAACGGCTACAGTCCCGATTTCCACATCTACGACATGGCCCACGAGATCAGCAGCGAGGAACTGTCGGATCTGGTCCCCTGGATAGCCAAGGTACTGCCGCCCAAGGAATAACCCCTTTAAAACAGGCCTGGCGCGTAAAACAGGCCTGGCGCGTCTTCAAACAA
>Ga0310124_10003407_pt1 | contig 10692 bp, 9 predicted proteins | sample CB11b_AW_Bot5_MG_FD_203507 | JGI IMG/M metagenome (GOLD analysis project Ga0310124, IMG submission 203507) | Marine microbial communities from Western Arctic Ocean, Canada - CB11b_AW_Bot5 | ecosystem: Environmental > Aquatic > Marine > Oceanic | place: Canada: Western Arctic Ocean | collected...
TTCTGTTCAAAATTAAAGGGGTGGGTACGCCCCAGGCTGGTGTGCTGAAAACGTGCTGATCTGGGGTCCGTTCCAGCCCTCTCCAGTCCATTCAGGTCCGTTTGCGTGGAGTCGGAGCCTGTTATTGAAGGGGTTTTAGGACTGTTGGTGAGGAGCGCTCTGCCCTCACACGGCAGGGGTCGCTGGTACAAATCCAGCCGCGCCCACCATATTTATCCTATGTTTACAGGACTTTCTACAGTTAGTAACGCCTGTTCCATCTGTAACTCAATGGTCACTGTGACCAGAATGTGACCAAAACCGGGTATCATACTTAACTGGTCATCAGAATGGGCTAGATCCGTATCTTAGCGGTTGCTCTCTAGCGTTCACTACTCTGAAACATCTGCAGTCGCTCATCCACCGACGGATGTGTAGAAAGAAACCCGATTCCTTTCGCGGAATTAGACATCCGATCCAAAATATTCGTGAAGTGGACGGGTGAAATGCCGTTGTTTGTTAAATACTCGTAGGAATACTCGTCTGCTTCTCGTTCGAACTCACGCGAATAGTAGGTTTCTGTGAGTAGTGTCGGCAAAGAACCTGCCAGTACAGCAACCGTTGAGATATCGCCTGTTACTGCCATTATGACAAGAGAAACTGTACTGCCTTGTATCAATTGCCTGAGGCTATGTCGATAAACTACGTGTCCAACTTCATGAGCCAGAATTGATTCCAGTTCATGGTCATCCTCAATTAGTTGAACCAGTTCGTCAGTCACGATGATGGTTCCCGTGGGTAACGCGAATGCATTGGGGCCGATATTTGTACCCTGTCGAAACTCCAGTCTGAACCGATACTCAGGATCTGCTGTGTCTGTTACTCTCGAAAACAAAACTTTCGCCTCTTCTGTTTCGGTGTCGCCAAGTTCAGATTCCGAGAAAATGACTTGATCGAGCACGGCGAGAACATCGTCTCCAAGAGTAGAACTAACCGTCACCGGGATCATGAACGCGACGTGTTTTGCCAGTACTGGAATTCCATAGCTAATCGCCCCCCAAACAACTAGCGACGTTATAACAACAGCAATGATCACATAGCGGAGTTTCGACTCGAGTTTATCGATCAACCTTCCCGGCACTTCGGTGCCTGATAATCTAAAGAACTTGTCGACTGCATCGTTGTCCGATACCTCACAGACCATACCGTCTGGCATTTCAAGCCGACGAGCGGTCCCACCGAGTCGAGGGGAAACCACGACCTCTCGGATAGGATAATTTCTCTCACCCTGGTCGGTCACTACAGTGACAACCCCTCTCTGGCTAAAATTTAGTCGAACGCGTTGTTTCTCAGACTTTCTCCCGTCATAGCAATCTGCAAGACATTCCATTAGATGCCGCCAATATCAATATCCATGAAATCAGTCGTCTCCTCCCCAAATGCGCTCGCTTTTCTCTGTTCGGCCTGCACAAACGACTCAAGATCATCTACCGCATTCAGGACCAGATGGTTTGCCAGGTATCTCGATACCCTCACCCTCGCCCATGGTGTAAGCAAGCCGACTGAAAAAACAATGGCCACCGCATTGCTGGCGTAGATCCAGATCACTGTCCACACCTTCAACGTACTTTCAAAAGTATGATCGCCAAGAGTCGTGCCATTCAATGAAATGTTTCTTGTCATCACCCGATAGCCCGGCACGGCAATCAGATAGAGGAAAAGGATCACGAAAAGCGGAACTAAACTGAATAGGGCAATGCCACCACGAGGGTCAAAATCCTGTACCTTGAAAAGCAGACCCGAACCGGCTATTAATCCAGAAAATGCAAGAACAATCACCACCAAGAAAAACGCCATGGCGAAAAATGCCCGGTAATAAGCTCCTATCTGAACCGATTGAAATGAAAATTCTTGTCTCCCGACCCTGCTGTTTGTGACCGAAAATCTCCATCCCCGATAGGAAAGATAAGGAATTATCATTCCCAATGTGAATGGGATCAGTATCGGGACTATTAGGAAAGTCTTGATAGCATCTTTGATTGAGTGTTCATTAAAATCAAAGCGAATATTTCTCCAGGAAGAGTTTCGAGCCGTAAATACATGTGATCTGATAATCAGCCACGGCATAGCTAAAGCGAAAATGATGGCGATAATCCCACCAATCACTGGTTGGAACTGGTTAACTACAATAAAGGCAACATAACCTGCGAAGATAAGAAGTCGTCCTTTGAGGATCTGGATCGGCCTAGCGTGATATTCGAATGGCGATCCATTAACTTTCGTATTCCGGTAAAAATAACGTTTTGTTCTAACCTTGGCCCAAGCCGAGTAGATACCAAGGGTAATTATTGTGAGCAGTACGTTGACTATCCAGATACGGAAGTACTCGACCCCATTGCCGGTAAATTCAAACGGCATCTTCTGTGTTGTTGGGATTTGTGGCTGATCTGACATTAGCTTATTAATACCGCTGACGTTGTCTCCCGCATGATACTACTGCGTAGTAAGAGTTCTATAAGCATTGTACGTCGTCATCAATAAGGCGTTTAACCGTTTTGACCGATACCGAAAGTTCGGTTGCAATTTTTTGCACTTTCCATGAAGTGACTTCACTGGTTATTGTTCTCCTCTCATTGTTCAATTTGTTGTTATCTATAGTTGTTGTAATAGTTTCCATCGGTTACAGATTCCTCCTAGTTAATGGTTTACATCTTTCTGATTGATTTATGGAAAGGCGCGAGGCTTTCGGGTTTTTGGCCCTTGGCCTCACGCCCCAGTAGTTATCATTGTGGTATTACCCAGACGTACTGTGATTCCATCGCCTGAATGCTTTGCCAAAGGTTATAGATGAATAACCTTTGAAAACCCTGTAATCCTGCGCCCTAAAGGGCATATCCACCATTCATGGAGTAGATATAGATACAGATTTGGATAAGGACTTAGATTTATCTGTTAGGAACTAGGAGATGACTTCTATACAACGCTTAACACGGGAATACTGATTGATCTTAGCCAATGGCTGTCCTCTGGTATCTTTGGCAATGGTCATCACTTCGACCTTTAATAGAGCAGAATCAAACCGACTCATCGGAATTCGATCTTTCCGATCCAACTTGATGTCAAAACAGGCCTGATACATACGAAGAAAGTCTGACTTCCACCCTGCTTTGACAGTCGTTTTGCTCTTGGACTCCTTCACATTGAACCATGCGGGCAGAATCACCCCATGAGATGGCCCCATCTCTACGATCCGGGAGTGCATTAAGAGTATGTGCCGCCTGAAGTACGGGTTGTAGTTGACATTCCAGTCCACCATAACCGCTTCCTAAACTCGGTGTGCGTATGTGGTTGATTTAACGTTATACACCGTAGAAAGCACTGCCTTCACACGGCAGGGGTCGCTGGTTCAAATCCAGACGCGCCCACCATTTACTTGCGTTAAACAACAACGATTTACGTCGTCTTCGTAAACATTAGAAAATGCGTCGACACTCCCGATGCGACTAAATTGTGACCAAGCAGCGACCGAAGTGCAGCTAGTCTAGCGGGGGAGATAACGAGCCGCCCGGGCGATCGGCCGGAGATCGCAACAACATTTCGGTGACATCTTCGCCAAGAGCACCAAGGGGGTTTTCTCGCGTCGGCATTCCGTCAATGAACGGTAGATATTGCTGTTTAGCGATCTCATACACCCGACGTAATTCACCGACGGGATCAAAATGTTCATCGACCCTTAGGTCTATATAGGGATAACTTTCCTTGTCGAAAACCACCAATGCCGCTGATTGCTTGCCGCGTTTGTCACCTCCAGCAGCCTGACCCGCTTCGAGGACTTTGACCAGGCGCTCGTGCAGCGGGTCGCCGGCCGTTGCCGCAAACGCATCGAACATAGCAACTACGGTATCAGATCCAACTAGCATGTTGCCTTGAATTGAAACATCCGGCGCCGTTCTGTGACCTGCCCACTCGACGCACTGATCACCAGTCCACGCAGCGGATTGCCCGGAGCTGTCAACAATTCCGAGCTGGCGAACAGCTCGCCCCGGATCGCTATCTATCAGTGTTTTAAGCGCCTCCTCGGCCGATTTACCCTCCGACAAAAGTTTCATCGCGTCGACACCCAGATAGGGATTGACCCAGGCCTGGGTCGAGACGGCACCCACACCCGGATGCACGAACGGGCAGATTCCACCTACACCGGGCACCGCGGTGGATACTGCCACACCCAGCATATTCGTCACGGCACATCGAGCGGAAATAGAAAACGTGTTGAGATACATTGGACCAGTCTCCTTAAAAATTAGTTAATAGAATACACAGCCTCAGGGGGTAGTCGTGTCTGGAATTTCCGGAACTGCGGCGATTAGCATGCGAGTGTAGTCGGCTTGCGGATCAGCGATCACTTTCTTTGTCTCACCTTCTTCCACGATAGCGCCCGATTTCATGACGATGATGCGGTCACACATAAAGCTAACCAGCGCCAGGTCGTGGGTAACGAAAACAATTGTAAAATTGTGTTTCTCCTGCAATGTCTTAAACAAGTTGAGTACCTGCGCTTGGATTGACATGTCGAGTGCTGACGTGGGCTCGTCTAAAAGCAGCAGTTCCGGACCCACCGCAAGGGCCCTAGCGATGGAGGCACGCTGCCGTTGCCCACCCGAAAGTTGGTGCGGCAAGCTAGCCGCAAGATCAGGGTTTAAACCGACATCAATCAACAATTCGGAGACCGCCCCAGCAGCCTGCGAGTGAGGCACGATGTCGTTTATTTTCAGCGCTAGCGCGATCGATGAGCCAACAGAGAAACGCGGATTAAAGGTCGAATACGGGTCCTGAAATACCGGTTGAACTCGGCGACGATAAGATCGAATATCGGCAGATCGCATTTCAGCGATGTCCATGCCATCAAACGTGAGTGTCCCACTATCATGGGGGGTAAGTTTCAAGATTGTCCGCAGCAGAGTCGATTTCCCGGACCCCGATTCGCCAACTACACCGAGCGACTGGCCGCGCGCTAGGTCAAATGAAACCCGATCAAGGGCCTTTACGGGATCGTGCCGTCCAAGCAACCCATGTGATTGGAACGTCTTGGAGACCGATTCGGCACTTAAAAGCATCTTAGTCCTCGATCCAGCAACGACTGACATGTATACCACCGTGATTCCTCATTGGCGGTGGATCGGCACAACGTTCCTCGGCAAAAGAGCAGCGAGCGCGGAATCGGCACCCACTATCATGTTCGAAGGGCGAAGCGATTTGACCGGCAATAGTTTGCAGAGTATCGGGATTTTCGTGCAGTCGCGGGACGGATCCTATCAGCGCCCGAGTGTATGGATGGCGGGGTTTAGAGAAAATATCAGCACCTTGAGCACTCTCTACAATCTCACCTGCATACATCACATAAATTCGATCACACAGGGTGGACACAAGCCCAAGGTCATGGGAGATAAATAGGAAACTTGCCTCGCTTCCATCACGAAGATCCTTGAGTAACGCAATGATCTGCGCCTGAATGGTCACATCCAGCGCCGTTGTCGGTTCATCCGCAATTATCAGCGAAGGTTCCGTTGATAGAGCCATTGCTGTCAACGCGCGTTGTTGCATACCGCCGCTAAACTGATGAGGGTACTGTCTGGCTCTCAGTCGTGGGTTATCAATTTTCACCTTGGCCAAATACTTGAGCACCATTGCACGGATTGCGCTACCACTCCTGTCGGTATGAATACTAAGCGGTTCACCAACCTGCCGGCCAATCCTGTGAACCGGATTCAATGCATGTAGCGCATCCTGTGGGATTACTGAAATATCTTTTCCTCGGATTTTTCGGATCGCCTTTGGACTTAACGTGAATAAGTCTGTTCCACGAAACATAGCCGTCCCCTCAGTTACCCGAATACGACTCGGCAAGAGCCCAATCAGTGATTTAGCCGCGATTGTCTTGCCGCTACCAGATTCACCGATCAGCCCGACGATCTCCCGGTGACCGATGCGCATAGAAACATCATGCACGATTGAACCAACTGTTTTACCCCGACCGGTAAGCTCTATGGACAGGCCGTTGATCTCTAATACATTACCGCCCGCTGGACCAATAGTAGGCATGGCTTGGTTATTTGTTGAGTTTCGGGTCGAGCAAATCCCGCAACCCATCACCTAAGATGTTGAAACTGAAAACGCACAAAAACAGTGCCATACCCGGGGCAAAGCTGATCCATGGCGCCTGTTCGATGAAACCACGACCGGTGTTTATCATGTTTCCCCATGACGGTTCGGGCGGCTGGGCGCCGAGACCCAGAAAACTTAGGGCTGATTCAAGTAGCACAGCATAGGAGAACGCAACCGCTGCCTCAACAACCACCGGACCGAATACGTTGGGTAGGATTTCACGCCAGATCAGGCGGGGGCCAGAAACCCCTATACATATGGCGGCTTCCAAATACTGTTGGCGCTGTACAGTCTGAGTGACGGCCCGTGTTAACCGGGCAAATCCCGGAATAAAGATAATGCCGATCGCCAACATGGCGTTGAGGATACTGGTTCCGAGATTAGCCATCAGGATAACTGCCAGCAGGATTGCCGGAAACGAGAACAAAATATCCATTAGGCGCATCAACAGATTATCTATTAAGCCGCCAAAATATGCCGCTGTGACTCCGATCACCGTGCCACCGGTCATGCCGATTGCAACCGCGATTAACCCGACCACAATCGAAATCTGTGACGCATAAATGGTTCGCGATAACACATCGCGGCCAAGCTCATCGGTTCCAAATAAATGCCCCGACGATGGCCCCTCCAACATGTACATCACATCTAGATAATAGGGATCATAGGGCGCCAGCAAGCTGGAAAACGCCGAGGCACAAAACAGAATAACAACTACCGGCAAACTGAAAATCAACAAACCGTATTTGCGCCAGTTTATACGCCCCATCACTTATTGGTCCTCAATTGCGTGCCCGCACCTGGCGAGGGTCGATGATTGTTGCCAACAAATCCACTAACAAGTTAGTCACAAGTACGATCATTGTGATCACCATCGCAGCCGCTAGCAGAACCGGGTAATCGCGATTGATGATACCAACCAAAACGAGAGAGCCGATGCCGGGAATGCGAAACACATCTTCTAAAATGACAACGCCGCCCACCAGAAATCCGAATTCAACTGCGGATACTGTAAGAAATGGGATGAGTGCATTCCTTAACGCATGCCCAATTACCAATTTGAAGTTTGATATACCCTTGGACTGCGCGGTTTCGATGAAATGCGCAGACATAACTTCAATAAGGGACGTACGCATGATCCGAATCAGTAACCCGGAGGAAACCACCCCAAGAGCGATGCTTGGCAGTATCATGCCCCGCAGGTTTGCCACCAAGTCCTCCGAATAAGGCACGAAACCGCCGGTCGGCAACCAACCAAGATGTAAGGAAAATAGGTATATCAGCAACGTGGCAAGCCAAAAATTGGGAACTGAGCCAAACAACGTGGCAATAGTCGTTATGCAAACATCGGGCAAACGTTGATGATAGAAACCGGCTAGTGCGCCAAGCGAAATGGCAAGGCCGACAGCAATCAAGAACGCCATCCCAGCGAGTTGCAGTGTGACAGGAAGGCGCTTCTTTACTTCTGGGCCCACTGCCACGGCGTTTTGAAACGACATTCCAAAATTACCGCGAAGGGCCTTCCCAGCCCATTCTATATATTGGATTACCAATGGCCGGTCAAGGCCGTGTTGATGTTCAAACCGTTTGACTGCCTGCGGCGTGGCATAAATACCAAGTGCCGCCTTCGACGCCGACCCGGGCACAACGTTAACGGCCACAAATAGCACCATCGACGCTACGATCACCGTCGGGCCAAAGGTCAACAAGCGGATAAGGATCAGCCGGATCATACGGCGTCCTTCAACTCATAGACCGGCCGTTTCCGGCCGGCCTAAATGTTGTGGAATCGGTAGTCCGAGACCCTATTCTAGCCAAGCGTCCTTGAGTGTCTTGAGGAAGCCCGTACGCATCGGCTTGAAGTTTTTGAGCTGGCCGGTATGTGCTGCCAGAACCCAGGCATTGACGAGTGGAACAACGTCCATTGTTTCTAGCGAAAGCGCCTGCTGCTGACGGTAAAGCTCTTTGCGCTCGTCTATCGTCACGGCTGATTTTGCTGCCAACAAGAGATCGTCCATCTCTTTCGAACCACCTTTGTGCACATTCACTCCTGATGTACTGAAATAGGTGTTGGTGACGAAGTCGTCTGGATCGGCGAGCGGACTCAACCAATACATCACTGTGATGTCGAATTTGCTAGGCCCCCATACCTCATCCCAATATCGCGGCACTTCCATGGTTTCTATAGTTGCCTTGAAGCCTATCTGTGACAAGTTAGCCTGGATGATTGGTGCCATTGACATCATTGGCGGCCAAGATGAAACCATATTCAGTGTTATCTCGATACCCGGCTCGATACCAGCCTCAGCGAGCAATTTCTTTGCAGCCTCGATGTCGCCTTGAGGCTTGAAGAATTCAATGTCAGCATAACCCCAGTTCCATTTTGGAATCACACCGCCGAGAAGTGGTGTCGCCTGACCATAGAATGCACCCTTAACGATAGCGGCGCGATTGAGCGCGATGGCAATCGCTTGACGGGCCTTGACGTTGTCAAGGGGTGGCGTTTCCCAATTAGGTATCAGCCAGTAGTAGCGCGACCCTTCAAGCGCTGCGTTAACCATACCTTCCTTACTGACGATCGCCTCCCAGTCTTTCGGCGGCACTTCATTGGAGAAATTGATTTCGCCGGACTTCATCCCGTTTGACAGCGCTGTGGGATCGGAGACGATGCGATATACCATGCCATCGAAATAGGGTTTGCCGGTCTCGTAATAGTCGGCATTGCGCTCGAATTTGATTGCTGAGCGAGGCTCATAGGATATAAATTTGAACGGGCCAGAACCGACAGGTTTTGCGTTTAGATCCCACCCGGATTCAACGAGGTCCTTCGGTACAATCGAAGAGCCAGGAAAAGCCATGTATATTTCAAACGGGCCTGTCGTTTGGCTAAGTTTGAATTCAACCGTCAAATCATCAATCGCCGTCACTGCAGCAATGTCCGCAACCTGGGATGGATAGGCATAACCTGAATCGGGACCGCGAATGCGGTCGAAAGAAAATACCACATCTTCTGCGGTCAGCGCCTCGCCATTATGAAACTTCACACCCTCGCGCAGGTTGAATGTCCAAGTTAGGCCATCTTCCGACTGTGACCAATTATGAGCGAGTCCGCCATAGGGTTGGGCGTTGGCATCCAAGAGCAGCAATGTAGAATAAACTTGCTCGATCGCAATATGCGACATGCCACTGGGTCCGTGCGCGGGATCGAAGCCGCCCGGATCTGCAGAAAAAGCTGCAACAAGCGTACCGCCATACTTTGCTTCCTGCGCACCGGCCGTGAACACCACACCGAGCGCGAGCGTACCCGCGACAACGACTGCAAGGCGTGAGATATGTTTTGGATACTTCATTGTCTTTTCCTCCGGTAGTGTGACAAATTTGGCAACCGGCTATAGCTTATATATCACACTTTGCGTGGCGTCAAATACTATTTACCGACATGAGAAAGCGTGAGCTCCGCCCTGCCTTATGAATTCTGGCACCTGTTGGGCCGGAACCTGTTATTTCAAGGGTTTTAGGACTGTTGGTGAGGAGCGCTCTGCCTTCACACGGCAGGGGTCGCTGGTTCAAATCCAGACGCGCCCACCATTTTCCACTGCTTTTAAAGCATCAATATAATAGTTTGCGTGATTGGGGGGCCGAAATTAGGGGGCAGAATTACTGCATTCTTGCTCGCCCTCCTTCTAGCCGCGTGAAATCAGTTGAGTCAACGGTCACAAAATGCTGATCCGGAGTGTGCTTTTCAGAGCACAGGATTTGGTGGAGAATCCTGGTTGGTTAAAGATTTTTTAGTAGGTATCCTCAAATTTCTAACCAGTATCCTGTAATCCATTTCATCGGCCAGGGCCAAGCCTCTTAAGGGTTATGCGTACACTGTGTGAAAGAAAAATCAGCACTGCCCTGCCTGCGATGCTGGCGATTCAGTCCTTTGGCACGATGTGCTGTTTTGCCGGTGCTGTCGTGGCGGTACAGGCTGCCGTTGATCTTGGTGTTAAGTCCACCAGTATCGGTATCTACACGGCTGTCATATACGTCACTGGTATGTTGGCGGGTCTGATTGCCGGCAGTTTTCTTGCCCGTTACGGTGTCATTCGGACCTGCCAGGTTGCCTTGTTGGTGGGTGTGCTCGGTCTTGGGCTGGCCAGTGCTCTTCCTTTTTGGCCGGTAGCGATCGGGGCGGCCGTGCTGCTCGGCATGGGAACGGGGCCACTCAACCCGGCAGGTTCGAGAATTTTGGCAAGGCACGCTCCGCCACAATGGCAGCCCTTTGTTTTCTCGGTCAAGCAATGTGGAACGCCGCTCGGTGGCATGCTGGCTGGGCTCTTGTTGCCGCCGTTGATGGCGCTTTATAACTGGCGGATAGCTGTTGTCGCGATCAGCGCGATACCGCTAGTCACGCTCTTTGGGCTTCAGCTTTTTCGCAGCGATCTGGACGACGATCGAGATCCAGCCTTTCGTATCAGTTTCACCAGTATCTTGACCTCACTGCGTCTAATTCTGACGAGTAAGCCGCTTGTGACGCTCGTTACAGCGGGTTATCTCTATACCTTC
>Ga0310124_10003410_pt1 | contig 10685 bp, 11 predicted proteins | sample CB11b_AW_Bot5_MG_FD_203507 | JGI IMG/M metagenome (GOLD analysis project Ga0310124, IMG submission 203507) | Marine microbial communities from Western Arctic Ocean, Canada - CB11b_AW_Bot5 | ecosystem: Environmental > Aquatic > Marine > Oceanic | place: Canada: Western Arctic Ocean | collected...
GCTTTTTTAACTTGCTGACCCTCGTTCTGTGTCTGGCGCTGCTCGATACGGGGCGTCGGCACGGCATTGGGAGGATATCGCCTGTACGGACCTGGCCCGCCACGATCGTGGTGCCGCTGGCAATGCTTCTTTTCGTTCTCGGTGCGACCAACCTGGCGGCTACGACGGGAGTCTCTTTGCCGGGAACCAGGTGGCTGTCGCCGATCCAACGATTCGTGACGCCATTGCACCTGTCTAACAGGTATGGCTTGTTCGCCAGCATGACGACGGCGCGTCCCGAAATCGTCGTGGAGGGGAGCGCTGATGGCCGCACGTGGAAGACCTATGAGTTCCACTGGAAAGCGACCGATCCCAACCGACGACCTGGGTTTGTGCCGCTGCACATGCCGCGGCTTGACTGGCAGTTGTGGTTTGCCGCACTCCAAGGGTATGAAGGGGCGCCCTGGTTCGGTCATTTCGCCGCCCGGCTGCTTGAGGGCGAACCCACAGTCACCGAATTGTTGGCGGTAAATCCCTTTGCCGACACGCCACCGCGGTTGCTCAGATCCCGGCTTTTCCAATATCGCTTCAGCAGCCCCGCCCAGCGTGCTGAAGGGGTCTGGTGGACGCGCTCTGACCCACGTCCCTACACACCGGTTTTGTCCCTACGGTCGCCACAAAAGGAGTAAGCACCAAAGGCTCTCTTGCCCATTTGGTGGGGGGGGTCGTACCTTCTACGGTCTCCATCTGAAATCAAATACAAATGAGAAGAGACCGAGGATGAAAGCAACCCGTTTCCATCAACACGGTGGGCCTGAGGTCCTGACATACGAAGATGCGCCTGATCCGACGCCAGCAGCCGGTGAGGCAGTCGTACGACTGGAAGCAGTGGGCCTCAATTTTATTGACACCTACCACCGTGAAGGGTTGTACCCTGTCGAGTTGCCATGCACGCCCGGTGTCGAGGGTGCCGGCACAGTTACCGCAGTCGGTGCTGACGTCACGGATGTCGCCATCGGTGATCGGGTCGCCTACGCTGGCGCCATTGGCGCCTATGCCGAAGCGGCGGCAGTGCCTGTTGATCGTCTCGTGCCGCTGCCGGATGGCGTCGATGCGGAATCGGCGTCGGCGGTGATGCTGCAAGGCATGACGGCCCATTATCTGGCGACAGGATCATATCCTCTCAACACCGGGGACACGGCTCTCATCCATGCCGCCGCCGGTGGTGTCGGTCTGCTGTTGGTGCAGATTGCCAAGATGCGGGGTGCCCGGGTCATCGGCACCGTGTCAACCCAAGAGAAGGAGCAACTCGCCCGCGGGGCGGGTGCCGACGAGGTCATCCGCTACACGGAAGTTGATTTCGAGGCCCGCGTACAGGAATTGACGGACAATGCTGGCGTTGAGGTCGTCTTTGATTCAGTGGGCTTAACGACCTTCGATAAGGGACTCAACCTGCTCAAGCCGCGGGGTACGATGGTCCTCTTCGGACAATCCAGCGGTCCAGTACCGCCGGTTGACCCCCAGGTTCTGAGCCAGAAGGGGTCGATCTTTCTGACGCGGCCGACGTTGGTCCATTACACCTTGACCCGCCAGGATTTGCTGGATCGCGCCGGCGAGGTCCTCGCCTGGGTTGACGCCGGCAAGCTAGATGTCCGTGTGGGGGCCCGTTTCCCTCTGGCGGATACCGCCGACGCCCACCGGGCACTCGAAGGGCGCAAGACGACAGGCAAAGTTCTGCTGCAACCGTAGCACATCAAACTTCGTTCACCGTAGCCGGTACCACCGCAGGAGATTCTGAACATGTCCCATCCGTCGAGCCAGGACTCACCGGCAGACAACTCATCGCAGCCCGATTCACAGGACGCCACGCCGAAGGACACCGTGGCGGACGGGTCGGGCACGCCGGAGACTGTGGCCGAAATTCCCGTGGCCAGCGACGAGACCGTCGCCGATGCCCCTCCGGTGGCACCTACGGCTGATGCTGAAGCACTGACGGACGAGGCTGTGGCAGAACCATCGCCGTCGCCTGCCGCTGCCGAGGCTGCTGCTCCGCCTGCGGAGGTCGCACCGGCCGCGGAGGTTGCCACGCCGGCTGCCGAGGTCGCACCAGCTACCCCGCCTGCCGAGGCTGCTCCGCCTGCGGAGGTCGTCCCGCCTGCTACGCCTGAAGTCGACATGAACGCCCTGCTCGAACAGCAGCCCGCCACCGACAATGGCCTACAGCAGGGCAAGATGGGCGACCAGGTCAGCGGCGTCATCGTGCGCATGGGCGACGAGAACTGTTTCGTTGATTTCGGCGGTCGCAGCGAGGGCCTGATCCGTACCTCGGAACTCAAGGGCGACGATGATCAACTGACTTTCACCGTCGGCGAACCCCTCGAAGCCTTTGTCGTAAGTGACGCCGATGGCGCCGGGGGCGCGGTGATTCTGTCCCGATTCGTCAGTGGCGAAGCGCGGCAGGCGGACACGTTGTACAAGGCCTACAAAGCCGGCGTGCCCATCGAAGGCAAGGTGATGGCCGTCAACAAGTGGGGGATCGGCGTCGATGTCGAGGGGATGCGCGCCTTCTGCCCTGTGTCCCAGGTCGACACGCAGTTCACCCAGGACCTGGAGCAGTACCGCGACAAGAAGATGGACTTCAAAATCATCCGTTTCCGCGACCATGGCCGTAGCATCGTCTTGTCCCGCCGCGCCTTGCTGGAGGCGGAGCAGGAAAAGGAAGCCGTCGGCGTGCGTGAGCAGATCACCGAGGGGGCGAAACTTACCGGTAAGGTGACACGCCTCGAAAACTTTGGTGCTTTCGTCGACGTAGGATCCCGGGTCGAGGGATTGATCCATGTCTCTGAATTCCGTCACGAGCGCGTCAATCATCCTCAGGACGTGGTGAAGCCGGGCGAGGAGGTGACGGTCAAGGTGATCTCCGTCAAAAATCTCGGAGACCGGCGCAAGGAGCGGATCTCGCTGAGCATCAAGGCTCTGGAGAAGGACCCTTGGGACGAAGTCCGCTCACAGTTCCCAGCCGGTGTGGTGACGATGGGCAAGATCGAGGCATTGGAGGAATACGGTGCTTTCGTCGAGTTGGCCCCCAACGTGCGCGGTCTCATCCATGTGTCCGAACTCGCTGACCGTCGTGTCAACCACCCTCGCGACGTCGTTTCCGTCGGCGACGAGGTGAAGATTGTCGTCCTCGAGATCGACAATAAGCGTAAGCGCTTGCGACTGTCGATCCGTCGAGCCGAACAGGTCGAAGGCGAGACGAATCTCAAGGAGTTTTCGGAACGGCAGCGTCAGGAGAAGGAAGCGGAGGGCGCAGCAAACACGAGCATGTTCGAGGCTCTGAAGCGCGCCAAGCTCGTCGAGTGAGGGCGGCGTGACTGAGATCGCGCCACGCAAATACCAGCCCGATTGCTACACAAAGTCCCGTCATGAGCGATAAAAAAGAGCCGGATACGCCCGCCTGGGAACAGCTGCTGTTCGGCGGCGATCGCCCTGGGTATTTTGGGGCGTATGGTGGTGCCTTTCTTCCCGAAATCCTGCGCACCACCCTTGATGAGCTGACCGCCGCCTTCGATCAGGCTCGCAGCGATCCCGCCTTCTGGCAGGCCTACACGCATGCTCTGCGCACGTACTCCTGTCGCCCCACGCCGTTGACCTTGCTGGAGAATCTGTCCGCTGGGATTGGCGGTGGCCGCCGTCTCTATCTAAAGCGCGAAGATCTCAACCAGACGGGGGCGCACAAGCTCAACAACGTCGTCGGCCAGGGCCTGCTCGTACAGCGTATGGGCAAGAAGCGTGTCATCGCCGAGACCGGCGCCGGCCAGCATGGCGTGGCGACGGCGACGATGGCGGCCCGTTTCGGCTTCGATTGCACGATCTATATGGGTGCTGTCGATGTGGCACGACAACGACCGAATGTGTTCTGGATGGAGCAACTCGGCGCCACGGTGGTTGCCGTCGAAGACGGCTCAGCGACCCTGAAAGATGCCATCAACGAGGCCCTCCGTGATTGGGCCAACTCCATGGAGGATACGCACTACGTCCTGGGCACCGCCTGTGGCCCGCATCCTTTTCCGACGATGGTCGCCTGGTTGCAGCGCATCATCGGCGAAGAGGCGCGGGCGCAGATGCTGGAGCAGGAGGGACGTCTACCCGATCGAGTCTACGCCTGCGTCGGTGGGGGCTCGAATGCGACGGGCATGTTTCTCGAGTTTCTCGGCGATGACGAGGTGGAACTCGTCGGTGTCGAAGCGGGGGGCCATGGAATCCCCACGGGAAGGCACGCCGCCCGACTCGTCGGCGGGGATGGGTCCCCTGGTGTCGCCCAAGGTTACAAGACCTACTTCTTGCAGGACGACGACGGGCAGATGCGGCATACACATTCGGTATCGGCAGGTCTCGACTACGTTGGTGTCAGCCCCATCCTGGCACATCTGTACGAGACAGGGCGCGTTCGCTTCGAGTCGGCTACAGACGAAGAGGTCATCGCCGCGATGCGTCAGTTGATGCGCTCTGAGGGGATCATCGGCGCCCTCGAGAGTGCCCATGCCGTCGCAGGAGCCTTGAGCGAAGCGGCTTCGACGCCCGAAGGCAGTCTCATCCTCATCAATCTCTCCGGCCGCGGCGACAAGGACATCTTCACCATCGGGGACGCTCTCGGCGACGAACGTTGGGTTCGATTCCTGAAGGAGAAAGCGGCGACGCTGTGAGCGGCCTTCAGGCGTATGTGCAACAGCGGTTGGCCAGCGGCGAGCGGCAGATCCTTTTGATGACCCACCTCGTCGTCGGGTATCCCTCCCTCGACGCGAATCGCACCATGCTGAAGATCATGGCCACCAACGACGTCGATCTCGTCGAACTGCAGATGCCTTTCAGTGAACCGGTTGCCGACGGTCCGATCTTCGTGCGGGCCAACCAGGAGGCGCTGGCAGCGGGGCTGAGGGTTGACGACTACTTCGAGTTTTTTTCCGAAGCCGGTGAGCTCTGTTCCTTCCCGCGCCTGTTCATGGGGTATTACAACACTGCCTTCCGCCTCGGTCACCAGACATTCTGCACACGACTCGCCAAGGCCGGTGCCGCAGGATACATCCTGCCCGATCTGCCGTGGGAGGAATACGGTGACCTGGGGGTCACCAGTGAACGCCACCAACTCGAGTCGATCCTGCTGATGACTCCGACGAATACCGCCGAGCGTCTGCAGGGACTGGGGGCGCGGGCCCGTGGTTTCGTGTATGCCGTCGCCCGCAAAGGTGTCACTGGCGAGGTGACAGAATTCGAAGCGGATCTGTACGAGTTTCTCGACCGATGCCGCGGGGCGACGGACTTGCCACTGGCCCTGGGATTCGGCCTGCGTGACGGCGAGGACCTGCGCAAATTGCACGGGCGTGTCGAAATCGGCATTGTCGGTTCAGCCCTGCTCAGCGCTTGGGAAGAGGGTGGGGAGCGCGCCTACGGTGCCCTCATCGAGAGTCTGGCCACCGCCCGTTGATGAAGGTGCTTCGGCTCTTTTTCCTGCTCCCAGCAAGTGCCCTCGCAATCCATGCCCAGCAACAGGCGTATCCGCCTGGGACCTTCTAGCTGACAGCAGAGATCGACCTGCACCTGCAGCCGACGCGCCTGAGCGTGCCCTACGGCTACACGAGTAATACGCGCCCGGCAGATCACAGTATCACCCTCAATCTGCCTCCGGGTTTCCGCGTGCGCCCTGCGACCTCTGTCGCTCTGAAAATCCCTTCTCCGGTAGTACGATGGACGCCCTGCCACCGACTCCTGAATGGGGGAGCGTCCTGCAATTTAATCTCGATGGCTCCGGGCGTCGTATCTACGCGCGGGGCATGCGCAATACGGTGGGGCTCACGTTGCACCCGGTGACCAATGAACTGTGGGCACGCACAACGGTCACGATCGTGAGGGCCCCCATCTGCCGCCGGAGTGGATCGATATCATTCCTGACGGTGGGTTCATGGGCTTTCCCTTCGTCTAAGGGTACCAGGTGCCCGTCAACTTCAACGTGCAACTGTATCAGGACGTGGGCATTCTGCCACTGTCACGGCAGGACAGTCTGCTGATCCAGAGTCAGCGGCGACCGATGGCACTGGTGCCTGCCCATCTGGCGCCCATAGGGATTCACTTCTATACGGGCGATCTTTTTCCCGCCCAATATCATAACGCTGCCTTCGTCGCAATTCGGGGTGGCCAGACCCGTGGCAATCTCGCTCGGGTTCCTGGCTTCAAGGTGGTGGCGCTGTATGCAGAAGCGGTTGGCTGATTTCGTCACCGGTTTCGGCATCGATCCCGAGGGCAGCACGGTCTGGGGAAAACCGGTGGGCATCACCTCCGATCCCGCCGGAAATCTCTACATCAGCAGCGATCAGGTAACCAACGCCTTGTTCCGCATTGAGCCGGGCCCTCTCGTCGGCGCTTTCGAGCACAACCTGCCGAATACCGTCGCCAATGGCAGTGACCTGCCATTCCGTGCCGCCTGTCACGCTGAGTCGCTTTTCATCGTCAGACCTAGTCACAGCGGACCTGAGTTCTTTGGGCGGTTCTGCGAGAGAGCCTTTCGCGGCAGTAGATGGAGGAGGTTATCGACTTGAAATTCCCATGAAGATCGACGGTTCCGTCGGCGCACATCCGCTGATCGTTCGAGTCGAACAGGTCGCGGACGGGCAGACGAACGAGCTGAAATTCAACCGTCAACTCGTCGTGTTTCCTGCTGTCGATGTGCGATCTATGATGATGACAGGCCGGCCCCAGGGTGGCATGTAGAGACCGAGACGGGTGCGCTTTGCACTCGATGCCGATGGCGCGGGGAGGCAGGCATTTCAGGTGGCACTGGAAACCTTTGGTGGCACCTGGGGCGCTGGTTTTGTCACCGCCGAGCCCGTGGACGCCCTGGGGTACGCCAGTCTCGCCTTTGCCTTTCGCGCCGACGCCGTAGAACCGACGTCTGTACCACGGCTGCTTGTGCGTCTCAACGGCCTGCTGGTGGATCTGATCCGGGGGGCCGATGCGTATCGGATCGACTTCGCGGAGCCGGACTGGCAGATCATCGAGATCCCCCTGCAGGAGTTCACGCTGGTGACGGGGGGCACTCAAGGTATCCTGCCCCGGGTCGAGCCGGTACTGGAGATCGACGCCGTGCACTTCATCGGCAACCTGACAGGCACCTTCCGACTCGATGATGTTCGGGTCGTGACAGCGGTAAAGGCGGCGCCGCCATCAACGCTGGTGCGCGAGCCAGAGGCTGGCCAGTTTCCGGCGGCATTCGAACTGGCGCAGAACTACCCCAATCCTTTCAACGCGGAGACCGTGATCCGTTACAGCCTGGCGGCACGCGCAGCGGTGCACGTGTCGGTATACAATCTGGCCGGTCAGCGGCTGTTGACTCTGGTGGATGGGGAACGCCCGGCGGGGACCCACACCATTACCTGGGATGGCAGAGACGAGGGGGGCGAGTCGTTGCCTCCGGGGTTTATCTATACCACATCGAGGTCGAACAAGGGTTCTCTCAGATGCGGAAGATGTTGTTGCTGCGTTAGCAGCCCGTTGCTGAGCCCTGCGGGCTACGGCCGGCCCTTTCGACCGGTGCCCGAAATGCCTCGGCCTCTCGCCATCAGAGCGACTTTATCAACGGACTGCTAAGCGCCTGGGCGCCTTTTTCGTCCAGACGCTTTAGTCCTTCTGCTTTGCCACCCCCTGCAGGTATTGCCAGTAGTCGCACTTGGCGGGGTAGCTGTCGATGAGGGCTTCGAAACCGGCGCGGTCGACGAAGCCCTGATCATAGGCGATCTCCTCGAGACAGGCGATCTTCAGACCCTGGCGTTTCTCGATGGCTTCGATAAAGCTGCTCGCTTCCTGCAGACTACCCGGTGTGCCCGTGTCGAGCCAGGCGATGCCACGGCCGAGCTGTTCCACCCGCAGATCTCCTCGTTCCAGATATGTGCGATTGACGTCGGTGATCTCCAACTCGCCGCGAGCTGAGGGTTTCAGATTCTTCGTCACCTCCACCACATCGCCATCGTAGATGTAGAGTCCGGGGACGGCGTAGTTCGATTTCGGCTGTGCCGGCTTTTCTTCTATCCCCAGAACTCGACCGTCAGCGTCGAACTCGATGACGCCGAAGTCCTCCGGATTCGACACATAATAACCGAAGATGAGTCCGCCTCCAGAGAAATCTCGCGCCGCCCGCACGAAGCCGGTATCGCCATAGAAGAAGTCACCATAGAAGACGTTGTCACCCAGCACCAACGATACGTTGTCACCGGCTAGAAATTCCTCCGCCAACAAGAAGGCCTGGGCGATGCCTTCGGGTTTGGCCTGCTCGATGTAGGTGAACTCCACACCGAGGGAGGTTCCGTCGCCGAGAAAATTGCGGATGATGGGCAGGTCCCGTGGCGTCGAGATGATGCAGATCTCGCGAATCCCGCCCAGCATCAGGATGGACAGGGGGTAACAGATCATCGGCTTGTCGTAGACGGGCAGCAGCTGCTTGCACACCACCCGCGTAAGTGGTACCAGGCGCGTGCCGAGACCACCGGCCAACACGATTCCCTTCATACTGCTGTCTCCCTCTTTGTTCCTGCTGACATCGATCAGTCCATCCAGAGACCGCCGTTGACATCGACGATCTCCCCGGTGATGTGGCGGGCCTCTTCGGAGGCTAAAAACAGGGCGGCGTGGGCGACATCTTCCGCCTGGCCTTTTTCGCCCAGTGGGATCTGTTTCGTGAGTTCGAGGTGAACGTCAGAGCCCATGCTGCGAACCATGTCGGTATCGATGACGCCAGGCGCCAGCGCGTTGACCCGTACCCCAAAGGGGGCCATCACCTTCGCCAGGTGCACGGTGAGGGCGGAGACCCCCGCCTTGGCGGCGCCATAGGGAGGGGCAGCGGCGACACCCCCCGTCTTGGCTGCCAGGGAGGACAGGTTGACGATGGCGCCGGTGCCCCGGTCGCGCATATGGGGCAGCACTGCCTGAGCACAGAAGAACACGCCCTTCAGGTTGATATCAATCATGCGGTCCCACTCCTGCTCGGTACAGTCGAAGGCCGTGGTGTGGTGCACGAAGCCGGCATTGTTGACGAGGATATCGAGCTGTCCCAATTCATCGATGAGGTCCTCGATGCCCTTGCGGCTGGCAGCGACATCGGCGACATCGATGCGGGCTGCCAGGTGGGCACCAGCAGCGGCGCTGCCAAGGGTGGCGGCGGCAGTGGTAACGCCTTCTTCGTCAATGTCCGTCAAGGCCAGGCGAGCACCCTCTGCAGCAAAGCGCTGACCGATGGCATAACCGATGCCGCGGGCAGCGCCGGTGATCAGGGCGGTGCGTCCTGCAAGTCGATTTCCCAACACTCTACTCACTCCTCCCAGTGAAACTACAACACCAACAGCATGGCCAGCGCCCCAAGAGCCGCACCCAGGGCTGCGCCACGTCCGAGTCGCTCCTTCCACCAGAAGTGGGCGGACGCAGCATCCAGCAACACGGCGATGCAGCCGGTCACCGGGAAGAACAGGGTCCCGTCGAGACCGCTGAGCACGCTGAGAGATGTGCCCAGAGCCGCGAGATTGAACAAGCCGATACCGACACCCATGCGCAGGTCCCGTGCCCGTGGACGGCGTCGCTGACCCAGCACGACGACACTGCCCAACAGGCCCGCCGTTGCGGCACACGTCATCAGCACGGTAAGACGCTGCTCGTCGAGGCCGGCATAATGCACCCAGCGCAGACAGACCTGACCGAAGGCCTGGCAACCGAATACGGCGACCCCCGTGAACACGGCGGCGACGGTGCTCAGGCTGTGACCGACCGGGCTGCCACCCACCGAGGCTCGCGACGAGGTGATCAGCGCCAGGGCGAGGAGAGCCAGACAGATTCCGGCAGCCTGTGATACCGACAGGGACTCGCCCCACAACCATACGGAAACGACGATGGGGGCCAGGATCGACAGGCGAAAGCAGGTGAGCACCAAGACCACGGGTGCGCGCTCCAGCGCTGCCGTCATGACCAGCATGGCAACGATGAAGGAAACCCCCATGGCACCACCCACCATGAGCGACGCGGTGACGGCGAAGTCGTTCCCAGTCCACACGTGCCAAGCGGCCAATACGGAGGCCATTGCCAGGTAATTGCTACTGACAACAGTGGGCGCGTGGCAACCGCGTCGCTGTGACCATTTGAACAACTGGCCGAAACCGAAGGACAGGCAGGCCGCCCACAGCAACAAGAGCAAGTCAGGTCCCCGCAACTTCAAGTGGACGGAGAGTTTACGAGCTACTCGCGGGTCCGGCAACGGGGTTCATATATTTCCTCCTATGACCGAAGCCACCAACGAGTTCACCCCCGACACGCTAAAGCATGGGGGTCTGCAGGAACGTCGCGACGTTCTGCTGAGCCGTCTCGATGGCGATGACCGTGCACAATGTCTGGGGCTGCTGGCGGAGTCACTCGCCGCTGGTGCTCGCTGAATTTGAACCCTCCACTGCGGTCCGTGTTGCGGAAGAACTCGACGATCAGGCCCTGACCTGTATCGTTGAGGAGATGGCACCGGATGATGCCGCTCGCGGTGTTTGTTGTTGATAATGAGTCCCGCCTCGTGGGCACCTCGATGAGGTCGGTCTCAACTTGCAGCGACTGGCACCGACAGGAGTCGAATACCGTCGCTTGCAGCGGGCGCTGGTTGCCCAGAGACCTGGGCAGTCAGTATCTGC
>Ga0310124_10003417_pt1 | contig 10675 bp, 10 predicted proteins | sample CB11b_AW_Bot5_MG_FD_203507 | JGI IMG/M metagenome (GOLD analysis project Ga0310124, IMG submission 203507) | Marine microbial communities from Western Arctic Ocean, Canada - CB11b_AW_Bot5 | ecosystem: Environmental > Aquatic > Marine > Oceanic | place: Canada: Western Arctic Ocean | collected...
GCTGAAGGCGCGGTCCCCCCATCCTAACCTTCCCCCGCCGGGGGAAGGGATGGACCCTCTCCCCCTCGCAGGGGGAGATTGAGAGGGGGTCCTCGGATCTACAGGACAGAACAATGAAATTCGGCGTAGTCGTTTTCCCGGGAACATGGAGCGACACGGACTGCTATCACGTGCTGAAGGACGTGTTCCGGCAGCCTGTGGAGTACGTGTGGCACAAGGACACCGACCTGTCCGGCTTCGACTGCGTCATCCTTCCCGGCGGGTTCTCCTACGGCGACTACCTCAGGGCGGGCGCCATCGCGCGATTCTCGCCGGTGATGCAGGCGGTGGAGGAGTTCGCCCGACAAGGGAAGCTTGTCCTGGGCATCTGCAACGGCTTCCAGATACTCTGCGAGGCGGGTCTGCTGCCGGGGGCGCTGATGCGCAACGCCCACCTCCAATTCCGGTGCCAGTGGGTGCACCTGCGGGTCGAGAGCACACTCTCCCCCTTTGCCAACAACGCGGCCCAGGGAGAGATACTGCGAATACCCATCTCCCACGGCGACGGCAACTACTACGCCGACCGCGACACCATCGACGAGCTCGAGTCCGAAGGCAGGGTGGTATTCAGATACTGCTCCGCCGCGGGCGAGGCCAGCGAGGAGGCGAACCCGAACGGCTCCCTAGGAAACATAGCGGGTATCGTGAATAGAGAGGGCAACGTGCTTGGCATGATGCCGCACCCAGAGCGGTGCTGTGAGCCGGTGGTCGGGGGCACCGACGGCAGCGTCATATTCGAGTCGCTGATCGGCACCGTCTTATCCACGCCCGTGGCGTCTTCGTAGTGGAGGGGGTAGTTCTGGGACTGCTGGCGGCCCTCGGGTTCGGCGGCAGCGCCGTTTTCGCGAGGCTGGGCTTGCAGCACATGCGGTCCACGACGGGGACGCTGGCATCGCTTCTCGTCGGGACCGTCATCATGCTGACGCTTGCCCTTGCGCTGCACTCAGACGAGATACTCGCCATCGGGGGCGTCGTGTTCCTCTGGCTTCTTCTGACGGCGATAATCAACTTTCCGATGGGGCGCCTCCTCAACTACACCGGCGTCCGGCTGGCCGGCGTATCGAGGGCCAGTCCCGTGGTCGGAGCCTCGCCCTTGTTCGCCATCGTTCTCGCGATCACCGTCGGAGGAGAGTCGATCGATCTCCCGACTCTGTTGGGCTCCTTCTCGATAATCGGCGGCCTGTTTATGGTGCTCAGCCAGAGATGATCGCGACAGAAACCGCCCGGCGTCAGCTTGTACTCGGCTATGCGGCCGCACTGGGAGCGGCGGCGAGCTACGGGGCCCTGACGATAGTCGGCCGCAAGCTGGTGACCGACTATGAAACCTCGCCTGTGGTCGTGACCGCCGTGTCCATGGTGATGGGCTCGATAATCCTGGGCGCGATGTTTCACCGCCACCTGGCCACGGACGCCGTCGGCGCCCCCAAGCGGGCGTGGCTATGGGTGGCGCTGGCGGGCATCTCCGCGACCTGGGGGGTCGGGTTCTGGTACTTCGCGCTGAGCAGGGCTCCGGTAGTGCTCGTCGCTCCCGTGGCGGGAACGCACCCCCTCGTGTCGATAGTCGCTGCCCATATCTTCCTACAGCGGCTGGAACGAGTCACGCTGCGTACCGCGGCGGGGGCGGTCCTCGTGGTAGGCGGCGTGGCGATCATCGCGATTGGGAGAGGGTGATGGCTGTCTCCAAAGAGGCCTTAGACCAGCTGGCGCTGTCCGAGCCCGAGTACGAGGCGATAGTCGAACGTCTGGGCCGCGAGCCCAACGAGCTTGAGCTGGGGCTGTTCGGCTCACTATGGAGCGAGCACTGCGGCTACCAGCACTCGAAGCTGCTGCTGCGCATGCTGCCGAGCGACAGTCCTCGGTTGATGGTGGAGCCAGGGGCCGAGAACGCCGGCGTGGTGGACATCGGCGACGGACTGGCCATCGTGATGAAGATCGAGTCCCACAACCATCCCTCGGCCATCGAGCCGTACGAAGGGGCCGCCACCGGCGTCGGAGGCATCGTCCGAGACATCGTCGCCATGGGCGCGAGGCCCATCGCGCTCCTCAATTCCCTCCGCTTCGGCCCATTGACCGAGCCGCGGAACCGTTACCTGTTCGGCGGCGTAGTCGCAGGAATATCGGGCTACGGCAACTGCATAGGGGTCCCCGACGTCGGCGGCGAGGTTGTCTTCTCCGATTCGTATTCGGGGAATCCTCTGGTCAACGCGATGTGCGTCGGCCTACTGAAGCAGGACGAGCTCGTCCGCTCCGTCGCCGGCGAGCCGGGCAACCTGCTGATGCTGGTGGGGGCGGACACGGGACGAGACGGGATCCACGGCGCCTCCGGCCTGGCCTCCCGCCCCTTCGAGGAGGACCGGGAGCTGCGTCCGACGGTGCAGGTGGGGAACCCGTTCCTGGAGAAGGTGCTCATCGAGGCATGCCTGGAGGCGATCCGGACGGGCCGCGTCGTGGGCATCCAGGACCTGGGCGCTGCCGGCCTGACCAGCGCAAGCATCGAGGCCGCCGACAAGTCCGGGCGCGGCCTCCGACTCGACCTGTCCCGTGTGCCCAGACGAGACTCAGGCATGCTTCCCTACGAGGTGATGCTGTCCGAGTCTCAGGAGCGCATGCTCGTCGTGGTCAAGTCCGGGGATGAGGACGAGGTCTCGGCCATATTCGACAATTGGGACCTTCAATCGAACATAATCGGCACCGTCACCGGAGACGGTCGGGCGCAGGTTTTCGACGGAGACGAGCTTCACGCCGACGTGCTCGTCAGCCTGCTGACCGACGCTCCGCTGTACCGCCTCGACGGCGTGGAGTCGAAGAAAATCGTCGACCTGCGCAGCTATCCGATGGACAGCATCCAGCTGCCTCAGGACTCGCCCGGCCGCATCCTCCAGAGGCTTCTGTCTTCGCCGACCATTGCCAGCAAGGAGTGGGTGTACAGGCAGTACGACCACCAGGTGCAGACGAACACGGTCGTGGCGCCCGGCGGCGATGCCGCGGTGCTGCGCATCAAAGGCACCGCCAGGGGTATCGCGCTGACGACCGACGGTAACGGGCGTTACTGCTACCTCGACCCGTTCGTCGGGGGCATCATCGCCGTGGCCGAGGCGTGCCGGAACCTGGCGTGCACCGGCGCGGAGCCGATAGCTCTCACCGATTGCCTCAACTTCGGGAACCCCGAGCGGCCTGATGTCTACTTCCAGCTCGAGCAGTGCATAAGAGGCATGTCCCAGGCGAGCAGGGCGCTGGGAGCGCCGGTCGTCAGCGGCAACGTCAGCCTGTACAACGAGACCCGTGGCGATAGCGTGTATCCGACCCCGGTGATCGGAGCGCTGGGCCTGCTGGATGACGTCTCCGTCCACGCCGGCATGGGGTTCCAGGGGCCGGACGATGTCGTCGTGCTGTTGGGCGCGGCCGAGATCGATGACGGCCCCGAAGTCCTGGCAGGCAGCGAGTACCTGGAGCTGGTGCACGGTCTCGTGGCCGGGGCGCCCGCCATAGACCTCGACCTCGAGGTTGCAGTCCACCGAGCGTGCCGTCGCCTCATCGCAGAAGGCCTGGTCAAGTCTGCGCATGACTGCTCCGACGGGGGCCTGGCCGTGGCGCTGGCCGAGTGCTGCATTGCGGGGGGAGTTGGATTCCAGGGCGACTTCGTGGCCCCTGGCAGATGGGACGCCGCGCTCTTCGGCGAGGCCCAGTCCCGCATCGTCGTGTCCTTGGCGTCGAAAGACCTGGCGCACTTCGAGAAGGTCATGGGCGAGGAGAATGCGCCGTGGACTCGGCTCGGCGTAACCGGTGGCGATACGGTCCGAATGGCGGGGGGCCTCGACTCGACCCTGGCCGATCTCGACGACGCCTGGCGCAACGCGATCGAGCGGGCCATCGAGTAGTGCTGCGAGAATCTCTCCCGGCGCAGCGTGGACACCTGCACGGGCGAGACGCGGTTGACACGGCCATAGCTCGATGGTAAATTAGCATGTGCTAGCAGTCATGCGATGTGACTGCTTTTTCCATTTCCCGAGGGGAGGGATCTTTGCCAAGATACGACTACGAGTGTGACACGTGCCACCATGTGTTCGAGCTGAAACAGAGCTTCAGCTCGGAGCCGGTTGCTACCTGCCCTGAGTGCGAGAACGGCGCCCGACGCCTCTTCCACTCAGTGCCCATCGTCTTCAAGGGCAGTGGTTGGTATGTCAACGACTACGGTAAGCGCAGCACCGCCATGACCTCCGATTCGGACTCGAAGGAAAAGTCGGAGAAGAAGTCCAAGTCCGACTCGACCAGCAAGTCAGAGTCCAAATCGGATTCCAAGTCTGAGGCCGAGTCAACGTCCAAGACGGAATCGGCGGCCAGCACTAAGAGCGAATAGCGGTTGCGAGCCCTCGTCCAGAGGGTGTCCTGCGCGTCGGTGTCGATAGGCGGCGACGAGATTGGGCGCATAGGACGAGGGCTCGTCGTTTTTGTCGGCATCTCCCGAGAAGACACCGAAGCGGAAGCCCGCTACATCGTCGACAAGGTCGCTGGACTGCGCATCTTCGACGACGAGGCCGGAAGGTTCGATCACTCGGCGCTCGACGTCGAAGCCGAGCTTTTGATCGTCAGCCAGTTCACCCTGTATGGGAACACCCGCAAGGGACGCCGTCCCAGCTTCACCGATGCCGCGCCCCCGGAGCAAGCCGAGGCCCTGTTCTCCCAGACAGTCGACCTGTTTGCCGCGACCGGCTTGAAGGTGCAGACAGGACGCTTCCGGGCCCACATGATGGTCTCCATCTGCAACGACGGCCCCGTAACCATCATGCTGGATTCGGGGGACAAGGAACGACCGAGGAGAGGATAAGCCCCACCAGCGGAGCCCGAAGATGCTGTTACCGGGGCGACCAAAACCCCAGTATGCCGTCGGCGATGTATTCGACCGACCGGGTGTCGGTGTCCAGCACAATAATGTGCGGGTCTTCGTGGCCGGGGTCCGCGCCAAAGGACGCCTCGGTAGCTTCGGTAGACGGTCTCCCGGCGAAGACCAGAGACCGGCTGTCCGGAGACCAGAGGGAGTGGGAGTAGGCATACTGGTCGAAGAACTGGAACATGGTCAGCTGGTTTCGTGATGGGATGAAGTCGATGAGTCGCCGCTGGACCCGGCTATTCATGTCGAGCAGGTTCCAGGTGAGGACGCCCCGCACCTGGGAGAGGGTCACGTAGGCCAGCTTGCTGCCATCGGGCGACCAGAAAAAGGCCAACACGTTGTCCTCGATCGTCATCGGGTCCACAGTCTCACTATCCGGGACCAGCTTCAGATCCTGATAGACGAGCATGACCGAGCCCATTAGCTCCAGGCCGCGAGGCGAGCCTGCCACCGCAAGGAAGTCCCCGCGCGGCGACCACATGAAGGCAGGGTCGGATTCTACCTCCATGACCTGCTGTGTCGCATCAGGCCCGGTGGCTGACACTTCGACGGTATAGAGCGAATAACGGTCCGGTTCTGTCTCCCTCATTACGGTGACGGCGTCCTCCCTTGGCTTCCAGGCGGGAACGCGGTACCGGGCGGTCTGGAAGTCCAGCAGCTCGGGCTGAAGGTCGCCGGAGGTATCCAGCAGGAAATGGCTGGCGCCCCGGTGGATAAGCATGTACTGTGAGTTGTGGGACCAGGATATCCAGAGTGGACCCTGTCCTAGAACGAAGTCGGCGGAGGGGTCGTCACTGAGGTCGTCCAGGAGCAGCGTCAGGCCCTGTCTAGTAATGGCGATGAAGGCGACGGTCTGGCTGTCGGGTGACCACAGCGGGTAGTGGACCACGCCCTCAGCCAGCAGTCCCGCGACGCCCGGCTCACCGCTGTAGATGTTCTGCACGCGGCCGCTAAACCTGGTGTACGCGTAGAGATTGATCTGTGCAGAGCCCGGCGGGCCAACGATCCCCGAGAAGACCAGCTTTCTGGCGTCCGGCGACCACGTCGGCCAGGTGTAGAGTCCGTCATCCGGCGAGATCTCGCGGACGCTCGAGCCGTTTGGCCTTACCGAGCGGATCCGGCCGTCCAGGCTGACGAACGCTATGCGGTTCACGATGTGCTCGCGGGGCGGCGCCAGCTTCGCCGAGACGACGCGGTCTCCCAGCAGCGTTATTGCCGTAACGAGCATCGCGAGGAGGGCGAGCCAGGCGGCCAGTCTAGTCGGTTTCATCAAGCAGGCTTCGTCCCAGTGTCATCGAAGGCTTAGTCGATACAATTCTTCTTCCGGATCGATCTCGTGAGCAGTCTGGACGAGTTGGAAACCGTTCTTTTCCAACACCCTCTTGGAAGCGGGGTTGTCTGGCGCTACACCGCCGGCAATTGATGAGATCGAAGTGTGTTTACGACACCATCCAATGAATCCATCTACCAGCTCAGACGCAAATCCCTGTCCCCAGGAGGCCTCAGACACCAAGTATCCGAGGCGCACCTCTGTGCCGCAACTGCCCTCTGCTTCCATCTCAAATAAGATCATAAGCCCAACAGCTTGTCCGTTCGGCTTGTTGACAACTATGAGTGTTGTTCCCTCTTGATCACGCTCGTGCTCGCTCGACCGTGTAGCTACCTTGCCAGGTCGGCTGCAGCGAGCGCGTTACCGGATCAGTAAGCATGTCAGCGACGATGTGTGGGAGTTCCTGCGGCTGCCAATCACTTGCTTGAAGTGAATGCCACTCTTTTACTATCAACCGCTCTGTATCGAATGTACAGTTTCTAAGCTGCGTATTCACTTTGCGCACACATTAGTAACATGCAGTCCCCTGCAAGATCTCTAAAGAGCTTGCCGAAGGGGCCGTCCTGACGAGTCTAGCCCAACGCGCCGCCGGACCCTTCGTCGGCTGCGCCCACCCTAAGGATGACTTGGTCCCCCACGCCGTGGACCCGTCGCCAGCGTGACATGGCCGCCCTACAGTAGCTCCAGGCTTAGGTCCAGGGCCTTCGAGGAGTGAGTCAGCGCTCCGACCGAGATCAAGTCGACGCCGGTCGCCGCTACCGACCGGACGGTGTCCAGGTTGATCAGTCCAGACGCCTCCGTGGTCGCTCGGCCCTTCGCCATCTCCACGGCCTTCGTCATCTCCGCAACATCCATGTTATCCAACAGCAAGATTTCGGCGCCGGCATCGAGCGCCTCTTCGGCCTGTTCAAGGTCTTCGACCTCTACCTCGACCCTGATGGTGTGGGACGCCCCGGCCTGCGCCTTTCTCACGATCTCGCCAAGGCTCAGGCCCTCGCGTTGCAATGCCTGTATGTGATTGTCTTTGATCAGGATACCGTCGCCCAGATTTTGGCGATGGTTGTAGCCGCCGCCCGCCTTCACCGCCTGCTTCTCCAGGGTCCGCAGGCCCGGGGTGGTCTTTCGAGTGTCGACTATGCGGACCCGATAACCCGACACCGCTGCAACGTACTTGCTCGTCTCGGTGGCGACTCCGCTGAGCCTTCGGACGAAGTTGAGCGCCGTCCTCTCTGCTGTGAGGATGGATGAGACGGGTCCCTCCAGGGAGGCGATCCTAGCTCCAGTCTCCAGGCCCCCGCCGTCCTCGATAAACACTGTTGAGCCAAGACTCGGGTCGACCCGCCTGAAAACGGCCAGGGCGACGTCGATTCCCGCCAGCACACCTTCATCCTTGGCCACCAGGTCTGCCTTACTTACGAGCCCTGGAGGTATTAGGATTTCCGTCGTAGGGTCGCCGATGCTCAGGTCTTCCGCAAGGGCGCGGTCGATCAGCGACTCTACGTCAGGCGTCATCTTGAACATGGGGTCCCTCTACGACTCAGCATGAGTGGAGCCCGGATCCGCACACGTCGGCGTCGCTCTGGTGCGAAGCCGGGCATCGTCCATAGTACGAAACTACAAACGAGACGCTCGTTTTGGGGGCGCCGGACGTGGACGCGGCGATCTGTAGTGGCGCCTGGCACCTATACGACGGATAGCATCCGGTCGAGCGCGACCCGGGCCTGCTCGGCGGTCCCCTCGTCTACGGTGATTTGGTTGACGACCACTCCCTCGTTGAGTCCGTCCAGCACCCAGGACAGGTACGCCGGATGGATCCGGTACATGGTCGAGCATGGGCAGACGATCGAGTCCAGGCAGAAGATCTTCTTGTCCGGGTTCTCGGCTGCGATGCGGTTTACAAGGCTTATCTCGGTGCCTATCGCCCAAACGCTGCCCGGCGGCGCCTCGGAAACGGCCTTGATGATGTACTCGGTGGAGCCGTTGAGGTCGGCGTCGTCGACCACCTCCATGGTGCACTCGGGATGGACGAGCACGGTGACGTCGGGGAAACGCTCACGGGCCTCCTGGATCTGCGGAACGGTGAACCGCGTATGGACCGAGCAGTGGCCCTGCCACAGGACCAGCTTTGCCCGACTCAGCTCGGCCTCCGTGTGGCCTCCCAGCGGCTTGAAAGGGTTCCAGACGAGCATCTCGTCCAGGTCGATGCCCATCTTCAGGCCGGTGTTCCTCCCAAGATGCTGGTCGGGCAGGAACAGGATACGCTCGCCGTGGCTGAGCGCCCATTCGAAGGTCGCCGGTGCATTCGTGGACGTGCAGACGATCCCGCCGTTCCGGCCGCACAGCGCCTTGATGTCCGCCGTCGAGTTCATGTACGTGATGGGGACCACGCCTCGCTCGCCGAAGACGCCCTCAAGGTCGTCCCAGCAGTCGAGCACGTCGTCGATCCGCGCCATGTCCGCCATCGAGCACCCTGCCATCAGGTTGGGCAGGATGACCTTTTGATGCGGGGCGCTGAGGATATCGGCGGTCTCCGCCATGAAGTGGACGCCACAGAAGATGATGTGCTCCGCCTCTTTCTGCGACGCGGCGTACTGTGAAAGCTTGAATGAGTCGCCCCGGTAGTCCGCGAACTTAATGATCTCGTTGCGCTGGTAGTGGTGCCCCAGAATTACCAGCTGGTCGCCCAGGGCTGCCCGAGCGCTCACGATGCGGGCATCGAGGTCCTCGGGGCTCGTCCTCATATAGCTGACCGGCAGCTTTTGCCAGCGGACGCCCGCCTGGAACTCCTCGTCGAGGCTTTTGGCTTTCAGCTCGTCGTCCGTCTGACAGAACGCCGACTGCTCTATCTCCGTGATAGGGATCGTTGGCTCTTTGAGTTTGATCACCATCTAACGCAGCACCTCCGAGCGCTGACGCCTTAAGCCGCTACGACGCCCTGGAGCGACCAGGGCCCAGTGCTCTCGATCCGAACGTTGACTAGCTGGCCTTTCAGGTCTCGGCCGTCGTCGAAAAACACCAGCTTGTCGTTTCTGTTTCGGCCGAACCATCTGCCCCGTTTGCGGTCTTCGACCAGGACCTCGACGGTCTGGCCCTGCAGCGGGGCGTTGATCTCGGTGAGTATCTCCTTCTGCGACTCTTCGAGGGCCTTGAGCCGGGCATCCTTCACCTCGCTGGGAACGTCGTCGGACATCGTGCGGGCGGCGATGGTCCCCTCTCGGGTGGAGTAGGCGGCGGCGTGGACCTTGTCGAACCTGACGTCCCTGATGAGGTCTAGGGTCCTCTCGAACTGCTCGTCGGTCTCTCCGCTGAACCCCACGATCACGTCGGTGCTCAGGGAGACCCGGGGGATGCGGTCGCGTATCTTCTCCGTCAGGCGCATGTACTCATGCGCCGTGTATCCGCGGCGCATATTGCTCAGGACCTCGTCGTCACCGGCCTGGAAGGGGAGGTTGACGTGCTCGCAGACCTTGTCCAGGTCCGCGATTGAGTCGATGATCCGGTCGCTCATGTCGTTCGGGTGGGACGTCAGAAAGCGAACGCGGTCCAGCTCCTCCACGTTGTTCACCTCTGTCAGCAGGTCGCTGAGGTCCGGCCTGCCCGGCAGGTCATGCCCGTAGGAGTCCACGTTCTGCCCCAGCAGCGTGACCTCCTTGACCCCCCTCTGCGCCAGCAACCGCACCTCCCTCGCGATGTCGTCGACGGTCCGGCTGACCTCGCGGCCGCGCCTGTAGGGGATGATGCAGAATGTGCAGAATTTGTCGCACCCGTGGATGATCGGCACGTAGGTCGTAACGTCGGCCCGGGATACCAGAGGACCCACGCAACCCGCCGGGTCTACGCCCATGCGCTTTCCCAGCAGGTCGATCAGCGGGTCGTACTGCTGGGGCCGCATGAAGACGTCGACGTAGGGGAAGCGCTGCTCCAGCGTGTCCGTTTTGGGTCCAACCATGCAGCCCATAAGCGCAATGACCTTGTCCGGATCGCGCTCCTTCGTAGGCTTGAGGCTGGTGAGCATGCCGACGATCTTGTCCTCGGCGCTCTGCCTGACGACACAGCTGTTCAGCACGACGACGTCGGCGTTCTTCGCGGAGTCGGCGGACGACAGGCCCATCTGACCGAGCGCGCTCTCGAGACGCTCTGAGTCGGCCTTGTTCATCTGGCAGCCGATGGTCGAAATAAAGTAGTTCCGCATTTCGTCGTGACCTGCTCGCGTGCACCGCAAAATAGTGGCGGAGGGAATGGGATTCGAACCCATGATCCCGTTTACCGGGATAACCGCTTAGCAGGCGGCCGCACTAGACCACTATGCGATCCCTCCCAACAATAAGTAAATATAGCAGAGATACAACTACCCATCAAGGAAATAGTTTGTGAAAAACGACGCTATCGGGAGCCTCAGTCCAGATGTCGTCAGCGAT
>Ga0310124_10003418_pt1 | contig 10673 bp, 10 predicted proteins | sample CB11b_AW_Bot5_MG_FD_203507 | JGI IMG/M metagenome (GOLD analysis project Ga0310124, IMG submission 203507) | Marine microbial communities from Western Arctic Ocean, Canada - CB11b_AW_Bot5 | ecosystem: Environmental > Aquatic > Marine > Oceanic | place: Canada: Western Arctic Ocean | collected...
TTTTGGCAAAAACCAGGTACATTTTTGATTTTTAAAAACTTTTTTTATTGGATTAATATGGTGTCCATTTGCTATTGCCATGTAACATCCTGCTAGTTGACAAATTTTTGCAGCTTCAATTTTTGTTTTCATACCACCTGATCCATAAAGGTTTTCCGCTTTAGTTGCGTATCTTTTAATATTTTCATCTATTTCTTCAACGGTTTTTATTAGCTTTGCTTTTTTATTTTTTTTTGGATTATCAACGTAAAGTCCATCAACATCAGATAATAAAATTAAACAATCAGCGCCGATTATTTGAGAAACTCTTGCAGCAAGTCTATCGTTGTCTCCATATTTTATTTCAGTTGTGGCAGTAGTGTCGTTTTCGTTAACAATTGGAACTATTTCCATTGCCAGAAGATTGTCAATAGTACGTTTTGCATTTATTGATCTTCTTCTTTGCTCTGTGTCATCAAGTGTAAGTAATATTTGCGAAATTTTTATTTTATTTTTATCAAAAGTTTTTTTGTAAAAATCCATTAACTCAATTTGACCAATCGAAGCAACAGCTTGACTTTTGTCAATTTTTAAACCTTTTTTATTAATTTGGAGGTATTCACAACCAAGAGCAATAGCTCCAGAGGAGACAATTACAATTTGCTTTTTTTTCTTCATTAACAATTTAATGTCTTTGGCAAATTCTTTGAGCCATGCTTTTTTAGGCCTTCCTTTTTTGTCAACTAAAATTGAGGAACCTATCTTAATCACAATTTTTTTAAATTTGCTAAAATCCATGTTGAATTAATATTCTTTTTATAGTGGTTAAACCTTTCTGCTTTAATGCGGATATTGTGTAGATTTTTTTTTTAATTTTTTTGCTAAAAATGTCTATTTTTTTATTAATTTCTTCATCATTAATCATATCTATCTTATTAAATACAATAATTTCTCTTTTTTTTATGATTTTTTTACTATATTTGGAAATCTCTTTTCTGACCTTAGAGTAATTTTCTAACAAGTTTTCGTTAGTGATATCAATTAAATGTAATATATTTTTGCACCTTTCTATGTGTCTTAAAAACTTGTCACCGAGACCAATTCCTTCATGTGCACCTTCAATCAAACCAGGAATGTCTGCTAAAGTAACTTCTTTATTGTCATAAAGAACAACTCCAAGATTTGGATTAATTGTAGTAAATGGATAGTCTGCAATTTTTGGCCTAGCACTTGTGATTGCTGATAATAAACTAGATTTTCCAGCATTCGGCATTCCAACTATTCCGATATCTGCTATCACTTTTAGTTGTAGCCATATCCAAAATTCTTCTCCTAAACGACCTTTGGTTGTTTTTCTAGGAGCTCTATTGGTAGAACTTTTAAATCTAACGTTCCCAAGCCCTCCCTTTCCACCATTTGCAACAACAAATCTTTGTCCATTTTTAGTAAAATCAAATATTAACGTATTATCATCTTCTTCAAATATTTGGGTGCCAACGGGAACTTTCAGAATTAAATCGGACCCGTTTCTTCCGGTTCTATTTTTACTTTTGCCATCCTCTCCCTTTTCTGATTTGAAATGTTGTTTATATCTAAAATCTATTAAGGTATTTAGATTTTTTTCGGAAGATATTATAATAAGTCCTCCTTTACCTCCATCACCTCCGTTGGGTCCACCAAACTCGATAAATTTTTCCCTTCTAAAACTAGCTGAACCAGAACCGCCGTCTCCAGCTTTAACAAAAATTTTTGCTTTATCTAAGAATTTCACAATACAACCTCTCTATGTTAATGAAGTTGTTGAATTTAATTGGGCTTTACAGAAACGGACGTTCTGTCAGATTTTATTTTTTTAAACTCTACCTTGCCTTTGATCAAAGAATATATCGAATGGTCTTTTCCCATACCCACGTGATTTCCAGGATGAATTTTTGTTCCCCTTTGTCTTACAATTATATTGCCAGGAAAAACTATTTGACCACCATATTTCTTTACACCAAGTCTTCGTCCAGCGCTATCTCTGCCGTTTCTTGAAGATCCACCTGCTTTTTTTGTCGCCATTTTTTATACCTTAAAAATATCCTATCATTTTTTTTTACTTATGGCAGTTTTCTTTTTTACTTTTGTAATCGTTTTTTTTACTTTTTCTTCATTATTTTCTTGTGGTGGTTTTTTTATTTCACCAGGACTATCTTTTTGGGATATTTCCGCTTGTGCAATGATTCTTCCCTCTTTTGAGAAAATCTTAGTAATTTTAATTAAAGACTGCGGTTGTCTATGACCGTATTTTTTCCTAGAATTTTTTCTTCTCTTTTTTTTAAACACTAGAACAGTTCTGTTTTTGATGTTTTTTAATATTGTTGCTTCTACTTTAGCACCCTTGATAATCGGATTGCCTATCTCAGTGTTTTTGTCGTCTTTTAAAAATAAAATGTTTTTAAATTCGACAGGTTTTCCTACTTGGCTATCAAGTCTTTCGATTTTAAGAATCTCACCTGCGGATACTTTATATTGCTTGCCACCTGTTTGAATAACTGCGAAAGACATTGTTTTAATCTCATATTTAGAAATATGGGCAATATAACTTTCTACGTGGCCATGTCAAGTTTTACAACAATCAGAAATTATCTTTTAAATCTCTAATTTTCGTGAAGACTTTGTAATCGTCTTCATTTTTCATATCAAATTTACCTTTTAAATCATTTTGATCACATCGCAGAAAGATATTTGACCGCAATTCTTCTGCCAAAATGGTAGGTAACGTGGGCAAATTATTTGATCTTAGTTGCTTAATTTTTTCAAATTTTTTTTTAAGGTCATTATTATTGCTGTCATATTTTATACAAAATTCTCCATTTTTATAAGAATACTCATGACCACAATAAATTTTTGTACTTTTAGGTAGTTTTTTAATTTTATTTAATGATCTTAGCATTTGTTTGTGATCACCTTCGAAAATTCTTCCACATCCTAAAGAAAATAATGTATCTCCAGTGAATGCAATTTTTTCTTTTTCAAAGAAAAAACATATGTGTCCCAAAGTATGACCTGGAATATGTAGTATTTTTACTGATGAATTTCCAAAAAACCATTTCATATTATCTTCAACTTTTATGTCCAATCCTGGAATACGATGTTTATCACCGGCGAAACCAACTACTTTTGCTTTATATAATTTTTTTAATTCAATATTTCCGCCTATATGGTCAAAATGATGATGGGTGTTTAAAATGTAATCCAATTTTAAATTTAGCCTTTTCAGGCAAGCAATTATTGGTGACGCCTCTGATGGATCAACTACTCCCACTGTTTTAGAATCATTATCATTAATGATGTAGGCATAATTATCAGTTAAACACGGTACTAAACTTACTTGCATAGGTTCTATTTTATAATAAATATTCCAAGTTGTGATAAAATATTTTTATAAAACATATTGTTATTTGTAATTTCGGAAATTTTTTCGTTTGTTAAACACAGCGATTTATCAATTATTATATTTTTTTTCTCACAAAAATTGACAAAATCTTTAATCGTACACATATGTAAATTAGGAGTATTATACCATTCATTGGGTAAATTTTTAGTTATCGGCATTGTTCCTTTAAACAACAAATGAAAACGCACTTTCCAATATCCAAAATTAGGTATGGATACAATTGTTTGTTTCCCAATTCTGAGCAATTGCTTTAGAACTTCTTCAGGGTCAAGAAAAGCTTGGAGAGTTTGACTTAAGACAACATAATCAAATGATTTTTCGGGAAATTGTGCTAATTCTTTTTCAGCATCTCCTTCAATTACTGAAAGACCCCTCGAAATACATTTTTGAACTAAGTCTTTTATTGGCTCTAATCCTCTAACATCATTCTGCTGGTTAAATTTAAGATGTTCCATAAGCGTTCCATCTCCACAACCAACATCTAATACCCTTTTGTTATTTTGAATTATTTTAGAAATTATTTTAAATTCTTTTTTCATTATTAATTTCATTATAGGTTGAGTTTAGGAATTCACTTAATGTCTTTAGAAATTCAGGGACATCTAATAAAAATGAATCATGCCCTTTATCTGAATTAATTTCGACAAAGCCAACATTTGCACCACATGCATTAAGAGCTATAACTATTTCCTTATTTTCAATTGTCGGATAAAGCCAATCTGAAGAAAATGAAATTACGCAAAATTTAGACTTTGTGTTTTTAAATGCCAGAGATAAATTTCCATTAAATTGTTTTTCCAAATCAAAATAGTCCATTGCCCTGGTAATATATAAATAACTATTGGCATCGAATCTATCGACAAAATTTGAACCTTGGTATCGCAAATAACTTTCTATTTGAAAATCTGCGTCAAAACTAAATTTCAAACTTCCTTTATCTTGCAATTTTCTTCCAAATTTTTCTTGCAGACCTTTTTTAGAAAGGTAAGTTATGTGAGCTGCCATTCTTGCTACCGCTAAACCTTTATCTGGCGAAAGAGTTGTTTTAAAGTAATTTCCTTTGTTCCAGTTGGGATCGGCCATAATTGCTTGTCTGCCCAATTCGTTTAAAGCAATGTTTTGCGCAGAGTGACTTGCGCTGCATGCTATCGGAATAGCAGAAAATGTCCTATTTGAATACAAGGAAGCAAATTGTAATACTTGCATTCCACCCATTGATCCACCTACTACGGAAAGCAGTTGAGTTATACCCAAATGATCCAATAAATATATTTGAGCCTTAACCATGTCTCTTATTGTTATAACTGGAAACGTGGTACCAAATAATTCATTAGTTTCTGGATTTATCTCCTTTGGTCCAAAACTTCCCATGCATCCACCCAATACATTTGCACAAATTACAAAATATTTATTTGTATCGATTGCCTTTCCTGGTCCTACGGCGGTTGTCCACCAACCTTCCCTTTTTGTAATTGGATTGATGCTTGTAACAAATTGGTCCCCGGTCAAAGCATGAAAAGCAAGTATTGCATTACTTTTGTTTTTGTTCAAAGTGCCATACGTTTCATAAGCCACAGGAAAATTTTTGATTGTCCTTCCACAATCAAGCTCTAGGGAATGATTAATGATTAATTTTTTTAAGTTTTTAGTTTCTTTATTCATTTCTTACAAAAAAAAAGCCCAGCTAAACTGGGCAAAAAACCTTTTTTTAGCTGTTTTTTTTATGCGCTCGCAATTAAGTTAAATCAGCGCCACCTTTTTTTACTAAAAAATAGTCCTTTTGTCAATTTTGACTGTATTTATTTTGCCACAAAGCCTCGTATATAGTATTTACCGTTACAACTTGTATGTTAATTTGAATAATGACTTTACCTAAACCGAAAAAAATTGACGTTGAAAAGTATGTGGGAGGATTATCTCGATTAAGGACAATTGATAATCCAATTAAATTATCCGCAAATGAATCAGCGCTAGGACCAAGTCCAAAAGCAATCCGGGCACTTGAAAAGGATAAAGACAAGATTTATAAATATCCAGAATCTGATTCTAAGTACTTAAGATTAAATATATCTAAAAAATTTAATATAGATCCTGTGAGAATTATTTGTGGTGCTGGCTCGGATCAGATATTTGATTTAACTTGCCAATTATTCCTTGAATCGGGAGATGAGGTCATAGTTACGGAATTTGGATTTATTATGTACAGGATATATGCCTCACTTTATAAGGCTAAAGTAATATTGGCCAAGGAGAAAGATTTTAAAGCATCAGTCGATGAAATATTAGAGAAGGTTACTAGCAAAACTAAAATTGTTTTTATTGCAAATCCTAATAATCCAACTGGCACTTATTTAAACAAGAGTGAAATGTTAAATTTAAGACAAAAACTTAGAAACGACATATTACTAGTTGTGGATGATGCATATTTTGAGTACCTAGGTAATAAAGATGACTATTCATCTGGGTTGGAGCTTTTTAAAAATGAAGAAAATGTTTTAATTACTAGGACTTTTTCCAAGATTTATGGCCTTGCTGGTTTAAGATTGGGATGGGGCTATTCTTCAAAAGAAATTATTGATTCCATGTATCAAATTAAACCCCCCTTTAATGTTAATAGAGCTGCGCTCACGGCAGGTGTAGAAGTCATTAATGATAATGAGTGGACCCAAAAAGCAATTGACCATAATGTATTATGGTCAAAAAAAATATTTTCTATTTTAAATCAATGCGGAATTAAAACAAATGAACCTACGGCAAATTTCTTTTTGATGAATTTTAAAGGTTTAAAAATAAATTCCGACGAAGTTTTTGAAAAACTAGCTAACAAACGTTTAATTTTAAGGAAAATGACACAGTATAAGATGTCAAATGCTTTAAGATTAACTATTGGCAATGATCACGCAAATGAACACTTTATTGAGTCTATACGGAGTATTTTGAACTAATGTTTAATAAAGTGTGCATAATTGGCTGTGGTTTAATCGGATCTTCTTTGGCAAGAGCGATAAAGAAGAATAATCTTTCTAATAAAATAGTTTCTTCTAATAGATCTGAAGCCACGAACAGAAGAGTAATAGAATTAAGAATAGTGGACGATTCAAGCACGAATACCAAAAAAATGGTAAAAGATTCCGATTTAGTTATAATCGCCACTCCCTTAAGTAGCTATGAAAGTGTGATTTTAAAAATAAAAGACTCTTTAAAAAACGGATCAATACTAACTGATGTTGGCTCTGTCAAAGAAAAAATAATTAATCTAGTTGAGAAATTTGTTCCTATGGATGTTTCTTGGATACCTTCACATCCAATTGCCGGAACGGAAGAGAGCGGACCCAATGCGGGATTTGCAGAGCTCTTCAACAATAGATGGTGCATTATAACACCAAGCGAAAAAGCAAAAAAACAAGACATTAAAATTTTAGAGGAATTTTGGAAAAAAATAGGAAGCAAAGTTGATATTATGGATGTCAAGCAACATGATTATATTTTATCAATTACAAGTCATATTCCACACTTGATTGCTTACAATATTGTTAATACCTCAATGAGTATCCAAAATGAAAAAAATACCACGATTGTGAAGTATAGCGCGGGAGGTCTAAGAGATTTTACAAGAATTGCCGCGTCTAATCCCATTATGTGGAGGGACATCTTTATACAAAATAAAAAAAATACATCAAAAATGATAAATAAATTTATAAAAAATCTAGAGGATTTAAAGGTTGCCATTGAAAATGAAGATGGTAAAAAATTAGAAGAAATTTTTACGAAGACAAAAAAAATTAGGAAAGAAATCGTAAAAGCAGGCCAAGATATAAGCGAGCCTGATTTTGGAAGATAAATTAATTATTTAAAATTCTATATAAAGGCAAGAGCTCATCTCCATATTTTTTCCAAGAGTCAATCGAGCTTTTGAAGATAGGTTTCCTCGCTTGTGTAACACTTGCGGTTATTATTGCCCTTTTATTATTTTCAAATTTAATGCAGTTACTATCCCACTCTAATTCACAAAAATTTAATAGCTTCTTTGTTTCAATTTCTTGATTTTTAACCAGTTTTTCATAAGAAATATCATAAAAAAAGTCTGGAATCTGTTGTTTCCAAAATTCCATAAGATCTTTATATAAATTATAGTATTTTCCAATTTCTTCCAAATTGTAAGTAAAATCTAATTTTCCAACAAAAAAATTTTTAAACAGCGATATACAATTGTCTTTAGGATTTCTAACGCAGTGAATGATTTTTGATTCTGGTAGAATTAATTTTATTAAACCCAACCAACGAAAATTAAGTGGAGTTTTATCCGTGATATATTTCTCTGAAATATTGAAACGGTCAAGATTATTTATATATTCCTCTCCTAAGGAATTTAAAAAATTTTTGTCTTTGACATTAAGTTCTTCAGTAAATTTGATTTTTTCGTTAACAGAAAAATGGTTTGTTACTAATTCCGTTAAGTCTTTTAACTCGCCTCCACCATATACTTTTTTGTGATTTGATATTATTTGTTCTACCAAAGTTGTGCCAGATCTTGGCATACCTAGGATAAAAATTATTCTCTTTTTTTGTCTGCTTGAATTTTCTAAATTTTTAAGTAGCATTTTAGTAAAAATATTTTTAATGTTTTTATATAGATTCTCATCTTCCTCGAATTTGTAATTTATTAAATCTCTTTTAATTTTATTTCCTATTTTATAATTATCGAAAGATTTTTTGTAATCTTTGATGTCGTCATATGCCTTTCCTAAACTGAAATATAGGTCAATTTTTTGAATATTATTAAAGGTTTTATCCTTTATCTTTTCATTCATTTTTTTTAAATGAGCTGTATTTGAACTATATTTTATTGAATTACTTAAATTTCTATCTGCCATCGTAAATTTATCATCAATTTGTGTAGCTAAATTAAAATATTTATTTGCTTCTTCAAATTTTCCAAGGCTTTGCAATGCCATTCCTAAATTATTATGAATAACTGCAAGCTTGTCATTTATTTTAAGTGCGGATCTATAATATTCTATTGCTTCGTCAAAATTTTGTAGTTCTTTTCTTAAATTTCCAAGGTTATTTATAGCAAGTACAAATTTTGGATTTATATCCAGAGCCCGTTGATAGTAAATTTCTGCTTTTTTGAGATCACCAATTGCAAAATAAGCATTGCCAAGATTATTTAAGGCATTAAAAAATTCAGGATTCATTTTAATCGCGTCGCTAAAATATTTTATTGCTTCAGAAAATTTTTTTTGCGAATGTAAAACTAACCCAAGAATGTTATAAATTACTACGTAATTGGGGAATTTTTTAATTATCTTTCTTGCCCTAGACTCTGCCATTGCGAAGTTACCGGCCTTAAAATAATTAATTAATATTTGAGCTTCTTTTTGGGCTTTTAATTTTAAATCATTCATAATTTAAGTAACTCTTCTTATTCCAGTAACTTTTAGATTTGCTGTTTTATAAATTCTATCAATTGTTTTTTCTATAGGCATAATAACAATCTTTCTAAATGGTCCATATGCATGAATTAATTTTTTTTTGGAAATGACAATGGCAACGTGCCCTTTCCAAAAGATCAAATCATTTTTTTTCATACTATTATATTTAATTTTTTTTTTAAAATATTTTATTTGATCTTTCGTGTCTCTTGGGCAAAATTTGTTGTTAAAATTAAAAAATAATTGAATAAATCCAGAGCAATCTATCCCGCTAAAGTGCTTGCCACCCCATTTATATTTATTATTTGTAAATTTGATAACGTTTTTAAAAATATTTTTATTTACAAAGTTTATTTTTTTTAATTTTTTTTTTTTTATCCATGAATTATCAAATTTATAAAAATTACCCCTTTTTTTTACAACTGTGATTTTTGATCCAAAACTTAGTCTTTTTTTAATTTTATGTTTATTATTTGGTTTTGAATACAGTTCTGAAGACAAAACAAAAACTTTATGAGTGTTTTTAAGGTTTGCTGGAAATTTTTTATTTTTTATATAACCTATGAAATTATCAGAATCATTTTTAATTTTTATCCATAATTTATATTGTTAAAAGTATCTCCATATAACAGTTGCGTAACAACCTCAGACTTTATGTTTTTCTTTTTATGGACGTTTATTACTGAGTTATTGCTTCTCACTGTGCAATTTGAGTTTATTACGAAGAAACCATAGACAAATTAAAGAAGGTATTACCATGACTGTGGTGATTATAAAAAATATACCCCAATCCCCATTTAGCCAGTCAACCAATTCTCCTGAAGAAGCGGCTAGTGTCGTTCGACCAAGGGTTCCTATCGAGGCAAGCAATGCATATTGAGTTGCCGTATACGTTCTATCTACCAACAGTGAGATGAAAGCAACAAAAGCAACAGTCGCGAATGCTGCTGCAATATCATCTAATAATACAGCAACGGCAAAAAGTAACTCGGATTTTCCGGACCAGGCCAGAGCTGCAAACAAAAGATTTGTAGCTGCCATTAATATTCCCGAGACAAACATTGCTTTTATTACTCCAGAACGTATTGCAAACAGACCTCCCAGAAGCGTAAATACGACTGTAGTAATCCAACCTATACCTTTAGAGTAAAGAGCAATATCACCTTTAGAAAACCCCATTTCTTTGTAGAAGACAATGGACATACGACCAAGAAAAGCCTCTCCAATTTTAAAAAGAAATACAAATCCAAGAATGCCTAAAGCAATGGCCAAACCATTACGTTTAAAAAAACTTATTATAGGACCAGCTATTGTTCCGCTGATCCACGCAATTATTTTGGTAATAGTTCCAGAAGATCCCAATTTTTCTTCTATCATTTGATCAGTTTGCCTTTGGGTTATTTGCCTTTCAGTAGATTGTGATTCATGCACGAACATTAAGCCGATGTTGCAAGCAATTATAATTATACCGAGAACCAAAAAAGTGGTTTGCCAATAATTTTCAATTCCAGCATTTTGAAAATATTCTGCGGCATTTAGTGCAACAACTCCACCCAATTTGTACCCAGTCCACCAACCAACGACTGCCATAGCTGCTCCCGCTTGCATTGACATACCTTCATTTTCTCCAATTTGTTCAATTCTTAAAGCATCGACAGTTATGTCTTGAGTTGCTGAAGCAATTGCAATTACTAAGCCAATTGCAATTACTGCCCAGAGATTTGCTGTTGGATCAATTGTGCTCCAGCAAATTAAGCTAACTAAAATAAAAAATTGCATGGTTACAATCCAGCCACGACGATGACCAATTTTATTGGTCA
>Ga0310124_10003419_pt1 | contig 10672 bp, 8 predicted proteins | sample CB11b_AW_Bot5_MG_FD_203507 | JGI IMG/M metagenome (GOLD analysis project Ga0310124, IMG submission 203507) | Marine microbial communities from Western Arctic Ocean, Canada - CB11b_AW_Bot5 | ecosystem: Environmental > Aquatic > Marine > Oceanic | place: Canada: Western Arctic Ocean | collected...
TCGTTCTGGTGTAAAAGGATCACCTCCATAATGTTTCATTGTAAATTCCTTCTCATGTCCAACAAGCGATTTGATGATATTCTCATCTACATTCTTCTGATAGAGACAGTTGATGAATGTGTGTCTTGTGCAATAAAGGACTTTCACATTCTTTTCCCATACTCCAACAGCAGGGAGAAATTTTTCATTGAAATGACGAGACACTTCTTTGGCATATCCATCTCTGGATTGTCTCAATTCCCAGAATATCCTGTCCTTCTTTTTCCTTTTCAGATTTCCAACATAGTCAATGAAACCCAAGTCAATCAAAATAGGATGCACAGGGATCTTGCGGATACTGGACATTGTCTTCACCTTCGTGTCTTCACTTCCTTCAACATGAATGAACCATATGCGTTTCTCTTTTTTCAAATCAGACAATCTCAACTGACACATCTCGTTTGTTCGCATTCCTGAAAGGATTCCCAACATGAAAACCCAGTAATATGGCACTTGATTCTTCCCACCACCTTTTTGATAAATTTTGTGTTTGAAGTTGATTGTCCAGTTTAGATAAGTTTCAGGTTTCAGAATTTTTCTCAATTCTTGTGCAGAAAATGGCATTCTTCTTTGAGTTGCAATATTCCTCACCGATAATTTCATATCACGAAAGGGATTTGTCTGAAGCAATCCTTGTCTTACTCCCCAGTTTGCAAATGTTGAGAGTTTTGTGATCCGTTTATTGATATTCTTGGTTGTCTGGGTTTCCTTTTCAAGCAGATTCATTCCCACCAATTCTGAAATACTGGATTCTCTATATTTCGGTGACTTCTTTCTGTTTGGTGGTAATTTGGATTGAATATCAATGTAACAATTCACCTCCTTCTTTGTCAGAAGTGAAGTATCAATGTCACCGATGATTTCAATGAACTCAGCAATAACTGATTCATCTTCCTGTATTGATTTCGGACTCTTCTTTTCCAACCTCTTCCTTTCAAAAAACCTTGTAGAAGAATCTGAAAGGGTTTCCTCTGCATCTGAATCAGTTGAAACAAGTTCTGGGATCTGTTTCTGAATTGATTCCTTTGGCATTGATTCTGAGTGTTTTGATAAATCGGGAAACAACTCCAATCCAAGTTTCAGTTCGGCATCTCTTCTGAAATCGTCATCGGTCTTTCCTGTTTCATCAACGAGTTCTCTCATCCAACCATGTCTCAGTAGATACAAATCCACGAAATGTTTCCTGAGTGTCTTGTATGGCACTGAATCCTTCTCAAATTGAAGATTCAAGGATTCAAAGATTCCTTCAAGTTTCACATCAAGTTCTTGATGGTATGTTCTCAGTTCATTCCTGAGAGTGTTTTGGAAAAGTGTTTCTCTCTGTTCAATGGATTCCAAACTCATCTCTTTTTTCATCTCATCATATTTGTTGGTTCCCAAATCAACATGATGGACATGAAGAATCTGTTTCCGAATCTCAATTCTGAGGATTTCCTTGATGTCTTCAATTTCCGGAGATTTCATACCCTCTCTTATCTCTTCATAAATTTCAGAAACAATCTGGTTAAGGATTTTGGTGATTCTGTTAGCATGAGATTTGATGGCACATTTGAGGGAGACACGGAATTCCTTTAAACCACCGAAATGATTGGATAAATCTCTTGGAACCCTACTTCTGAAATAGTAGGAATTACCAGAATTTGGAGTATACAGCAGACAAGACGAATTCATCAAGATTCATTTCCGCAACCATATAGAAACCATCTGATGATCTGATTATCAACCCATTCCAATAACAGATGGTTACTAAAATGGTTACTAAAATGGTTACTAAATGAACCCACGGCACGGTCAGGGTGGAGTTATTTCCACCCACCGTTTTGAAACTAGATGAAATGATTGGATAAATCAGGTAGTATGGTGGAGACGAGGGGGATCGAACCCCTGACCTCAACGCTGCCAGCGTTGCGCTCTCCCAGCTGAGCTACGTCCCCAGCTTCGTGAAGTGTGGCGTCCCCAAGGGGAGTCGAACCCCTGTTCTCGCCGTGAAAGGGCGATGTCCTAGGCCTCTAGACGATGGGGACTCGCACAAAACGAAAGTCTTTTAGTCTAAAGGCAGTTGCCGGGAAGTCAATCCAATTTTTTCGGAGGCACGAAAGTGCGGGGCTGTTCGGATGCAGATTGACCTTTTGCGCGCATCATGGCAGAAAGACAGGTCACAATCTGGTTCATCGTTTTCTCCCAGATGCCGTTGAGCCAAAACCGGGAGGACTCAGCACTCCACGGGCTGACAGTCCACAGATTCTTACGAAATCGCAATGATTGACCCTGCAATGACAAGTCCTGGCCTCAGCACCGACGAGCCGAAATCTCGGGCGTTTCTCTCGGTGCAAGAGGCGTTCATTCCCAATATCAAGGTTTTTGGGGCCGGAGGTGCTGGGGGCAACGTGGTCACCAAGATGGTGGACGTGGGCATCCGCCAAGTCGAGATGGTGATCTGCAACACGGACCTCAAGGCGCTCCAGCGCAACAAGGCGGACCACAAGATCGAGTTGGGAAAGGACATGACTCGTGGGTTGGGGGCCGGGGCACGTCCGGAAGTGGGCACAAACGCTGCCGAAGAGACCGCAAGCGAGATTGAACAGGCATTGGCTGGAGCACACATGGTGTTCATTGCAGCAGGCATGGGCGGGGGCACCGGAACCGGAGCTGCCCCGGTGGTGGCCCGGATCGCCAAGGCCCGGCAGATTCTCACTGTGGGGGTGGTCACGCTGCCGTTTTCGTTTGAGGGCAAGCGCCGCATGCAGGTCGCCCTTGAGGGGGTGGAGGAACTGCGACAGCACACTGACACCCTGCTCGTCATCCCCAATGATAAGCTTCAGGATGCTTCAACTCAGACGACCAGTCTGCTGGAGGCGTTCCACATGGTGGATTCGGTCCTCATCAACGCCATCCAAGGGATCACGGATTTGCTGAATGGGGTGGGCGACATCAACGTCGATTTCGCCGACGTGCAGACGATCATGGAGAACATGGGCCGAGCCGTGATTGGACGTGGCACTGCTTCCGGACAAGACCGACTGGAACGCGCCGTCCACAATGCCATGCACAGTTCGCTGATGGGCAATCAGGACATCCGGGGCGCACGAGGGATTCTGGTGCATGTGGTGGGGCCACGCGATACCAGCGCACTAGAGATCAACGATGCGATGACGAAGATCGCGGAATTGGCCGATGAGGACGTCAACCTGATCTGGGGTGCGTCTTTCTCCGAGGATGTTTCCGACCAGATCACTGTCACCGTCATTGCCACAGGGCTTCCGGACTGAGCCAGCGAGCGGGACTGACTTGCTTGCTGATGATATAGAGACGATCTGAGGATGAACCAGCAGGGAGTCATGGGCGGACAGCGCATCCAACTTTTTCAGACCAACAATGGCTCCTGCCCCTATCGGGAATCCGGAGTCTGGGAAAATCTCTCCTTTTACACCAGCGAGCTTTCGGACGCAGCTTACGCCTCCCTGCTCAATCAAGGATTCCGCAGAAGCGGCAACTCCATTTATCATCCCATCTGCCAAAACTGTGAAAGCTGCATCCCGATCCGGGTGGATGTCAATCGCTTTACCCCCAGCAAGAGTCAACGCCGCACTTGGCGTCGCAACCAAGATCTCCGGGTGGTGTCCCGCAGCACGGAATTCTCAGACGCCGCCTACGACCTCTACCGCCGCTACCAAATCGGTTGGCACAAGTCAGATTCAGGTTTGGACGCAGAGGATTTTCATGAGTTCTTGGTGTCGAGTCCGGTTTCCACCGAGATGCTGCACTACCACCTCGACGACCAATTGATCGGCATCGGCTGGGTGGACTGCCTGCCGCAGATGCTCAGTTCCGTCTACTTCATCTTTGATCCGGAATTTGCTGCGCGTCGGCTAGGTGTTTATTCTCTGTTGTGTGAAATCGAATACTGTCGGCGACTTGGTCTGCCGTGGCTGTACCTTGGCTACTGGGTTCCGGATTCGCAGAAGATGGGTTACAAGGCCGAATACCGCCCCGCCGAGGTGTTGGTATGTGGGCAATGGCGCTTGCTGAACCAGTTTCCGAAAACCACCAAACCAATCTGAGCATGAACGACACTCCCACCTTCACCCACTTGAGCGACGGCGACCAGCCGAGGATGGTGGACATCTCCGAGAAAACGGCCACGAAGCGCATTGCCGTCGCCGAAGCACGAGTGGCGCTAGGCCCGGAACTCGCCAAGCAACTCCGGGAAACGGGCAGCACCAAGAAGGGACCGGTGTTCCAGACAGCTGTGATCGCTGGCATCCAAGCCGCCAAGCGCACCTCGGATTGGATACCGATGTGCCACCCGCTTGCACTTTCGGGGGTGGATGTGGACATCCAACTTGCAGGAGAACACGCCTGCATTCAGGTCACTGTGCGCACCACCGGACTCACCGGAGTGGAAATGGAAGCACTCACAGCGGCCAGCGCAGCGGCACTCACGCTGTACGACATGTGCAAATCCATCACGAAGGGCATGGTCATCGAGTCCGTCCGTTTGCTGGAAAAGCGCGGCGGCAAATCCGGGGATTATCAGGCGGATTCCTGAATCGCTGCTTCCGGATTTAGCAAACCGTTGAGGCGTCGCTCCAGCGCTTGCCGAATTGCTTCCGCGCTCAACTCACTCAAGCAGCCTCCATACGGACAGCGGCTCTGCTGGCACCAGTCGAAACCCGCAAGATCCGGTGCCACCACCCATGCCTGTTGGTGGTACGGCCCCCAACGTTTGGGAGTGTGCGGACGCGCCGGGCAGAAGAAACTGAGCGTGGGCGTGTTGATTGCGTTGGCGAGGTGCAGCGGTCCCGTGCTGGAGGTGATGAGCAGTTGTGTCCCAGCGATGCACTCAAACAGCGAGCCGAGGTCATGCTGTCCGGCAAGGTTCTGTACTCGATTTTCCGGGAAGCCCGCTGCGAGTTGCTGGCTGAGTTCGATTTCCTCAGCAGTGCCAGTGAGGCGAATGTCCCATGGCGTTTGGACGAGCAGCCCTGCGATGAGCACCCGGTACTGCTCCACCGAAAGGTTGGGGGCGGATTGGCCGCTACCCGGATGGATGATTGCGTAGATTGGCTCCGTGGCGGATGATACTTGGAACGGTCGAAAGGCGAACTTCACGGGAGGCAACGCTTCGCCCAGCAAGGGTCGCAGCAGAGAGTGGTTGTAATCCGCTTCGTGCTTTTTGCAGGTTTTGCGATGCTCCTTGATGGTGTGGGTGAGCAGGAAGGAGTACCAACGGAAACCGCTGCCAATGCGTACCGGAATTCCCGCCCACCTCAACACTAGTGCCAATTCCGGGCGTGGCAAAAATAACAGAGCTGCGTCAAAGCCTCCCTCTCGAAGTTCCTGTGTCAACACGCGGTGTCCGGACCACCCACGGTGCCGACCTTCCGGTTCATAAACCAGCACCTCATCCACATCTTGGTACAGTCGGACTAGCGGCTCGGTGTAGTTGCGGGTCAGAAAACTGATTTGGACTTCCGGAAACGCAGCTTTGAGCGCAGTTGCGGCGGGGAGTGTGAGAACCGTGTCGCCGATGCGATCCGTGCGGATGAGCAGGATGCGCTTCATAACCGAGGGCGGCAGCCTTTGTTTTGGTCAGGTATTGAGATTGACATGGGCCGTGTCCTTGTTATATTTTTCGTTTAAACAAACCTTCACCTATAAAGGAGAACCATGAAATTACTGCGATTTGGGCGAGCAGGCAAGGAGAAGCCCGGACTGCTGGACGATCAGGGCAAAATCCGTGACCTCTCCGGGGTCATCGCGGATCTAGGAGGCGATGCCCTGCTGCCTCGGAGCCTTGACAAGCTCATCAAACTCAAGCCGGAGAAACTTCCGCTCGTCAAGGGGCGTCCAAGAATCGGGCCGTGCGTGACTGGAGTGGGCAAACTGATCTGCATCGGCCTCAACTACTCTGACCACGCCGCTGAAACCGGTATGGAAGTACCGCCGGAACCCGTGGTTTTCATGAAGGCAACGAGCGCGATTATCGGTCCAAACGACGATGTAGTCATTCCCAAAAAAGCCAAGAAGATGGACTGGGAAGTGGAATTGGCTGTGGTGATCGGCAAGCCTGCGAAGTATGTCACCAAAAAACAGGCGCTGGAGCATGTGGCGGGTTACTGCGTGGCGAACGATGTTTCCGAGCGCGAGTTCCAGCTTGAACGAGCAGGGCAATGGACGAAGGGCAAGAGTTGCGACACCTTCGGCCCGATTGGCCCGTGGCTCGTCACGGCGGACGAAGTTCCAAACCCGCAAAAGCTCGGCATTTGGCTGGAAGTGGACGGCAAACGCTACCAAGACGGCACCACCAAAACGATGGTCTATGGCATCGCGCACCTGATCTCCTACCTCAGCCAACTCTTCACGCTGGAAACCGGCGACATCATCTCCACCGGTACCCCACCTGGAGTTGGGCACGGCAATAAACCCAACCCTGTTTATCTCAACGCCGGGCAAGAAATGCGGTTGGGGATTGACGGTCTTGGGGAACAGCGCACGATGGTTGTCAAGGATCAGTGAGGCCGCATGCCTTCCCGGAAAGTTGGGAAGCGCAACTTGTAATCCATTTCCCGGAGTAGTCGCTGGTTGTCGATGCGGCGCTCCGGGGCATTTTCTGGCAACACGCTTTTCGATTGTTCCGGCAGCATTTCCGGGTTCAACTCTGGGTGGTGCTGCACCAGCCACTCTGCCACTTCCCATGAGGATCGTGCTTCCTGATCCACCGCGTTGACACAACCCGGCCCCTCCGGATGCTGCACCAGCCAAGCCACGATTCCCGCCAAATCACAGACATGGATGCGGTGCGTTAACTTCGGTGTTTCCGGAATCCCCTTTCCTGCCTTGAGGCGTTCCACCAAGTTGCGACCGGGCCCGTAAATCCCTCCGGGCCGCACGACCTGCACCTTGAAAAACTCACACAGCACCTGCTCCGTTTGCAGGCGAAGTTGGCCAGATAGCGAATCTGGGCGGAGTGGCATGTCCTCGTTCCACAACCCCGGCTGCCGGGGGTAAACGCCTGTCGTGGAAATGTAGATGAGCCGTTGCTGCTGCGGACGGTTCTGCTGCATCCACACCCCCCAAGCTCGCAAGCGCAAAGCTTCGTTTTCGGGATTTTTCTCCACTGGAGGAATGGTGAGAAGCAGCACCGTAGCATCGTTGGGCAACTGCTGGAATGATTCGGGATTTTCCCAATCAAAGCAGTGCTGGGCAAAGGTCAGTCCAGCCACTTGGTGACCCCGCGACGTTCCCCATGAATCCGGAGTAAAGGTGTGTTCTCTCAGCAGGGTTTGTCCAAGGAAACCGAGTCCGAGGACTCCAATTGGGGAGGGATTTCCACTCATGGTTTCAGTGCGTTTTTCGGATTCAGTGTCACTCGGAGGGTGCCTTGGCGCACTGGCGTTCCGCGTAATTCCACCTGCTCAAGTGCGAGCAGGGTTGCTGACTGCACCTCGGGACGCTGGGCAAAACGATCCCGAATCGTCCGCAACGCCTTGGGATTGAGTGTCAGCAGAGTGAGTTCCATTCCTGCGGGTTGGTAGCTGAACTGGGCTACCCAAGCACCCCGCACGAGTTGTAGCCACAACTCCACCTGATGGAAACTCATAGCCGGGCGCACATAAGTTTCGTCCCACAGGTTTTGGAGTTTCTGCACCTGCGCTTGTTGCTGCTGCAACGCTTGCCAGGCCTCCTGCTCCTGTAAGCGGGCTTGCAGAAACTGGTTTTGCGAGGCCAGTTCGGTGTGCAAGCTTTGAAGCTGTTGCTCGCTGTCTCGCCACAACCCCACACCCCAAGCAAGCACGACAAGCAGCAGCAGCGACAGCCCCGCTTCAACCCAGGGAAAGGGCTTCCGGACACGGTTCATCCACAGGAACCCCCGGCTGGGATGCTTGGCAAATCCGGGCCATGCCTGCAGCAAGGTCTGCATTTCAAGCGTATCCGAAGCGGTGGATGGCGTTCCGGATGCTTCGGTTTTAAGGGAGAGCCGTGTGTGTGTGATGGAGTCATTGCGTGTGCCAAAGTGATCGGCGGCCCAAGTGGTCGCTGCAGCTTGTGGAAGCTGCGGGAGTTCGCAAATCTGTAGAAAGACTCCTTTCTGCTGCTCAACAAAGCAGGATTGTTCCAGCCCGGAGAGCAAGAGTTTGGAAGGTTCGTCCGGAAGCAGGTGAAACCACCCGGCAACCAGGGGGACCACCTGCAACTGGACTCGAAACTGCTGGCGGAATGCTTGTACCAGTTGCAGAGTTGCCGAACTAGGGCGGGCATAGAACAAGCCGATCCGGTCATGCTCTCCGGATTCAAAAAACTGCAAACCGATGGGGGCTGAGTCCGGGAGTTTGGTGAGCCGGGAAAGTTGGGCTTGCGCGTAGTGGTACGCCTCTTCGTGGGACGGCTGGACGATGGTCTCGAAGCCGATTTGCACCCACGGAAACTCCAGCCACGCCGCCGCCTGTTTGAAGCGCAATGCCTTGCACTGGACCAGCACTTCATCCGGAGTCAAGCGGAGTTCCAGTGCCTGATGGGTGGTGGCGCCTTGGTCGCTGACGAGACCGAGGGTTTTTTCTCCAAGCACGAGGTGCAGGGGGTTTTGGCGAGTGAACCGGAAGGGCACGGTAGGGGGAATTGCGAATTTCAGAAGCTGTGCAAAAACGCCAGCCACGGTGACTTGCACAAACAGGCTTGCTGGAGCAAGACGGTGCTAACTCCACCCAAACAGAGGAACGGGGCAAACGGAATCCGGGTTTGCAGCAGAGGTTGGCGAGTGCGCAACAGCACAAATCCGCCAATGAGAAGTCCGGACAGGGCGGCAATGAGGACGGTGGTGAGCAAGCCCTGCCACCCCACCCAAAGACCGATCAGCCCCAACACGGCGGGATCGCCCTCCCCCAGCCCCTCGATGCCGCGCACGGCGGCATAAAGCATCCCCAGCCAGTAGAGCCCTCCAGCTCCGAACACCCCGCCGAGCAACAGCTCTATTGTGCTGGCAGGCACAAACAAAACAGACCAACCACTCTGGAGCAAGGCGGTGAGGGCGATCAAACGAATGTCAATGGTGAGGTGCCGCCAATCCCACCACGCGATGCCCGTCAGGGCGGCCAGTAGGAGGCTGTCGCTTAGCAGTCGCCCATAATCCTGCCGAAGCATCCCCAGAATCGCCGTGGTTGCAATGAGAGCAAGAATAACGGCTCTCGGTAGCCTTGCGTCTAAAAGCTCGCCTGTGTCGAGAGCAGAGGATTCTGGAACTTCGGGATCGAGCGCAAATGCGGCAGGGATTCGTCGCAACCACCACTGGAGGACAAGCGTTGCCGTGATTCCCGCCGTGATGCCTGCCCCGATCCAGCTGAATTCCGTGGGCATGGCCGCACCTCCTTATGTGGGTTAATCAGATGCCGGGATGGTGAAGCCCAAGGTGCCGCGCTCCACTCCAAACAGTCCGAGGTTGTCTGTGGCCGCACGAATCACCACTTTGCCGTTGAACAGCCGATCCTCCGGATGAGGCGGTTTGAGGGTGCCTCGTACCACGGCTTTCCCATCGCGTTTCAGCGTCACCAGTTCCGGGAGGTCGAGTCCGTAGTAGTTGGTGCTGAGGCGGATCAATCCCGGTCGGTCCACCGGATCGTTGCGGCCTCGGCGTACCAGATTCACCCAAAACTCAAGCGGAGTGTCGGTGGTCAATTTCTGGATTTTCAGTGGCACCACCAGCTTCAGGTGCAGGGCGTGGGGCACCGGGTTCACGGTCCGGAAGAGCTTGTCGTTGACTTTCGCTCGGTAAATCCGGGAGCCTGTTTTCAGCAGCAGAGTTGAAGCACGGTTGCGGACTCGCACGGAATTTGCGGCCACCACGACGCTTGTGCGCGACTTAGTGGCCTGAACCTGAAACTCAGCTTTCCCGGATTCAATGCTGAGTGCGGGAGTCGTCAACTGGTGGTGGGCCGAACGCTGCCGAAACCAAGCACTGAGCGTGCCGTGGTAGAGCGTGATCTGAAGGCTTCCGCTCGGAGTGAGCGTTCGCTCTGCCTTGCGGACGAGGTGCAGTTGCGTTTTTTCCAGCACCCGGATTTCCGAGCCGTCCCTGAGCAAGAGTGTCACCTTGCCGTCATCCAGAGTACGGAGGTGATGGTTGGAGGAAAGCAACGCCCCCTCTGTGACTTTTTGGGTCGTCTGCTGCTGATCCTGCCACACCCGCACTTCCCCGGACACTTGGGACAGCACAGCGATGGGGACTGCGCTGACGCAGCTCGGCGCAAGGCAGAGCAGGGCACTGACGAGCAACGGAAACGTGCGGGTTATCCGATGGATACGCATCAGCGCTGGCGGCGGTAGAATTCTTGGAGTGGCGACAGGATCAAGTCCGGGTGCCAAAGCCCGTGAGTGTACTGGATTTTTGGTAGGATCGTGTAACGCCCATTGGGCAGCTGACGCCCGGCTTCTCGAACCGACAGAAAACGGGGTTCGGAGGTGGCCGTGAAAAGCTGAGTGGAGACCTGGATCGAGTTGAGCTGTTCGCTGGCCCCTTCCCAACGGCAGGACTCGGTTAAGCTGATTGAATACACTTCCGGATTTCCGTTGGCGATTTGCTGCTGCTGCTCGCTGGAAAGGTGTTCTTCTGAGCGCCACTGTTGGAGGTACGCAGCAA
>Ga0310124_10003423_pt1 | contig 10668 bp, 4 predicted proteins | sample CB11b_AW_Bot5_MG_FD_203507 | JGI IMG/M metagenome (GOLD analysis project Ga0310124, IMG submission 203507) | Marine microbial communities from Western Arctic Ocean, Canada - CB11b_AW_Bot5 | ecosystem: Environmental > Aquatic > Marine > Oceanic | place: Canada: Western Arctic Ocean | collected...
GTGATCCCCGTCGGGTGCAATGCCAGGCCCCAGGCGACCGCCTTGGGCTTGGCCTTGGCCAGGTGCTTGGTCGTTTCCTTGCCACTTTTCCAGTCGAAGATCACCACCGACGGGTTGCCGACGCAGGCAAACGCGTTGGTGACGTTGGTGATCCCGCTGATGGCCAGCTGCGTGCCGTCGTCGCTGAAATCGATCGCCCGCACGCCGCCGATGTCGGCCTTGAAGCCGCCGTCGTACTTGTAGAGCGACTTGGCCTGGTAGCGGCGACCCGCCTTGCCCGTGGCCGTTTCCCACTCGAACAGGTGGCACTTCAGGTCACCGGTCACCAGCCGGCTTCCGTCGGGGTGGAACGCCACGTTGTAGACGTGGTGCTGGTGGCCGGGCATCGTTCGCACCGGTGAACCGTCGGCCATCTTCCAGAGCTTGACCAGTCTGTCATTGCCGACGCTGGCCAGCAGGGTGCCGTCGGGGCTGACGGCGATGGCCCGGACCCAGCCGTGGTGAGCCGCGACGGCCCGGAGCGGCTTGGGGGCGGCGTCGGTGGCCGGCCACCAGACCAGCCGGCCGTCGTAACCGGCGGTGATCACCTGGCTGCCGTCCCTGGAGAAGGCGATCCCGCGGACCCACGCATCGGTTCCCTGCAGGGCGACCTTCTTGTTCTCCTTCGTGTCCCATCGCCAGACCTGGTAGTCCTGGGCCCCGTAGAAGACGTATCGGCCGGTAGGATCGAAACGGCAGGAGATCAACGGGTTGCCGTGCTTGAGTTCCTTGACGATGTGCGTCTTGGTGGCGTCGATTTTTGGGGGAACCGGCATCACTTGATTCTCGCGATGTCGGTGTGTGGGATCAACGCGAGATCGGTGTTGTCGGTCACCGGTGGTCCTATAATGGTGCACACCATGAAACGAATCACATTGCTGCTGCCGGTGGCGTTGTTGCTGGGTCCCGCTGTTCTCGGTGCGGCCGACAAGGCCGCCGGGAAACCGTCGGTGGCCCAGTTGGAGCAATTCGAGAAGGTGATCCGGCCGCTGTTGGCCAGGCGGTGTTTTTCGTGCCACAGCAAGTCGGCCAAGAAGTTGAAGGCGGGCCTGAGACTCGACAGCCGCACACGGGCGCTGGCCGGGGGCGACACCGGCCCGGCACTGGTGCCGGGTGATCCCGACAAGAGCCTGCTGGTGCAGGCGATCCGTTACGCCGGTGACTACAAGATGCCGCCGGGAGGCAAGTTGCCGCCCGAGGAGATCCGGACCCTGACCGAGTGGATCCGGGCGGGCGCGGCGTGGCCGGCCGGCGGCGACACCGTCGATCCGTCGGCCCCGTTCGACCTGGATGCCCGTCGGAAGTCTCACTGGGCCTGGCAGCCGGTGAAGGTGGTCGAGCCGCGGCCGTTGCCCGAGGGAACGCCCGAGAAGCTGATCTCGTGGGCCACTTCGCCGGTTGACCAGTACGTGCTCGAACAACTGCTCGCCCGGAAACTCGCACCCGCCGCCGACGCCGAAAAGGTGACGTGGCTGCGGCGGGTCACTTACGACCTGACCGGCATGCCCCCCACACCGGCCGAAGTCGACGCCTTCGTCGGGGACCAGACGGGCCAGGCGGACCAGAAGGTCGTCGATCGACTCCTCAAGAACACCCGCTTCGGTGAACACTGGGCGCGGCACTGGCTGGACTTGGTCCGTTTTGCCGAGTCGCGGGGGCACGAGTCGGACTACGTGACGCCCAATGCCTGGGAGTACCGCGACTACGTGATCCGCGCGCTCAACTCCGACGTGTCCTACGACCTGTTCCTGGTCGAGCACGTGGCTGGAGACCTGTTGCCGACCCCGCGGCGGCACCCGGTCAAGGGGTTCAACGAATCGATCCTGGGGACGGGGTTCTGGCACATGGGTGATTGGTGTCATTCACCGGTCGATGTCCGACAGGACGAGGCCGACCGCCGGGACAACATGGTCGACGTCTTCAGCAAGACCTTCCTGGGACTGACGGTCAGCTGTGCGCGGTGCCACGACCACAAGTTCGATGCCATCTCCCAGGACGACTACTACGCTCTCTCGGGTTTCCTCAAGAGCAGCGGTTTCCGGCTGGTTCGTTTCGAGACGATCGATCACAACCGCCGGGTTGCTCGTCGACTGGCCGAATCGCGTCGGCAGGCCCGTCGCAGGCTGTACGCCGCGGTCCGGGGCGAGATCGCCGCCGGGCTGGCCAACCTGCCGGCCTACCTGCTCTCGGCCCGCGACGTGATCGCTGCCGGGGTCCCCGACGACGCGGCCGCGCAGGTCGCCGCGGCCAACGCCCGCAAGCTGGACGTCCAGCGGCTCAAGCGGGTGATTGCCCACCTGCTGGCCGCCGAGAAGAACGTCCTGGATCCGCTTCACGCCTGGGCCAGGCTCTGCCGGGTGCCGGGAAAGCCGACGGCCGAGGCCGTGGCGGCGGCACTGGATCCGTTGCGGAAGAACTGGGCCGGTCGCCGTGCGGCTGCCGAATCCGCGTTGGCCAAGTCGCGGTTGCTGGTCGATTTCACCCGCCTGGAAGGTCGCCACTGGCGGCAGGACGGGTCGTCATTCCGCACCGGACCGGTTGAACCCGGCGATTTCGTGATGACCGACGATCCGGCCCGACCCTTCGGGCAGGTGTTCACTCGCGGCGGTGCCGCCTGGGACCGGGCGTTTTCGGGACTCGCTGTGGCCGATGGCAGCGAGAACGAGAACGGGAAGCTGTCCGGCTGGATTCGGGCCGGGCGGACGATCCGCACGCCGACGTTCCAGATGAAGACGGGTCGTTTGTGGCACCTGGTCGCCGGCGGCGGCCACGCCTTCGCCTCGGTCAACTCGCACCGGCTGCTCCATGGCCCGCTGCACGGTCGGACCGTGGCCGGTTGGGATGCCGGCGACAACCGGCCACGCTGGATCCACCAGGACCTCTCGCGGTTGGCCGGACACCAGGCTCACATCGAGTTCTCGAGCAAGGGCGACAGCCCGTTGCAGTTGTTCATGGTGGTCGAAAGCGATCGGCAGCCGGGTGACCCGTTTGCCGGTGACGCGGTCGCGGCACTCACGTCCCGGTTCGACGCCAAGCAGGCCGGCACGCTGGAGGCCGCGGCGGCGGCCTCCGCCAGGCTGCTCAAGACCGCCGCTGACTGGTCGCGAAATCCGTCGCCCAACGATGCCACCAGCCAGGCGGTTGTGCTCGACTGGCTGGTTCGCCACGTGCCCCTGCTGGTGGCCAATCCGGCCGCGTCGGAGGTCAAGATGTCGATGGCGGCCGGGGGCTTGTTGGCCATGGAGAAGCGACTGGTCGGCGAGGTCAAGAAAACGTCCCGTTTGGCGATGGCGATGTGGGACGGATCGGCGGCCAACCAGAACCTGTTCATCCGTGGCAACCCGAAGCAGCGGGGCAAGGAGGTGCCCAGGCGGATGCTCCAGGCGCTGGGCGGACAACCGATCAAGGTGACCGATCCGGGCAGCGGCCGGTTGTCGCTGGCCGCCGACCTTGTCCTTGGAGGTCGCAATCCGCTGGTGGCTCGCGTGATGGTCAACCGGCTCTGGCATCACCTGTTCGGCCGGGGCCTGGTGCCGACGGTCGACAACTTCGGGGTCCAGGGCCAGGCTCCCTCGCACCCGGAACTGCTCGATTGGCTCGCCGACCGTTTCAGCCGCGAACGCTGGTCGATCAAGACGATGATCCGTCGGCTGGTGCTCTCCAGGACCTACCGCATGTCCAGCCGTCCGTCGGACGAGGCGGTCGCCGCCGATCCGGTCAACGTCTGGCTGCACAGCATGCGGGTCAGGCGGTTGCAGGGCGAGGCGATTCGCGACGCGATGCTCAGTGTCTCGGGTCGGCTCGACATGGCCTATCTCGGCAAGAGCGTCCCGGTGTATCTCTCGGCGCACATGATCGGACGGGGTCGGCCCAAGAGCGGCCCGATGGACGGGAACGGGCGGCGGACGATCTACATCGGGGTTCGTCGCAACTTCCTCTCGTCAATGATGCTCGCCTTCGACACCCCCCAGCCCTTCTCGACGGTCGGCCGTCGCACCAGGTCCAACGTGCCGGCCCAGGCGTTGATCCTGATGAACGATCCGTTCGTGGTCAGCCAGGCGGGCCTGTGGGCCAAGCGATTGCTGGCACGTGAAAAACTCGACACCGATGGTCGCATCGATTCGATGTACCGGCAGGCGTTCGGTCGCCGACCCACTGATCGGGAACGCGAGGCCGCCAGCGGTTTTCTGGTCGAGCAGGGACGTCGTTACGGTCTGAACGACGAGCAGGGGCCCGGGGACCCCAGGCCCTGGAGTGATCTCTGCCACGTGATGTTCAACACCAAGGAATTCATCTTCATCAATTGACACCACCCGATGACACGGTGACCGGTTCACGCGACCGGTGGCCGGGAGTCATCTCGGGTGCAGCCGGGAATCTCGACCGATGAACCACTGCCACCGTTTCCTGCCCGCTCCGACCACCCGTCGTGAAATGCTGATGCAGGCGGCTCATGGCTTCGGCGGCGTCGCCCTGGCGACGATGCTCGCCGGCGAGAAGACCCCGGCGGCCGTGGCCACCGGGGCTCCGGGTCCTCTCGACCCCAAGGCCACTCATTACCGGGCAAAGGCCAAGCGGGTCATCTTCCTCTACATGGACGGTGGCCCCTCGCAGGTCGACACCTTCGACCCCAAGCCGGCACTGGCGAAGTTCCACGGCCAGGATCCCCACCGGGTCTTCAAGGTCGAGCCGACGCAGTTCAACAACATCGGCAAGGTGTTGAAGTCGCCCTGGGCCTTCAAGCGGTACGGCGAGAGTGGTCTGCCGGTCAGCGCGCTGTTTCCCACGATCGGCGAGCACTGTGCCGACGACCTGTGCGTGGTCCGCTCGATGATCGCCCCGTTCTCCGAACACACCAACGCGAACTTCTTCCTGCACACCGGCACCGGTCTGCAGGGGCGACCGGCTCACGGGGCCTGGGTGGCCTACGGGCTGGGCAGCGAGTGCCAGGACCTGCCGGCCTACGTGGTGCTCAACGGAGGCCTGATTCCCTCGGGCGGACTCGACTGCTTCGGCAGCGGGTTCCTGCCGGCGGCCTTCCAGGGCTCAGTGTTCCAGCCGGGCAACAGCCCGGTGGCCAACATCACCCCGCGGGAGTCGAAACCTGAACTGCAGTCGGCCAAGCTGGCGCTGATAAAGCGGCTGGACCGCAACCTGCTGGGTCGCCTCGGCCGGGTGGACCAGGTCGAGAGTGCAATTGCGAACTACGAGTTGGCGGCGCGGATGCAGATGGCGGTGCCGGACCTGATGGATCTCTCCGACGAGTCCAAGGCCACCCAGTCTCTCTACGGCCTGGACGATTCGTTTGCCAACACCCGCAAGTACGGGCGGTTGTGCCTGGTGGCACGGCGGATGGTCGAGCGGGGCGTGCGGTTCATCGAGTTGACCTGCACGGGCGGCAACGGTGATCGCTGGGACCAGCACAATCGACCGCCCGGTGGCCGGGTTGATCCGCGATCTGAAGCAACGCGGGCTGCTCGACGAGACGCTGATCGTGTGGTGCGGCGAGTTCGGGCGGACGCCGTTTGCCCAGGGCGGCAACGGCCGGGACCACAACCCCTTCGGATTTTCGATCTGGCTGGCCGGCGGTGGTTCACGTGCCGGATATGTCCACGGGGCGACCGACGAATTCGGATACCATGCGGTCGAGGACAAGGTCGAGGTCTACGACCTGCACGCGACGATGCTGCACCTGATGGGCATGGACCACAAGCAGCTGACCTATCGCTTCTCGAGCCGCGACATGAGGCTGACCGACGTGCATGGGCGGGTGGTGCCCGAGTTGCTGGGCTAGACGTCGCGTGGCGTCGGAACGGGAAGTCGGTGGATCGCCGTGCCCAGGCGAGGGCCTGTCTCACCCGGACGGAAGGCGTTCATCAGGCGATCAGCGCGTCGATGACCTCGCCGGCCACGTCGGTCAGGCGGAAGTCGCGGCCGTTGTAGCGGTAGGTCAGCTTTTCGTGGTCAAAACCCATCAGTTTCAGGATCGTCGCGTGCAGGTCGTGTGCGCTGACCCGCTTCTCGACCGACTTGTAACCGAAGGTGTCGGTCGCACCGTACTGCGTGCCACCCTTCACACCTCCCCCGGCCATCCAGGTGGTGAAGGCGTTGGGGTTGTGGTCGCGGCCCTTGGCTCCCTGTGAATCCGACGTCCGCCCGAACTCGCCTCCGTAGATCACCAGCGTGTCGTCGAGCAGGCCTCGTTGCTTGAGGTCGTCCAGCAGGGCGCCGGTGGGTTGATCGACCGAGCTGGCGCACATGCCGTGGTTGACGCTGATGTCGCTGTGCGCGTCCCAGGGGACGTCGTTGACCCCGCCGCCGGGCGTCTTGGACACGTCGGCGAAGACCTGCACGAACCGCACGCCCCGCTCGATCAGCCGGCGGGCGATCAGGCACTGGCGGCCGTAGTCCTTGGATTCCTGCCGGTTCAACCCGTAGGCCTCCTGCGTCTGCTTCGTCTCGCGCCCGAAATCGAACGCCTCGGGAGCCGCCACCTGCATCCGGTAGGCCAGCTCGAACGACTCGAGTCGGGCCGACAGGTCGCGGTCGAAGGGACGCGTTTTGGCGTGCCGGTTGTTGGCCGCCCGCAACGCATCCAGCAGCGTCCGCTGCTGAGGATCGGTCAGTTCACCGGACCGCTGCAGGTTGCTGATCGGCTTGGCCTGACGCGGGTCCAGGGCTGTCGCCTGGAAGACGCTGGGCAGGAACCCCGAACTCCAGACCGGGTCGCCACCGCGGGGCTTCTTGCCGTGCATGACCACGTAGGCCGGCAGGTTGGTGTTCTCGCTGCCCAGCCCGTAGGTCAGCCAACTGCCCAGGCTGGGAAACCCCTGGCGGATGAAGCCCGAGTTGAGTTCGAGTATGGCGGGGGTGTGGTTGTTGGAGCGCGAGAAGCACGAGTAGATGAAGGCGATGTCGTCGGCGTGCCGGGAGATGTTGGGAAAGATCTCCGAGATCCACGCGCCGCTCTCGCCGTGCTGCTTGAACTTGAAGGGGGATTTCAGGCACTTGCCGCTGGTGGTGAAGAACCCGGTCTTGGGATCGGCCCCGTCCAGGGACTGGCCGTTCCGTTTCTGCAGCTCGGGCTTGTAGTCGAAGGTGTCGACCTGCGAGGGGCTGCCGGTCTGGAACAGCCAGATCACCGCCTTGGCCTTCGGCTGGAAGTGCGAGTGGCTGGGGGCCAGCGGGTTGTTCGGCGACGACTCGTCGGCCAGCAGGCCCTCGGAGTGCAGCAGGCCGGTCAGCGCGACCGAGCCGAACCCGAGTCCGGCCGACTCGAGAAAGTGGCGACGGGAGGCGAGGTTGAAACCGGGAACGTGTTGCATGGTGAGAATCCTTGGGCCTGCGATCAGGGCCTCTGGCTCGGATGTGTCCTGAAATTCAATCGACGTAAATGAACTCGTTGCTGCACAGCAGCAGGTGGCAGAAGTCGCGGACGGCCAGTTCTTCGGCGTTCGCCTGGCCCTTGCGCGACTCGGTCTGTGTCTTGATGAAGGCCAGCATCGCCTCCCGTTCGCTCGAATCCGGCGTCCGTGCCAACGCCAGCCGGTAGGCGGTGGTGACGGCGGTGTCGAGGGATGTCTTGGTGTCGGGGCGTACCCGCTTGGCGAAGCCGCCGGCCAGTTCGCGGATGAACGGCGAGTTGAGCATCGCCAGGGCCTGGGGGGCCACGGTGCTCTCGTTGCGTTTTCCCACGCCCTGCATCGCGTCGGGGGCATCGAACAGCTGCAGGATCGGGATCAGCTGGCCCCGCTTGACGGTCAGGTAGATGCTGCGGCGGTTGGACTTCTGGTCGAGCGACCCCTTGCCGAACATGTCCCGCTTGAGACGTCCGCTGACGTCCAGCAGCGTGTCGCGGATCAGTTCGGCCTCGAGTCGCTTCGCACCGCGTCGCCACCACAGCCGGTTGTCGGGATCGATCTTCTCGGCGTTTGCCGTGCGGCCGTTGCCCTGCATCCAGGTATGGCTGGCCAGGATCAGCCGGTGGAGGGGCTTCAGTTTCCAGCCCCCCCCGATCAGTTGGCCGGCGAGCCAGTCGAGCAGTTCGGGGTGAGTCGGTCGTTCGCCGCGAGTGCCGAAGTCGCTGGGCGTGGTGACCAGCCCGCGACCGAAGTGGTACTGCCAGACGCGGTTGACGATCACCCGGGCCAGCAGGTGACCGGCTCCGTTCTTGACGTCGGTCAGCCAGCCGGCCGCGGCGATCCGCGGCTTGACCGGCTGCTTCTTGTCACCGCCGGTTGCCAGCCAGTGCTGTTCGTCCCCCTTGGTGTTGATCAGCACCCGCAGGAATCCGGCGGGTGCTTCGCCCTGCTTGTTGTCGGCGTTGCCCCGGGCCAGGAAGTAGACCTTGAAGGTGTCGCCGCCGAACTGGTAGGTGGTGCCGCGGACGCGGGCCGAATAGACCGGCGTCATCTTCGGCTTGGGCTCGGTCTTGCGATGAGCGTTGACGGTGGCGTTGAGCGGGACCCACTCCTCGTCGGTCGTGCGGTACCAGTTGCGGACCGCCGTCTTCTGCTTGTCGTTCCATTTCTCGGCGGGCACCGCCCACGCCGCGACGACGTCCTTGGGCACCTGGCCGCCGTTGATGCGGAAGAAGAATCCCGACGGTCCACCGGCGTTGACGACCTTGATCAGCAGTTCGTTGCGGCCGGCGGCCAGCGTGACCTTGACCTTGTGTTGGTCCGCCTTGACCCCGCCCATGGTCTTCTTGTTGAGGATCTCGCTGCCGTTGAGGAACGCCTTCATGCCGTCGTCACCGCCGAAGGCGAGTTCGACCGCGAGGGCCGACGGCGAGTCGATGATGCGGACCAGGTAGTTGGCGGCGTTGTTGCCGGTGAGCGTGTTGTGGATCTTGCCGTCGGTCCAGGTGGGCTGGACCTGCCAGGCAACGGCACCCTTGAGGAACGAGCTGCCCAGGTTGACACCCGTCTTGAGACGGGTTTCGGGGCCCGCGGCGGTGTCGTAGGCCTTGTTGAAGTCGGCGGCCGGGAAGGGACCGGCGTGGTGCCAGTGACCGAAGGAGGGCGTGGGGGGCGCGGACGGGCGGCGAGTCAGCCAATCGGTGAATCGGACCGGCAAGCGGTCTTTCTCCCACGTCGCCACCGCTGCCGTCAGCGGCTTCAGCGCCGCCTCGTACTTCGCCTTGGCCGCCTGGAAGGACTCGGGGCTGAGACTCAGGCTGGTGTCGCCGAAACCGACTTCCTTGAAACAGCTGACGAAGCGGTAGTAGTCGCTTTGCGGCAGCGGGTCGTACTTGTGACTGTGGCATCGCGCACATCCGACCGTCAGCCCCAGCAGGCTGGTGCCAAGGGTCTGGACGATGTCGTCGAGTTGTTCGTAGCGGCTGCGTTCGCGTTCCTTCTGGGTCTGCTGGGTGGTGAAGGGGCCGGCGACGAGGAACCCGGTGGCGGCGACCGAATCGAGTGCCGTGCGGGCTTCGGGAGCGGTCTTCGCGTTGGTCTGGGCCAGCAGGTCACCGGCGACCTGCAGGCGGACGAACTGGTCGTAGGGCATGTCCTGGTTGAGTGCGCGGATGACGAAGTCCCGGTACTGGTAGGCGTTGGCCCGGTCCTTGTCGAAGGCGTACCCGTTGCTCTCGGCAAACCGCACCAGGTCCAGCCAGTGACGACCCCAGCGTTCTCCGTAGTGCTTGCTGGCCAGCAGCCGGTCGATCTCGGCCGCCCACGTCGCCTCGAAGTCCTTTTCCGCCTCGGCCAGAAATCTCTGCTGGTCGTCGGTCGTCGGTGGCAGGCCGACCATGTTGAAATGGAGCCGACGCAACAGGGTGGTCGGCGTCGCCCGCGGGTTGGGCGTGAGTCCCTTGGCCTTCTGGGCGGCGTGGATGAACCGATCGATGTCGTTGCGGACTCCGTCTCCATCGGCAATTGCCGGTGGCTTGACCACCGCCAGGGGCTGAAACGACCAGTGTGTTTTTCCGGCCTGGATGTCGATCGCCTGGGTGGCCACGGCCTTGCCGTCACGCGGGTCGGGGGCCCCCAGCTGGATCCATTTCTCGAAGTCGGCCACGATCGATGCGGGCAGCTTGACCTTGGGCGGCATCTTGGGTCCGTCGTGTTTCAACGCCGCCACCAGCAGGCTCTTCCCGGGTTGTCCGGGTACCACCGCCGGCCCGGTTTCTCCCCCCTTGCGGATTCCCGATCGCGTGTCGACCTGGAGTTCCCCCTTGAGCATCTTGGTCGCGGCGGCCTTGGCCGAGTGGCACTGGTAGCAGTGTCGGACCAGCACCGGACGGATCTTCGATTCGAAGAAGTCCAGTCCCTTGCGATCGGCCGCCGTCTTGTCGGCGGCCGTGACGGTGGAGGCCAGTAGCAGGCCGAGCAGCCCGACGAGGACCGTGCGGATGGGGGGCATCCGGAGCATCCTTGGTTCAGGAAAGAGAGCGAAGGTGGGAGATATCGAGGAACACTGATGATAACGAATCGGTGGACCGGTTGGGACCGGGGTTGCCGCCTCGTAGCACGGGCACGTGTTCGCTCACCCGCGGCGGTTCGTGCTGGACGGCACCAATTCCTGTTCCTGATCTGGCCGATTGGCCGGAAACGCGACCCGGTGCTCTTCCCAGCAAACCCGGCATCCTTTATACCGGACTGCCTGCTTTCAGGTTCGGGG
>Ga0310124_10003424_pt1 | contig 10668 bp, 9 predicted proteins | sample CB11b_AW_Bot5_MG_FD_203507 | JGI IMG/M metagenome (GOLD analysis project Ga0310124, IMG submission 203507) | Marine microbial communities from Western Arctic Ocean, Canada - CB11b_AW_Bot5 | ecosystem: Environmental > Aquatic > Marine > Oceanic | place: Canada: Western Arctic Ocean | collected...
CGGACCGCCTTCCATTCGGGAAGGAGTCGATTGATATCGAAGTCCCGGCTGCTGCGAAATGGGTGCGGTTCGCGGCGTGGGATTGCGCGATGAACGGCGCGTTTAGTCAGCCGGTTCGGATTGATTGACGGGGAGCATTGACCAATGACAAGTGACAAAAGTTGGTGAGGCGGTGGACAAATCGAACCGGTGGACAGTAGACAGCCTGCCCGTTAAAGCCGCGGCGAAGGCGGGTGGACGGTAGACAAATGCGAGATTAGAGACCTGTCGGCTGGAACGTCAAACACGAAGGGTTTTGGCGGATGCCGTGACCAGATTCAGAGGAGATCCGGCCGCGCTCGTGGTCCGATTTTATGCGCGGAGCTGAAATCTTTAGTTGGAAGATCTGGTCCATCGCCCCATCTTTAAGTTTGTAGGCACTTACTTATTTAAATTTAGCTTCGGGAACCTCATCAGGTTGAAGGAGCAGATATGGAACAGGAAGATGTTTCGAGAAGAGATTTCCTCGCGACAACAGGTGCAGCGGTGGTTGGGTCGGCGCTCGTTGGCTCTGCCACGGCCCAAACGACCCACATCACCAAAAAGCGGATCGCCCTCGTCGGGACGGGATCCCGTGGGTCGGGGTCGTGGGGTCGCACCGTGCTCCGTGAATATGGCGACTATGTGGAGTATGTGGGACTCTGTGACATCAATCCAGGTCGTGTCGATTACGTGAGGCAGTCTCTCGGTCTGTCTTGCCCGACGTTTACCGATTTCGAGAAGATGATGCGGGAGACGAAGCCCGATATGCTGATCGTCACCACCGTGGATGCAACGCATCACGAGTATATCATCAAGGGCCTTGAAATGGGGGCCGAGGTGATTACCGAGAAGCCGATGACGACAGACGAGTCGAAGTGCGAGGCTATCCTCGAAGCAGAGAAAAAAGCGGGCCGCCCGGTTACGGTTGCATTCAACTACCGGTATGCACCGCACACGACGAAGATCAAAGAACTTCTGATGAAAGAGCAGATCGGCCGAATCACCTCGGTGGACTTCAACTGGTATCTGGATACGAACCACGGTGCCTCTTACTTCCGCCGCTGGCACGGAAAGCGGAAGAATTCGGGAACGCTGCTGGTCCACAAAGCAACGCATCACTTCGATCTCCTCAACTGGTGGCTCGACTCCGACCCGGTCGAGGTGTTCGGGAACGGCGCGCTCGAGTTTTACGGTCACAACGGTAAATTTCGGTCCACACACTGCCGCGCGTGCGATCACACTGAGGAGTGCGCGTTCCACTGGGACATCACGCGGTCGCGGCGACGGAACTTTAGCGGGTCGAACGAAATGGGCAGAAGGTCGCGGCGTAGCCGTAGTCTGGCGCTCTATGTCGACCACGAGCATCACGATGGGTACCTCCGGGACGGTTGCGTGTTCCACGAGGACATCGACATCTACGACAAGATGGCAGTACAGATTAAATACGCGAACGATGTCCAGGTCAGTTATTCACTGACAACCTATTCACCGTATGAGGGGTATCGCATTGCCTTCAACGGCACAAAAGGAAGGCTCGAGGCCTGGATCCAGTCCCGTCAACCGTGGGATCGCCCCGAAACGAACGACCTCCGCCTCACGATGAACTTCGGGGAGACGGAAATCATTTCGATTCCACGTGGACGGGGAGGGCACGGTGGTGGCGATGTCCGCCTGAAGGACCGGGTCTTCAAAAACTTAGATGCCCCCGATCCGTTCAAGCACCAGGCAGGCACGCGGGACGGCGCCATGTCGATTCTGATCGGGATCGCGGCACGTAAGAGCATTGAGGAACAGAAGAAGATCGCGATCGCGGACCTGACGAGCATCGAACCGATGGCGCAGCGGCCGGTCTAGAAGATCGCCACGAAGACACGAAGAAAGACGAAGGGTTGGGAGAAGATGGAACTATGACGGTAGCTGGAAATTCGAGGTCTATCCGGGTGAGTCTTTTTAAAGCGGCCTATGCATCTGATGCTTGATCTCATTCCGACTGATGTGAGGAAGTATGTGCCGCAGGCCCTGTTGTTCATGGTGGTCTGCGGCGCGTTCTTCTGGCGGCTTGACGGTGCGCTTCTCTGGCGCGACGAAGCTACGACCGCATCGTGGGGACGGGCGTTGTCCCGCTCGGGCAGCTTGCTTCCGAGTGTTTGGGATGGCGATCAGCTGGTCGTGCAGGGCAGCCGGGGCCACGATTTCAACGCAGACTTCCGACCCGCGATGCAGGGTTGGCTCCAGTTTTATGTTTCGGCCATCGGTTTCAAGCTTTTCGGTGACGGGACCTGGGCGGCGCGCTTTCCATTTGCACTGATCGGGGCAGTCGGGCTGTTTTTCTTCTATCGTATCTACATACGCCTCAACCAGGGCCGTGCGGCATTGTATGTGGCCGTCGCGACCGTGGCATCCCTTCCCTATCTGCATTACGCTCGACAATCCCGTTACTATGCGCTGGCGTTGGTGGTCTCTCTGGCCCTGATCGATAGCTGGTTGGAGGTCGTCCGTCGTCGTGACGGAAAGGGGATCGCGCCGTTCGTCAAACTCGGGTTCTGTGGAGTCCTGCTCTTTCTGACCAACTACTTGACGTTCATTCTACTTTGGTCCAGCCTGGTCGTCGGTCTTCTGGTGTGGCGACGCAAGGATCTCGTGGTGGGTCTGGCGGCCACATCGGCGGCCGTTGCGGCGGTCGTGACGCCTCTGCTGGTATCCGTTCACGGCTCGTTTATCGAGCGGGCCGAGATCGGGAAACTGGCCTACCTTGCCGATTACTGGATGTGGTTTCTGGACACGCTCGAGCGGGCGAACCTGCTCCTGCCGATCGTGCCTCTGCTCGTCCTCGGCGGTTACCTGGCGTGGCGACGCAAGGAGTCGGTGGCCGAGGAAGGGGACATCGTGGCCTGGTTCTGGCTCACAATCCTGACGACGGCGGTGGTGGTCGTACTGCTCAACAAGTCCAACGGCTTTCTACGCTACACCCTCCACCTCATCCCAATCGCCATTCTCCTGATCACGGTTCACGTCGTCTGGGTTTTCCGCATCTGGGGCCGCATCCCAGCTCTGCTGTTTGCAGCGGTGTTGCTCGTTTATCACGACGTGTCGCCCGTGCTCAGCCATTCACAGTCTATCCTGAAGCGGCAGCTGACGCGAGATGACAGTTTCAACGGGCCGATGGTGGCGTTCCTGAAGGAGCGTGTCACGCCCGGTCAACGCGTGGCATTCGTGAAGAACGACATCGGGATGGTTGCCTATTTCTACCACCCGGAGATGAAATGGTGCGGTCTTCTGGAGGCGCACAATCCGTACAATCGACCGTATCGAGGCAAAATTGCGCCGGAAATGTTCGATGACTACGAGTCGCTGGATTGGGTGATCGTCTGGGGCATCTCGGGATTGCCGGTCCGTGTGGAACGAGGTTATGATCTGATATGGAGTTACCGGTTCGGCGTTGGTGCGCCGGTTGACGCAGTGGATGGTGAAATCTTCACACCCACGCAGTACACCATCACCGAGGCGGAATCCGGTATGCTGCCGGAGCTTAGCTACTTCGATTTCTATAAGCGAGCGCCAGCTCCCCGGACAACTGCACGCGACCTTTGAGTGTCTACCACAACAGTTTGAGGGCGATGGGAACACGGCTCGATGTCGTGATGCCGGATGTGGAACCGGCGCACGGTCGAGCCGTTTTTCAATCCATCGCGGATGAGGTCGCTCGTCTGGAAGGACGGTTGAGCCGCTTCAGGCGCACCAGCTTCGTCACGCGCATCAATCTGGAGGCGGGAGACAGACCCGTTCGGCTTGATGAGGAGATGTGGTCGCTTCTGACTCGATGTGCAGAGCTGCATCGCCGGACTTCCGGTGCGTTCGACGTGACCGTTCTTCCCCTGCTCCAACTGTGGGGATTCACAGGAGAGCACCCGCCCGACAAGCGCCCGTCGGCTGCCGAGATATTGTCCGTGCGCGATCGTGTCGGAATGGAGAAACTGATCTTCGACGCGACGTCTGCTGCCGTTCGGTTTTCGGTGGATGGAATGAAAATCGATTTTGGGGCGGTGGGGAAAGGTCTCGCCCTCGAACGTGTCGAGGTGATTCTCAGGGAGAGTGGGATCGCTTCGGCGCTTGTCAATTTCGGAGACAGCTCGATTCTGGTCGTGGGGCCGCATCCGCTCGGGGGCCCGTGGCCGATCGGCGTTCGTCGCTCTGATGAAGATCCGACGGTTCTTCATACGTGGGCGACGATGGATACAGCCATTTCGTCCTCGGGCGGCGCCAACCAGTCGATGACTATAGACGGCTCCTCCTACGGTCACGTCGTCGACCCTCGCACGGGGGTTCCTACGGATGCGGGTGTCCTGGTTTCCGTCCTGGCAACGTCTGCGGTGGAGGCTGAAGCGCTTTCAACGGCTTTGACGGTGCTCGATTCTCCGGCAGACGTACTTCGAAATTTCGACGCACAGGGTGTTGCCGTTGACCGAGACGATCGGGTCTCATCCTACGGAGTGCGTCGCGTTGTCTGAACCCCGTCCCCTCTCACGTCGCGATTTCTTGACCCAGGTTTCGTGGGTTGCAGCCGCAGCGCCGTGGTTCGTTCCCCTGATGACCACGTCGGCGTACGCGCAGGACGAACCGATCCGTGTGGGACTGGTAGGCGTGGGGTCGCGCGGCACGAAGCTGCTTCTACACCTGCAGACGATCCCTGGCGTTGTGGTCGCGGCAGTGTGCGACAATTATTCTCCGAATCTTGTGGATGCGGCTCGTCGAGCGGATGGTGCCCGGCGATTCACCGACTATCGAGCTTTGTTGGACGCGCAGGAAGTCGATGCGCTGGTCATTGCCACGCCGCCGTCGAGTCACGCCGACATCTCGTGCGCCGCAATGCGTACCGGATGTGACGTGTTCTGTGAGAAGGTGATGGCGTTGACGATCGAGGATTGCGATCGAATGATGCGTGTCCGCCAGGAGACCGGTCGTCGACTTCAGATCGGCTTTCAACGTCTATTCGATGTCCGCTACGTGGCAGCGATCGAGGCAGTTCGCGCAGGTCGGATCGGTCCGATTACGCACATGAAGGCGCACTGGCATCGGAATGACGACTGGCGGCGCCCGGTGCGGGACCCACGGCTCGAACGACAGATCAACTGGCGTCTCTATCGCGATCTTTCCGGGGGTCCAATCGCGGAATTGGCAGCCCACCAGATCGTGACGTCAAACTGGATACTTGGCGAGCGGCCCTCGCGAATGACCGGGTTCGGTGGTGTCAATTTTTGGAAGGACGGTCGCGAAACACACGACAACGCAAGTGTGATGTTCGAATATCCTGGCGGGGCCCTGCTGACGCAGACGTCGTTGTTGAGCAACCGACGCGATGGTGTGGTCGAGCAGGTCATCGGGCCGGAGGGTAGCATCGAACTTGAAGCGGGTCGGTACTTTCCGGAAGCGGTGCCACCGAGTCCGGCGATCGTGCAACTTCTGAGAGATCTCAAGATGGGATTGCTCAGGACCGTGCCGCTGGGTGGCCCGAGTTGGGTGACACCGGAAGGTTCGGAGGCATCGGGATCCTATCTTGTGGATGATGCGCGGATCCCTTCGCCAACTCAGTTGGAGTTGGAAGTCTTCGTGAACAGCGTACGCACAGAGACATCGCTGCCCGAGTTGCTCAATGAAAGCTATCGTGCGAGCCTCGCGGTGGTCCTTGCGAACCGTGCGGTGGATGAAGGTCGAGTGGTCGCGTGGGCCGAGGCTGGTTCGCCGTGAAAGCCATCGTGATCAGCTCGGAGCGGCTCAGGCGAGAAGCGCAGGTCTTCATGTTGTGCGTCGTCAGCGCCCTTTGTGTGAACGCCCTTTCGATCGCTTACTACGAAACGTCCTGGGTGGAATTGATTACGTCGTTTCCGATTACGTTCCTGCTGTCAATCGTAGCGTATCTGTCGAGTCTGGTGGTACGCGGACTGTCCACTTTCTTCTTTCGCCGGCGCGATAGCGCTTAGGGGGATCTGGTGCATCGAAAAATCGTGTTCGCAGCCTGTTGTTCTCCTGTCTCTTCGTGGGCGTCAGGGTCGAGGCCCAGGATCCATCCCGAACCCACTCGCCTGAAGTCCATCCGGACGGGCGCGTGACGTTTCGTGTTTACGCGCCAGATGCCTCGATCGTTTCGGTTGTGGGTGAAGTGCCGGAGACCGAGATGACGCGGGATTCGGTGGGTGTCTGGTCTGCAACGGTTGGACCGATGATGCCGCAGATCTACCGCTATCAATTCAAGGTGGGGGGCGCGCTGTTCGCCGATCCGAGGAACGAAGAAGCCTACATCTCCAGAAACGGGAATCTTTACAGCAACCTGGCGGTCCACGCGAAAGAACCGGCATTCTGGGATCATCGCGATGTGCCGCACGGGGTGATTACCCGGCATCGCTATTATTCCGACCACCTTGGTGGGTGGCGGAAGGTGAACGTTTACACGCCCCCCGGCTATGCGGCGAGTGGGGATGAGACCTATCCGGTACTCTACCTGATGCACGGAAGTGGCGGGTACGAGAAGGCGTGGGTCGAGACGGGTCGCGTCGCGGATCTGATGGACAACGCGCTCGCCGAAGGTGCGGTTGTTCCGATGGTGATCGTCGTCCTCGACGCCCACACGGCGCCATCGCACGCGCCACGGGATCGGGATAAGCAGACGTTGGACCTGGAAAAGGACTATGCTGACGAGATCATTCCCCTGGTCGAATCATCGTATCGCGTTGTGGCCGATCGGAAACATAGGGCGATTGCGGGGCTGTCGATGGGTGGCGGTCTGGCTGCGAACATCGGGCTGAATCGTCTGGACTTGTTCGCCTCTGTTGGGATTATGAGCAGCGGGAGCGCGTGGAGATCGGCTGGGGATGAAAATGGTCTCTACGCACAACCGGAAACACTGAACGACAAGCTGGATCTCTTGCACATTTCGACGGGACGGCAGGACAACCGGTTTGACCTGACCAACGACTTCCACGCCTATTTGGATCAGAAGGGGATCGAGCACGTCTATTACCTGACGGAAGGCGCGCACGTCTGGCAGGTGTGGCGGCACGACTTGCTTCCGAAACTATGGCGATAGCCTGGGTACCCCGAGCCCGACAGACTGAGAAAGCGCTATGACGATCCAGGGTGCAGTACCTGTCCTGCTCATGCCGTTCGATGATGCTGGGGAGATCGACGATGACGGTATGCGGCGTCAAATCGATTTTTGCCTCGAGGCAGGATCGCAGGCACTTGCTTTTGGGTGGGGTACCGAGAGCCATCTGCTGACCGATGAGGAGCGTAAACAGGCGTGGACGACGGCTGCGCGTCACGTGGATGGGCGCGCGCCCCTGATCGCAGCGACGACGCATCCGGCAGAGGCAGGTGTCGTGGCCTTGACCCGAATCGCGAAAGAGTGTGGCGCAGATGCGGCGATGGTGAACCCGGATCCGCTGAAGGGGGAAGCGTTGGTCGAGCTTTACCAGCGGCTTTCGGAGGAGATCGGGTTGGCGCTTGTCGTTCAGGACGCACAGGGGAATGCATCGGCAGAGGATCTGATCGAGGCAGCGAAAGCCGCATCAGCGATCACGAGCCTGAAGATCGAGAGTCCTGCAACGCCGCACAAGATGGGGATTGTGAAAGCAGGGCTCGAGGGGGCCGTTCCCCCGGGTCGGGATGTGACGATTCTGGGTGGGTCGAACGGCGCTCTGTTGATCGAGGAGTTAGACCGCGGCTCCATCGGGACGATGCCACACCCGGCGATGATCGATGCCTTTCGCCTGGTTGTGGATCAGCATCTGGGTGGGGATCGGGAAGCGGCTTGGGACACTTACACGCGGGTTATTCTGCCCATTGCACGGCTCGTTCAGTCGGTTGCGCTCAAGGGTGGGAGCCTCTGGTTGCACAAACACCTGTTCAAGCGGGCGGGGATCTTCAAGACGGATCGATGTCGGATGCCGTCGGCTGTGCCGCCGGATTGGGTGATGGAGAGGATTCTGGCGAGTGTGAGGATATCCGGGTTGAAGATTTCTTCGTTGGTTTAGCTGGTTGCGCGGAACCGTCCCCTTGTAGTGAATTCACAAGTCCTGTTTGTGTCTTACTCTCTTGTGACCAAGAGAGTAAGCAGAGAAGTCCCGCTCAGTCGCCGCGGGGGCTTGTGCCCTGGACGGCAGTACGATCCAGGAGGGCGAGGGCACTGAGGTGCGAGCAGTCCCCCCATCCACCCATTTCGTCGGCGGGTAAAACTGTTCCGCCAGCGGGAGCCGATGTGTGCCTTTCGCGTGGGCCTGACCAGCACCCCCTGGGAGGTGATACTGCGACGTTGCTCGTAGGCCGCCCCGGCTCAAAAGCATACCGGGGCAGGCTCTTCCCCAGGGCTCTATCACGTGGGCAACGGTCAACGGCTTAGTAGCCACAGACTAACTTCCACCGAAAATCGCGAAGAGCCTTTGTTTTAACAACTGACCTCAAGTCATCAGGAGGAGAAACAAATGATCAAATCTCTGTTTTCGATTTCATATGCCGGTTTTTGGGGGCAGCACAAACTGGAATTGAAGGATTTCATTCAGAAGGCGGGTGAGTTGGGTTATGACGCGGTGATGATCGCGGGGAAGCGGCCGCACCTTTCGCCGCTCGACACGTCGCCCGAGCGCATTGCCGAGACAAAGGGGTGGCTTGACGCGGCGGGTGTGACGTGCGGCGTCGTGGCCGGCTACACCAACTTCTCCGGATCGGGCCCGGTCGAGGTTCCTTTACTCGAAATGCAGATTGCCTATGTGGAAGGGCTCACGAAGATCGCGGAGGGGTTGGGGTCAAAGGTGGTGCGGGTGTTTACTGCGTATGAGGAGGGTGGATTGCCTCCGGCGAGGATCTGGGCAAACGTGGTGACGACTCTCCAGGAGTGCAGCGATCGAGCGGCGGATCACGGGGTGACGATTGCGGTGCAGAATCATCATGACATCGGTGTCCACACGGATTCACTGCAGGAATTGTTGAACGATATCGATCGACCGAACTGCAAGCTGGGGTTCGACGCCTGGTCACCGGCGCTTCGGGGCGAGGATCTAAACGCGATAGCCAAGCAGATGGCGCCGCATACGGCGATCACGACGAGTGCGGACTATTTCAAGCTTCCGCGGTACCATTATCAGGAAGGCCTTGTCAATTACGTGCCCGCGGAGCCTTCGATGGTGCGCGCCGTGCCGTTCGGTGACGGGTTCATCGATTATGAGGGCTTCTTCTCGGGTCTGAAAGAAGGCGGGTTCGACGGGATTGCGACGTTCGAGATGTGTTCGCCGCTGCGCGGTGGTGGTGCGCTGGACAATCTGGATTTTTGTGCGAAGCGGTATTTGACGTGGATGGAGGAGCGGGGGTTTTGAAGGCAAAAACGATGCAGCCTTTGCATCCCTGTGCACAGCACAGGGATGAGGAACACGTTGTTTTATGAAATGAAATGGACACCCTCGCCCTCGTGCTCCGCACCAGGGCGCTTGATCGGCCTGTCAGCCCGGGACCTTTTTGTTAGAACCAGTTCGCCTTGTCGACGACGTTGACCAATGTCTCTCCGGCGGCGAAGCGCTTTGCGTTGTTGACGAAGAGTTCGTAGCGCCGACCCTCCACGCTGGCGGCATCCTTGACGGCGATGTGGGGGGTGAGGATGGCGTTCGGTTTGGCCCAGAGTGGGTGGCCCTCGGGTAGCGGCTCGGTTTCGTAGACGTCGAGCGCGCATCCGGCGATCTGGCCGGATGCGAGAGCCTGGTCGAGGTCCTGGAGTTTGGTTGTCGCGCCACGGCCGATGTTGATGAAGTAGGCGGTCGGTTTCATGAGCTCGAATCGGGCGGTGTTCCACATTCCTTCCGTTTCGGGCGTGTGTGGTGTGGCGACGATGACGAAGTCTGCGTCGGGCAAGACGGCATCGAGTTCGGACGGGTCGTGGCGTTCGACGTTGGGCGTTTCGTACTCCCAGCGCGCATCGATGCCGAGGACCTTTGTGCCGAATGCGTTCAGGAGACGGGCGGTTTCGTGGCCGATGCCGCCTACGCCTATGATGAGTGCGACCGCCTCGGAGAGTTCGATGTAGGGCGTCTTGCGCGCGTCCTTGTCCCACTGACCTGCGCGCTGCGCGTCGAGATACGCGGGGAGTCCACGGGCGAGTGAGAGGACGAACGTCAGGATGTGCTGGGCGATGTGATCGTTGAATACGCCTCGTGGATTGGTGATGACGGCTTGGTGTTCAATCAGGTCAGCGTAGTAGTAACCGGCTGACGGGCCTGCCTGGGCGCTTTGGATCCAGCGAAGCTGTTTTGCGACTGCGAGAGCTTCGGGTGGTACGACGCCATAGGCCGCGTCTGCATCGACGATTTCGTGAAGCGCGTCCTCGTCGGTCTCGGGGAGGACGATGGTGTAGTTGGGGAGACGTTCGTGCAGAGTTGACTCCCACTCGCGACTACGGTCGTTCTGTGGGGGCATCAGGACTAGTTTTGGCACGGGTTTATTCCTTTCCTTGAAAGACAAGACAGCCACTGAGAACACGGAGGACACGGAGAGTGGGTGATAAAATCAGTTCCTAGGCCCTAGTCGGGATGAGCTTCGCAGCGGGCCTGAAGCTGAATCAAAGGTCTGTGATGGTATTTGGAAAGTGTTCGAGTTGAGAAAAAATTTTGC
>Ga0310124_10003426_pt1 | contig 10666 bp, 11 predicted proteins | sample CB11b_AW_Bot5_MG_FD_203507 | JGI IMG/M metagenome (GOLD analysis project Ga0310124, IMG submission 203507) | Marine microbial communities from Western Arctic Ocean, Canada - CB11b_AW_Bot5 | ecosystem: Environmental > Aquatic > Marine > Oceanic | place: Canada: Western Arctic Ocean | collected...
TATCGATCGCTGATTGGCGCCAATGGCACACGCCTGTCCGGTGGTCAGCGGCAGCGTGTCGCCATTGCCCGTGCCCTGATCCGTAATCCGCGCATTCTCATCCTCGACGAGGCGACATCCGCCCTGGACACCGTATCGGAGTCAAAGGTACAGGACGCACTGCAACGACTGATGCTGGACCGCACGACCTTCATTATTGCCCACCGCCTGTCGACGATCAAGAATGCCAACAAGATCGTCGTGCTCAAAGAGGGACGGGTAGAACAGGTGGGCAGCCACGAGGAATTGATCGATCAGGAAGGACTCTATCGAGAGTTGTACGACCCAGACTGGGCGAAAGAACAGAAGGAACTTCGTGACGAACGTATCGAGGAACTGGCACGGGAGGCTGGTTATCAGGAGCCGGCGACGTGACAAAAACCCCACCCACCGACCTGTGGTCTGGTAGGAGGTAACAGAACATGACAGCCGTGCCGAAAATTTTTGGAGCTGCCTCGCGAGTGGTGCCACTGAAGCGGCCCGTCGTTTTTGATCTCGTCGCTTACTATGAGCCCAGTGCGCACTTTCAGTTCTCCCGCAGAGTGCGTAACGATTTTGGCGAACTCGCTGATGAGTACAGCCGCTCGACATGGCTGTTGGGCCGCTATAGCGGTCGCGCCATCATGCAGACCGACATCGAGGGAATCGGTGTCGCTAGCCGGGTAGAGATCGGCCGCCTCGTACTTCGGGAAGGCAATCAGTACGAACTGATTGCAAGTGCCATGCGGATGTTCCGCGAGGCCCAGGATCGAGACCTATCTTCGGGTTCGGTGAGTCGCGTCGTCGTCAACTTTCCGAAAGCGGACAGTCGGCCGCCTGAGCGCGAGACGATACGTAGGGCCTTCAATGAAGTATTTACCGACGTCGATGAGCAGAATCTGGACTGCGCCTTTCTCGCCGAAGAGATCGACCGACTGGAATTGGGCCGCTGTGTCGAATACCAGACGCTGACCAACTATCTGCGTGAGGACGGCCTCTATCACAGTGCGCACCGCACGCGTATCGACAAGGTGCAGCGACATCTGCAACAGGAAGTGGGTCGCTACGAGAATCACCGCTTTTTCCTGCGCGCCCATGCGCCACAACCCGGGCAGGTGCCGGTCATCGACTTCTGTTACACCGGGGACAGCGCCGATGTCCGCGTCGAGGCCTTCATGGCGGGCTATACCGACGAGAAGGTGCAGTTCATGCCACGCGAGCAATACCGGGATCACAGCGCCCAGTTCACCGGACTCTCCGACTACGAACGGGCGAGCCGGCGATTCGGTAAGTTGTGGATTTTGCAGGCAGATCTCGTGAGGCGACTCATGCCGCAGCAGGTCAGTGTGCTGTATCTGTTCTTTGACCAACAGTTGCAGCCTGAGTTAACCCATACATTCTCATGGGAGGAGTTGTTCGAACGGCAACGCTCGTCCCAGTTCATTTCACGCGCCTCGCGCAATTCCCAGACCTATCTCGACATGGTTCTTGAGGGTTTGGTGCGTGACCGTTTCGTCGAGCAGGTTGGCGAGCAATACCGTTTGGCGCACGGCTTCGATGTCTTCCAGCACGTTACCTTTTACCAACTGGGAGAGTATCGCAAGCGGCAGATATAACCCCTAATTGCCTGAACTCTTGCGTCCCCACCGCTCATTCGTCTCAACGTCACACACATCGCCCGCCGGGTGTGAGAGGAGCCTACCTTGAGCACCGCCGACGGCCCAACTGCTCCCAATGACTTTGACAGTCGTCTGTTGGCCGGAGGCGGACAGCTCCACATTCGCCAGACGACCCGGTTCAAGTCGGTCTGGGTCGATCTGTTCCTGCCTCAGTTGTTGCAGCCCGTCGCTGTCACGCAGCTGGCACTGTTGTCCAGACTCCTTGAGCGGGGCACGCGGCGACTACCCGATCTACGGGCTCTCAACCAATATACGGATTGGCTTTACGGGGCGGCATTCTCCGTTCAAAGTGTCGCCTTCGGTCCTTTCCAGCTCCTCCATCTGCACTATGACGCCGTCGATGGGGCCTTTGTCCCACGAGATGGCGATGACCTGTTGGAGCGGGGTCTCGGTCTTCTCGGGGAGGTGCTCGCCGAACCCTTTCTCGAGGACGGTCAGTTACCGCAAGCTCGAATCGAACAGGAAAAGGCGTCTCTGCGCCGTTTTGTAGAGAGCCTGCTCAACGATCGCTCTCTACTCGCCCAGCGACGCTGTATGGAGTGTATCGGCGCAGATACGCCCTGGGCCTTGGCCCCCCATGGGAGTCCTGCGGAATTGTCCCACCTCGATGGCGCCAGTCTGTTGTCCTTTCTGCGCAATTTCGTCATCGACGCCCCGATGGACATCTACGTCTGTGGTGACGTCGACACGGAACAGGTTGCGGATCTGTGCGTCAGCCTGCTGCCTGCGGCCCATGACGACCGTCGCGCATGCGCAGAGATCCCCCAGTTGCTGCCCTTGGCAGGCCCACAACAGATTCTCGAATCCGCAGACGTATCCCAGGGGCGTCTGGTACTGGGCTTTCGTACCCCGATCCGCCTTGGCGCAACTGTTGCAGAGTATGCCGCGCTCATGCTGATGAATCTTCTGTTTGGGGGAGATGCATACTCCCGGCTCTACAACCATATCCGCGAGCAACTGGGCTTGTGTTATCACATCGCTTCCTATCTCGAACCCATGGCCGGGTTGCTGCTGGTGGAAGCAGGTGTGGAACCAGAGCATCGATCTGCCGTGGTCGAACAGGTACTCCAAGAGCTACGCGAGTTGGGAACCCATGGCCCATCCCGTGCCGAAGTCGAGCGTGCACAAGCGCTGGCTCGGCAGCGGCTTGATGGGGCAGAAGATGACCGGGAGAGCCTCGTGCACTTCCACCATGCACGCCGTCTTGCAGGCACCAATGGCTCCCGCCTGCAACTGCACGCGGCGTTAGCGGCGGTGCCGGCAGAGGCCGTGCAGTCCATTGCGGCAACGACGGTACTGGACACCGAATATTTCCTCGGCCCCCAGGAGTCGGCGTGATGCTGACACAGATACACGATGTTCTGCGTGAATCTGTCGTCATCGACGACCTAGATGCCGGTGGTGGTCTCTGTATCGTACCGCGACAGGGCCGCCGTTGCCACGCCGTATTGAGCATCTCCTTCGGAGCGCTGCACGAATCAGGCCAAGCGTTGGGCGAACCCGCAGGGATCGCCCACTTTCTTGAGCACCGGCTGTTCGAGAAGCCAACTGGTGATATTGGCGAGCGCTTCACGGCGATCGGCGCCGACATTGACGCACAGACTGGATTCACGACCACCTCTTATTCGCTCACCTGCGGTGCCGAGGTCTTTCCCCAGGCCATCGAGTTGCTCTTCGAACTGGTGAGGGCCGGGCACTTTCCGCAGGAGTCCGTTGGCCGCGAACGGGACATCATCGGCCATGAAATTCAGCTATTCGAGGACAACCTCGAGTGGGTCTCCTTCCAGATGCTGTTGTCGGCACTCTATCCGGATCAGCGTATCGCCATCGACATTGCCGGTACACCTGAGAGTCTGCTCGCCATCGACCCGGCACTGCTGGATCGTTGCCACCGACGACATTATCGACCGTCGGCGATACAGCTATTGGCCTGCGGCCCGATCGAAGCGGCGGCACTGCTCGATATCAGCAATCAGGGGATGGCCACTTGGCCCGAGTGGGGGCCCGAGCTGCCCATGCCCACGTCGATGCATCGCGCCAAGGCAGATCCGGGTCGGAGGAATGCGACGATGTCGTTGGCCAGACCGCGGCGACTGCTCGGGTTCGCCGATGAGAGGCCGCGACAAGGGCTCCCCTTGATGCGCCATGAGTTGGCCCTGAAGATGACACTTGACATTCTTTTTGGCCCAGGCAGCGAGTTCTTTTCAAGGCATTATGAGTCGGGGTTGCTCGACGGCGAGAGTTTCGGTGGCGAAGTGCATATGGACGAGAGCTACGGCTTCTGTCTGCTTGGTGGCGATGCCGACGATCCGGGTGCCCTGGAGAGGGCGATTCTCGAGGAACTGGCCAATGCACCAAGCTCAAACTGGATCGAGACCGACTTCGATCGTGCGCTACGACGGGCGTATGGCGACATGGTCTGTCGTTGGGAGGACGTGGAGGGCACGGTAGGTTTCATCGAGAGCGCCCGAGAGCATGACTGCCACCCCTTTGCGCTAACCGGCCTCTACAGCGGCCCAGGTGCGATAGGCGTCGACGATATTCGTCGTTGTCTGGATGGAATTCTGCAACCGGATCGTGTCGCCGTCGCCACGGTAGGAGCACCGGAGCCGTGAGCACGATTCGCCTTCTCGAATACCAGTTGTCCTGTATCGGTGGACTGGAGGACGTAGCCGTCGACGAGTTGCAGGCCGAACTTGGGGCCCGCATCCGGGGATTGCGTGTGGAGCGCGGGGAAGTGGGGGGACTGCACTTTCGCACCGAGGCCAGTCCCCGTCGCCTGCTGGCTCTGACATGTCCCACCGCAGTCGAGGCCATCGCTGCGCAGGCTCACGATGTGACCGTAGGACAACCTGGCCTGCAGCGGATTCTACACTGTCTCCGCGGCTTGCCTGTGGAGGCGATCCGGCGACTTGCATCGGCATGTGACCCGACTGTCGATGTCAGCATCGTCGATTTGCGCATCACCCTACGCGGTGCACATCGCTTCACCGCTACCGAGATCGAGGCAGGGGCTCGACCCATCCTGCAGAGCCAGGGCTTTCACGTCACGGGGGCTGGACAGCATCAGCCTCCGTTGCGTCTGAGTATTCGAGTACGAAAGCGGCGGGTCCTGATTACCGTGCACCTCGGCGAACGTCGGCCCGTCGGTGATCCTCAGCGGGAGGGGTGGTCTGGCCCGGCGCTGAACTCGGTCTGCCGCGTACTCGATCTGGATCAGGATCTGCCCGTGGCAACCATGCCGGCAACAAGGGGGCGAACTGACCTGGCAATCGCCGCTACGATCGTTGCCGCCCACTCCAGTCGGTTACCGGTAACGTCTGGTACTCTCCCCGTATTTCTACTCGTAGCGGATCTGGATGGCGCCGGCATCGCTGAGCAACTGCACGAAGCGGTACGGATCGTCACCCCTGGAGGGATTCTGGGCCTGCTCGTACGGAGGAGCGAACAGTTCGTGGCCCTTCTGCGAGAACTCGAATTGCCCCTCGATGTGATGGCGACGATTCCGTATTACGTGCGCCGCCGTCGGTGTGTGCTCTTTCTCCTTGAACGACTCAACCTGGTCGGCATCGAGTCAATATAGGAGGGCGGTCGGGATCTACGGCACGGGCTTTGCGGGTATGCTGACACGAGGCCACCAGTGCCCCCCCAAGAGGTTGATTTTACACGAGTTTCGTACAGCTTCCCAGGCGAGACAGTAGCCTTGCCTGAGACAGGTTTCCCCTGTAACCGCGACATTTTCCGGATTCGGAATGGCAGAGCAAGAGACATTTGAAATCGACGCAGCTGATCTCGAGGATGATGACGTCTCCGATGTATCGTCGATTCACCGGGTTGTCGTCGATCATCAGGAGATATGACATCGAGGCCCAAAATTTTGGATGGAAGCTGTCTTAGCAGCCAATAACGCATGTCCGGCACGGATACCGCGAGCAGATCGAAGGCGGGCGAACAAGCGCCCTCTCCCTTATCTTGACCTGGAAATGACCGTATTACACCTACATTGCGTTCCCTGCTGGCGAACCGGTCTCCTCGTTGTCGCCTCCATGGTCTCCGCCTGCGGCAGTGGTGAGACGGATCCACGCGCAGACGTCGGTGCGGATGAAGATGAAACCCGCGTGGAGTTGATCTTCGTCGAGAGTGAGTCCGATTCATTGGCTGGTGACCCAGAGCCCGTGGCTGGGGCGGTTCTTGCCCCACCGGCACCGACAGCCGACGACGAGGTCGGTGGCGACGACATGTTGTCGTACGACGCGGATGGTAAGTACACGGTACAAATCGGCACCTTCAAGAATGCGACACGTGCATCTGCCCGGGTCCGCGAACTCGAGAGTCTTGGGTATCCCGCCTACGCCGTTGCCCATCCATCCGGCGACCAGGTCAGGGTCCGCATCGGCTATTTTCCCGACCGGGACAAGGCGAACAAGTTTGGCCAGCGCTTCAGCCGTGACCATGGCGGCAAGTTCTGGATTGATCGTCGTGCCTCCGAGGAAGTCGCCAGCAGATGAGAAGCGCATGAAGGCTCTGCCACTACGGCGCGTGTTGAGTTGTGGCACATTTGACCACTTTCATCCAGGCCACGACGCCTTCCTCAGCCAGGCTCGTCGCCTGGGAGAGGAACTTTTCGTCGTCGTATCTCGGGACGAGAATGTGCTCCGTCTCAAGGGGCGTACGCCGGATCAAGTGGAAGATGTAAGACTCGCCGTCGTCGCCGATCATGGCTGTGTGGATGATGCAAGGCTTGGGTATCCAGGGGCAGATTTTCTGCGCGTCGTCGCCGATATTCGTCCTCACGTCATCGCCCTTGGGTACGATCAGCGAGCCCCTCGTGGCTTGGAAACAGCCTTCCCGGACTGCGAAATCGTGACCCTCGCACCTTTCGAGCCGGATCGATTCAAATCCTCGTTGCTGCGGGAGGGTGGGACATGATCGTCGCCGCCTGTGCTGACATCCACGACAATATCTGGGCTCTCGAGCGGGCCCTGCCACGCATGGCAGAGGCGGATGTCTTTATCTTCTGCGGTGACTTCTGTGCGCCCTTCACCTTGGTGCAACTGGCCGAGGGTACGGAGGGCAAGCCACTGCATCTGGTCTGGGGCAACAACGATGGTGACCGCCACTTGCTGACACAGAATGCGGGGCGTTTCGAGCACGTCGTGCTGCATGGCGAACTGGCCCGCTTCGAGTTGGGTGAGTTGCGGGTCGCCGTCAACCACTATCCCGACATCGCCACCGGCCTGGCCGATTCCGGGCAGTTCGATCTCGTCCTCTACGGTCACGATCATGTGCCCTTCGAGGAGCAGCGGCAGACCGGCAATGGTCCCTGCCTGCTGGCCAACCCCGGTGAGATCATGGCGCGCTTCGGTGCGACTACCTTCCGGCTCATCGACACCGATAGCCGTAAGACCGAACTGATCACCGTCGATTGATCCTGTCGCACTGCTGATCGATCAGAGGTAACCCAAGGCTCGAAGTCGCCGTCGCAGATCATCTTCCTGGGCCGTCGACAGTGGTTCATTCGCTGGACGATCGCACCACTTCGACTGCTTGTAGAAAGCCTCGCGCGCTGCCAGATACGGTGCCGCAAGCTCGACGGCATTGTCGGCGATGGGCTCTTCCGTCCACTGCGCCTCCAAGCGCCAGTCTTCATTCTCGCCATGCAGTCGATGCTCTGCATCAAAGACACACCAGCGCAAAAGCGTTGCAGAGTCTGGCTCCGGCTCGACGACGACGTGTTCGTCATCGGCCATACCCCGTCCGGGTCTGATCTGAGCCATGCGGAACCTGCCGAGATCTGCCACCGTGGCGTGCCGCAGATCGATACCGAAACCATCATCCTCCCGCGGCAGATCAAGTATCGCCGCGGCCGTGGCGTACAGATCGATGAGACTGACGACGTCACCACTGCCCGCGACCGGACCCGCAGAATAGGGGACGTGTAGATAGAGGGGGACACGGAGGACACTGTTGCGCACCGTCGAGCCATGATAGAACTCATCCGGTGTCCAACTCTCGCCATGGTCCCCGAACAACAGAACCGCCCATTGGCCCAGATCGAGTGCTTCCAGCAGGGGCGCCACCTTGTTCTCAAAGACATCCTGTACGGCAGACCGGTAGCGCGCTTGCACTTGCTCTAGGTGCCCGGAGCGCAACAACTGCGCCGTCTCTCCCATCGCCTTGCCGTCTCTGGCACCATAGGGTGTATGGGCACTCCAGTAATGGAGAAAGAGACAGCGGTTATCGGAACCCGCCTGCCGCAGCCAACCACTGACTTGCTCTGTACCCATGCCGGCATCCCCATCCAGTGCATTCACGGGCGCACCGAATTCGAGCCCGGTAAAGATGGTCGGTGCTTCGGAGAACAAGCCGACTCTGTCGCCGCGAAGTCGACACTGTCCGAACAACCGCGCAGCACCTTGGCGGATACGGCCGTCCTGTTGGCCTTGTATGCCATGTTCGAAAGGATAGAGGCCGGTGACGAGACTGGTGTGCACAGGTCGAGTCGCCGACGACACCGAAAAACAGCGCTCGTAGAATCTGAAGTCCTGCGAGACTCGATCGAAGCGAGGCGTGCGTACTCGACTGTCCGTCGCGCGCCCCGCATGGTCGAGGCGCAGGCTATCGATGGAGATCAGCAGAAGGTCGATGATGCCCTCGGGGCCGGTGGCAGATCAGGTCAGCGCGCCACGCGCGGTGAGGGGCCAGACTCTTTCCACGCGCCCATCCCGTTCGGCGATGAAGTGATCGTGCAGCACCGTGGTGGAGTCGCCATAGCCTGGCAACAAGCGCAGGCGTTCACCAAGTGCAGGCCCACTTGCACCCTCGAGCAGACGGTAGACGCCATGCTCTGCTGACAGGTAGCCGAATTCGAGATCCTCTCGGTCCAGCACCTGCGGTTGATGGTGAAATGCAGACAGCGTCTTGAACCCTGCGTCGGTGACGATGTGATCGGCATGACGGCCCGTGACCGTCGTCAGCAGGCTGAGTGCAGTGGAAAATCGGTCGTCCACATGGAAGCGGTCGCGATACATTGCGTCCATGAAGATCGCACCCCCGGCCTGAATTTCCGTGATGGCATCGTGGGTGGCCGCCAGATCGTAGCTGCCTGTGCTGCCCGCCGAGACGATGTCGCAGGGAAGCCCGTCAGCGAGGAGCTGATCACGGGCCTCGACGAGATGATCGAGCGCCTGGCGTGCCGCCCTTTCCTTGACGCTGGCGGGGTGCTCAGCCAGCACATGCCCTTCGTATCCCATCACGCCGAGAAGGCATACGCCTTTGCCCTCGTGTACGCCCCGAGCCAGTTCGATCACGCCTGGCCCGGGCTGGACGCCGGTGCGGTGCATACCGATATCGATGTCGACGATGAGCGGAATGTCGATCCCCGTGTACTGCCCGGCAGCCATGGCCATGGCCAGCGCCTCTGCATGATCGACGATACCGATGATTCGGCCTCGTTCCTGCAGACGAGCCAGCTGCTGCAGACGAGAGTTCGAAGCCAACTGATTGGCCAGCAGGATATCGCCCACACCATGCGCGACGAAGATCTCCGCTTCACTCAGTTTCGCGCAGGTGAGACCCGTTGCCCCGGCCGCAAGTTGGATGCGGGCGATGTCCGGACTCTTGTGGCTCTTACTGTGTGGCCGCCAGGAAACGCCCTGGCGCCGACAGTACAGGGCCATAGCCGCCACGTTTGACTCAAAGCGCTCCAGATCAACGACCAGGACTGGGGTATCAAGCTCGTCCACATGTCTGCCAACCCATTCTCCTGGATGTTCCATCAAAGCTTTACCTGGAGTTGAAGCTGATGTTTGTGACAACGACAAGAGGGCCCTGTTCCAGATGCAGCTTGAGATGATCCCCGGATCCGGACACGGTCGTAGAGAATATCTCGTTCGCTCCATCCTGACCGCGTGACCACCTGGCATCCTGGGCAACATATACGCCAAGCTGTGCCCCGGTAGACACGCAGGAAGTCGGACTCTCTGGCCTCTCCGGAGAGCCCGGTGATCGTAATCTGTATGGACAAGACAGCCACCGCTGCCAGTTCAAAATGAAGGCTGGCACCAGGATCGACCAGGATGGTCGTCAACATCGGAGGTTGAGTCAGCGTCGGTTCCTGCGACGCCGGTGTGGAATCCTTTGGGATCAGGGACCAGCAACCGTAGGCGACTTCAGCCATGGAAAGCATATCCTCGGCGGGGTGGGTGCAGGTAGTCGGTCCGTCATCTGACGGGCCAGTTGCTCGGGTCCAGCAGTCTTTCGTCCGCTACGTTGATGGCGCGCAGTGCCGCAACGACGTCAGAAGGCAGGGGGCCGTCAAGGACGGCGTTGACGTTGCTGTCGAGTTCCGCAGGGTTCGCCGTCCCTACGAGCGTGACGTCAGCACCAGCTTCGAAAAGCGCGTAGCGTAGCGCTACCTCGGGCAGTGGCTTGCCGAGGGCTTCGGCAACGCCGGCGACGGCGTCAGCTGCCTGGCGTAGCGGCGCCAGCCCCTCGGATAGTGCATGGCGACGATCCGACAATACACCTTGCAGGAATACGGAGCGCAGGATGAGACCCACGCCAGAGTGATGGCAGAGGGGAAAGAGTTCGACTTCCAGGTTGCGATCAAGAACACTGTAGGCGCCCTGCAATGTGCGAAAAGGAGCGCCGTAATCAAGCACGGCCCTCGCCGCCTGCTGGCCGTAGGTAGAGGCACCCCAGTAGCGCACGTCACCAGCCTGAAGGTGAGTTTCCATGGCATCAGCCAGGGCTGGATCCTTGGTGACGATGGCATCGGCATTGTGAATCTGCACCAGGTCAAGCGTCTCCACTCCCAGCAACCGTCGGGAGCGGTCGATCGAGGCGCTCATCGCCGTCGCCAAGCGGGTTCCGGTGTGGGGGGTACCGTCGACATCTCGAAGGGCGACTTTGGTGCCGATCACGGGGCGATGGCCGCCACTGAACGCGCGGCCAATCAGTTCCTCGCT
>Ga0310124_10003428_pt1 | contig 10663 bp, 9 predicted proteins | sample CB11b_AW_Bot5_MG_FD_203507 | JGI IMG/M metagenome (GOLD analysis project Ga0310124, IMG submission 203507) | Marine microbial communities from Western Arctic Ocean, Canada - CB11b_AW_Bot5 | ecosystem: Environmental > Aquatic > Marine > Oceanic | place: Canada: Western Arctic Ocean | collected...
AGAACCCGATCTTGAACGTCCATTCACGGTCCGTCGTGGGGCAACGTTACTGGAGGTCGCCGAACTCGTCCACAAAGATTTTGTCAACGACTTTAAGTTCGCCCGAGTTTGGGGCAGTCAGATACACAACGGTACCGTAGTCAAAGAGGATTACATCGTTCAAGACCGCGACATCGTTGAGTTACATCAGTAGCTGTTCTTGGAAAATCAACCGTCGTGGCTCGGTCCGTTTAAGATGACTCATTTTTTAACAGATGCCTTCCCTGTTTCGATCAGATCCCAACGCTCTGCTATCGGTCCATTCCATTCAATGATTCACTAAATCACCATGACAAACAGCCAAATCGCTGACGCCTTTCAACAAATGGCAGACTTACTTGAATTTCAAGGAGCCAATCCATTCCGGGTACGGGCCTACCGTAATGGGGCCCGTACCATTCGTGACCTGGCCGAACCGATTGTCGACCGTGTTAACAAACAGAACGCCCCGCTGACAGAAATCCAAGGCATCGGTAAAGATTTAGCCGAAAAGTGCTGTGAGTTAATTCAAACTGGATCACTTCAACAATTGGAGAAACTCCTCACCGAAATTCCGGCTACTGTCTTGGACATTTTGCGAATTCCCGGCTTAGGTCCCAAGAAAGCCGCTGCGCTCTATCAAGAGCTTGGCATCGTAACCCTTGACCAGTTACAGGCTGCGTGTAACGAGGGCCGGGTACGTGAGCTAAAAGGGTTTGCCGCCAAAACAGAACAAACCATCCTAGCTGGTATTGAAATTGCGGCGGCGGCCAATCAACGTCTCCTGTGGGCACATGCTGACGAAATTGCTCAGGACTTGATGACTCACCTACGGACCTGCAAAAGCATCGCACAAATGGAAATGGCGGGCAGCTACCGCCGCGGCCGGGAAACCGTCGGAGATTTGGACATACTGGTCGTGTCCCGACAAGCCGATGAAGTCATGGACCGTTTTTCCGAATATCCTGGATTGAAGGAAACGATCGCTCGTGGAGATACAAAAATGTCCATTCGGCTTCAAAATAACCTGGCCGTGGACCTCCGAGTGGTACCGGCAGAATCTTTTGGTGCCGCGTTTCAGTATTTCACCGGTTCCCAACAGCACAATATTGAATTGCGGGGGCGGGCAAAACAGCAAGGTTTAAAAATCAATGAGTATGGAGTTTTTAAAGTGCAGAATGATTCTGAACCCGGGGAATGTGTTGCCGGTGCTACCGAAGAGGACGTGTACGCCGCCCTGGATCTGCCGTTGTTCGCTCCAGAACTAAGAGAAGGGCGCGGCGAGTTGAAACAGGCCGCCGAAAGCTCCCTTCCCAATCTCATCGAACTTGCCGACATCCGTGGCGATTTGCACATGCATACGCGAGCTACTGATGGAAAGGCCACGCTCGCAGAAATGATCGCGGCAGCGCAGAAGCGTGGACTCCAATACATCGCCATTACCGATCACTCCCAGCGTGTCTCCATGGCGCAGGGATTGAATCCTGCTCGACTCCTGCAGCAGTGGGACGAAATCGAACATTGGAATTCGACACACAAAGGAGACTTTACTGTGTTGAAGGGGATTGAATGCGATATTCTGGAAAAAGGGGGAATGGACCTTCCTGATGATGTGCTGGCACGTGGCGATTGGATTATTGCCAGCGTTCACTATGGTCAAAAACAGTCACGGCAGCAGATCACCGATCGCATCGTTGGAGCTTTACAAAACCCGCATGTATCAGTCATCGCGCATCCCACTGGAAGGCTCATCAATCAACGAGAACCCTATGACATCGATTTGGAAGCCATTTTTCAGGCAGCAATCGAATATGGAAAAATGCTTGAACTCAATGCCAATCCACGCCGTTTGGATTTGAACGATATCTATTGTGCGGCAGCAGCCTCACGTAGAATCCCTGTCGTTATCTCGACCGACGCTCATAGTATTCAGGGACTGGACGTGATGCGGTACGGGGTGCTCCAGGCGCGTCGCGGAGGACTTGCAGCTCACAATGTGGCTAATTCACGCAGCTGGAACCAAGTCAAGCAACTCCTGGGAAAAGCAAGCTGATGAGCAATCGAAAAATGTCACGGCATTCACATTCGTTCATCGCTGGTGTCGATTGAGTTGGCGATCTGATCCACTCCACGAAAACGTTATTGGCTACGCAGTCGTTACTAGAAACACAGCCCAACACAAATTGTTAAACACCCGTGGATTGATGTCGACTGCGTAAAGTCGTAGGACCAGCAATATTCGGATTGGATATCGATGGGGCTTCAAACGATTCAGAGTTGGTTGTCTGCCATCCCCAGCGAGCACCCCAAGATCGAAGTGTTTCAGCTCGTGCATACGCGATGTTCCCCACGATCATCAAGGCACAATATGGCACCAGGCCAGTAATCAATGCCAGCGAAGACCAGACGACAACTGAAGCTACAGTCAACATGGGTCGGGCGAGTTCCTGCCAAACCAGAACAGCAAACAACAATACGAACGCTACCACCGAGTGCGTCCAGAAATTCAATAACAGTGGAAACTGATACAAAAAAGTCAGGTCTGCCAGGCGGGCTCCGGAACGGGCAAGCAGCCACCAGGTCGCGTCTCCCAACCACCAAGTGTCCAGCCCCCACATGCTCAACCCTGTCACCAAATAAAATAGGGCTAAATGAACCTGAATGAGTCGCAAACAGACTGTCGCTGTCCAACTGTGCGATGGCCTCCCGACTGCATGATTTATCTTTTTCTTACGCAGTTGATCCAATGATAAATATTTACCCGACGAAGACAGGCAAAGGTAGAACATCATCATCAACAGTACCGCTTCAAACTGACCTGTCAGCATGGGGGCTCGCTGAACATAGGAGAGGATGGCAATGAACGCGAGAACCGAACTGATTCGAGTGAACAGGCCCGCCGTGAACATCGTTAAAACGGTCAATCCGACGATATGAACAACCCACAACTCAGTCTGCGAATGAAACAAATTCAGATAGGAAAAATGAAACGAACTTGAGGCCAATTCACCGGGTACTGGCGCGGTCAGTGATTGCACAGTCTCGGTAGTTACCAATCCATCATGGCCAAACCAACGTGTTAAATCAGAATTGAATGAAATCAGATAATAAAGACCAGCCAGCCCGACAAAGATCCTCAACAAACAACACGGAAAGACATCGCTGGGAGTAAACCAAAACCGATTCCACGCCTCTCCCAAGCGATTACCCAACAATTCGAAATATTGGATGACTTTTTCAATCACGACTTGTTTCTCTTCCCTACAGGAGCCGCCTCACCAGGTGCAGTCATCTTGAGCAGATTGATCTTGTCATCATCAGTGCGAAACGCTCTCGTTTGGTAAGGCGTTCGAAAATATTGCTTATCATTTGGATCTCGCGAAGCAAGGTTTCCTGACTGGAGTGCCCTGGTAGGCTGCAAAAGATGTCGTCGTGATCGTACTACGACCTTGTCCACTTTTTCTTGCTTCATCACATGGTTTGCGATATCTTTAGCAATCAGATTAACACTATCATCCCCCTGCTCTCCCAGAAATGAAAGCACGGCGGCCAAACGCTCATAGCGCCGACCGCACTCACCTGCGCGTGACAGCCAACCAGCAGCCCCTTCAATCCTAAGCGGCGATTGATCCTGGGAATCCACATCCACTTCGATAAAGTGGTCGACGCTCATTCGCGACGCGTCAGTCAAATAAAAAGGGATGAGTTCCGGATCCAGCGCAAAAGTCTGCGTGTAGGGCCGCAAACTGCTCTTAAGTCTTGCCAAAAAAGGGGAAAGGACCCCCTGGAACGTCAAAACGACGACCAGAACACAAAAAAGGTGTATAAAAAGCAACAGAGATACGACGGTTCGCCAGCTGCCAGGAATCGCACCGTGGCGAGATGAAATTTCATTGGATGGCCTTGGCATGGCGTAGAAAACCTTGTTTTACAAGGGAAAGAGCCGTGGATGGTTAAACAATGCGTTGAAATAGAAAATTTGGCCATTCTAGCGCCGAGACAGGGTGTCCTGTACATTTCGTAATCCAACACCACCGCTAATCGTTTATTCGACGTCAAATTGACCGGGCATGAAAAAAGCTGGACCCGAATTCAATTCGAGTCCAGCTTGAACATTTTCGTGAATCGAGCCGCGATCAATACGACACGACCAACGTGGTGCAGTTGACGGACAACTGAACCGATTTAACGACGGAAGATTACGCTACGGAAAGTAACCGGCGTTCGCTGAAAACCATTGCTGGCTGCCGCAGGAGCTTCGGGAACAGCGTCGCTGTCACCACCTTCGGACTTACCACCATCGCAACCATCGCAACCATCGCAACCATCGCAACCACCGCCAAGCAAATCACGCAGATTCAGTGACTTCAGTGACAGGCCTTTGCGACCATTGCAACCGCGCGACAGGAGTCCGCTAAGACGACCGCCACGACTACCGTCGCAATCTTTGCCACTACCATCACATTCACCATCACAACCACTGCAAGAGGCGCCATGGCTACCCAGGCCGGCTTGAGCCTGTTTGTCACCACCGATCACGGCGAGACCTACGATCGCGAGAAATACCGCGATACCAAGAATCAACTTATGATTCATCCTACTAAACCTCCAAAACTAAAGGGAGTAAAAACACCTAGATACCGTCGTTTTTCCTGGTTCACCCCGGACTCTAGACGGCTTTCCGCCCAATGGGACGACCCGTTCCTCATACCAATTCGCAACTTAACCACAATAGTCAACTCTTTAACCACAATAGTCAACTCTAATGATTAAGTAATTTAACAATAGATACGAGGTCTAGGTCGTAAAACGTAACATGTCTAAAAGAGATGTCAACTAGCGATTAAAAAAAATCAGAACCATGGGTACTCTTGGCTACTTAAAAAAAATTTACTTCCTAAGAGACCAAGAAACGCACCATTGTTTCTAATGTTTTTCAAAAAAAATTATATATCCCCTCTAGGAGCTGCCTATCAGCCAAATTAGGCGATCGGCCTGTTAACATGTCACGGCAATAAAGAATTTGCCGATTTTGAGGATTGGTCAATCTATTTCAGAGTGAAACGCAGATGTCTTGCAAATCAACGACGTTGTGTCCCATTGGGTACTTGTGGCTGATTTGCCTGACGTGTTCTTTGCATGTGTTCCGTCAATTCTTGTCGGGCAGCCAAAGAATTGCGTTCCATTTCAGCTGGATCTTCAAAATTGAGCAACACAGGATTGCCACCCTCAAAAAGCCGTGTAGATAAACCGGAGACCCGCCAGCCCGGGGTTTCTTGTTTTAACACCCACACGATATCGTAACGAAACGGTTGACTGTCTTGATCCAGATCCGTCCACCAACTGGTAACATGGGCCAGTCGACCTTCTCTTCCGACGTAGTTTGTTTCTCCAAGCCCAAATTTAGCGGTGCTACTACCCTGGGGTGCCACGGCGAGGTCATGTTTTTCGGTTTCTTGCTGAGCTTTGCTGGTCAGGGCCAAGCGGGCCTGGACATCATCACCGGTCCGCAATGCATCAAGAAAGCCCTCCAACGCAGTTTCCGGACTGCTGGTATCGACTTTCAACTCCTGTGCAATCGTGGTCGCTGGCGTATTGCCAGACAATGGGACGGATGTTTCGCTGCCGCACCCAACTACCGAAATAACGGCGATTAAGCTGAGGATACGGAAAAACGGTTGCATTAAAAATCCTTGCAAAAGCTAACCCGACGATAATGAGAGCGGAAACAGAACCCGAACCCTCCCAGGAACCGCCAACTTCGTCAAGCCGAATCAAACGAAAGGGCGTCTGAACAAAATCCATCCTTTATTTTCTGGTGAAAATGGACCGCTCGCAGCCAGCCAACCCACATCGTCACCTCCCACCACCAGAAGATACAACCACGACCTGGTGCCCGTAAAAATTGCGAGTATTGTCTAGATGAGGTGCTTGAGACTCGCCAGTCCCAATGGCTCACGACAGGCAAAAGGCTCACCGTAAGTCTTACCAATCGCCATCCCCCAATAAGCAGCCTGATCCCGCAGACCGTCTAGGAATGCCGGAGATCGGCCGGTCACAAATTGGCTTTGGTAACACTGGATGGATTCGAGCTTTCGATCCCAAAAAGAAGTGATGTCCAAGACGAATGCAGGTTGAGGAACAAGCTTCAAATGGACACAAAAATAGTGATAGATGCGCTCAGGGTGATGGGGCTCCCCTGGTAAATCGCATTTGGTCAACTTCGCCCAAAAGCGAGCGGCCTCTACCAATTCCGTTGCAGCAACGTGGTCCGGGTGCGCATCAATCCAATAGGGAGCAAATAACCAGCGAGGCCGTTGCTGGCGAATCACGCCTGCCAATCGAGCGCGGGATTCCAGGTCGGCTTCAAGATATCGATTTGGCAATCCCAAATTTTCACGCCAGCTGACTCCCAACACTTTCGTTGCCGCCAGCATCTCCCGGGCACGTGTTTCGACATTGCCATGAGGAGTGGGCTCACCGTCAGTGAGGTCCAGAATACCCACTTTAAGGCCTTCAGAGAGAAATTTGAGAATCGCACCGCCCATCCCCAATTCAGCGTCATCCGGATGTGGGGCGACAACTAAAACGTCAAGCATCGATTACCTTATTTATTTGTTTCAAAACACTTCTGATTCGTCCCTGGCACCCATAGAGTAAGGTTTATGCGAATCGGCACAACGGGGGTGCTGGTAGTCGGAACCTGTCACAACGGGTATGATTCCCGTGTCGATTGCTTCTGGAGGCAAGGATGGTTATGTCGTGTGAACTTGGCGTCAACATTGATCACGTGGCCACCGTTCGACAAGCTAGACAGACCTACGAACCGGACCCGGTGTGGGCTGCCGCGCTTGCAGAACTTGGAGGAGCCGACGGAATAACAGTTCATTTGCGCGAAGATCGACGCCATATCCAGGATCGAGATCTCCGCATTCTACGTGAAACGGTTCACGTGAAACTTAACCTCGAACTTGCCTGTGAAGATGAAATCCTGGAAATCGCCCGCCAAGTTCGTCCTGATCAGGCAACTCTGGTACCCGAACGCCGAGAAGAGGTGACAACCGAAGGCGGCCTTGACGTGGTCCTAGGTTTCGAGCGAGCGAAGTCAGCAATCGAGTATCTTAAGGAAGCCCGGATCCGTGTCAGCCTGTTTATCGATCCGGATCCGGCACAAATTGAAGCGGCTGAAAAATTAGGGGCCGACGCTGTGGAGCTTCATACTGGGCAATACGCCTTGTGCCAAGGTCAGCAGCAGATTGAAGAACTTTCCTTATTGATCAAAGCCGGCCACCTGGTTCGCCAGGCGGGTCTTTCATTGCATGCGGGACATGGCCTGAACTACAAAAATGTCGGTTCGGTTGCTGCTATTGACGAGATGGTTGAGCTGAATATTGGACATAGCATCGTCGCACGAGCGGTCATGGTCGGGATGGAACAGGCAGTTCGTGAAATGAAGACAATCATCGGATCCTAGCCATCCCGCTCCAATGAATCAGGCCGTACCGACATATAGAGGGCTCGTTAATGGCAGGCCACTTTCTGTAAGGCCCACGAAATCTTATGATATTTGTTCTAATCGCTCGTAGAACGGAGAACAAATCATGGCACGTAAAGGTTCTGACTTCGCTGGTCTCTCGGTAGCAATGACCACTCCATTTAAAAATGGGAAAATTGACAGCGAGCTGCTCAGAAAACAAGTTGAATTCCAAGTCAATAGCGGAACAAACTGTCTGTGCCCGGTGGGTACCACCGGAGAATCGCCCACGTTGAGCCACGAAGAGCACGAGCGAGTAATCTCGGAAGTTGTGCAGGCGGCTTCAGGGCGAATCAAGGTCATGGCGGGAACCGGTTCCAACAGTACCTCTGAAGCTCTGCGTTTGACAAAATGGGCCGAAAAGGAAGGTGCCGATGCGGCTTTGATGGTTGCACCCTACTACAACAAGCCCACACAAGAAGGTTTTTACGAGCATTACAAAGCCGTTTCCGAGAATGTGGGAATACCACTCTGCGTTTACAATATTCCAGGCCGTACTGCAAAGAATATCGAGCCCGATACGATTATCCGCCTAGCTGAACTGGATAATATCACCATGGTCAAGGAAGCCACTGGTTCCATGGACCAGGCATCTCAGATTTTAACAATGACTGATCTGACCGTCTTAAGCGGTGACGACAGCTTAACACTGCCACTGATGGCGTTGAACGGCGAGGGAGTCATCTCTGTCGTCGGAAACATCGTTCCCCAGGATATGAATCAGCTTGTACAAAGTGCCTTGAACGATGACCTGCAAGGTGCTCGATCAATGCACTCTCGGCTTTTCCCACTCTGCCGCGACATGCTGTCACTGGCCACCAATCCGATTCCAATCAAGTGTGCAATGCAGATGCTAGGACTCGATTCCGGTGAACTCCGTCTGCCCATGACGGAACTGGAAGATGATGCAAAAGCACGGCTGCGCCGCACATTAACTGCCTACGGTTTGCTGTAAGCTATCAGAAAAACAGTGGTACAATGGATCGTTCAGGTCCTACCAAAAAGGGCAATCTAAAACCACGTCGTGAATCACTCGTTGTCATGCGTCTCTAGCACAAGAATGATTACAACTTTTCGGTTAAAAGATCTCTCTGAGAACATGCCGGTCGACATGGTTCGACCAACACGCACACTAAGTCGGTTACAATTTCGGCTGACGACCTCAGCTTGTAGGCAGTACCCGTTTTAATTTTGGCAGGTCCATCTTCGATTTTTCTGATGGCAATCCTGTCTTTCTAGAATGTTTCCATGCCCAACAATCCATAAGTCTTTGGAAATCCTCTCCTTATAGCAATCTTAATAAAATTGGATCACCGCGAGACACCATTTTCAAGATTGCATCTGAAGAACGTTGGAAACCTCCTATCACCAGATTGTCACCAAATCTCCAATGAAGGAATTCCGGCGGCAAACCGTTAATTTCACTGCTGAAAACAGCCAGAAATGCGGAAACGATTTGACAAAATGGCTTTCTCTTTTTAATCTAACAAACAGCCAGTACAATTATAAGTTTTTATCTATTTTGCGTGTCCCTCCAAATTTTGCGGGATCAACGATCAGACAATTAGAAGAGGCAAATGAGGATTAGAGTTAGTGAGGAATAGAGAAGACGGCCAGCGCGCCGAGCAAGCAGTTGATGATCTATTTCACCCCCTTTTGAGTTTCGGGCACAGGGGAAACATGACCAACTGGCAACGAACTTTTTACCAGTTGAATCTCCCTTTGGAATTCTTTGTGGCGGCTAGGACCAGACGAGTGGCAGTGCTATGACCGGTGTGCGCAATCCGCTTTATCCCCACGCTGTTGATAGCATCGTTGGGATATCAAAATGGACCCAGCAGATAAGGGAGCAGATACTCGAGGTATCGCAGCACGCTTCGAGTGTACTCATCATCGGTCCCAGTGGCACGGGCAAGGAATTGATTGCTCGCGCAATCCACTTTCATAGTTCCCGAGCGGACAAACCTTTCATTCCGGCCGATTGTGCAGCGACAACGGGAACGCTATTTGCCAGCCACATGTTTGGGCACGTCAAGGGTGCGTTCACGGGAGCGCGAAACTCATCACTTGGTTGTTTTCGAGCAGCCGACGGCGGTTCCATTTTCCTGGACGAGATCGGTGAGTTGGAATTAGAGCTGCAACCCAAATTATTGCGAGTTCTACAACAACGCACTGTGGTTCCCGTAGGAAGTCACGAAGAGACACCTGTCGACGTACGCATCGTGGCAGCGACGAATCGAAATTTACGCGATGAAATAACGTCGGGAGGTTTTCGTGAAGACCTCTTTTATCGGCTTAATGTTGTCTCACTGAGGACGGTTCCGTTGTGCGAGCGACTTGAAGATATCCCTATCATGTCGCATCACATCCTGGCCAAGTTGGCGATCCGGCGAGGCACGCCGATGAAACAGCTCTCAGAGGAGGCGATTCGCCGACTCTGCAGCTACCACTGGCCAGGCAACGTTCGCGAATTGGAAAACGTTCTTGAACGGGCCGTCTTATTCAGTAAGGGTGAGGTGATTGGTCCAGACGCTGCGTTGATTCCTGACGAGATGGATCCTAATCCACCTGCACCGCAGAATCGGCTGTCGGATGCCTGGAGCAAAACAGCACCACAGACGGAACCCGAGCGTAAAGACACCCCTCCAAAATATCAACAACATTGGCGAAGTATGGAAGAAGTTGAGCGTGAACACATTCGACAGACTCTTGAATTTACGTTCTATAATCAAAGTGCGGCGGCGCGTCTACTAAAGATGCATCGCAATATTCTTCACCGCAAAATCAAAAAATATAGCTTGGATGATTTCCCACCTCGTCGGGGTCGACCTCCCAAAAGTCCCATCAGCGATTCACAGCAGCCGTAACACAATCGGTCACATCTTAGCCTTGTGGTCATGACCACCGACAAAGACCGTGCAACATGCCCGACGGCAAGCCGAGATCTGTTCGGTTGGGCAATCTTCGCTTCTGACACGTTCGTGTCAAACTAATCTCTTGCCGCCACCCATTGTCGGCAAGAGAACGTGCCAAACGGCTCTTCCTGGTTCGTTTTGCAGCTACAATCAGTTTGGAAAGACCGACTGTTGACGTCGATTATTTCGAGAACGT
>Ga0310124_10003432_pt1 | contig 10660 bp, 8 predicted proteins | sample CB11b_AW_Bot5_MG_FD_203507 | JGI IMG/M metagenome (GOLD analysis project Ga0310124, IMG submission 203507) | Marine microbial communities from Western Arctic Ocean, Canada - CB11b_AW_Bot5 | ecosystem: Environmental > Aquatic > Marine > Oceanic | place: Canada: Western Arctic Ocean | collected...
TGCCCCGTGCAGAGCGCAGACTGGTGCCCGCCTCTTCGTTGAATCCATTGACGACATAGAGTTCATACCCGGCGACGGTTTCCTGCGTCGGGTAGAGGGTGCCGAAAAAACCCATGCCCGACTCGCTTAACGTCGTCGGCACGATCTCGCGCGCCACCAGGGGGCGATTCGTCAGGTCGTTGAGTGGACTGTCGTGCAGCAGATTGAAACGACCCAGTGGTGACAGGATGACACCGCCGCGAAATGTGGCGGCTTCATGGAAAGTGATATCCAGCGTCGCGTATTCGAGTTTGATCTCGCCGTCACCATCGACATTGCCTCCGTGTTCGAACTCGATTTCTGCCGCAACGTGAACACCCTCGCTTACCTCGCTGGCGACGATCGGGACGAAGCGGTGCTGGTCGAAGGTTTTGGCCTTGTCATTCCAGAACAGTTCGTGATCGATGTAACCGCCGATCGTCGCACGACCCCTGTCCACGTCTGAATCAGCCTTGCAGATCGTCGCTGCCGCCCACATTCCCACGACCAGAATCGGCACCGGCTGCATTGTCATGTTCCCTTTATCAACCATAAGTTTGGTATGCCAAACATTCGGAAGGATAACATAACAAGCATGATTTCGGCGTCAAGGCGAATTTCTGTAAGGTCCTCATGGACGGGTCTTTACCTCATATCAAGTTTGTATTTGCCTATCTCCCGGATCTGCGTATACTTGCCCCTACCAACCAATCGTTTGGCATGCCAAACTTCTCTCCGGGCCTCCGAACGACGAGAGCGTTATCGGAATCGAGAGAACGAGCAGTTGATTGAGACAACCAATGATGACCTTTATGCCGTGGCGACGCCGAGGCGAGTCGAGTTTGCACGAGGGGCCCCTGTCAGAATGGAGCCGTGGTCGCGATGCGATCGTCGTCGATGTTCCCTGGGCCGACCGGCTTTCCTGCAGACTCCGTGAACTCGGGTTGCTTCCGGGCGTGCGCCTGCGCGTGTTGCGCACTGGCAGCCGTCTCGTCATACAGATCGGTGAGGCGCGCCTGGCGTTGCGCCGGGTGGATGCCGCCGCCATCCGTGTCGCGGCAGCCGACCCCGCCACGATCTAGAACTCCTCTCCCCCATGCAGCTCACCCGCCCCTCACGGGAGACCTCTGCGGTCGCCCTTATCGGCAATCCGAATACGGGCAAGACCACCCTCTTCAACGCCCTCACGGGATTGTCACAGCGCGTCGGCAACTATCCCGGTGTCACCGTCGAACGCAAGACGGGCAGCGTCGAACTTCCGGATGGCGCGCAGATAGAACTCCTCGATCTACCGGGCACGTATAGTCTCTCCGCCACCTCGCCCGACGAGATGATCGCCGTCGATGTGCTGCTCGACGAAGAACAGGAGACCCGCCTAGACGCCGTGATCGCCATCGTCGATGCCGGTAATCTGCGCCGTAATCTTTATCTCGTTTCGCAATTGCTCGAAGCCGATTTGCCCGTCGTCATTGCCCTCAACATGACGGATGTTGCCACCGCGCGCGGCATCCGCATCGACGCCATCCGCCTGTCCAGTCATCTTGGTGTCCCGGTGATACCCATGGTCGCGCAACGCCGACAAGGCATCGACGAACTGCGTGTCGCCCTCGCTGATGTGCTCTGCGGTCCACCCCAACAACCGTCGACAGCAACATTGCCAGACGACTTGCAGCGGCAGGTGATCCGGCTTCTCGAGTGGGCTAAAACAGACGGCGGGCGCCCACTTGCGAGACTCGAGGCATTGCGCGCCCTCGTCGATGACGACGGCGTCATCCAGGACCGACTGGTCAACCACCACGGCCAGCAGATAACCAGCAAGCTCGCCGATCTGCGCAATGCCGTCGGCGTCTCAGCGCCACTGTCCGCCATCGAATCAGAGGCCAGATACGCCTGGGTTCAGCAGATTCTCGATGGCTCCGTGCAACAGACAGACGAACTACGCTCGAGTCGTTCCGACAAGGTCGATCGTGTCCTCACTCACCGTCTTGCGGGACTGTTGATCTTTGTCTCCATCAGCGCCATGTTGTTCCAGGGAATCTACTCCTGGTCGGCGCCACTGATGGACGTGATCGAGGGTTTCTTCGGTGCCCTCGGTGGTGCCGTTGCAGCGATGTTGCCGGAGGGCGCCCTGCGCAGCATGATCGTCGATGGCATCATCGCCGGTGTGGGTGGTGTCCTCATCTTCCTGCCCCAGATCGCCCTGCTCTTTCTACTGATCTCGATCCTTGAGGACTGCGGTTACATGGCCCGCGCCGCATTGCTGATGGATCGGCTCCTCGGCAACCTTGGCTTGTCCGGCAGGTCCTTCATCCCGTTGCTGTCGAGTTTTGCCTGTGCCGTGCCTGGCGTCATGGCGGCCCGTACGATCTCTGACCAGCGTGACCGTTTCGTCACGATTCTCGTCGCACCACTGATGAGTTGCTCGGCCCGCCTTCCCGTCTACGTGTTGTTCATCGCTGCCTTCATCCCCGATCGTACCGTGCTTGGTGGCTGGATCGGTCTGCAAGGATTGACCCTGCTGGCGATGTACAGCGTCGGGGCCGTCATCGCCGTGCCTGTGGCGTTGCTGCTCCGTCTGACGCTGTTGCGCGGCACATCAAGTCCCTTTCTGCTGGAGCTGCCAGCCTACAATTGGCCGACACCGCGGACGGTGTTTCTGCGTGTCTATGGAAGTTGCCGCGCATTCATCGTACGCGCCGGCAGCGTCATTCTCGCCGCCACGATCGTCATGTGGGCCCTGGCCTATTATCCACGCTCAGAAGAGATCCATCAGGACTTCGACGACCAGCGGTCGGCCGTGACGGTTCTGCCGGCTCCCGACCGCAAGGCGGCTATCCAGCAACTGGATCGCGCCGAGGCGGCGGCTCACCTCGAGGCGAGCTTGCTGGGTCAGGCAGGACACTTCGTGCAACCCGTGTTCGAACCGATGGGCTGGGATTGGCGCATCGGCATGGCAACCCTCGCTTCTTTCCCGGCACGTGAAATCATCATCTCCGCTCTCGGCACGATCTACAGTCTCGGTGGTGACCACGACGAAGACTCCGGCGACATGCGTCGTGGTTTGAAAAATGCCACCCATGCCGATGGCACCCCCGTCTTCACCGTGCCCGTTGCCCTGTCGGTGATGATCTTTTTCGCACTCTGCGCCCAGTGTATGTCGACACTCGCCGTCATCCAGCGTGAAACAGCATCATGGGGCTGGGCGGCCTTCTCCTTCACCTACATGACCCTGCTCGCTTACGCCGGTGCCTTCGGCGTGTACCGGCTGGGATTGTGGTTGGGTTGGTAGCTCTGCTCATGGACTGGCAACACTTGCTCACCATCGCCATCGCCGGCCTCTGTGCCGTGTGGGTGCTGTGGACGACGATCCGCCCCTTCGTGCGCAAGATGGCCAGCGCTTGTGGCATGTGCCCTGGATGTGATCCCGGGACGAATGACGGGTCATCGACACCAGCCACGACGGCGGCCGATCTGTTTCAGATCGCCATGTCCGACGCCCAATAACCAGCTGCAGACGATTTATCGTCGACGCCCGTAGGTACCTCCGGGCAAAGCCTCGACCCATCCGGCCAGTTCCAATTGCAGTAACTGCTGCAGCACAACGGACGACGCCATGCCACTCTCCCGCGTCAGAACGTCCACGTGGCGCGTCCCCGTTTCCAGCAGCGCCAGGAGTTGTCCCGCTTCATCTTCGACAACTGCTGCACTCGACGTCGGGGCGACGGGCTGTTCACCACCCGTCATCTGCACATGCCGTGGAAGCCGGGACCACAACTCGTCGATCACGTCCTGTGCGTCACGAGCAAGACAGGCCCCGTCGCGCAGTAGAGCCAGACACCCCTCGCAGCGGCGGTTGGTCACCTCACCAGGAATGGCGAAGACCTCGCGATTCTGCTCCATGGCGCACCGTGCCGTGATCAGTGCCCCCGACCGTTGTGGTGCCTCGGCGATGACGACGCCCAGACTGAGACCACTGATGATACGATTGCGCCGTGGGAACGAACCCGCCTCGGGTCTTGTGCCGAGAGGTAGTTCGGAGAGGATCGCACCCTCGGCAAGGATGCGCTTGTACAACGCGCCATGGGCCGCCGGATAGACGACATCAACGCCGCAGCCGAGAACGGCGACGGTCGCACCAGCCTCGAGGGCGCCCACATGTGCGGCGGCGTCGATCCCGAGGGCGAGCCCACTGATAACGGTGATTCCGCGGGCCGCCAGATCGCACCCGAAACGACGGGCGACATGTTTTCCATAGGGTGAACACCGCCGGGAACCCACGATGGCCACACTCGGTGCCTGCAGCAGTGCAGCCTTTCCATATACGAACAGATGCACCGGTGGGTCGGGAATCTGTCGCAGCAGGGCCGGGTAACGGTCGTCAAAAATGGGGATGAATTGTGCGCCAAGAGCGGTCGCTCTTGTCAGCTGGTCGGTGGCCCACTTTTCCTCTCTGGCTCCCAGGGGAGCGCCATCGGCCCTCAGTCCTTCAAGCGCGGCTTGCGCCGAGCCAAACTTTTGTAACAGCGCCATGCAGCGCACGTCACCGACCCGCGGCATCCGGCGCAACTGCAACAATGCCAAGCACTCGTCGATCATGGCTCGCCAGTGACAGCGTCGTCGTCGATGGGTTCGGCATCACGCCGTGCACGGTCCTCTATGACACATCGCGCCAACCAGATCAGCAACTCCTGCAGACCATGACCGGAGACCGAGGATATCAGAAAACAGGGCGCCCCGTCAGCCCCGGTAGGGATGGCGGGAGTCGTCGGATCCGGTCCGAGCAGATCGGCCTTCGTCCAGGCGATGGCGAACGGTTTCTCCAGAAGTCTCGGATTGAATTGCCGCAGTTCATCACGCAGAGCTTCGAATTGTTCCTCCGGCGCCTCCTCGGTCACCTCCAGTGTGAACAGCAGCACGCGGGTACGCTCAACGTGTTTTAGAAAACGAATGCCCAGACCCTTGCCCTCGTGGGCCCCCTCGATGAGCCCTGGCAAGTCGGCGAGCACGAAGCTGTCGTAGTCACCGAACCGCACGATGCCAAGATTGGGTTGCAGTGTCGTAAAGGGGTAGTTGGCGATCTTGGGGTGGGCCGCGGACAGGCGTGACAGCAGGGTCGACTTGCCGGCATTCGGAAACCCCACCAGACCGACGTCGGCGAGAAGTTTGAGCTCGAGCCGAATGACCCGTTCGACCCCGACGCCACCGGCATCGGCACGCCGGGGGGCCTGGTTCGTCGATGTGGCAAAGCGCGCATTGCCGCGGCCACCGCGACCACCCGTCAGCAGCACGAACTCCTGATCGGCCTCTACCAGGTCTGCGAGAAACTCCCCGGTCTTGTCGTCGCGCACCACCGTTCCGGGGGGCACGCGCAGAACCTCCTCGGCGCCACGTGCGCCGGTAAGATCCTTGCCCTTGCCGTGCCCACCACGCCCGGCCTCGATATGGGACTTGTAACGAAAGTCCACGAGGGTGGACAGATTGGCGTCAGAGCGCAGCAGGATACGTCCACCATCGCCCCCATCACCCCCGTCAGGGCCACCCTTGGGGATGAATTTCTCCCGTCGAAAACTCATACACCCGTTGCCACCAGCCCCCGATTTCACGGTGACGGTCACTTCATCGATGAACATGAATTTCTCTTCTTCTCTCAGTCATTTGCCGAAACGGGCCCTCAACCGCGCCTCGACTGTGGGTGGAACAAATCGGCTGACGTCACCACCGTGTTCGGCGATTTGCTTCACCGTCGAGGATCGCAGAAACATGTATTCCGCACTCGTCATCAGGTAGACGGTGTCGAAGTCTTCCCACATGCTGCGATTCGTCAGAGCCATGCTGAACTCGGCATCGAAGTCGGTGACGGCGCGCAGACCACGAACCGCCTGGCGAATCCCATGCTCACGCGCGTAGTCCACCAGAAGTCCCGTCGTCGAGTCAATCTCCACCTGTGGCCATTTGGCGGTCGCCTCGTGCACCATCTCCAGATTCTCTTCGACGGTGAACAGCGATTTCTTCCCGGGGTTCACGGCGAGGAGAATGACAAGCCCATCATACACATCGAGAGCTCGCTCAATGATGTTGAGGTGTCCCAGCGTGATCGGGTCGAAACTGCCCGGGTAGATAGCTCGGTTCATCGATTCCCTCCTTGAAGTGGTTCCCGGACAACTGCGTCAAACGAGAGGGTGACCTGGTTGTCGGCGTCACCACTCGAACTGCGGCTGGCAGCAAGATGCGCTATGCGGATCCCGGCGCCCAGTTCCTCGATGGCTAACACGAACCGGCGCAGCGAGGCCATGGAGCCAGTTGCTCGCAGGTCGAAATTATGCAGATCGACACCACCAGCTGCCGGTTCTGCAATAACTTCCTCCATCTGCACCCCTCTCAGTCCATGGGTGACGGCCCGTTCATTTGTCAGGGTAGTCAACTCCGCCAGCTGTGTAGCGGAGATCGGCGCCATTGGTGAATCGAGAACAGCGATCACATTTCCTACGAGTCGGCAGGCCCGGCTTCCCCCCTCCGCTGCTGCAGAGCTCCAGGAAGTACCACGCGCGTCACTTGCATAGACCTTTAACAGATCGACAACCGTCGCCAGCGACACCCCCTCGGCAAGGATTCCCTCGATGACGAAACCACCCTCCACATCGGCTGTCAGCGTCGTCACCCGCACGCCGACGGGCAAATGATCCACCAGTGCCAGTACGCGCCTGGCAGCATCGGTGCGTGCAGGCAGCTCAGCTGTGCTGCCCTGCGGCTGTGTGCCTTCGGGCGGCAGCGGTAATGCTGGTGATTCCGTGCTCACCTCGACCGGCGAAGGGCGACTTACCCAGCCCAGGGCAGCGGGCCACAAGGAACCCAGCGGGACCTGCCGGTCGAGAGTGTAGAGGGCGCCGCCGAAGGTGGCCAACGCCACGGTGAGACCGACGATGATTCCCAACTGTCGACGCAACGAGGGAGGCGCTTTCAGTTCGACTCGGATCATATCTTCACGCCTCAGGCGTCTGCCAACCCGCGAAATGCGAGTCCCGCTGCCACGACGTAAGCGCGGGCAGGCACGTCACTGCTCGCCAACGTCTCTTTTGCCATCTCGCTTACCGTCAATCCCACGAAGGGGTTGAGGTCGCCGACCTCATCGGCAAATTCACCCAGATCAACAGCCCCCCCAGCGTCACCAGATCCGACCACCCAAAGCCTGTGGGCGACCTCCCCCTGATCCAATTCGGCGTTGCACAGCAGCCCCAATCCGGTGGCTGGGCCCTTCTCCTGCTGTGACCAGACGCTCTCACCCTCGTATTCACCGTCGCGCAACAGTACCGCCCTCATGATCTCGCCATCCTCCTGCAGCACGATCTCGATACCCTCACCGCCGACACCACAACTTTCCAGGGCATTGCACAGTGCGAAGGAGGACATGTCGAACCCGGGACGACCCATGCCCGCCTCACGGCAGAGAACGCCGTAGAGGTCGAGGATCTGCCGACGCGCAGCGATAAAGAACCCGTGGTGGCGCGTCGCCAGCGTATCGACAACATAGTCATCGATATCCTCCGCCAGCAGTTGTTCGGCCTCCCACAGAAGCTGCTCTCGTGTCATCCCCTTGTCACGTGCCAGCACAAAACGGCGTTTGATAAAAACTCCCGCTCCCGACAGGGCGAAATACGGTCGCTCGACGTCGAAGCCATCGCCATGCAGGAGCCGAAGTGCCTGCACGAGACTCGCCCGCCCGTCGTGATCGGCGAGGGCATCAGGCAGTGACAGCGACGCCGCCACTGGCACGGCGGCACAGCGTGACAGTGACACACTCTGCTTTCGTCGAGACAACTCGACGGCATAGATGCCATTCGCTGCCACGTGGATGCCGGTGCATCGTGTAGGAGAGGAACGGAACAAGGCAGCCTTCTGGAAGGAGGATCAGTCCATCGACACGAGGAGTCGGAGGCGCTCCACCGTGGCGACACCGATACCGCTGACACGGTTGAGCTCGTCGACAGAGGAGAAGGGGCCATGCACCTGGCGATACTCGATAATCGCCGCCGCCATTTTTGGACCAATGTATGGCAAAGACTGCAACTGCTCGGCGTCGGCTCGGTTGATTGCCAGCGGTCCTGTTGCCACAGCCGCGACGGGTACCGATGGCGCCTCGACAGCGCCGACAACGACATGAAAGTCTTCGAAACGTTCCGCGTCGAGGTGATCGATGATGGCCACTCCGGTGCCGACCAGCAACGCTGCGCTCAGGAACAGGACCGCAATCCCCTCCTGCCGGTTGAGGTCAATCAAGATAAGTCTCCCATCCTCTCCGGCGCTACTTGAAGGTCAGGGTACCAGACATGCGCACTTCGCGGACTTTGCGGGTCTTTTCCGAGATGTTGTTGCTGTCATTCTCGATGCGAATCACGCCTTCGCCACGGAAGGTGTCACTGAAGCTGTAATTCGCCCTCAGTTGCGCATCCCAGCGATCACTCGAAGCGATCGGTACGAGTTGCTCCCCACCGGTAGCACTCGCGCGTACCTGTGAGTTGACGTTGATTTCAAAATTGAGATCTATGCTGGACTTGAGTTTGCCGAACAGAGGAAGTTCGCGAGGTCTCAGCTTGTATCGTGTGTCGAAGGTTTTTGTCGTCTTCAGGTTGCGCCCCTTGCCTCGAAGAGGCGGCCGTTGGCTGACGACGATCGTCGAATCGGACCGATCTTCGATCTCGAAGTCGAGGTCATCACTGGTGCTGCTCGATAGTTCGATGCGTGTGGACGGTCCGATGCGCCAATTTCCCGACCAGGTAACCCGCCATTCCCTTGTCTTGCCTTCGCGGATGAGATTGGACGGATCGAGACTGCCCTCTGCCTGCAAGGACTGGCCCTCTTCATAACGCACATTCACCTGCGCGCTGTTGAGCACGCGGCGCAGCCCGAAGACGCGATCCGCCCGCCCCCAGTTCACGATCAGACTGGGAAAGGTCTTTGACTGCTCGACCCGCAACCGGTCTTTCGTGCTGCCGGAGCGTCGCGATATCTGCTCCTTGAAGCTTGGCTTGACGCTGAACCCCAGTGGCAGCCGCAGACCCGAGCCAATGTCGGTGTTGGTACTGCGACTCCACGTATCCTGCTGCGTCAGGCCAACGCCACGCTGCGCCACGCGCAGGCTGTCATCGAGTCCGAGTTGGAAAGGCAACCCGGGGCGGGTGACCAGGTTGAAGTTGCGTGCGTCGGTATTGCGTCGCCATGAATAGGACATGGGTTCGACATAACTACTGGTGTAGTGCAGGAAGCGGCGAAGGAAAAACGGTTGTCCCACCTCCTCCTCGGCTTTGACGACGGTACCCTCGGCCCTGGCCGCAGCCTCCTCGTCGGCGGACACCGCTGCCGCCGCTCGGGCCCGACCGCCCGGTCGACGAGTGCGTACGCCTGGGGCACCCAGCGCTTTGAGCACATCGGGCAGGCGCACGCTGAACCGCGCCGACAAGGAGTTCTTTGAATTTGTGTCGAGCGTCTGGATGACCCGATTGATGCCGCCCGTCGTATCGATCAGCGACGCCTGTTGCCGGCGTCTCGGATCGGAGTTCTCCTGATAGTCAGCCTGGAAGGTGAAGCTCGGATCCAGCCAGCGCACGAGGCGCAGTTGCACTTTCATGTGGGCACGCTGACCGCGCTTCACCTCGCGGCCAAATGCGAAGTTCGACGGATCGTACTTCTTGCGCAGATCGCGGTCGATCTGAAGGTTGTAGTCGCCTGAGATCGAGCGGATGGGACTCACTTTCGTAGCGTACGTCTCCTTCAGGGTAAAAACTTCGTTGACTGTCGTGTCGACTTGGCCCACGCGCCAGTTGGCGGTCTCCTGGTGATTCATGTTGACCGAATAATTTGCCGTCGACGGCATGGGGCTCAGTTGCGACTTGCGCAAGCTCTCCGGCAGGAATTCGGGTATCCACGCCAGATACGGAATCGTCGGCTTCGGCAGGGGCATCTTGTAACTGAAGGACGCACTCTGTGAGTCCCGGTCGTTCACCGGATTCACCGGTGACATCCCGCGGTTGCTGGTCTGCGACATGCGCAGGTTCATCTGATCCACCGTCCAGCGCGCGAGGAAGTTTTTGCCCGCCCGTTTGCTGATCGAGAATTCGAGAAACTTCTTAGAGTTCTCGGTACGCAGTGAATCTTTCTCGTCCGCCTGCAGTTCGACGTCCGAATTCGGTCCGAAGCGCGGCAGACTCAGGTCGCGGCTGTAGGAGAATTTGACGGGCACCGTGAACCCCCAACTCCCGGGCAGTGCCTTGTGCAGATTCACCGTCGTCGATATGTCCGACGACAGATCCGCACTGCGGCGCTCGGTATTCGACAGGGTCCGAAAGTTCTCCTGCTGCCAGTTGACCGTGGCATCCAGATCCATGAAGTCCGCCAGCTTCGTGTTGACACGGGCGTAGGCGGCCACCCCGGGGTCATTGCGCGCCGCATCGAGGCGCAGTTCGTCGACGTAGAACATGGCCGTTACAGGTTGGAGATCGCTGCGATTGCGCACGCCCAGTGTGAGTTGGCGCACCTGCTGCAACGATGGATTGCCACGCACGGTGTAGATCGCGGGTGCCCCATGGCGAAATCGAGGATCGACGATCACCGTGTCGATCCGCGTCAGCACCATACCCGTGCTGTCCAC
>Ga0310124_10003434_pt1 | contig 10656 bp, 9 predicted proteins | sample CB11b_AW_Bot5_MG_FD_203507 | JGI IMG/M metagenome (GOLD analysis project Ga0310124, IMG submission 203507) | Marine microbial communities from Western Arctic Ocean, Canada - CB11b_AW_Bot5 | ecosystem: Environmental > Aquatic > Marine > Oceanic | place: Canada: Western Arctic Ocean | collected...
CAAATCGAGCGGGACGGCTTCGAGTTGGGCCACTCTGGTCAAACGGGTGTTTGAAGTCGACCCGCTCCAATGTCCTTAATGTGGGTCAAGGATGAAAGTCGTCAGTTTCATCGGGCGCTGCCGGCGAGACGTTGTGGAAAAGATCCTCCGTCATTGTGGTTTGTGGGAGGGCCCGTTGCGAACGTTGGCCACGGCCAGGTTTCTACCCAACGCAGCGGACTCGGATCGAGACGCATCTGAGTCGCATGAACTCCAGTTGGTCCTCGATCCAGAGTTCCTTTAGTAGCCGCCCGCCAACAGGCGTGGAGCTCATGGGCGCCAGGCGTGCGCACCGATCAGGTGGTGGCAACTCCCGGATTGCCAAAAGCAGGGGCCTATTCTCGTGAAAACTGCCCGATTCACGTTTGCGAGGGCTCTGCTCAACTGTTCGGAGCGGTCTGCAGGAAGTCACGGCCTGGATCGTTTCAAAAGCCGCCCGGATTGCCCTGTGACGTGGCCAAATGGAAGAAAAATAGGTAGACTTGGAAGAAAAGGAAGTCGAAAACCGGTCCATCCGGTGCGTGGGGTGTCTGTATTGGGATTGGAATCGCTATGATTTCTCAACTTACTTGCCTAGTTGTCGTCCTGGGACGGTTCTTGAAATGCCGTCTACATAGACTCGAAAAGTGATGAATTTTCAGCAGAGGCTTCTCAGATTTGTGGACGGTGAGGGATATGGGATTCGGGGTATTCCTGTACCTTTGTTGGATGAGCCTTTAGCGAAGAATCTCCTTTTTCGTATTGAGAATATACGTTGGTATCTAAACCGGTACAGCTTAGAGTTAAATTTTGACCGTGGACTCTTGTCCGTCAGTGAATTCATAGATCTTGCTCGAAACTGGGGCTTCAAAGGTGTTCAATTACACAACGCTAAGGGCGGGCCGCGCGTTTGCCTTACTCGCGAGTCAGATGAATTTCTCAAAAAGATGGCCCAGCAGGAAGGTAAACGCAAGTTAGACATTCAGCTTGACATTAGCACTACCTCAAAAAGTGAATTTGAGGATGTATCCCGCGTTGCTCGTGCGATAGGAACTCGCGTCATCCGATGCTATATTCGAACGGGAGGAACCCTCAAAGAAATTCTCAAGACAGCCGTGGACGAGCTGAGCTATATTGCAGAAATAGCCGAAAAATGGGATCAGGAAATTTTGCTTGAACAACACGAGTTACTTACCGGCTATGAAATGGTTGATGTTATAGAACGGGTTGGTCATCCTCGGATTGGAGTTTTATTCGATTTTGGTAATCCTGTCGCTGCTGGCCGAGAGCCACTCGACGATTTGATGGTGATGCGTGAACATATAAGGGGTGTCCACTGTAAAGATGTCCGTATCCTCGGAGTCGAGGGAATTCGCGCTAAGCTCGGGGTTGAAATGGGATCTGGCCACCTCAACCTAGAGAAGATGTTTTTTGATCTTCTCTGCCTTGGATCCGACGTTGCCCAAGTAAAGTTCTTTGGCATACAGATGGTCGTGGATTACTTATGCTTGAGCAACAGGGCTCCTTCTGAATCTAAGAATAATGTATTCGCGAAGCGCAATCCTAGTGATACAGCATTACCAAAAAACATTACCAAGCGGGCTCTGGAGAAAAGGCTCAAGAAGGAAAGGGCTGACGCGCAAGCTGGTTTTGTTTTCGCAAAACACCTCGTCGAAGACTTGCGACAACTATTATCAGAGTATCTTGATGACGAACGTTCGACAGAGAGTGCCGGGTGAGCCTCCGCGAGGCACCAGTCTCATCCAACTGATAGGAAATTTGATTTCCACTACCAGAGCTATCATTTGCCTCGTTCGAGGCTACAATGCACGATTGTCGCCAAGTTGTCACCTCGCCCTCCCATTCTGTTTGACGCACCAGGTCGCTCCGCAGGAACCGGGACCAATGACCAAGAGAGCTTTCCTTGTCTTCGGGCTGCCGATCGCGTTTGTTGTTCGATTAGGCTATGCAGTTAATGATCGCTTTGTGTAAACACTTTCCAACCTTCACGCCGATTGTCGACTTTGTGCATCCGGTCGAACGATTGTATGCCGCGGCGCATGCCGAGTGGTCCAACACGCGACCGGGGTGCCGACGACAACGTGAAGGCCTCGATTCAGTTGTCGAAACTGAACTTGATAACCTTCTCCGCCATGAATCGGGACAACACGTAACCCACGCATGCTTTTCGCGTACTTCTCGAACGACTCAGTTGGTTTGATGTCTCACCCTGCTCGAAGATTGCTCCTGAGTCGCTGCCGACAAGGCGCGTTCCCAATTCTGCCTTCAGCGTTCGTAATCACTCCCGCCCCGATCTTCCTCAACGGGCGGCGGGGCGATAGCATGGAGTGGTTGACGTGTCGTCTGTCGTCTCGCTGTGGTGGACCAATCTGCACGCGGCCAAGATATTGAAATTGGATCGAGACGCCACCCCTATCCGAGACAAAATAGATGTGTGAGAACAAAGGTGACGATGAACAAGTTGTGCCCGGAATTTCGATTTCTGCGTCGGGGCAGGCCACCGTTGATTCGTCTCTGGAAAATGTGCTTTTCGATCTGGCCATCAAGCTCGAAGGGCCGACACAACTTCCCGTCGATGTCGAGCACATTCTAGCGGCGATCGTAATGGCGGCCCGTCAAGGAGAGCTTGACCCAAATACGCGACTCTCGTCTGAAGATCCGGCATTGACAGCAGTCTTGATTAATCATGTGAAGACAGTATTTGCAGGATACGATGGCAAGGTTGGCATGGACGATTGAAGGTATACCTACAGGCTAAGTTGATCGATTCCTGGTAGTATCTCGGTCTCCTTACGATCGCGATCATTGGTCCGGCTGAGGATACACTTCCACCCGGCCGTTGAGTGTGTCTCCGGCGGCCAGCAGCGAGAACAACCCCGGAGAAACCCGGCTAAACACTTCCCGTGCATGGTGCCGGTCCTGTTCGTCACGAGCCTTGCTTAGGTAGAGGATCCGCTTCGCACCTGGGGGAAATTTAGGCAGATAGGCCCTCGGGTGGGCAACGACCCGCGCCATGATTTCCGGCGTTATCGGGGTATCTGATTCTACTTCTGCGAATCGGGCCACGATCTCCGGTCGATGCACGTGCCGCTCGTCCAGCGGTTGCCCGATGCTGTCTAGTCCGGCGATCAGCACGCAAATGTCGGAAAAGGGTGGAATCAGCGGCTCATCAGGCCCCGGCGCTTTGAAAGCACGCTTGCGCGCGCCATCGGTCTTGATGACTATCACCGCCTGGGGATGCTCGCGGCGCAGGCGGATCAACAGCTCGGGCTCCAGCCCTTTGAGCATTCCCTGGCCCAGGTCTTGCTCGAGCAGATATACCGCCTGCCGCTGGCCCAATCGCTCCGTCAACTCGGCCGACCAATTCGGATGCTGACTGACAAGGAGCAGCGGCGACTCTCCCTTTCCTGTGGGTCGATGCAAGTTCGTGCTGGAGGTGAGCAGGACGGGCATGCCGGCCGCGGTCAGCCCCTGCTTCAGGCGGGCCATCAGCGTGTGCTTACCCCCGGCTCCCATCAGTGCCACCGAGGCTCCCGCCTTGAGTCCGAGCAGTTCCAGGAAAGCTGTCTCGCTCATCAGCATGTTGGCCTCTGCCGCCACAAGGGCCTGGCCTTGACTTTTTTGTGAAGCTTCTGTTTCAGCTTCTTCAACGACGAGGAGGTGTCGGCTCCATCCGTTGTCATTGAACACAATCTCGCCACAAAGCGATCATTGACGGCATAGCCTAATCGAACAACAAACGCGATCGGCAGCCCGAACGAAAAAAATCCAACCGTACTTTTTCAACAGCCCCTACCCCTTGATGGCACTTGTCCGGCCATGGGGCTCGCACCAACCCCACCTATCAAACAGATGGCCGATTTTTTGCACTTTTCGCAGCTACCTGGTTTGGACCCTATCCGTTATAACGGATTTTCACAGAAGCATCAGGCATCGGGTGTGCTCAAGACCAGTGCTGATTTCAACAAGAAGGGGCGGGAATCATGAACAAAGCGGCTCTCCACTTGGCTCTGACGATGTTTGGACTGATGGCGCTGCCGCCCGTTACAGCGAACGAACGGCCGGACAGGAGTCGCTCCAAAGAACCGGGGATCCAACTGACTTCGGAACACATGGAGGCCGTCAATCGGCAACGACGAATCATCTTTCAAGACGATGTCATGTGCAGCAACATGCCCTTTACGATGGAGCGAGTTGGCCCCAGCCAATTGGAGGAAACGATTGCTTATTACATGGCCCGACTCGATGCAGAGCCCAACCAGATCGACAGTGTGTGGCATGAGTGGGGCGAGGGCAACATCGCGGCCTGGCCGAGCAAGGTGCTGTCTCCTCCACCACCAGGCTATTTCCAGCAATGGTGGGAGGCGGGCATCGATCCCGTGCGGCTGTTGCTCGATGAATGTCGCAAGCGTAGTCGGGAGGTGTTCTTCTCCTACCGGATCAACGGATCCGACAACGAGTATTTTCAGGAGCAGGGAACGGTCACACTGCCTCCGATGAAGGCCGAACATCCGGATTGGCTGATTAAAGCGTGGCATCGTTACGGGTACTGGAATTTTGCTAATCCGGAGGTGCGTGACTATCGGGTACGCATCCTGCGTGAGGTGGCCGAGAACTACGACTTCGACGGCATCTCAATCGACTTCGCCCGGGTCCCGATCTTGCTTCCGGCAGGAGAACAGTGGCTGCGGCGCGACTCAATCACCGATTTCATGCGGCAGTTACGCTTGACGCTGCTGGAAATTGAAGAGCAGCGGGGCCGGCCGCTACTGCTGGCCGCGCGGGTCCCGGAGAACCTCATGGGCTGTCATTTCGATGGTCTGGATGTGGAGACATGGGCGCGGGAACGCCTGGTGGACATCTTTGTCCCCGGCTGCCGGTCGTCCGACGTCGATGTGGCGGCGTTTCACCGGATTACCGCCGGTGCTGGAATCAAGGTTTATCCGTCATTCGACGACCATCACTCCTCAGACGGGTACTACGAGCCGTCCGTTGAGGTGTGGCGTGGTGTGTTTGCCAACTGGTGGAGCCAGGGTGCAGAGGGGGCACACACGTTCAATCTCGTCTTCTCGTCTCCCGAAGCCGCGGCGAAGTTGGACTTACCGAAGTGGGCGCACGCGGATCACTGGCAGCGTCAGTGGCAGATCTGGCAGGAGATCGGGAATCCCGAAACGCTCAAACACAAAGATAAGATCTTCTATGTACAGCGACGCGGCGGAGGTCATGGACCTCGCGTCGTGCCCAACCCCGAAGATTGGAACACACCCCGCCACATGTATTTCAACACGAACATGTTCGCACCGCTGCCGGCAACGTTGGCCAATAACGGCAAGTCCGATACGCTGCTCACCCTGAACGTCGCCGACGACGTCAGCGCCGACGCGAAGCACGTCCAGGCCATCACGCTCCACCTGGTGTTGTCTGATCCAGCCGCTGACGGTCTCCCGGAGGCAAAGCGAATCCAGCCGGTCACGGTGGCTACGAAAGCCCACCCCGGCGGCCGACTTCTGAACAGCCCCCCGGCCAACGGCATCGACGAGCACATCGAGGTTCGAATCAACAACCTCTTGCTGAGCCTCGCACGCATCGAGAAAGGCTGGCTGGCGTTTCCGGTCGAGCCGCAGCAGCTGGCAGTGGGCGACAATCTGGTGGGTGTCCGAGTGACCGAACGGCCAACCGACGCTGAGGCAGAGATCTCGATCGAGAAGCTCGAATTGCATGTGGACTATCGATGAGCGAGCGCAAACCGCTGCCCACTGCGCTGCTAATTCAGTAGGCTGCGCACCTTTCTGCGGGACCAGGGCGTTGCCGACAACACGATCGTCTGGTTTTGTTCGGACAATGGCCCGTCGTACGTTCACGATTTTATCCATGACGAGCTATTGGTGCTGATCCCCGACGGTGCCGACTACACCGCAGCGGTGAGACAGGTGCAGCACATGATGGCTGATGCAATGCAGCAGTTTTTCCCCGACATTCCCTTTGTGACGGAGTACCTGCTGCCGATCGCTGGTACAAGGGCCTGGATGATCAGCCCACAGATGAATCAGGCCGCATCGTGCCCTATAAAAATAACTGCATGGCAAACCATCGGTAACACGGCCGGCGAAAGGATACAGCATCACCGTCAAGCGGCCTCGAGACAGAAAGAGAACCTCCCGGTTCGCGGATACCGAGCAGCCGACTTTCACTCTCGACGAAGGACAACACCCTTGGGGATGCCAACGGCATTTCGTGTCCGCTAGCGCTCGGGCGAATCGACGCCGCGGGGATTCGATTCGCTCCCCTCTCGTAGCTGAAGCCCCACAAGAGCGCAGGAAGTAGACGCGCGTACGGCTCCCGTAGCGCGGGCGGAATTCCTTCGTCCGTCTTGCGGTCTCATTCGTGACGACCGGCCCCTTCGTCGGTGCTGCGGCAGAGCCGCCGCGGCGGTCGAGGCTGCGATCTATGGAATCGTATCGCCACTGAGAGAATCCCTGTACAGGGAACAGGAAAGCAAGCGAGAGAAGAGCTGTAACCGGAATGATCTTCAGCATGCCATCTGTTCCACCTCGATCGCGCACTCCAGCAATGTGTTGGTGATGCTGCGGCGTTGTCTGCTGGTGTTTTCGACGACGGATGCGGTGACATATATTCTAAGGGAAATAGATAGGAAGTCTCGCCCCGAGGTCAGGCTCCGTCAAGAATCGATGCGGCACGACGAGGCTCAATTGAGGAGCTCGATCGCGTCCGACAGCGCTTTGAGTCCGCCTCCGTGTTGGCAATCTGTATCTTTCGACAATACGCCAGTGACCTACCCCCTCTGGAGATTTGAGACCGAGCCACTCGAAGTCGCAAGGTGGACTTCAAGAAGAAGGGTTTCAACGCGACCTGGTGTGCCCTTTCAGAGATGGGACCGCGGATTTCGGGTCCTACCATCCCGTGGCCTTCTTCACCATCGGAACGAGTTTCTCCGCAGCGTGGCGGTGACCTTTGCCGTTTGGATGGGTGTTGTCGGCCATCCCTCCCTCGGGAATCCAGGTCTCGGGGGACGCGTCGAAAAAGTGCAGGTTGTCGAAACCTTCTCGAGAGAGACCCGAGACCAGAGTCCGAAGCCCCTTCCGAAAGCACCCGGAGCTCCACGGGACCACCACCGCGATCGCCGACTCCGGGCAGTCCTTTCGAATTTCCCCGAGGAGCTTTCCCATGGCGGGCAGGAAGTCCCTCGCCTCGACCTTGCGAGAGAAGTCGTTCGTCCCGAGCTGAATCAGGATCAAATCCGGACTCCAGACCGCGAACGTCTGCTCATTCGTCCGCCGGCCACTCGTCCTCACGACTTCACGCCACGCTCTGACGAACGGGATATGATGCCACCCCTTGTGAACGCCGATCCCCGAGCGGCCGATGAGCCGGACGTCCGCGCCAAGGCGCTCCGCGATCAAGTAGCCGTAGGTGCGTCGAAAATCGGTGTCCTGATTCATGCCTGCCTTCATCCCCACCGAGATCGAATCTCCGAGCACGAGAAGCCTGCGATCCGGCAGACGCGATGGGAGCATTTCTCCACTCGGCGAGAGCTCGCATCCGAGAAATCCGTCCATGCCGTAGGCTGATTCGGTCTTCTTGAACGCTTCGATCTCGTGTACGTCTCGGTCCGAGGCGAGCGCGGCGGCAAGATCGATCCGCGATTTGACGGCGTAGCGCTTGAACGGCCCCCCGTCCACGCGGATCCAGTACTCTCCGCCGCCGGAAGAGAAGCGAAGTCGGCAAACCATCGACCGAAAGCGACAACGAAACCCCGAGCCGGACCATCGGAGGAGCACTGCGTCACGACTCGATCCCTCCGGAAACACGAAGCCCGTGAGCGCGATCCGTTCGTCGGCGGCCGGAACGAACTGAAACGGCGCCGTTGGCTCGCGACTCCGTGTTCCCACGACGTCGATCTCGGAGATGCGTGTGAGCTGGCCGTGGTTCGAGGTGCCGCGAGTCTGTCCCAGCGCGAACTTGATGCGGAGCACGCTTCGAACCGGACCCGCCGGCGGGCGGCAAGTGTACTGAAAGAGGCCCTCGGAGGACTTCTTTTCGGGAGACCGAATCTGCCCTGTCACGAGTGGCGTCCATACCTCCTCCCCGTCGACTTGCACCTCGATCGCGTTCTCCTCGGGCCTCACGGGAAGCGCGCCGTCGCGATTCGTCTGCCGGCTGACGCCCAGCGCGAGATCACCCCAGGCGACTCGCGTGTCCTTCTCCGCTGTGCGGTCGAATGCTGGTGCCAGCGCGGTGATGCGAATTTCCGCGATGTCGCTCGCCCGGCGCAGCGTGTAGACCAGATAGCCGGGTGTGTTCGGCCAGGGCACACTGTCGAAACGGGGGCTCATGCTACCGGGATCTGTGGACGAGCGGGCGTCACCGGCGAAGGTTCCGTCGAGATACGTACCGGCGGCGCACAGCCCACCGGCGCGGTCGGGTCGTAGCTCCTGAAGAAGATCGTCGGTCGCGAAATTCCCGGGCGATGCCACGGTCGCGTGCTCACGGAATTCCTGAAATTCGCCGGTCTCGTCTGAGTTAGCGACTCTGCATTGAAGGAGTCCGGACGCGACGAAGCCAGACGCGGTGAGCAACCGTACGAGGACACGTCTGAAATGCCGCCAGTGACAAGACATCTGAATTTCCTTGAAGAACAGGCCAAGGCAATGGAAGGTCTGATACGATTTCCGCTTTCCACGCCTTTCTCTTGACAGGGTACACGATGCACGGGACGAATTCCAAATCCAAGGCCCACGGCTGGACGCCGCGAGGAACCGTTTGGTCTGGCTACTCGGGGCCCTCGCTGTCAGAATCCAACAACCAATGATAGCGATTCCAATCCCAATACAGACACCCCACGCACCGGATGGACCGGTTTTCGACTTCCGTTTCTTCCCTTTGGCCACGTCACGGGGCAATCCGGGCGGCTTTTGGAACGATCCAGGCCGGGACTTCCGGCGGACCGCTCCGAACAGTTGAGCAGAGCCCTCGCAAACGAGAATCGGGTAGTTTTCACGAGAATGGGCCCCTTCTTTTGGCAAATCCGGGAGTTGCCACCACCTGATCGGTGCGCAGGCCTAGCGCCCATGAGCCCCACGCCTGTTTGCGGGCGGCTAAGATGCTTGCTAAAGGAACTCTGGATCGAGGACCAAACTGGAGTTCATGCGTCTCGATTCGAGTCCGCTGCGTTGGGTGGAGACCTGGCCGTGGCCAATGTCATTTGATCGGGACGCGTTACGGCGATGCCGATCAGGATCAGGACGTCGATATCTTCGACGCGAACGCGGTGGCGACAAACTTTGATCCGCTCGGTTCGAATCCGAACAACGGTTGGGCAAAGGCAACTTCGATGGTTGATCCAGCCCCTTTAAACGAGTCCACGTCGTGATGAATAATCTCGGCGTCAGGACGCAACTTTAAGGAGATTATTCGATGCCCCGAGGAAAGAAGTACGGACCGGAAGAGATCATTTCCAAGCTCCGCGAAGCGGAGGTATTGATGTCTCAGGGAACAACGCAAGAGTTGGCGGCGAAGCAGATCGGCATATCGACGCAGACACTCATCCGCTGGCGGAAGGAATACGGCGGCCTGCGGATGGATCAGGCGAAGCGGTTGAAGGAGTTGGAGAAGGAGAACACCCGCCTGAAGCGACTGCTGACGGATGCCGAACTGGATAAGGCGATCCTCAAGGAAGCTGCGTCGGGAAACTTCTGAGCCCGGCGAAGCGACTGTCGGAGCGTCGGGCTTGCAAGGTGCTGGATCAACCTCGCAGTACGCAGCGTCGGGTGCGTCATGTTTCCAACGCCGAGCCACGTCTAGTTCGTCGAATGGTGGAGCTGGCCAGCGGCTACGGTTATCGTAAGGTCACTGCCCTACTGCAAGACGAAGGCGGGCGGGTCAATCACAAGCGGATTGAGCGCCTGTGGCGACAGGAGAGACTGAAAGTCCCGAAGAAACAGCCTAAAAGCAAGCGGTTGTGGCTGAACGACGGTTCCTGCGTGCGGCTCCGCCCTGCGTACAGGGACCATGTTTGGAGCTATGACTTTGTTGCCGATCGGACGAGCGTTTCGGATGTTAACGCTGATTGACGAGCACACACGTGAGTGCCTAGCGATTGACACAGCGAGGAAACTTAGCAGCGAGGATGTGCTGGAGCGATTAAGCGACCTGTTTGTCGGCCGCGGCGTACCGGCTTACATCCGTAGCCGACCAACGCTGCGCGTCGGTGCCCGCGGGCCGGAGTTCACGGCGGGGAAGGTGCGTGAGTGGCTCCCCCGGATCGGCGTGAAGACGTTGTTTATCGAGCCGGGGTCACCTTGGGAGAACGGCTACTGCGAGAGCTTCAACGGCAGGCTTCGCGACGAGCTGTTGGCCCGTGAGCAGTTTGATACGCTGCTGGAGGCCAAGGTCCTCATTGAACGTTGGCGGCGGCACTACAACACGGTGAGGCCGCATGGATCGCTGGGCTACAGACCCCCGGCTCCGGAGGCGATTCAGCCACTTCACTTCGTTCCGGCTACGCCTCCACTACGTGAAGTGGCTGGCCTAACGGTGATTAAGAGTTTAACTTAACAACTGGTACTGTTCGTGGGGGCTGGTCAGTAAATCGATTTC
>Ga0310124_10003435_pt1 | contig 10655 bp, 7 predicted proteins | sample CB11b_AW_Bot5_MG_FD_203507 | JGI IMG/M metagenome (GOLD analysis project Ga0310124, IMG submission 203507) | Marine microbial communities from Western Arctic Ocean, Canada - CB11b_AW_Bot5 | ecosystem: Environmental > Aquatic > Marine > Oceanic | place: Canada: Western Arctic Ocean | collected...
GGCGACGGAAACGACTCGATTCGAGCCGCCGCCGGTCACGACTCGATTGTCGGCTCGGCCGGTGACGACACGCTCAACGGCGCACAGGGGCGTGACACGATCGAGGGAGGTGCCGGAAACGACGCGCTCAGCGGATGGCGCGGAGACGACTCGCTGGACGGAGGAGACGGAACCGACACGCTCGTCTCGGGTCGCGGCAACGACACGCTCAACGGCGGAGACGACGACGACGTGTTGCTGGGCGGAGACGGAGACGACTCGCTCATCGGCGCAGGCGGCATCGATGTCCTCGCCGGTCACGACGGCCTCAACAGCTTCGACGACGCCACCGAGGTCAACGAATCGTTCGTCTTCTACGCCGCCTGGATCGACCGCGTCTGACCCACAGCTGCGGAGTCTACAACCCGCCGGTGACCGACTCGTCGTCCGGCTGGGTCTCGGGGTCGTCGTCACCCGGGCCCCGCTGCTCGCGGGCCGCCTCGATCTTCCGCTGGTACTGGTCCCAGGAATGGGTCACCGACTCGACGAAGCGGGGGACGTTGGGTGCCGCGAGATACACTCGGGCGGCCACCGACGAACGAGGGAAGAAGGTGGTGATGAAATCCAGAGAAAACTCGGTGCCGGTGTGGCCCACCATCACCGCGTTGGCGTACGTCCCGCTGATCGTCTCATCCTCCAGACGCAGGTCGTCGTAGAGTTCCTCCGGAGTGGGCTGGGCGGGAGGAGTCAGCTGGTCCAGCGGCTGGGGCGCCGGGGGAATCGCGCCGAAACGAGTCTCGTAGTTCCCCAAGTTCTCGCGCAACGCGGCGATCATGCGAGGGACCACAGGAGGCGGCAACACGATCCGAGCCGCCACGCGGTGCGGACGTGTCAGCCTCAACAGAAAATCCAGGATGAACTCGTGTGGCCCGTTCAGCACGACGGCACCGGTGCTGAAGACTCCCTGGGCCACGTGATCGGGCACGCGAGCACTGAGCTGCTGGTGCTGGACCTCCTGGCTCTGAGGACCTTCGTCCCCATCACCATCACTCTCACCCTCCGCCCCCGGGACCGACTCGTCGCTCATCGTCACCCCGTCTGCCCGCCTGCGGATTCGACCTGCCAGGTCCCGATCAACTCTGGGGACGTACCCGACGCCTGACATCGGTCTCGACCACGCCGAATGCCTGCTCGTGACGCTGCAACGTCGCCGAAAGCAGGCTCAACAGCCGCTTGGCCGTGATGTGGTTCATGATGATCCGCTGCGATACGGGCACCGTGATCTCGCCGTTGGCAAACGGTGTCGGATTGAGCCCCAGGTCGAGAATCAATTCCTCAGGTGTGCTCGAAACGCGGCAGAAGTTCGTGTAACAGGCATCGACGCCCGAATCGTCCACGGTGATCCGCTGCTGGATCTGACCTTGCTCGGCTCCCCCACCCTCGCCAGCACCCTCGGCTGACGCGGTCGGCTCGGCCGCAACTGCCTCGGTCGGCTCTTCAGTCCCTGCATCGCCCGCGGCGGCCTCTTCGGCGGCCGAATCGGCGTCGGTCTTCTTCTTGGCCACTGAACTCTCTCCCTCTCAACTTGGCTTCCGCCACGGCATGCCACCGCGACGCTCTGGTCCGGAGTCACCGCCTCGGGGGCGGACCACCCCACAGTACTCCCCGCACAGGGCAGAATCAACACCGATCCGGGCCCGCTTGGCCAACACCGTCGGAGTCGAAAAACTCCAACCGTTCATCCATCTTGGCCGCTCAACTGACACCGCCTAAGATGATCCCGACATCACCGTGCGAGTGCATTCTCGCGAATCCGACAACGCTCCTCCCAAGAGACTCTCACCCCCCGTGCAGGCACTCTCACCACTCAACTGGTGGTCACAGGTCCGGCTGGCCCGCTGGCGGCAGCTGGCCCACCAGATCGATTCACGATCCTCCGAGTGGCAAGCTCTCGACGACGAGGAACTCAAGCGGCACAGCCGCGAACTGGGCTGGGAGGCCAAGAGTGGTGTGCCTCTGAAGAAGCTGCTGCCCGAGGCGTTCGGATTGGCCCGCGAAGCGGCTCGACGGACGACCGGCATGACCCCCTTCCTCGTACAGCTGATGGGAGGCATGGCGATGTTCGAGGGGGGGATCGCCGAGATGCAGACCGGCGAAGGCAAGACGCTCACAGCCGTACTCTCGGCCTACCTGAGAGCCCTGACCGGCAAGGGCTGCCACATCGTCACCGTCAACGACTACCTCGCCGGACGCGACGCCGAGGAGATGGGGCCGATCTATGAGGCCCTGGGCTTGACGGTGGGCTGTATCCAGACGCCGATGGAAACCGACGAGCGGCGAGTGGCCTACTCGTGCGACATCACCTACGGCACCGCCAAGGAAATGGGTTTCGACTTCCTGCGTGACCAGCTCCGCAAGGGCATCGCCCGAGGAGCCATCGACCGCTCGGGACTGCTGGAAACCGAACCCGGCTCAACACCCGCCGAAGCGCCCGCCCAGCGAGGACACCACTTCGCTCTGATCGATGAAGCCGACAGCGTGCTGATCGATGAGGCCCGTACGCCGCTGATCATCGGCATGACCCAGCCCAACGACCCCGGCAGCGTCAGCCTGTACCGCTGGTGCTACCGCACCGCCGCAAAACTGCAACCCGATGTCGACTTCCTCTACGAACCGCACCGACGCACCGCCTTCCTGACCGACACCGGTTGCCGACGCATCGTGCTGACCAGCAAGCCCTCGCTGATCAGCTCGATCGATAGCGAACGCATCTACCGCCACATCGAACAGGCCCTGACCGCCGGGCTCGCCTACCAGAACGACCGAGACTACGTGATCGTCGAAGACGAGATCGTGATCGTCGATGAGTCGACCGGACGGATCATGGACGGTCGCAAGTGGCAGGACGGTCTGCACCAGTCGATCGAGGCCAAGGAACAGGTGCCGATCACCGCGACCTCCGGAGAAGCCGCACGAGTCACCATCCAGAGCTTCTTCCGTCGTTACAGTAACCTGGCGGGCATGAGCGGCACGGCGGTGCAGGCGGCTCGTGAACTGAAAAAGATCTACGGCATGAATGTCGCCGCCATCCCCACACACCGACCCTGCATCCGCAGCGGACTCGCACCACGTATCTACCTCAACGCCGACGACAAGCAGGACGCGGTGGTCTCGGAAATCGCCGAACTGGTCCAGAACGACCGCGCCGTGCTCGTCGGGACACCCTCGGTCGATGCCTCCGAAGCACTCGCCGCAAGACTCGAAACCCTCGGCATCGATCACAAGATTCTCAACGCCACTCGACACGAAAGTGAAGCCGAGGTGGTGGCCGAGGCGGGGCAGAGCCGACGGGTCACCGTCGCCACCAACATGGCCGGACGGGGCACCGACATCAAGCTGACCGACGAACTGACCACCGCCGGCGGACTCCACGTGATCGCTACCGAAATGCACAGCTCGGCTCGCATCGACCGGCAACTCGTCGGACGGGCCGCTCGACAGGGAGACCCCGGCAGCTTCCAGTTCTTCCTCTCGCTCGAAGACGAATTGCTCCGCTGCCGGGAAACCAGGGAACTGGAAAACCTCAGAGAACAGGCGCGGTCCGGGGACAGCGGCTCGCTGGCCACAAGCTGGATGTCCTTCTTCCGAAAAACACAGAGAATGCTCGAACGGCAGCACCGCAAACAACGACGCGAATTGCTCAAACACGAAAAACAACGCAACGACAACTACAAACGGATGGGACTGGATCCCTGCCTCGAGCTGACCGAGAGCTGACCGGCTGCGGGCCGCTGGGGGATCGAGACGTGGGCTACAGCCAGAGTCGCTTGCGGACGAACTCGACCACGTCGCCAAAGAGCACGTAGAACAGGCTGCGCTGGCCGCAGTGGATCCGGGCGTTGACCTCGGCCCCGATCCGATGCTCGGGCAAGGTCTCGCCGGTCGGCTCGACATACAACTCGACCACGCTGCCCCCGGCCTGGGAGGCATCGGCGCGGGTCGAGATTCTCGAGAGCCGGCCGCTGTAGGTCTTCTCCGACGCCGTCGCCAGCACAAACTCGACCGGCACCGCATTGGGATCGGCAACCTTCAGCCGTGACCGTTCTTCCTGGTGCCTGAGAATATGGCCGACACGGTGCTCCTCGACCTGCAACTCCAGTCGCCACCGCGAAGTCCCACCCACGTCCATCACCTCCAGCAACCGCTCGCCACGATTGACCGGCCGGTTGATCAGTTTCTGCTCGACCTGGAACGTCGCCACCACACCATCCTTGGTCGCCGTCACCGTCAGCTCCGACTTCTGCTTCCCAAGAATCTCCAGCCGCTTCTTCAATCCCTTGCCCTGGATTTCCGCCTCACGGATTCGACCGGTCAGTTCGATCGCATCCGGATCGTTGCCCGCCTCGACCGCGCGGTCGTGCTGGGCCCTGAGAGTCGCAAGCAGTTCGCGGTTGTTTTCTCGCTCGCTGAGAGCCGTCTCGATCTGAGCGTTGAGTTCGAGGTTTTCGAGCACCACCAGCGGAGTGACCCCCTTCTCGACCCGGTCACCCTCCTTGACCAAAACCGCGATCACCTTGCCGTTGTTGGGAGCAAAGATGTCCTGCTGAGCCACCGGCATCAACTGCCCGGTCGCCTCGACCCGGTAGTCCCACGGCACCAGGGCCAGCACCAGGCCGACCACCACAATCGCAGCGACCACCCCGGCCGCCTTCAACCGGTTGCGACCCTCGAGCCACGACAGCGAACGGCCCAGGAATCTCCAGAGCTTCATGCCGAAGAGACGCTCGTGACGCATCGAGTTGGCCAGGGCCGTCGCAACGTGGTCCTTGACCAGCTCGAGACGCTCGGGCAAACCCTCCTTCACACGACTCTCGGCAACCTGCTCGACCACCAGCCCGCCCACCACCCGCTTGGGACGCTCGATGTCACGAGGACCTCGAGCATCCTCGGCGAGATCGAAAAACGGGTCCGGCTCGAACAGCGGCACCACCTGCACCATCCGAGAACCACTCTCCTGGATGTACTCGGCCAGGGTTTGTTCGATCTGAGGCGGCAGCTCGTCGAGCTTCCCGGTGTAGACCAACGGCTCGCGAGTCGACAAGACCTGGCCCGCCAGCTTCCTCATCGATCGAACCAGGTTCGACTTCTGGTTGACCGCCGTTTGGCCACTGATCGCCTTGATGTCGGTCCGCGGACCCACCATCACCGCCACGCTCAACCGGTCGCAGCCCAACAGCAAGCGGGCGTCGTTGGCACAGGTCGAGGCCACGTCGGTCGGAATCAGATTACGGTGCAGCTCGAGTACGAAATGCTCGAACGACTCGGAAAACTTGGACCGCTCGACCGTTCCCTCGGTCGACTCCGCCTGACGCTCCAGGTGACGGCAGGCATGCCCGCACATCTGCTCGATAAACTGAAGGAACCCCGGCCGGGCCTGGGCCGGTGTGTCCTTCCGCTGAAAAATCTCCACAACACCCACGCACTCCTGCTGACGCTGCAACGCGCCCAGAATGATCAGGTCGTCGGTCGGCAACTCGACATCGACGTCGTCCGGACTGTGAGTGCACGCCTGGCCGTTCTGCAATACGTCCTGCAGCAATCGCCCATTGCGACGCAATGCGTCCGCATTGTCGTGGAATCCGGTCGATTCCAACTGGTGATCAGCCAGCAACTGGATCTGGTGAGCACCATTCTGGACCCAAACCGCACCGGCTCGGCCACCAATGGCTCCGACAACACGCTTCAGGAACTGGGCAAAATAGTCCTCCGACGACATCCGCTGCTGTGACATCTGCTCGATCTCTCGAGCCAGCTGGATGATCCGCTCTCGGACTTCGTCTACGTTACCTGTGGACATCGGGTCGAATTTACTGCGAAATCGGGGCAAAAAATAGGAGCCGAAGCAAACGCCGCACAGACCAACCGGGCCAACGCCACCACGCCTGCAACATCTACCTCGGCGCGTATTCTAGTGCCATCACCCGATTTGGGGAAAGACCGCTGTCCAAGACGGGCTCCACACCAAAGCCCGTGGACTGGTGAATCCTGTCAAGCTGTACTGGTTGTAACGCCGATACCGACTGTAACGGTTCTACCGATAACCCCCGGGGACACGGTCTCGATTTGCAGACCGCGCCATCGCAGGTTTCGGACCCTGTGCGCAAACACCGCAGCCTCCACCCCAGCAAATACTCGAGCCCCCACCGCATGTCCCCTCGCCACCCCTTCCGCAAACTCCTCACCGTGCCGCTCCTGCTGGCACTGGGCGGGTGTCTGTCGGGACCTCGGGAGCTGACCTACCTCAACGACGCCGAACTGACTCACTACCGCGACATCGCCACCCGCATCGTCGATCTCGACGAAGGCGAGGACACTCGAGACAGGCAATCGGCTCGAGCCGAAATGGCGGCCGAGCCCCGGCGGCTCAGTCGTCCGGGCGAGCAGGAGATCTGGGACCTGTCGTTGCAGGAAGTGATGAAGCTGGGCCTGCAAAACAGTGAGATCATCCGCGAGAGCGGCACGTTTCTCTCGCCCAACAACCGCCTGCTGGCCAATCCCGAATTCGCCTCCAGCATCTTCAACCCGGCGATCCAGGAAACCAACGTCCAGTTCGGTCAGCGAGGAATCGAGGCGGCTTCGGCGGACTTCGACACTCTGTTCCAGAGTTCGATGACCTGGGCGGGAAGTCGCACGGTCCAGCGCACCGCCAACCTCGGGTTCTCCGCCGGCGACTCGCTCGACGAAGACAGCGGCCGCTTCCGAGCATCACTCTCGAAAATCACCGGCGCCGGCACGCAACTCAGCTTCAGCCACAACTGGGACTATTCCCAGAACAACCAACGCTTCAACCTGTTCCCCTCGAGTTTCTACGGCACGGCCCAGGCCCCCTCGCTGGGGCTTCAGATGAGACATCCTCTGCTGGCCGGAGCCGGCACCGAGTACACTCAGATCGCCGGCCCGAGGCTGGGCCGGTTCGGTGGTGCGACGTCGATTGTCGGAGTCAACCAGGGGGTGGTGATCTCGCGGATCAACAGCGACATCACGCTCAGTGAATTCGAAGTCGCCATCCGCAACCTGGTCAAAGACACCGAGGACCTCTACTGGGACCTCCACCTGGCCTACCGCGTCTACCACACTCAGAAAGTGGCTCTCGACAGTGCCGAGCAGACCTGGCGGATGGTCCAGGGCGACCCACGTCGGCCGGCCGCCGAAAAGGCCCAGTCCCGGGACAACTACTTCGAGATCAAGGGACGTGCCGAGGGAGCCCGCTCGGACCTCTACTCAGCCGAATCCCGACTCCGCCGCCTGATCGGACTCCCGGTCAACGACGGCCGCATCATCAGACCCTCCGATGAACCGATCACCGCCGAGTACACTCCCGACTGGAAGGGCAGCCTGGTCGACGCGTTGACCCGGCGGATCGAGCTGCGGCGGCAGAAGTGGGCGATCAAGAGCCTGCAGTTGCAGTTGACCGCGGCAGAGAGCCTGACGCGGCCGCAACTGGATGTCGTCCTCGGCTACAACGTCAACGGTTTCGGCGACGACCTGCTGGGCCAGTCCAACCGACCCCACCGCAGTGCCTACCGAAGTCTTGCCGATGGAGATTTCAGGAGTTGGGAGGCGGGCCTGCAGTTCAACATGCCGCTGGGCATGAGAACCGCTCAGGCCCAGGTCCGAAACCTCGAACTCCGACTCGCCAAGGCCCGCAAGGCACTCGATGAGCAGGAAGTCGAGATCAGCCACGAACTGGCCGCCGCCTTCCAGGCACTCGACCGAGCCTGGGCCACCGCCCGGATCGGCTTCAACCGACGCAAGGCGGCCGCCGAGAGCGTGCGGGCCTACCAGGCCGAGTACGAAAACGGACGCACCTCTGCCGACCTGCTGTTGAGAGCTCAAGTCAGCCTGGCCCAGGCCGAGATCGCCTACTTCAGCAGCCTGGTCGACTACAACAAGGCGATCTCGGAACTCGAATACCGCAAGGGCCGCTCGCTGGAACACAACAACGTCCGCCTGGCCGAGGGACCCTGGAACGACCAGGCCGCCTACCGCGACGCCCTGAGACGGGCCGAAGCCCGTAGCCACGGATCACGCTCAAAGCTGATCCACGCCGAACCCGAGCCATTTGTCGAGCCGTTCGAGCAAGAAACACCAACCCTGCAAGACCCCTAGAACAGGGACTGGCTCCGCAGCCGCCCCCGGCGGCGCAGGTGCCTGTCCCCGGTCACACACAACTACGGCGTCCCCTTCAGGTTGACCACGTCACGCTCGAAGCCCTCGATCGTGTTCTCCTGCAACTTCACGTCGCGGGCCTGCTTACCAATCCGAACACCGATCCGCTTCATCGGCTTTCGCGTCTCGCGGATCCGGTTCCCCTCCAGCGTCACGTCGCGGGTCTTGCCCTGCACATCCACCGCCACGCCGTCAGCGCCTCCACTGTCGATAATCTTGTTCTGCTCGAGCCTGTTGCGATTCGGCCAGAAGTCCTTGCCCCGCGAATCGTCACGGAACAGCACCCCGACCTTCCCACTGCCGGTGATCGTGTTCAACCGGATCAGGTTGTCGGTGTCGCAGTGACCGATCGACACCCCGTAACTGCGGTTGCCGGTGATCTGGTTGTTCTCGGCCAACCCGTACTTGATCCCCCAGCAGAAGAAGACCCCGATGTTGTTCCGCTCGATCCTGTTGTTCCGCATCAGCGGACGCTGCGACCCGCTTCCCGGATGCAGCCCCAGGTCGGCGTTGTCGTGCGAATGACAGCCCTCGACCACCACGTCATGACAGATCTGCCAGCTGATCCCGTCGCCGTTGTTGTTCCGGGCCTCGACACCCTTCATCAGGATCCGGTTGCAGTCCTGCAGGAAGATGCACCCACCGTAGTTGCCGTCCAGGTGCGCGTTCTGCTTGCGGTTCCCGTCCAGGGTGATGTCGCCGATCGAGATGTCGTGGACATGGTCACCGGAAATCAACGGAAACAGCGTGGACAGGGTCGGTTTGCCCGAGAGCCAGTAGTTCTTGCGCAGCGCGGTATCGAGCTTGAAGCGGTTCCCCTTGCGGGCCACCAGCGTCCGCTTCAGCACTTCGCTGCCGCCGTTGTGAGGATTCCGGGTCCGCAGCACGATGCCGTCGCCGACCCGCAAACCCTTCGCATCCGCCACGGTCACCTCCTGGTCGTACCAGTCGCTGTCATCGGACAGTGCGACCGAATGTGAGGGGCTCTTGGTCAGGATCGAATCGGCGCCGCTGCCGAGAAGGCGGATGCCGCTGCGGAGATAGACCGAGTTCCGCAGCGTGTAGGTGCCCGGCAACACCTTCACCGTGCCGCCTCCAAAACGACTGATGTAGTCCACCGCCGCCTGCAACACCCGCTCGGTGCTGCCCACCAGGTCGGCCTTCTTCGGACCCACCGTGATCGTCATCCGCTCGTCCCAGTTCGGCTCGTGCGCCGTGTCACCCGATGTGGACCTGGGTCGAGTCACCTTGGGCAGGCCGTCTCGCGAGGGACCTGCCGCACGGGCCACCGTACTCAAACCCGCACCCGCACCCACCACGGCCGCTGCCGCGGCGACGAAGCGGCGGCGGGATACTCGAGATCTGTCGATCGATGTCATGGACGTGTCCTTCTATTTCCTGGTCCGAGCCGGTGGCTCGGCTTCGAGTTGAATCATTCGTCTGAGTTGTACCATCAGGTCGGCGACAGCGTCATGCGCGCGGGGGCCAAGATGAGCCACCATGCCGCTGCCCACCAGGGTCTGACCCTGGCCGGACTCCTCGCCACGCCAACGCGATGTCGCCAACTCCACCACCTCGATCACCGCGCCAGGATCGATCCCCGCGTCCACCAGGTCACCGATCGGATACACGCGTGTCGTCATGTGCAGACTCACGACGCTGGTCGTGGTGATCTTCAATACGTCGTCGGCGACCAGGAAGTCCAGGGCCAGCGGCGACAGCATCAGTCCCAGCGCACTCCGCAACCTCACGCCCGTAAGTGCCATGTTCACCGGCTCGTCCGGTTGGATTCCCTCGTCGGCCAGGGCCGCATCGTCCAGCAGGATCGTGATCCCGTGCTGATGCGAGAAATAATCGAACACGTCGCGCAACGGCAAATCGACAAATTCGAACGTCGTGGGGTCGTCCAGTTTCGACAGGATCTTCAGCTCCCCCACGCTGACCTCGTGCAGGGAAACCGTGGAAGGAGGCTCACGAGTGGATTCGGGACCGGGCTCCTCAGAGCGCTGCGGGTCCAGGTCGACAGCAGTTTTCAAGACCTTCGGCTCCTTCCCGCTCGCCGCATCGGTCTCGAATACCGGCAGCGTGGCCACCAGCAGCAGCACCGCGCCGGTCACAACCAGCACCGGAACCATGGGGCTGATCTGTCGTATTGCCATCCTGGTATCTCCCTTGGCGACCCGCGTTCTGGAACTACGTCCATTATGCAACATCTGATCAGCGGCGTTCAATCGGCCGGGCCAGCGAAACCGCCTCGCCACGCCCCTCGACCAGGACCCACTCGCGATCACCGGTCAGACCCTCGAACACCTCGCTCGCACGACCCGGCCAATTCACCTCGACCCGCACCGCTCCCTGGTCACTCCCCCTGCCGATCAACAAGCACCTCTGGTTGCTCGCCAGGTACCCGTCGCCCGAGGTCAACTCGAACCACCGCGCCTTGGCAC
>Ga0310124_10003437_pt1 | contig 10648 bp, 8 predicted proteins | sample CB11b_AW_Bot5_MG_FD_203507 | JGI IMG/M metagenome (GOLD analysis project Ga0310124, IMG submission 203507) | Marine microbial communities from Western Arctic Ocean, Canada - CB11b_AW_Bot5 | ecosystem: Environmental > Aquatic > Marine > Oceanic | place: Canada: Western Arctic Ocean | collected...
GCGCCAGAGCTGCTGCCCAGTGGCCGGGTCCAACGCGACGGCCTGCCCCATGTTGGTCGAGGCGTACAGGCGCTCGCCGACCTTGATGGGCGTGACCTGATAGTTCGGGTTGACTCGGGTGTCGGGAAATCGGGCCGGCAGGTCGGAGTCCACCGACTCCCACACCCAAACGATCTCGAGGATCGAGACGTTGGACGCGTCGATCTGGTCCAGTGGGGAGTACTTGGTAGCCGCGAGGTCTCGCGCGTAATGGGGCCAGTCACCGGCGTCGATGACCGACGCAGGGGGTGACGTGTCGCACGCCGCGAGCACGACGACAACTGCCGACCACAGGCTGGGGCGAGACATGGGCATGCTAGGCACGCGTCGCCAACATCAGAGCGAAGAAGCCCTCTGGGTCCTCGACCCAGCGCTCCACACACAGCCCCGCCTCGGCAAAGAGCAGGTCGATGGTCTCGCGATCGTACTTGGAGCTGATTTCGGTCCGGATGGACTCGCCGCTTTCGATGTAGACCGGTGCAGCACCATTGGGAAACGTCACCATTTGCTGGCCGACCGCCTTGAGGTGCATTTCGATGCGCCCGTGCTCGGCATTGTAGAATGCCCGGTGCTCGAAGGCGTCTAGATCGAAGTCGGTTCCAAGTTCGCGGTTGAGAACCCTCAGCACGTTGAGATTGAACTCTGCGGTGACACCCGCCGCGTCGTTGTACGCGCGCTCAACCCTTTGCACGGTCTTCGCGCCCCCCGGGCGCAGGTCGGCGCCCATCAAGAATCGGTCTCCGGGCCGCAGCTGGCGAACGACCCGGCACAAGAGCCGGACGGCGCCCACGGGATCACAGTTGCCGATGGTGCTACCGAGCAACGCGAGCCACGATGGTCGAGGTAAGGGCACCGAGATCTCGAGTGGCTCAGTGATGTCCGCGACCTCGGGCTCGACGCGCAGTCCGTTGTATTCGTCCCGCAGCCGTTGCGCGGTCTCCTGCAGAAATTCACCGCTGACGTCCACCGGCACGTATAGGTTTCCGGTCTCATACCTGCTCATCGCGTCGAGGACGATCCTCGATTTATCCGCGCTTCCCGCTCCCAGTTCAACCAGCGCGGCCGGTCGCAACTCATGCACCCAGGAAGGCATCCACTGCTCGAGCAAGGAGCGCTCCTTGCGTGTCGGGTAGTATTCCTCTAGCCGCGTGATCTGCTCGAAGAGCTCCGAGCCGCGCGTATCATAGAAGTATTTCGGGGACAGCTGTTTCTGAGGAAGACGCAGGCCAGCCAGAACGTCGGAGAGCATCGCCTGGTGCGCAGGAGCCTCGCGCGCCACATCCACGCTTTCCCGTGTCTCGGTCAGCACCGAATCAGTCGTCTCGCGCACACCGCACCCCGCTGAAGATTTGCCTGCGGATGGGGTAGTCCCAATTGCGGAAGGTGTTCCGAATCGCCCCGAATCGGGTCGCCCACGCTCCCCCCCTCAGCACCTTGTACTCGTTGCCGAAGAAGACCTCCGAGTATTCGGGGTACGGAAAGGTCTCGTAGCCAGGGTATGCGCGAAAGTCTGTCGAGGTCCATTCCCAGACGTCGCCCATCATCCCCCAGCATCCAATCGGCGAGACCCCCTGGCCAAAGGTACCAACCACGGTTGCTTGGAAGAGCATCACATCCAAATTCGCTCGCATCCCACTCGGTGGCTCGTCGCCCCAGGGGTAGAGGCGCTTAGCGCCGGTCTTTGGGTCCCAGGAGGCCGCGGCTTCCCATTCCGGTTCCGTCGGTAGGCGCTTACCCGCCCAGGCCGCATAAGCCTCGGCCTCCCAGTAACAGATGTGGCAGACCGGCCTCTCGCTCTGCAGGCTTGCGGTTCGGTCCATGCGCCGCTCGTGCCACCCGTCACCCTGTCGTAGCCAATACGCAGGCGCGATCAGGTTCGCCTCGTCCTTCCACGCCCAGCCCACGTCGGACCAAAACTCGCGACGTTCGTAGCCGTCGTCTTCCAGGAAGTCGAGGTACTCACCGTTGGTGACGGGATGCACATCGATCCAGAACGGTGCCAGCGTGACCTCGTGCCCTGGCCGTTCATTGTCGTAGGCGATCGAGCGATCGTCGGTACCGTGTACGACAACGCCCCCAGGAAACCGGACCATATTGCCCGGGGCCGGCGCTTCGTCATCCACCACTGGAGGCTCGATGCGCCCCGGCGCCGCGTACGCTTCGCCGTGCTTGAGCTGAACCGTCTGCAGCATCGTCTCATTGTGCTGGTACTCGTGCTGCAGGACCATCCGGTATACGAACGAGTCGCAGAGCATGGGGTCGTCAGCACCCAAGTCGGTCGAAGCCAATCCTTCCAGGACCCTTCCTCGCACCGCCTCCAGATAGCGGTGACACTCGGACCGGCTCGGTAACGGGAGTTCGTCACGCTGCGCGCGTGGGTTCTCGAAAGGATTGTAGATGCCGCGCAGTCCTTCGGAGCCAGTGCTGCCGTTCGCCAGATTCTCGACCAGCCACACTTCTTCGAAGTGTCCGATATGCCCAAGGTCCCACACGATCGGGCTCATGAGCTTGTCGTGCTGAAGACGAAGGTCCTCGTCCGAGAGCGCTGACGTAAGCAGGAGCGTGCGGCTACGGGCCTCGGAGAGAAGGCTCGAGATTTCGGCACTGGTGAGCCGTCGGCCGATGTGAAGGTCCATGACCAGGTGCTCGAGGAAGTGCGTGGAAGGCGCTAAAGAAACCGTCGCCGACCTATTCCGGTTCCCGGCCGCCGAGCTTCGCGAAATCGCTGCCTGCAGGCTCCTGGAAGGCTCGCAGGCCAAACTCGGGCAGAATCGCGAACAGGTGGTCGAAGATGTCGCCCTGCAGATCCTCGTAGTTCACCCAATCGGTATCGTTCGAGAAGCAGTAGATCTCGATAGGCACGCCCTGAGGGCCCGGATCGAGCTGACGCACCAGCAGCGTCATGCCGTCATGGATGGTCGGGTGCGCCTTCAGATAGTTGAGAACGTACGCGCGGAACGTCCCGATGTTGGTGAGTCCTCTTTGCACCGGGATCAAATCGGAATCCGTGCCTTCTCTGGAAGCCACGTGCTCAGCGAGTGACTCCTTCTTCTCCTTCATGTAGCTACGCAGCACCTCGAAGCGAGACAGGTGCTCGATCTCCTCGTCCTTGAGGAAGCGGATGGTGTTCACGTCGAACTTGATCGCGCGTTTGATACGCCGACCACCCGATTCGCTCATTCCTCGCCAGTTCTTGAACGACTCCCCGATGAACTTGTGCGTGGGGATGGTCGAGATCGTCTTGTCCCAGTTCTGGATTTTGACCGTGTGCAGGGCGATGTCGATGATGTCGCCATCGGCGTTGGACTGGGGCACTTCGACCCAGTCTCCGATGCGGATCATGTCGTTCGACATGATCTGGATGCTCGCTACCAGCGATAGGATCGTGTCCTTGAACACGAGTATGATGATCGCCATCAGCGCGCCGAGCCCCGACAGGAAAGCGATGGGTGACACCTGGGCGAGCACCGACACGGCCACGACGCCGGCGGCGATGTACGCTAGCAAGCTGACGACCTGCAGATAGCCCTTGATGGGGCGGCTCTTCGATTCCGCGTACGACTCGTTGTAGATGTCGTTAGCCGCTTCCAGGAACGAGGAGAACGCAACCGCAGCCGTCACGACGATGAACGCGAGCGCGACGCGCTGCACCAACGTTGCGGCGAGAATGAGGGGGCGCACCGGCGTGGTGAAGACGACGTCCGGGTCTGCAAGGCTCGCGATATCGGCCGCGGTGACGCCCAATGCCAATCCGATTCCGTAATACGCGAGCACCGAGGGCACGACGTGTGCGAGGCGCGCGAACACCTTCCGCTCAATGATGCGGTCGTCCCAGGTCGACTTGGTACGAGATGCGAGCCGACGCACCATAGCGCGGATGATCGTAGTCGTGGTCCAATTGGAGAGTGCCATGACCACCGCGAGGATCAGCAGACCCCCAATCAGGCCCAGCGGGGTGTCGGGAAGGCCGGCCATGTATTGTTCTCCGTGCGGTGGGTCGAATCAGCGAGATTCGTGTGGTTGCTGGCATTGCGAGGATCGGAGAGAGGGGGCGCACGGTCAAGTCACGTCCCGGCCACGCATTGCCGCTCGCCCCACGTCGCGCGTATCATCGCCGCCATGAACATGCGTACGGCGTTTCGCCGGTATCTGCTGCCAGGGTTCGTCTTCCAGTCGGTCGTGATCGCCGGCGGCTACGGCACCGGTCGCGAGCTCGTCGAGTTCTTCCTCAGCGAGGGACCACTCGCCGGTCTCTACGGGATCGCCGTCACCACGGTCATCTGGAGCGCGGTCTCGATGGTCACGTTCGAGCTCGCACGCATGTGGGGTGCCTACGACTACCGTCGCTTCTTCCAGGGGCTGCTCGGGCGCGGATGGTGGCTCTTCGAGATCTGCTATGTGGGGCTGCTATTGATCGTGCTCGCGGTCGTCGCGGCCGCCTCGGGCTCCATCCTTGAGCAGACCTTCGGCCTGTCATACTGGATCGGCGTCGGCGCAGTGATGCTGGCGGTCGGAGCCCTGGTGTTCGGCGGCAACGATGCCATCGAACGCTTCTTCACGGTGTGGTCTTTCGTTCTGTACGCACTCTATCTGGCGCTGTTCTTGTGGTGCTTCCAGCGCTTCGGGCCGCTCATTTCCGCGAACCTGACCGCGGAGCCCGCGGGCACCAGGTGGTTGTGGGCGGGACTCAGCTACGCGGGTTACAACCTCGCGGTCATCCCCCCGGTTCTGGCGACGCTGAGATTACACGAGAGTCGGAAACAGACTTTCATCGCCGGAGCGCTTACCGGGCCCATCGCGATGATCCCGGGCTTGCTCTTCTTCCTGGCCACAGTGGGTCAATATCCGTCCATCGTGGAAGCGACGGTTCCCGCCGACGTACTGCTCAGGCTGCTCGGCTCGCGCGTGTTCCAGATCGCCTTCCAGGTGGTGCTTTTCGGCACGCTGGTCGAAACGGGAGCAGGTCTGATTCACGCATTCAACGAGCGTCTCTCCGGATATCGCTCGGATGCGGGCACCGAGCTTCCGCGCGGGGTTCGACCCGCTGTGGCCGTGGCGCTACTCGCATTAGGGACGTTCATCAGCCGATTCGGTCTGATCGACCTGATCGCGAGGGGCTACGGGACGCTCACGATCGGATTCATCGTCATATACGTGGTGCCGGTGCTCACGTTGGGGGTTTGGAAGCTTCGCCGTCCTGCCCAACCCAACGATCCACCAATACCGACGCAGTGATCTGACCCAGCAGGTTGGTAGTGCTTCTGAACATGTCTGGAATGCGATCGATGCCCAGAAGGATCGCCAAACCCGACATCGGGACGCCCACGACGTCGAGCGCGGGCGCCAAGGTCATTACTCCCGAAGAGGGCACCGGCGCTACGGTCAGCGACACCAGGAACGTGGCCAGGATGGCGCCGCCCACCGCGGTCATGGGAAAGGGCACCTCGAAGAGGTGGGCCAGGAAGACGACCGCGGCCCCCTGGAAGAGCGCGCTGCCGGCTCGGTACATCGAAGCGCCCAGGGGCAGCACGAGATCTGCCACCGGATCCGAGACACCCAGGTTGCCCTTGGTCTCCTCGAGCGTCACCGGCAGCGCGGCGACGGTGCTGGTGGTCGAGAACGCGAGCGACGCCGCGCCGAACGTGGCCGCCACGAACTTCACCGGGCTGACCCTTGCGACGAAGCCCAGCAAGGGCAGATACACGAGCGTGATGTAGATCGCGAGGGCCACAATCACACTCAGGACAAAAATCGCCAAGCTCTGCACGAGGCCCCATCCCAGTTGGGCAGTCACGGGGGCGGCGAGGCCAAACACGCCGATCGGTGCGAGCCAGAGAATCCACCACACGAGTTTGATCAGGGCCTCGCTCACGGCATCGGCGAGGGTGACGAGCGTAGTGCGATGCTGCTCGCTCAACGCACCGGTGGCTGCCGCGAACAGGACGGTGAAGACGATGAGCGGTAGCAGCTGGCCGTTGCTTGCCGCGGCGAACGGGTTGCTGGGTATCAAGCTCACCAGAAAGTCCACAAAGCTCGGCAGTTCCGCCGGTTGTACCGCTTCCACCGCGGGCGCGGCCATATCAGGCGCGAAGCGTAGTGCGAACCACATGGTGCCCATCCCGATCACGATCGCCGGCAGCACCGTGATCCAGAAGAAGCCGAGCGTGAAGCCCCCGAGCTTCCCCAGTTTCCTCGGATCACCGAGCCTCGCTACTCCGTTGAAAATGACGGCCATGACGAGCGGGATGACCACCATCCTGATCGCGTTCATGAACGCCGTGCCGAGCGGTGCCGAGCCAGCGGCTATGGCCGCCAGCACTTCCGAACCGGTCGCGGCAGCGAGCAGACCGGTGCCGAGGCCGAGTGCCAGGCCCAGCGCAATCAGGACGTGGAGCATTGGTTAGTGCGGCGTCAGCGGCACGGCGTGGTCTGCACGAGCTTCGCCTTCATGAGAGCGTCCTCGCGTGAGGTTTCAGGCGAGCGAGACGAGCGATGCTCATGATACCGAGGACCGGCCCAAGGGCAAGGAAGGCGAAAGCCCACCGCCACTCGACGGCCTCGACCATGGACGGCACGGCCTGGATGGTCACCATGGTGAGGAGGAAGCCCGCGGAAGTCTGGAGCATCAGCGCGGTGCCGACGGAGTCGGGAGGCGCAACCTCCGTGACCATCGCGCTGAACTGCGCCGAGTCGGCGACCACGAAGAAGCCCCATACCCAGGTCAGCAGGGCTAACACAACGAAAGGCCCGTCGAAGGCGAAGCCCGCGACCACGCAGCAGAAGCCGCTCGCCGCCATCGAGAAGTTCACGACCCTGGGCCTTCCTATCTTGTCCGCGGCTACCCCGCCCCAAACGCAGCCTAGGCCGCCTGCCGCGATGGCGCCGAAGGCGACCAGGTCGATCGCGGCCTGGGACACGTCCGCCGCGGCCGCTGCCACCAGGAAGGCCGGGACCCAGGTCCACATGGCGTACAACTCCCACATGTGACCCAGGTAACCACCGGTAGCCAACATCGTCTCGCGGTGTTTGAGCAAGCGTGCTACGCGGGCCCACTCGAACCCGCGCCGCGGGAACGGATAGGGGCCGTCCCGGTAGCCCGATGCGATCAGGACCGCGGAGGCGAGCCCAGCGATCGAAGCGCCTGCGACCACCGCGGTCACACTCGGCCCGCCGAGCGCCTTCAGCAAGTAGGGCGCCGCCTTTCCGACAGTGAGCGCCCCCACGACCGTCCCGATGGCGAGGCCTCGCGCCGATCGGAACCAAGTGGAGATCATCTTCATGCCCGGCGGATAAACGCCGGCGAGGAAAAACCCGGTCGCGAAACGCACGACCAGCGCGAAGCCGTAGCCGGGCACTAGGAGAAGCAGCGCATTTGCCGTGGCTGCGAGCAGCGCCGACACAGCGAAGTAGGCCCGAGAGGACAGCACGTCGGCGAGGTTCAGAATCGCCCCAACCGCAGTGCCTGCCACGAAGCCGAGCTGCACGATGGTGGTGAGCCACCCCACCTGACTCGCGGTGAGTCCCCAGCGCTGTTGCAGCTCGGGCCCCAGAGCGGTCGCGGTCATCCACGCCGACAGCGACAGCATCATCGCGACAGAGACCAGTGCGAGCGTGCGCCAACGCCGTGGGTCGCCGTCCGTGGATGGCGCCACTACCGGATGAGCTGCTTCAAGACGAAGAGCACGTTGGCCGGGCGTTCAGCAAGACGGCGCATGTACCACGGAAACCACTCGGGGCCGTAGCTGAGCAGCACCCTCATTTTGTGCCTCCCACGTGCCAGCCGCCCCTGCTGAGCCCGGTCGATGCCGTAGAGCATCGCGAACTCGTAGTTGCCCTTCTTCAAGTTGAGATCGTACGCCAACCGGGTCGTTTCTCCTACCATGCGCGGGTCGTGGCTCCCGATCACGGGCCTTCCCTTCCCTCCGCTGGCTCGTGCGCTCAGAAGCATCTTGGTGAGGCACACGAAGTTCTGATCGACCTCTCCCTTTTTGGGGAAAGCGACGCTGGCAGGTTCGTTGTAGGCGCCCTTCACCAGCCTGATGGAAGGGTCGAGCGGCAGTAGTGTCTCCAAGTCCGCCTTCGTGCGGTGAAGATACGACTGCAAGCAAAGCCCGGCGTCGCTGCGTTTGGCGAGCACGCTCCTGTAGATGTCGAGCGTCGCGTCCACGCGGCCGGAGCCCTCCATGTCGATCCACACGGGGTTCGCAGAAGCCTCGACGAGCCGAACGATCCGCTCCTGTGTCCGGTCCACGCTGAAGTCCAGCCCGAGCTGCGTCGGTTTGACCGAGATCTCCACGTCGAGGCCGCGCTCGTTGATGGAAGTCAGCGCGCCGAGGTAGTGCTCGAGCACCGCATCGGCTTCCTCCTCCGACTCGAGGTCCTCGCCGAGCAGCGTGGTGGTTCCGGTGATGGAACTGTCTGCGAGTCGGGCCGCCTCGTTCAGCGCTTCGTCCAGTGTCTCACCAGCGAGGAAGCGGCGGGTGGCACGCTTCACAAAGGCGTACCGTGGGAGCCGTTGCGCGAGCAGAGGGTTGGTGGAAGCCCAGAGCAGCGCTTTACCCAGCATCGACTTCCGGTCCTCTTCTCGGTTCGGTCTTCCTCAAGAGCTGACGAATCTGTACATCAAGCGGATGAGTCGGTAAGCCTCGTCCGCGTCCTCTGCTGTGTAGGCAACTGTGAAGCCGTCCACTTTGGACATGCCGGGAATGGACTGTAGGATGTCCACGTGCGTGGTCGATGCGAAGCGCATGCGAATGCGCACGGGCGTGCCGAGGTCGAACGGCGAGTAGTCGCCGGCCTGTAGTCGTGCGAGCGACCGCCGCACACCCTCACGTAACAAGGCATGCACGCGTTCAGGGTGGATGAGGCGTGCCGACGCGGGCGTTTCGGCGCTCTTGGTAGTGACCGTCTCCGTCTTCAGAAGGGCCCCGAGCTCGGCCGCGGCAGCAGAATCACCGGCCGCCAAGATGACCGGCACGCCATGCCCCCCCGCGAAGGCCGCGTTCATGCCCCCCTCACCGACCTCGACGCCGTTGAGCCACAGTCCTTTGACCGAGCCGGTCCCTGTGTGCGCGAGGAAGCCGTCCGGGTCCCCAGCCTTGGCGTGGTACCCAAGGAAGATCACTCCGTCGAACGTGGCATCGAGTCCTTGCACCATGCCAAGCGGCTTGATGGCGCCCTGGATATAGATGACGCGCGGATCGAGCTCGGTATGCAACACGTTCTGGTGGTCGCCGTGTGAGTCGTTCACCAAAATCTCGGCGCCGGGGTCGTGGGCGAAGATCTCGCCCACTACGGTGTTGACCTCCGCGGTGACGAGTCGGCGACTCGTGGCGTAGTCCTTTCCGCTCGTGGAGGTCATCGCGCCAGTGCCGATGCCCCCGATGCCCTCCAGATCGACAGAAATGAAGATTCGAACTGGTTGCTGACCACCCGCCGGCGCACCCACGGATGCCCAAGCCAGTAGCGCAACTACCAGCCAGAACGCCTTCTTCATCACTCGCCTCCAAACGGTGTGTACCCGGCCTCGAGTAATGCCGCGGTGTAGGCGGCGACAGACCCCGCCGAGATCGCCTCGAGCTCACTTTCGATGGTGTCCGCCGCCGCCCTAGCCTGGTTCATCATGTGGATGGTGTTGGCGGAGGGCCCACCCGTCTCGCCAGCTACGCGTTCCATGGGTCGGCCGATCAGGTCGGCCACGACGTCCCCGCCGCACCCACCCTGGCACTCGGGGCCGGTGAAGAGCCGCTCGTTGAGCGCCTGCAGTTCGCCCCGCAGCGTTTCACCCTGCTCGCGCAGCGCGTCGGCGTCCTCGGCGAGCGTCTCGAGTACGGTTTCGACGGCGTTCAGCAGACGTGTGAGCTCGTCTCGTGCGTCGTCCTCCCGTTGGCCGATTGCGGCCATCTGCAACAGCGCGTCGCGTTTGGCGACCAGGTCGGCGATGCTGACCGGGTTGCGGGGGTCGCCCATCACGCTGAGGCTAGTAGCTGAAGTGAGGCCTCCAGCGCTTATCGAGACCTGATACGTGCCCGGAAAGACCGGCATCTGGGGTGGAAACACGGCTTCGTCCGAGTCTCCTCCCGGGCGCAGGTCCCATACGATGCGGTTTGCTCCGGCGGTTGCCGACACCGTATGCGAATACACCAGCGCGCCCTCCTCGTTGGTGATCTCGACACCCGCGTCTCCCTCCTCGGCGGTCCAGAACGTGAGGATCGCGCCGTTGGCCCGCGTCTCGGCCTGCTGCATGGCATGCCCGGTGGAGCGATAGCCGATCGCCTCGGCGATGTTCAGTGCGTACGCCGGGGGCGGGCCGAACACATGCACGGTAGCGCCACGGATCGACGGGTCCTCCGCCAACTCGCGCAGAGGCCGGATGTCATCCAGAACGATCAACGCACGCCCGTGCGTACCGAGCACGAGGTCTGCATCGCGCGGATGAACGACCAGGTCACGGATGGGGACGGAAGGCACGCCCGACGTGTACTTTTCCCAACTCTGTCCGCGGTCGAAGCTCACACGCAATCCGAACTCGGTGCCCAGGAACAGCAGGTTCTCGTTCTCCGGATCCTCCTCGATGGCGTGCACGAAGCCCGCAATGCTGGGCGAGCTC
>Ga0310124_10003444_pt1 | contig 10635 bp, 12 predicted proteins | sample CB11b_AW_Bot5_MG_FD_203507 | JGI IMG/M metagenome (GOLD analysis project Ga0310124, IMG submission 203507) | Marine microbial communities from Western Arctic Ocean, Canada - CB11b_AW_Bot5 | ecosystem: Environmental > Aquatic > Marine > Oceanic | place: Canada: Western Arctic Ocean | collected...
AGAAAGCTGCCGAATGCGCGATGTTTGCTCACCGAATCCCAGCAAGCGACAACCCGGTGAAGAGATTCATCCCTGGTGCCGGCTGTAAACTCCTCTATCATTACTTTGAGTTCACTTGAGTTCACTGAGAATGGTCTCTATATCTGAAACCCTCTCCTTCAGCTCTCGCAGTTCGGTGAGTATCTCTTGCTGAACTTGATTGGAATCGCTCATCCGTTCGCCTCTAACCGTTCACTTCATCTGGGTGGGTCGCGGTGTCGCAAGGGCCCCAGATTGGGGCACCGGCACACCGAGGTCATCCGCCAGCTCGGTCAGCGCTTTCCAGTTGCCTGCATCGAGGGGAACGCCGTCTCGTCGGCGGGTCTCCAGGACTTGCCGTTCCGGGTCGCCGGGCAAGGTGACCCCGGAAACACCGTCGATGAGGGGGACGCCGCGCACGTATTCTTCTACCTGTGCCACTTCAGTGGACAGGTGCGAGAGTCCGGCAAAGAGGGCGGGATCGGTGACGATGAAGACGACGGCATTGCCCAGCGGTGGGGGTGGGTCCGGATAGGCGCAACGGCCGCCCGACAGGCCGCCGCACAGCAGTTCGATGGCGAAGGAGAGGCCGAAGCCTTTGTAGGCCTGGTCGCCGCCCATCGGCAGAATGGTGCCGGGAGGATCGCCGTATAGCTGATTGGGGTCGGTCGTGGGATTGCCCTCGGGGTCGAGGATCCACCCCAGTGGGACTTTCTCGCCGGCGATGCGCTTGACGCGAACCTTGCCCTCGGCGGTGGCGCTGGTGCCGAAATCGAGGATAAACGGTCCGTCTTGGCCACCGGGGATACCGATACACAGCGGGTTGGTTCCGAGACGGGGTCGCTTGCCGCCGACCGGAGCCACACGTTGGGCGGCGCCGTTGGTGTTGGCGAAGATCAGGGATCCCATCCCCGCAGCGGCGGCCATTTCGGCATATTCACCCAACCGACCGATGTGCGCCGTTCGGCGAAGGGTACCCGAGACGATGCCCGACGTCCGAGCCTTCTCAATCAATCGGCCCATCAGATCGCGCGAGAGCACCTGACCGAAGCCCCAACCACCGTCGCAGACGAGCACGCCGGGTGATTCGCTCTCTATTTCCAGCTCCGATTCCGGCTTGAGAGCTCCGGCCTCGAGGCGATCCAGGTAGAAGGGAATGCGCATCACCCCATGGGAATCATGGCCGCGCAGATTCGCCTGCACGAGGCTGTCGGCGACGATCTCTGCCTGTCGCTGGCTGGATCCCCCGGCGGCAAGCAGCGCTTTGGCAAATTGGTAGAGCTCTTCTTCGGAGAGGACGGTCATTTTTTGTTGCTGGCCCAGTAATCGGCCATCACCTGCTCGGTGCGACGCAACAGCAGCTCGTCCTTTTCGCGGCGCACCGCGGTGGGGTCCTGCCCGGTCCAGTCGTAGTAGCCCTTTCCCGATTCCAGGCCGGTTTCGCCGCGCGCCACCATCGCTTGCAGATAGGCCAGCGGCTCTTCCCATCCCCCCAGGTTTTTCCACAGGTGCTCGGCGACCGAGACGTGCATCTTGAGGCCGTTGATGTCGCGCTGTTTGAGCGGGCCAGCTGTAGTGAAGCGGGGAGCAAGGCCCAGCTCTACGGCCCGGTCGATGGACTCGGCGTCGGCCACGCCGGTAACCAGCAGATGGACGGCCTCCCGAATGATGGCGTGCTGCAGGCGGTTGACCAGGAAGCCGGGGCCATCCTTGTTGACGCGCAGGGTAACCCGGTCCAGCCGTTCCCAGATTTCACAGGCTCGGTCCATGGTTGCGTCCGAGGTCCTGTCCCCTCTGATGACCTCCAGTACTGGGACGATGTGGGCAGGCTGGAAAAAGTGAGAGCCGGCGATGCGGTCCTGGTGCACCATGCGCTCACCCAGAACGGTAATTGGCAGACCGGAGGTATTGCTGGCCAGAACGGTATCGCGCGGTGCCGCGGCATCCATGCGCCGAAAGACCTCCTGCTTGCCCTCGAGGTTTTCCGAGATGGACTCGACGACGAACTCGGCGGAACTGACCGCATCCTCCAGGTCGGTCGTCGGGCGAATGCGCGCCAACACCGCCTCGGGGGTCTCGCCGCGCAACTGCTGGTGGCGGTGCAGATCGCCGACGTATCGTCGGATGTTCTGCATGGCGCGGTCGAGGGTCTCCTGCGTACGGCTCACCAACAAGGTTTCTCTACTCCCCTGGGCAAGGACCAGGGTGATCTGACTACCCATCAGGCCGCCGCCGATAACGACGGTGCGGTCGAGGAAGAGGTCGGGTTGCATCTGGTGGATTGTCCTTTCTACGCGTTCGTCAGGTGTTGGCGATCTCGTAATTAGCGGACGCACTCTCGTCTGAACATGAGATCCAGTGGAATGTCGAGAGTCTGCCCACAAGACGGGGTGTAGGAGATCGTTCAGGAGGACTTTTTACAATGGCATCAGGCGATTACCGTGTCTTCACCACCGCCTTGAGCGACTCTTGGGCCGCCTGCAGGGTCTGGTCTACGTCCTCATCCGTGTGCGCCAGGGAGAGGTACAGTTTCCCCGCCGGAGCTACGAAGACTCCGCGGCGGATCATCTCGATGCCGAAGCTGCGGGCAGCGGCGGCATCGGCCTGCAGCCCGTCGACGTGATTGCGGATCTGCGCCCCCGTGAAAACAGGCTGCAAGACCGGTCCCTCGCCAATCACCTGAAGGGGAATGTCCAGATCTCTGGCTATCCCTTCGAGGCCGTCTCTGAGGCGATCGGAAACTTCATAGAGTCGCGGGTAGACTCCCTCCTTCTGCAGCTCGTCCAGGGTGACCAGGCCCGCCGCGCAGCCGACGGGATTGCCGTTCATGGTGCCGCTGGCAAAGACGTAGTCGGAAGTGGTGGCCTTGCGCCGCGGATCCGCCCACGCCATCACATCCTCCCGGCCGCAGACGGCGGCGAGCGGATAGCCGCCGCTGATGGTCTTGCCGTAGACGGCGAGGTCGGCGACGACGCCATAGCGTTCCTGGGCCCCCCCCCAGGCGATGCGAAAACCGGTGACGATTTCGTCGAAGATCAGCAGTACATCGTGGGCCCGAGTCGCCTCGCGCAAGGTCTCGAGGAAGCCGGGCTCGGGAGGAGTGGCCCGCTGTAGGGGCTCGACGATGACCGCGGCCAGATCTGCAGCGTGCGTCTCGATGGTGCGAGCGGCCATCTCGGGATCGTTGAAAGGGGTGACCAACACGGACTGTGTGGTCGCGTCCGGAATCCCCCTGGTATCTGGGGTGGGTAGCGGGTAGTCGGCAGCGCGGGACGGGGCGGCGCTCTGCATGGCATAGTCGTGCGCCCCGTGCCAGCCCCCTTCGAACTTGAGCACCTTCTCGCGGCCGGTAAAGGCTCGAGCCAGCCGCAGAGCGGTAAACGTCCCCTCTGTTCCCGAGGACCCAAAGCGGAGCAGGCCGCCACAGGGGGAGGCTTCGACAACGCGCTGGGCCAGACGCACGGCAGGCTCGTTGAGTCCGTAGAACGTCGAGCCCAGGCCCGCCTGCTCGCGCACGGCGGCGACGATGGCGGGATGGGCGTGGCCGAGGATCAGCGGGCCGGAGCCGAGGACGTAATCGATGTATTCTCTGCCGGTTACATCGAAGATGCGGCTGCCTTCACCGCGCTGAAAGACGGTGGCGATTTCGTCGGGCAGGCGGAACATACCCAGGCAGCCCCCGACGAGGTAGCGATTGGCTAGATCGAGCAGGTTTTCCATGGCCAAAGAGTCGGGAAACCGTGGAGTGAACACAAGTGAGAGGCCAGGTTCGATTTTCCCTTGCGCTCACTATCCATAACACCCTTTATCCTCACTGTACGCGGTCCCCGTCGAGCGAGACGTTTTCGACCTGCGCTCGTGGCCCTTTCAGCTCGTCTTTGAGCGGGATCGTTCCAAGGTCGAGCGCTTCGCCAACGATGATGATGAGGATTATGTCTTCCTCGATGCCGGAGGCATCCTGCTCGAGTTGATGCCGCGCAAGACCATGGGGCAGGACAGCGTCGAGGACAGCGCAGGGGAGTTGAAGGACAAGGGAGTCCCCATGACCGTGGACCCTTTTGAGGTGGGTGGGGGGACCGGCATCACGCTGGGCTTCTTCGAGGGTCCCAACCAGATGAAGCTACAGCTTTTCCACCGTGACAAGTGAGGTCGCCATGCGCATAGCGAATGCCAATCGAAACGAAATGGAGGAGTTGAGCGGCGTCCACGCTGGTGCCGGGGCGATTCTCTTCGGTTGTTTGTGGGGTCGGTCCGATTTCGAGTCGCCTTTCGCCTTTTGTCATACAGCAATCCTGCCGCCGCACTCCGGAATCGGCTATCACCGCCACGACGATGCCGAGGAGATCTTCATCACGATCGACAATGCCGCGCAGTTCACCCATAACGGGCGGACGGCGATCGTCGAGGGCGGCGCCGCGGTGCCGGTGCGCTCAGGCGAGATCCACGCCATTTACAATCACACCGAACAGGAGACGCGCTGGTTCAACGTCCACTGTGTGGTGCCCGGTGGGGACCCCAAGTCAACGGATCTGGACGACGACCGGGTTGGTGTGGAGCTGGAGTCGACGGACCGGCTGCCCGTGGGGCGACTGGATCGCACGGCGCTCAAGTACGGCCAGCGGCACGGCGGTAAGGGCGAGGTCGGCGCTCGGATGATCTGGGGTCCGCACGATTTCCGCAGCAATTTTCATTGCCTGGCCCATTGTCTGCTGCCGCCGGAGACCTCGATCGGTTATCACCGCCACGACGGCGTCGAGGAATGCTACATCATCATCGAAGGCAACGGACGGATAACGGTGGACGATGAGACGCAAGAGATTTCTCAATGGGATGTGATTCCCAGCCGATTGGGGGGCAGCCACGGTCTCTACAACCACACGCAAAAAAATCTTGAACTGCTGGTGGTTGCCGTCTGCGTCGAGAAGGAGCAATTCGACTCGACGGATCTGGGCGACGACTTGAGTCAACGCTGAATACACATTCTTGTAGAAAGGACACCAAATGGCATCGGTCAAAATTACATTCATCGGCCACGCATCTTTTCGTTTCGAGTCCGAAAAGACGGTCACCTACTTCGATACCTGGCTCGACGACAATCCCACCGCCAAGATGAAGCTCAGCCAGGTACGGAAGGCCGATATCGTCATCGCCAGCCACGGCCACAGTGACCACATCGGCGATTCCTTTGAGATCTGTAAGCGCACCAAGGCCAAATTCGTCGGCAACTACGAGCTGTGTTTGGTCGCCGAGCAAGTACACGGACTCAAGATGGGCTCTCGGGCGCTGTCGATGAATCCCGGTGGCTCCATCAAGGTCACAAGGACGCCACCATCACGATGGTCCAGGGCCACCACTCGCAGTCGCTCTCGACTCATGTGACCGGAGCGGAGTTGCCCTCAGGGTTGATTTTCCACCCTGACAGCGCCGTCAACGGTTTTTGCGGTGCGTATGACAATGGCATCACCATTTACGACACGGCGGATACGTGTCTCTTCAGCGATATGCAACTGGTAGGCCAGATGCACGGGCCGCAAGTCGCCATCATGCCGGTGGGCGGACAGTACACGATGGGTATCCGCGAGGCGGCACGGGCGGCGAGTCTGATCCGGCCCGATGTGGTCATTCCCTGTCATTACGGGCCGATCATGGGACAGCCGGCCAATATCGGCGAGTTGAGCAAGGCCGTGAAGTTTCTGTCGCCGAATACAGAGGTGGTGGAGATGAAGGTGGGGCAGACGCTGACCTACACGGCGAGCAGTCACAGCCTGCGCTAGTTCAGACGGTGGAGTTCCCATGGTCCGCACGAGAGTACTGATTACCGGCGCCGCCGGCGGCATCGGCAGCTATCTCCGCAAAGCCTTCGCAGATCGCTACCTCATGCGACTGGTGGACATCGTCGAGATCGACGACCCGCAGGGGCATGAGGTCATGAAGGCGGACATCACCGATCTGGACCAGATGCGTCACGCCTGCGAGGGCATGGACGTGGTCGTCCACCTCGCTGCATGTCCGGATGCAAGCGCCGATTTCGACACCCTGCTGCCGTTGAACATCGGCGGCACCTACAATGTTTTTCAAGCGGCGAAGGATGAGGAATGCCGGCGGGTCGTGTTTGCCAGCAGCATCCACGCGATGCTGGGGTATCCGAGGGAGCTTTCTGCGCGCTCAGACATGCCGGTGAATCCGCCGAACTTCTACGGCGTCACCAAGTGCTTTGGCGAGGCTCTGGCTCGCTGCTACGCCCATGACGGGCTGTCGTCGGTGGCGATTCGGATCGGCGCCATCAGGCTTCAGGATAATCCGGATCTGCAGCGGCCGGCGGCAGAGTGTGGGGAAGGGGAGGCCTGGATCAGTCAGCGCGATCTGGCGCAACTCTTCCAACGCAGCATCGACGCCGAAGGCGTCGACTTCGCCATCGTGCACGGGCAGAGCGGGCAGAAGAAACCATACCTCGACATTTCCCACGCCCGTGAGATTCTCGGTTACGAACCGCAGGATCCGCAGTAGGCCACGGACGGCCGAGGGGCTAGCTATCCCTTGTACTTGGGAAACAGCGGATGCACCAGCGCCTCCTCGTAGGTCTGTGGCCGTCCTGAATGGTCGCCGCCGAGCCACCGGTATGGCCTCGGGTAGAGCGTCAATGAGCGGTCTTCCAGCGGGAGCTTCAGTGGCACGCTGCCCCACAAGGCCGAGTACTTGGCGGCGATCGCTACTTCCAATGACTGCCGCAGGTCGTGTCCGGATATCCACAACGCACCGCTGTTCGACACCACATCGAGGAAGGACTGGATCGAGGTGCCCAGGTAGGAGTACCGGGGATATTCTTCTGACGTGAACGCCCGCTCTACTTTGATGCGGGCGCCGGCGCTGTCGAAACCCTGGTAGATTTCGACGGGCGCCCAGTTCCAGCGGACCAGCGCGTCGTCCGTCCACACGTCGATGCCGCGAGACGGAGTCGTAGTACCGAAAACCGGGCAGATCAGACCGTTGCTCAGACGGAAGTGTCCGTGGATGATCAGGTTCTCGTCGCAGTCGCTCTTGAGCGCTTCTTCGGGCGTACCCCAGGCGACGACTTCCGTTACTTCCGCATCGGCAAAAAGCCGCAGTACGGCGATAGCCTGGCATCCGCCGCCCGAGATTTCGCCCGCCCATCCATGCACGCTGGCGCCGCGCAGCTCCCCGTAATCGCCCGCGCGCAGCCAACGGCCGGCATCCTGGATGTCCGTGCTGGCTCGCTTGAGGTTGCCCCCGGCAAAGACCACGCCGCGCTCGGCACACACGTCGATCATCTCGTCTACGTCCGCCAGGCATGCCCCGATGGGCTTGTCGGTGGAAACTCCTTTGACACCGGCTTGAGCGCTGGCGATTACCGCTTCCTTGATGTGCTTTCCGGGCAGCACGACGGCGGCGATGTCGGGTGCGATCTCCCGGTACATGGCCGCGGCATCCTGGTAGAGCGCCTTAACACCGAAGCGTTCGCCGACGGCCTTGCGCCGTTCCGGGTTGTATTCGGCGATGGCGACCAATTCGGTATTCGGCAGGGTCTGGTAGACCTCGGCATAGTGTTGGCCGAGGCGTCCGCCGCCGATGATGGCAACGGTGTACTTGGGTTCAGCCATGGGTAATTGCCTCCTCAAATTGCACTTGTGGCTCCGTTCGCAAAAAACTCCCGATCGTAGACCGGCTGTGTCCACAGGCTGGCACCGGCCTCGCTATGGGCGCGAACCCGTACGTAGCGCTCGTCTCCACGCAGCCGGTACTGAGCGACTTGCCCTTCTGCGACCGACAGGATCGCGCCGCCCTCGCCGGAAAACAGGCAGCGATTCGGTGACCTTCCCAATCCTTGGATTCAGGCGTCAGTAGGGGGCAGGCCCGTCGCCGGAGGGGATCATGGCGACGAAGCGGTCGCCGGTCTCTTCGCACCATGTTCGAAGACAGGAGCGCTTGCTCGCCAACACGGGTGTGAAGTGTGAGCTGCCAGCCAGGTTCACCATCTCTCCGGAATCCGCTGTCAAGTCAAACAGCTGCTCCCACCGGCCCCAGTCGTATATGACATACTTGTACTGCCCGTCGTAGACGGCCCGGCCGATCAGGTTTTGACCGCCGTGCTTACCCATCTGTGTGCCCCGGTCGATCTCGATCACCAGGTGCTGGCGCCACGAAGCCGGTATCATGGTCTTCGACTCTTCTTCCACCACCGGCGTATAGTGAGGATAAAGGGTGTTATGGATAGTGAGGGCAAGGGAAAATCCGGGCCTGTTGTGGCCAAGGTTGCACCTGTTTCGGCTGTGCGGTGGGCAGGTCAGGCTGGTTGGAGCTGGTCGATTCCAAGGATCGGGCGTGGAGTCCCTGTTTTTCGCACGGCACCACGACCTGAGCGGACATACGCGTTCCTTCGCCCGGCGTGTTGACCTGCACATCGGGGGAAGCGTCCCTCCGATGGGGCCCCATATCAACAGAACTGCACACGACGGGCCTGCCATACGTCCAGATCCGAGAATCCTCCAGAATTGGGCACCCGTTCCGGGTACAGCCATCCCTGCTGGATGTAGCGCCGGATGGTTCGTCTGGAGGTGATCAGCCGTCTCAGACGCCGGAGGCTCTGCGATCGGAGATGCCCTTCTTCCAGAAACTGTGGCTGTCAACAAGGCGTTGCACGAGGTCCTGACGTTGATCAAACAGGTTGTGCCGTTCACCCGGATCATTGTCCAGGTTCACGAGAGTGGCTTTGTCTCCCTCCACGGTCAGTTTCCACGGACCTTCGCGCACGGCCCACCAGTCCTGATAGATCCAGTACATGATGGCACGGGGCGCCGGTGCAACGGCGCTGCCGATGACGGGTGCCAGGTCGCGACCGTCGAGATACCGTTGTGGCAGTGGAACTCCGGTGTAGGCCGCTAGTGTTGGCAGGATGTCGGTGCTCATGACCGGTTGCCAACGGACCCGATCCTCCTGGATCGTGCCAGGCCATGATAGGATGCACGGAACCCGGATACCTCCCTCCCACAGCGTTGCCTTGTGCCCGCGCAGGGCACCGGCGCTGCCGCCACCACCGCGCTCCTCGTTCGACGGCCCATGGTCAGAGGCGAACACGATGATGGTGTCCTGCCGCAACCCGTTGTCCTCCAGGCAGGCAACGATCTGGCCGATACGCTGGTCCATAGCCCAGACGCAGGAGGAAAACTGGCGACGCAGTGGGTCCTGAATATGAGAGAAGCGCTCCTCGTCTCCGGCTGGTGCCTGCAATGGATAGTGCGGCATGTTGAAGGGTAGATACAGGAAGAAAGGCCGGTCGCGGTTCTGCTGGATAAAGCGGGTCGATTCCCGCACCACGATGTCCGGGAAATAGACACCGTCCTCGTGGTACGGCTCCCCGTCGCGGAACAGCACGTGGCGATTCATGCCACCCCAGTAGTAGTAGTGCGAGTAGTTGTCCATGGCGCCGTTCTTGAAACCCAGAAACTCGTCGAAACCCTGATCGTTGGGTCCGAACCGATCGGCGACTCCCATATGCCACTTGCCGAACAGAGCTGTCCGGTACCCGGCGCCACTGAACATCTCGGCCAGAGTGACTTCGGAACTGGCCATGCCGATGCCCGGCTCTACTCCATAGTTGTAGTGTCGGCCTGTAAGGAAGGACATGCGCGATGGCGTACACACCGGCGCTGTCACGTAGAACTGCGTGAAGCGAGTGCCGGCGGCAGCCAGGGCGTCGATGTTCGGTGTGTCCACATCGGTGGAGCCATAGCAACCCAGGTCGCCATATCCCAGGTCATCTGCGAGAATGAACACAACATTGGGTCGGCCATCGCGCCGCGGGGCCGGTGGAGCAGCGCAGCCAGTCAGGGGGGACGTCGCCACCAGGGCGGCGCCGGCACTGAGGGCGCGCAGGCATTGGCGGCGCGAGAGTACAAGGGAGGCGCGAAAATACGTGTCGTAGGGTGAGTTCAGTATAGGTCGCTCAAAGAAGGTTTCTGTCACGCTTCGTCGCTCTTTGCTTGGGGGGGCTACTGTGCAACCCGAGAGGTCGCAGGTTGCGGCCTCCCACGTTGCCGCGTCCCCGGCCGGCATCCCGATGCGCGCTACCCAGGGTCTTCCGGGGGACGGCGAGAAGGAGGAGGACGAGGAGGATCATTCGGGCTCTCTTTGCATCGCCCAGAACGATATGCCGCTGAGAGGGGTAGCGCGAACCCTCAGTTATGGCCGGTAGAGTCGATTGCTTCGGGGATTTGCGCCGGTTGTTGCGCAGGTGGGACCAGGGGCGGGCAGGGGCATACGGCGAACACCGACTGCTCGAAACTCTAATCCAACGACACCGCCTATAGCGGAGTTATAGCACGCCCGCTACAACGCTTTACACCTGCGCTGGGTATCAGAATCGTGTCACGGCCTCCCCGGCACTCACTCACGACAGATGCACCTTCTTCAGCACCCGATGCCCCTCGGCTGCCAGTTCGGCAGCAACGCTCCCGAGACCGCAGGGGGCGGTGCAAGTCTACGGATTAGGGTCCCCACTTTCATGAACCAAGACAAAGGGGGGCCGGGGCCTGGGGGGCGGCACGGGCTCGTTCAGAACGGCATGGACTCGATGACCATCCGCGCGGCCCGAGGACCGGC
>Ga0310124_10003447_pt1 | contig 10630 bp, 8 predicted proteins | sample CB11b_AW_Bot5_MG_FD_203507 | JGI IMG/M metagenome (GOLD analysis project Ga0310124, IMG submission 203507) | Marine microbial communities from Western Arctic Ocean, Canada - CB11b_AW_Bot5 | ecosystem: Environmental > Aquatic > Marine > Oceanic | place: Canada: Western Arctic Ocean | collected...
GATCTGGGTTAGCGCTGAGACTCCAATCGGCAACCTGAAATCCACTCAGGCCCGGGCCGGATTGCGGCTGTTCACCTCCGGAAAAACGGGCCTCGTGAATGTGCCTGCCTGAGCTCACAGTCGTAAATCCGAATTGCGCCGCGTATGCGGGTCCTTGGCCGTTACCCGAATCCCCGGACGCAAGAGGGTCTAGCGACTGGAAGACGACGAAGTGGAAGCCGTACTCGTCACCCGATTCATCCTGCAGGTGACCACTGTAGTACCACCACTCCAGCCGGTTCTCGTGCGCGCCTTCGTCCTGCGGGAACGCGAGGGGTACCGGAGCCGGCGTCGGTGACAGGACGGCAGGTGTGGGTACCGGCACAGTCCGATCCGTGTCTGCACATGCGAAAGCCAGAAGAGCGACTGCGCTTATCGCTATGAAAGTAAATCGTCCCCTCATGGCGAAATATCGATGCGCGGCAGGATCCGGTCAAGCCAACGCGGTATCCACCAGTTGAGTGGTCCGAGCAACCGCATGATGGCCGGAGCAAGCAAGGCGCGAACGATCGTGACATCGACAAAAATCGCTATCGCCAACCCAAGCCCTATTGCCTTTACAAGCACAACATCCGCAACCAGAAAACTTAGCGAAACCACAATCAATATGGAGGCAGCACCGGTGATTATCCGTCCACTTCGCTTCAACCCCTCGGCGACCGATGCCGCGTTATCTCCGCTGCGCTTGTATGCCTCTGAGACGCGTGCCAGAAGGAATATTTCGTAGTCCATCGACAAACCGAAGATAATGCTGAACAGTAATATCGGAGTAGTGGCCTCGATCACGCCAATCGGCTCAAAATTAAGCAGACTCGCGAAGTGTCCGTCCTGAAAAATAAACACCAGCGCTCCGTAGCTAGCAAGGATGCTCATCACGTTAAGCAGTATGGCCTTGATCGGCAAAACCACAGACCTGAACAGAATGAGAAGTGAAAGATACGTGGCGATGATCACGATGCCTGCGACGATCGGGAATCGGCCGTAGAGACTGTCTACAACGTCCTTGATCTCGGCCGATCCGCCGTCCACGAACAACGCGACGTCTGGCCCTGGATCAAACGCGCGAATGTCTGAAACGAGGCTCGACGCCTCGGGGCCGAACGGTTCTACGTCCGATTCGACAAGAAACAGCACAGCTCCGTCCCTGACGCTGTCACGCAGCAGGGTTTGCACAGCCAAATCAGTCACGGCTTCCGGCACTCTATATAACGTGGCGTATGTGTTGGTATCGAGGTCCGGCGACACGTTCACGATGCTGCGAACTCGCGTCACCTCATCGAGCCCCTCAAGTGCTTGCCCAAAGGCGTAGAGCCGCTCTAGGTTGCCCGGTGATAGTGGATCAGTGTCTTCGGCCTCATCGAACACGTAGGCAACCGGGACCTCTGTCTGGTTCAGGAGCCCGAATTCGCCACGGAGGATGTCGAACCCGCGCCGCGACTCAAGCTCAGGCGGGAGAATCGTGGCGTCCACGGTGCCCAACCGAATTCCACACACCGGAGAGGCCAGCAACAACAGAAACAGGACGGTCGGCACCGCGACCATCAGTGGACGCGCCATAACCCAGCGAGACAGGCTGCCCCACATGTCACGATCGGTACGACTCAGAAGTGACGGGATGACCCGGAAAGCGTTAACCCTCGGTCCAAGCACGCCCAACATCGCGGGCATCAGTGTGAGAGCAGCAAAGATGGCTGCAATGATGACGATCACCGCCCCGATGCCCACGGACCGCAACATCATGAACTCAAATGCCATCAGGCTGGAGAGACCGATGAGGCTTGTCACTCCGGAGAAGAGAATCGCAGCGCCAGCAGTCGCCTGCGCAGTAGCGACTGCCTGTTCCACCGAGTCCCCGGCGGCAAGCTGTTCCCTGAACCGGCTCGTGAAGAAGAGTGAATAGTCAATACCAAGCCCGATCCCGAGCAGGGTAACGATGTTCAGCACGAATACGGACATGTCCACGCCGCGTGAGATGAGAGCAACTGCCGCGAGTGCCAGTATTACGCCAACTCCCCCGACCGTCGCCGGAAGGAACGCCGCGATGAGCGTACCGAACACCAGCAGTAGCGCAATGGTCGATAACGGGAAGGCGAGTATCTCCGCCCGACGGACGTCGCGTTCACTGCTGAGACTGATGTCGGAGTAGAGCGACGGCCCCCCGGTGAAGGTCAGTCCCAGATTCCCGGGTTCAATAAGTGGCCGAGCCGTCTCAAGGAACTCTCGGGCATCCTCAAGATCCAGGTTGAGCCCGATCGTAACGTGTACCGAAAGTCCGTCGGGAGATACCCGGGCGGGATCATCCAGATGTGTGATAACTCTTGTTACTTCCGGGCGTGTGCCGATTTGAGCAAGCGCGGCCTGAAGATCGCTCGTGAATCCGTTTTCGTAGGCCCCGTAGGTGTCACTGCGAAAAATCAGCTCGAACGACATCGGGGTCAGGTCGAGCTTGTCCCGAAATACGGCGCGAGCCTGAGCCGATGGAAGGTTGTCGTTAGAGAATCCGCCCGGCTTCAGCGCGTTTGTAGCCCGAGGGGCAAGCGGGAGGGCGATAAGTAGCAGCACCGCCCAGAACGCGAGGACCGTCCAACGCTTCCGATAAATTGTGAGGCCGAGTAAATACATCAATGTCGCGTACCAATGTACGAGACGGACGGGGGTCGCGGGTTTGATTCGGGCAACCAGCGCTTTGCGGTAGACGTCACCCGGTGATTCCCGGGTGAATCCGCAGTTAGTTAAGACACGCTGCCGGTAATCACCGAATCCAATTCCCGAGTGTCTGTGCTGTCGTGACTCCCGGAGTCAGAACCGGATGGGTAGGTGACACTATTACCCGATCGTGTCAGTTACCTGCGTTGCCTGCGCTTGCGAACCTCTATAGCCGGCCCGGGTTCAAGGTCAATTGCGAAATAGAGGTCGCCAAGCGACCTCGTCGTACCGGCGCACAGCAACAAGTGCTGCGGCCATCCGAGGCGTCGACTACCCGCGCGCCTCAGGCTGTCCTGGACGGGAGAGGACCTGCGATCACGATGCCCCGAGCAACGCTGACGTATCGAGGTGCAATGTTCCGTAGAGAGGTAGAAGCCGGTGACTTCACCAGGACGTTAGGACGTCCAATTCCAGCACGGAAGAACCCGGCGAGTTAAGGCGCTCCTGAACGCGGCCCAGGTCGTGGTCTTTCAAAGCGTTTTACGACGTCCATTGGGTCGGCCGGCGGGCACAGGTATAATTCGCTACCTTACGCTGAAGGCTCCGCTTGCCGGGACCGCTCGGCACTCAATTCAGCTTTTTTGAGGCTCAACGTGGCACTTCTGCTATCGCGCTCCGACGTACAACAGCTACTTCCCATGTCAAAAGCGATCGATGTGGTCGAAGGCGCATTCTCGGAGCTCGCAAATGGCACCGCAGAGATGCCAGACCGCACGGTCATCACCGACGACGAGGTCGGAGGATGGATCGCTTACATGCCCGCGTACCTCGGGTCATCCGGCGCGTTGGGAGTAAAAGCCGTGACCGTGTACAAGGGCAATCCTGAGAAGTACGATCTGCCGACTACCCTGGCGACAATCATCGTTCAGGACAATCAGACCGGTAAGACTCTTGCCGTCATGGACGGCGGCTTCCTAACAGCAGTCCGCACGGGTGCGGTTACCGGCGTGGCGACGAAGCACCTGTCACGCGCGAACTCAAGTGTGGCTGGCATTCTGGGCACGGGCGTTCAAGCGTACACGCAGGTCACAGGCATGGCGGCAGCCCGGGATCTCAAGACGATTCTTGCGTTCTCGCTCGACCCTGATGACAAGCGCCGAGCTTTTTCTGATTCTCTCACGGCAGAGACCGGTGTCGAGGTTCGCCTGGCAAGCAGCACACAGGAGTTGCTAGCAGAGTCCGACATCGTTGCTCTGGCGACGACCGCTCCAAACCCGATCGTAGAGGCGAGCTGGTGGAAGTCCGGAGCCCACATTAACTCGGTAGGGTCGCACGCACCGGCCCTTCGTGAGCTAGACACGGCGTCCATACAACGAGCGAAGGTGATCTGCGACCAGACCCAGGCCTGCCTGCTTGAGGCCGGAGACATCATGATCCCGATCCAGGAAGGCGATTACTCGGCAGACCAAATTCACGGCGAATTAGGAGCCGTAATTAACGGCACGACGGTCGGCAGGGAGAACGATGAAGAGGTGACTCTGTTCAAGAGCGTTGGACTCGCCATCCAGGATCTTTCCTGCGCTCGATTGGTGTACGACCTGGCGGTTGAGAACGGCGTTGGCACTGAGTTCGAGTTTTAGAAGAGGGCTCTTACACGGTAAAGTGAGCGTAGACGTGAGACCCGGGCCTTTGAGGGCCTCAGGCCGTCGCACGGGTTGGGGTGAAGGCGCCGCCAGAGTCCGTGACCGTGTTGTCGGGGCGTATGAGAATACGCCCACCGCGGGCCACATCCGCAGACGAGTTACCTACAGATCAACCGCAATTTGCTGTCCGTCATAGGCGAGTTGTACGTCCAGGCCTTCTGACTCTTTGAGCTTCGCTAATTCGATGTTCGTCGGCTCGTGATCGAAGTCGTGCGTCATGTCTACCAACAGCGCCCGTTTTGGCCGGAAGCGCCGCAGTTGCTCCAACGCCTCCTCGAGGACGAAGTGGGAGCCGTGCGAGCGTGCCGGCCGCAACGCGTCCATAACCATGATCTCAACGTCTTGCATCAGCGCGGCCGTGGAATCGGGAATACCGGAGGCATCCGAGACGTACACGACATCGCCGAACCGGTAGCCAAACGCGGTGGTCCGTGGGCCGTGCTCGACATGTAGCGGCGTAATTTTAAGTCCGAATACGTCAAAAGGCCGTTCGTCGATGATCTGAAAGTCGAGTTTTGATACCCCTCCAGGCGAAGCCAGACTTGTGTCTACAAGCCAGTAGAACGCCTTTGAGACATGATCCATCTCGGACTGGCGCAGGTAAAGCGGGATAGCCTGCTGGACGTTGTTCGTCCAATCACGGAGATCGTCCAGCCCGCCAACGGCGTCCGCATGCTGGTGCGTAAGAATCACGGCGTCCAACGTCGTCACCCCAACCTTCGGGAACCAATCGATCGCCGAGTGGTAGAAGAACTTACCTACATCGATGACAACGTTCTTTTGATCGCCGTCCGGCGATCTATAACGAATCAGCAACGACGTATTACGACGCCGATTGTGCGAGCCGGGTAAGACCGCGTCCGGGCACACTTTGCAGGTCTGCGGCTGGCCCGTCAGGCAACTGACACGCGGCACGCCTTCAGACGTGCCGGTGCCGAGGAATACAATCTCGCTACCAGACAAAGTATTCGAGACGTTCAATCTTTGGACATGAGGACTTCGCCAGCCATTGTCTCGACGCGTTCGAGTTCGATAATCACAGCAAATCCATTTCCGTCCTGATCTCGGTCGATTTCAGCCTGGACGGTGCGTACCTTCACAGCTTCTCGGACATCTCCAGTCTCGTGAAGTGTCGCTTTCCCGAAAAACTTCCACGCCTGTCGGGTCGCTGGATTGCGGTACATCACGATCACGTATGGACTGGTTTGGATGTTTCTCAGGCCGCCGCGTTTGGCGCGTTCCCAATAAGCCAGATTTTGGCCGTCGTAGGCCATTACGCTGCCGCGGTAGCCGATTCCAGGCATGCCATCCGCAGATGCGGTGGCGAGGATACACGGCACTTGTTCAACAAGTGCATTGTCGATCGCGGTCTTCATCTCGTCGGTCAGATCGATCAAAGACATCTCCTCCTTAGAGCGGACGCCAGGGTACGTTTCTTCAAGAATTCCGAATCAATCCCCGAACGATTCGAGGGCTCAGCGTTCCGGACATGGCGAGGGTAATCGTACATCGGAGTTGGCGTTTCGTGGCACGGCTTACGGGAATGAGCGTGGTTAATCGGTGATTGGTGTCACCATTCCGTAGACGCCGTCGTATCCGGATTCGATCTCGAAAGCGCGGCTGGTCGCCATCGAATACCCGGAGTGTAGATAGAGGTCGGCGACGATTCGTTGGTTGACCACGCATCGAGTGTATCGATGTGGCCTTCAATAGGGCCAGCAATGAAGAAACCCTGTTGTTTTACTTGTAATCCTGACAATGATGTTGACGGGAGGACCAATGCTGCTAGCCTCCTCTATAACCAATAATCAATGCGTCAATTCGAACGACGAAGCAGATCATCCACCGTTGGAGGCCTCGCCATGAGCGACTCAAGCACCGGGAAAATTGTCGATATCCGCCTGAACGTTGCACGCCGACAGCCGATGAGCGTAGTTGACAGCGCAGAAGTAAAGGCCGGCGAGGGTCTAGTCGGTGACCGTCATTCGAAAGCCGGAAGCGCGCGGCAGATTCTGATGATGGATCGAGCGATCATGGACGTGCTTGAAGTGGAGCCCGGTCAGCTCCGGGAGAACATCACCGTCGAGGGCGTATCGTTATTTGGCCTCGAGAAGGGTCAGACCTTGAAGGTGGGCGACGGGCTGGAGTTCAAGATCGGTGAACTGTGCGATCCGTGCGAGAACATGAACCACATCCGGCCAGGGCTGCGAGAGAAGATCGAGGGCCAGCGCGGCCTCTTTGTAACACCGTTATTTGACGGCACGGTGAACGTCGGGGACGAAGTCAGCGTGAGCTAGACCTCCATGCTAGGGACAAAACGACGGCGTGCCAAAACGCATCAGTCGCATCAGGATCGCACCCTCTTCCCCTCCGCGAGAGAGGCCCACGTACATCAAAGCGTAAAGGGGGCCCGACCCTAGTCGGCCCCGTCAGCAGCAGCCCTGACTACCCAAACAAACCTTCACGCTGGAACACGTCCGCGAGGATCTCTATGCCCTCACCGATCTCTTCTGGCGAGTTATGGCTGTAGGTCAGACGCAGGAAGTTGTGGCCATCTCGCTCGGCCCTGAATACCGGTCCCGGGTTGTACTTCACGTCGGCTTCTACAGCGGCCGGAAGTGCCGCGAGCGTGTCTGCACCTTCTGGCAACTCCACCCACAACATCATCCCGCCGTCTGGGGTGCTCCACGATGTGTTTGACGGGAAGTGTTTCGAGAGCGCCCCGAGCATCGAGTCCCGACTGGCCCGGAGGGACGACGCAACGTCTGTCACATACTCCTCCCGGTTGTCGGTCATGTACTGGTGGACGGCCATCGAGGCGAGGTGGCTGGGGGCGCCACCGAATCGAATCTTCCTGAGGGTCTCCATCACGGGTTCCGGCACGACCCCGTAGCCGAGTCTCAGGCCGCAGCCGAGCAGCTTGGTGTAGGCGGAGACGTACATGACGCGGTCCGGGTCACCCATACCGAGCATCGCCGGCGGGAGCGGATCTCCGTCAATCCTGAAGTCTGCGTACGACTCGTTTTCAAAGATCGGTACGCCGTACTTACCCGAGATCTCGAGCATGTGCCTGCGTCGGTTCAGGCTCAGGGTCACGCCCATCGGGTTCTGGTACACGGAGATGGTGTAGATCATCTTCGGGAGTTTTCCCTCTGCGATCACCTCTCCGATGATGCGGTCAAGGGCGTCGGTGTCCATGCCTTCGTCGTCGGTGGGGACGTGCCGGACGTCTGCGCCGCGCTCAAGCAGCATCTTTATGGTGCCGAGGTAGCTGAACTCCTCGACGAGCACAACGTCTCCAGGGTCGACGAATACGTCGAGGATGGCGCCGATCGCGCCGCCTGCGCCGCTGCTCAGGAATATGGACTCGGGGTCGATGCCCGGCGCTCCGCGTTGTCCAGCGAGGTTGCCGGCGATCAGCTCACGCATGCCGAGGTGGCCCTGAGGTGGCGGGTACTGGGAGAGGGTCTGACCGTCACGCCGAATAGCGACGCTAAGGGCGTCGATCAAGCCTTCTGTCGGGAACACGCCCTGGTCGGCGTAGGTGACGGAGAAGACGTATTTGGTGTCCGCCATGAGGCCGACCGGCATCTCAACCGGCAACGGCATGTTTGAAGAGAAAAGCCCTGAATAGTCCATCGAGTGAACACCCCCGCTCACGATCAACTCCTGATGTTGGCGCTTCTTGTGCATCACGCGTGTGCGCCGGGGACTAGTGTAATGGGGTGGTGCGGCGACAATATTAAGTTTCGTCACTGACCGGTGTCTGATAGCAATCTGAGACCACATTCAGGACAGAAGCGGGGCGAATTGTTACCACATTCGAATCAGACAGTAAAAGATATGGATGCGGCCCAAGGCATTGACGATATCGGCCTCGTGTACGAGTCAAAGACCGGCTCCGACACGGTCGCGTAAATGTTGGGCGAGACAAACGGCTGGGCGAACCGATTGAGATCGAGGCCCTGGGGGATGTGGCCGTGTGCCAAAAGGTGTGTCGCTGCCCACATCAGACAACCCTGTGTGGGCGCGCTAGACCCGGCCAGCCAGCCCTTAGTGGGCCGAAGGCTTGCGCCTATTCATCGTTTTAATTACTACGTCCCACTATCACCTGCCGTGATGCTCAATAGCCCATCGGCCCTCGTACCCGGCAAGATCTTTCACTTTCGGAAACGTCGTTCGCCCGGCACTTGGTCACATTAAGCGCGACGGGATATCTTTACGACTCTGGCTCAATCATTAACGCTCGATGCGCGGATTCTTGTCTCCGCGCCATTCAAGAAAAATCCATCGCCTTCAACGACGAGTTCCTAGACTTCGAAACGCGTCATCCGTCCGATCACGAGACCTAGGTACTCCACGATCTCTTTCCAGATGAGCACGTCATAGCGCTGGGCATCGATTATTCAATGTCTGATTGCAACCGTTGCTCGCCTAAGAAACCGCTACAACACTCTCTTCTGCGAAGTGCGGCATTACCTCTTCTCTGAACATTCGCATGCTGTCTAGCATCTTGCCCTGATCCAGGCCGGCTGCTCCGAAGGCGCATCTGATTGAGTTGATGCCGAGGGATTGCAGGGTTTCGATTCGTTCGATTACGACCCCTGGCGTCCCTATTAGCGGCAGGATTCCTGCATCTTGTGCGCGCCGTGAAGCCACAGACCTGTCTCGATCCCGGTGCTCCCAGTGCTTGTAATCGTCGGGCGTCTTCCCGTCGGCGGTTCTCGGGTTGCCGACCCGTGCAAAGTCCTTTTCGATCACATCTTCCAGCCCTGCAATATCGGACTCCGCCTGCTCCTGAGTCGACGCGACATAGACGTTCACCGCAACCGCCAGATCGATGTGCTCGTGGGGATTTCCGTAATGCTCCATTCGATCGTGCCATAGTCGAAGCACTTCCGGGACCTGCCCCATAGTCGCGGTCGGGCCTCCGACGATGATCGGCATGTTCTGGCTCGCTGCGAAATCGACGCTCTCAGGGCTCGTGCTCACCGCGATGTGGATCGGGATCCCACCCTCTTGAAACGGCTTCGGGAGTACGTTGACATCCTGGACATCTACGAATTCGCCCTTGAAGGTCAGCGGTTCGGGCTTCCAGGCCTGCTTGATGACGGCCAGATACTCGCGGAACTTCGCACGGGCCTCTCCAATGTCCAGCCCGTAAGCCTCGAACTCCATACGCTGGTATCCGGCGCCGACCCCAAGGGTCAGCCGTCCGCCCGAGAGGATGTCGACGGTTGCGGCTTCTTCGGCGACCTGTATGGGGTTGCGGAAGGGCAGGACGACGATCGCGGTGCCGATTCTTGCGTTCTTGGTACGTGCGGCGACGTTGCCGAGCAGGGAGAAGATGCCGGAGACGAGGCCATGGCGTGAGAAGTGGTGCTCTGCGAGCCAGATCTCGTCCATGCCTATCTCGTCGCCGAGTTCGATTTTCTCCATGGCGCGACGGATGCTGTCTTCGGGGGTTACGTCCTGATGCCACCGGACGAGTTCGAACTGGCCGAATTTCATAGTTGGTTTGTCCTTGCCTCTTTACTCATTGCGGTGCCGTCTTGCCGCACATCTTATGCTCGTCACGCGACTGCCGCTGTGGCTCTCGTGCCGGACGCGGGTTTTCGCTCCAATGGAAGGCGATGCCTCACACGTCAGAGGCGGTGTTTTGGTGGAGCTGGCGGGATTCGAACCCGCTACCTCTTCAATGCCATTGAAGCGCTCTCCCGAGTGAGCTACAGCCCCACTTGCGGCGCTCGACGTGGATCGGCGCACTGCGTCAGGAAATCGTATCACGGGGTTCGGTGTATAGGGTGACGATTGTTGATGGTTTGCGTTGTGGTTGGTTGGGTGCCAGGGCTCGGGGGTGATGAGCCGGGAGATTCTTCGTCTCGGGGTAAGGATGACAAGGGTTTGTTGTCCTGCTGTTTATAGAAGTGCCTGAAGGGCAGGCCTGGGTGGATAGTCATTCGCCCCTGCGGTGTTTTCGCCGGATTGCCTTCACCGATTGAATCGCCTGATTTCGTGGGAGGGATGTCTCGATTTTTGCTCCTTCGGCCTGATGTTTCTTTGGCAATGAAGGCGAGGACAATTCCTATCCCGACAAGGAGGACGACGTTGATGTGGAGGGCGGTGGTCATGCCTGATGTTTCGGCGATGAAGCCGAGGGCGATAGGGCCGATTATGAAGCCGAGGTCGCCGAAGGTCCGGTAGAGGCCCATCGCCAGGCTGGTCTGGCCGGGCGGCGCCAG
>Ga0310124_10003449_pt1 | contig 10627 bp, 9 predicted proteins | sample CB11b_AW_Bot5_MG_FD_203507 | JGI IMG/M metagenome (GOLD analysis project Ga0310124, IMG submission 203507) | Marine microbial communities from Western Arctic Ocean, Canada - CB11b_AW_Bot5 | ecosystem: Environmental > Aquatic > Marine > Oceanic | place: Canada: Western Arctic Ocean | collected...
ACTCTTCACCGTCGGCAAAGTCTGTTTCGGCACGGGCAGGCTGAAGGCCCAGACGTAGGGCACGGCCGAGGTCAACTGAACATCACTGTCCAGAGAGACGCGGTCCTGCAGAGACTCCGCCTGGCGGTCCCCCGCTGATTCGACGCTGTGCAGTTCCATGCGAATGTCCAGGGCCTGGTCTGTGCCATGCATCCTGGCCCGCAGTTCACCTTCCAGGTACCCACCAGCACCGACCACGTCGTTGACCAGAACCATTGCTAGGGTACAGCCGGTGAATGATGATTCTTCTGAAAGCGCCGCTGCACTGCGTCTGGCCTGGACCACCGGCGAGGTGGCAATCGTAACTTCAAGGGACTGGGTGACCGGGTTACCGCTCTCCATCTCCAACCGGCCGGTCAGTTCCCACGAAACCTGTGCCAGGGAGCCATGGACAGTGGGCGGTGCATCCTTGGGAATCTGAAATCTCGCGAACCTGACCACCGGCTCATCGCTCGTGAACTCTGTCTCCCCGATGAACGATTGGACCAGACGGTGACACGGACCGGAGCGAATCTCCAGTCTTCCCTGTTGCCCGGCTCCAGGTGTTTCGTTTTCCCACCACTGCTCCGTGCAGACCAATTCCACCTGGCCGGACTTGATCGTGATTCCCATTTTCGCCCGAATCGTGATCTTGACGTCTATTGTGCCGCCGGGCTGAAAAGACCCGCCGGTTGTTTCGATTTCGACCTCCGCCGTGGGGCGGCGAAACCAAGAAAGAATACGATTTAGAACCTGGGCACCTCCACGCGTGTCGTTAATGCGTCAGCCGCCGGTGCAATTTCGGGCCGCACATCTGAGAGCATGTTAATTGTGAATTGCGGCACAGGCAACCCACCAGCCAAGTCCGTTTGTGGGGATTCCTGTTTTGACGTTGGTGGGTTGTTCCTAATCGAATACGTGGTCCCTTAAGAAAGCGTAGACCACGTGGCCTATGGAGATGGCCAATGCGGCGACCGCTATGTAGAGGGTAAGCATCTGCCGCCGCCGGTTCTGTTCGAGACCGGAGCGCTCATCCGGAGGCAGGTCGGCCAACTAGAAGGCCCCCAGAGCGCGGATAACATCTTCCGAGCCAATCACTTCCGCCTGGCGGGGGAAGATGCGCTGGGTTAAGAATTCGTGGACATCGACATCTGAATCCGAGCAGCAGTCCTCGACCACAAACAGGTTGAAATCCAGGTCGGACGCATAGCGAACCGTCGACAGCACCACACCGCTGGTTGCGTAGCCCAGAATGACCAAGTCGAGGATGTTGTTAGCCCGTAGCGCCACGTCCAATCCGGTGCCGTAGAGGGCGTTCACCCGGTGCTTGCCCACCACAACCTCGCCTTCTTGAGGTCGCACCGCCGGGTGGATAATTTCCAAGGGGTCCGTGATTGCGGTCTGGCCCGAGGTCTTTCGCTGGCTGAAGGTCTTGTTACGACGGCCAATCTCTGGGTAGCCGGGCCGGAACACGGTGGCACAGTAGCAGACCATCACCCCGGCTGTCCGTGCGGCGGCCTGCACTGCGGCGGTCTTCTCCACCACCCCACGCTCCGTTGCATGGGGAAGGGTGTTCATCATTTCTGCGTAGAAATCGGCGATCAGAACCGCCGTGTGGCCGCGAGTAAGGGTGATGTCAGGCATGAATCAACCTTTAATCAAAGAGATGTTTGCCATCGTGAAAGCTTAAGACCCAAGCTCCCGCACAACCTTGGATGTGCGGGACAGCGCTTCTTCAACGTCGTCGCCGGAAATGTGGCGGTGGGTCACCATGCGGACGGATTGCTCACCAGGATACGTAACCAGCACCCCGGCATCGGCCATGGCCTTGATGAAGTCTGGGGCCTTGGCCACCTTCTCATCAACGTCGAAGATGACGATGTTGGTCTGAATGCTGTCGGCGTCCACGGTGATACCGTCGATGTTCGCTAGTCCGTGGGCCAGGCGGCGGGCATTCTGATGGTCTTCGGCCAGGCGGTCCACCATGGTGTCCAGGGCCACCAGTCCAGCGGCGGCCAGAACACCGGCCTGGCGCATGCCGCCCCCCACCATCTTGCGCCATTTGTGGGCCTCTTGGATGAACTCCTTGGAGCCGACCAACACCGAGCCCACCGGGCAGCTAAGGGCTTTGGACAGGCAGAAACCGACGTCGTCGACGTCGCGGACCAGTTCCTCGGCTGGGACTTCCAGGGCTACAGCGGCGTTGAAGATGCGAGCGCCGTCCAGGTGGACTGCCACTCCGGCCGCGTGGGCCACGTCGCAGACGGCCTTCGTGTCGGCGGGGGTCATCACCATTCCGCTACACCGGTTATGGGTGTTCTCGAGGCAGACCATGGTCGTGGTTGGGAAATGGGGGTTGCCCTTGGGTCGGATGGCGCGGGCCACGTCTTCGGGATTGATGCCGCCCTGGGCGTTGTTTGGCACGAGGCGGGTCTGGGCACCGGCCAAAGCAGCCTGCCCTGCCCCCTCGTTCCAGAACATGTGGGCTTGGTCTCCCATGATGATCTCATCGCCTCTGCGGCAGTAGGCCATGGTGGAGATCAGGTTGCTCATGGTGCCGCTGGCGGTCAGAAGGCCGGCCTCCTTGCCCAGCATGGCGGCGGCCCGTTCTTGGAGTTCGTTGATGGATGGGTCCTCGCCGTAAACATCGTCTCCCACCTCGGCTTCGGCCATGGCTCGGCGCATCTCGTCGGTGGGTCTGGTAACTGTATCGCTGCGCAGGTCGATCGATGCCATCTGGCGGTCCCTCCGGTCTGACTGATGTGACGCCTGGGTAGGCGCAACTGATCCATGTTGAAAACTACCCGGTATTTTAGCAGGAATGCCCCTGCAACACTAACGAATAGACGGGTCAGCGCCTGCCTCCGTTCTCGTCGCCGCCACGCTGGTCATTCCGAGGCCGCAACCGAGGAATCTCTTTCAATTGAGAGTGCCAAGCTCGGAGAAACGAGACCCTGATCCTTCCGCGGAAGGATTAGGGTGCCAGACATTGAGAGACGAGGCGAAGGAGTAGCTCCCTTTCTTGCCAAAGGGCGGGTGTTTACCTAAGATGGAGTTACCCGACTTAGGAGTAATTGCTGTGCGTCAAAGTTCCGTTTCTTTCAATACTGAGGGACTTACCTTTGAGGGCGTGGTTGCCCAACCCGACGAGGGCTCCGGGCCCTGGCCTGGCGTGGTCATCTGCCATCCTCACCCGCTCCACGGCGGAAACATGGACAATAATGTCGTCTTGGCCTTGGCGCTCGGCCTCGTTGAAGAAGGGTTTGTCACCCTGCGGTTCAACTTCCGGGGTGTCGGCCGTAGCGAGGGAGAACACACCAAGGGCGAAAAAGAGTCTCAGGAAGTGCTGGGCGCATTGGACCTGATCAAAGCGTGGCCCGACACCAACGGCAAGACCGGCCTTACCGGATACTCCTTCGGCACATCGGTCATTCTGGGCCATAGCGAACTGCACAGTGAGGTCGATGCGATAGCCTTGGTGTCCCCGTCCTTTCGGGCTGTCGAGGGGACAACCCTTAAAAAATCCAAGGTTCCGGCATTGATCGTAACCGGAGACCGTGACAAGTTGGTGGACTCAACGCAATTGGACGCGGAACTAGCCAGCTTCAGTAACCCCCTCGAGTTCAAGCTCTTCGATGGGGTTGACCATTTCTGGTACGGTCAGGAGTCCCGTTTGGTGCCGGAAGTCGCCCGGTTCTACACCGAGCGATTGAAATAGTCCTGGTGCTTTTGGGCGCTTTTGCACTACTGATTGAAGCACTACTGATTGAAGCACTACTGATTGACGCACTACTGATTGAAGCACTACCAAGCCGGACCCTGGGAACCTAACGTGAGCGCCGAGACCTCCCGCATCCCCATCTACAAGGACTTTATCCTGATCCAACAGGCGATATTGGTCTTTCTCGTTGACCAGTTCAGCAAATTCCTGGTGCGGGATCAATTGTTGCACTACGAGTCATTCCCCGACACCGGTTTCTTTCGCTTCACCCATACATTCAACACCGGCAGCGCCTTCGGCATCTTTCAGGACCAGAACACCCCTCTCATCGTGGTCTCCTTTGTGGGTATCGCAATCCTGATCTTGATCTACCGCAGCCAACTGATGCCCACGGGCCTCTTGCGGCTCAGCCTTGGATTGCAGATTGGCGGGGCCGTGGGTAATCTTGTGGACCGGCTGTTCTTGGGCCACGTCACCGACTTTGTAGATGTTGGAGCTTGGCCGGTGTTCAACGTGGCCGACGCATCGATAATCACCGGACTCGTGATCCTGGCCTGGATATTCCTAGTTGCCGAGCCGAAGGACACCAAGACCTCTGGCCCCACCAGCGGTTACGGTTGGTGCCCAGTCTGCGAGGGTGAGATGCGAACTGTGATGGGTGGCTGGCGGTGTTCTACCTGCGGGGTGAAAGAACGGACTGTGGACCGGGCTGTTTGATTTTCGAGCCTTTAGGGACAGATTTTCATGAATTCCAGGTTGCGATCGGTGAGTCCCGATTGGACCAGTATCTGGCCGGGCAGGAAACAGGACTCACTCGCAGCCAACTACAGCGGCTGATCGTCGAGGGGCAAGTGTTGGTCAACGATGGGCCAGCTAAACCGTCTTATAAGTTGAAGGCCGGCGACCGGGTCACATTATCAGTTCCCCCGCCACGGCCCACAGGAGTGGTTCCCCAAGATATACCTGTTACCGTGGTCTATCAGGACCAGGATTTGGTGGTCATCGATAAACCCGCCGGCCTGGCCGTCCACCCAGGACCGGGGCATCCCGATAACACCCTGGTCAATGCCCTGCTGGCCATGTGTCCGGACATTCAGGGCATCGGCGGCGAGATCAGGCCTGGCATCGTGCACCGTCTGGACAAGGACACGTCGGGGCTGATGATGGTGGCCAAGACGCACCAGGCCCACAACAATCTTTCAGAACAGATCAAGGTCCGGCAGGTCACCAAAGGCTATTTGGCCCTCGTGGAAGGAGTGCCCGCACCCGCCCAAGGAAAGGTGGATGCTCCGGTGGGGCGTCATCCTCGCCGCCGCACCCGCATGGCCGTGGTGGTGGGGGGAAAAGAGGCCCGGACCAGCTACAAAGTGCGAGAGACTTTCCCAGGGCACAGCCTGTTGGAGCTTTACCTGGAGACTGGCCGCACCCATCAGATCAGGGTGCACATGGCCCATATCGGTCACCCTTTGGTGGGCGATACCACCTACGGACACAGAAGTCCGCTGGTCAGCCGCCATTTCCTCCACGCCTTCCACCTTGCGTTCAGGCACCCGGTCAACGGCGAACAGCTGGAATTCCAAACAGGCCTGCAGGACGACCTGACTCCGGCTATAGATGCGCTGCGTGGGTCTAGCCGGTCGCTTCGCGGGAGTTAACAGGGCAGTGGATTTCCTTTAAGTTTCGTGCCTGACGGCTCAAGATTGGGCGTGGAGCGTGCTACAATATTTTCTGCCCTTAGATATTACGCTGGAGAATTGAATTGTCTGGAGAAGTGCGCGTCCGGTACGCACCCAGCCCGACTGGATTGCCTCACATCGGCAACATCCGGACGGCCCTCTTCAACTGGCTCTTTGCCCGCCACCACCGCGGCAAGTTCATAGTCAGGGTTGAAGACACAGACCAGGCACGCAAGGTGCCCGGTTCGGTGGAGGCCATCCTGGAAGGTCTGCGCTGGCTGGACATCGACTGGGACGAGGGCCCCGAAGTCGGTGGCCCCTATGGACCGTATTTTCAGTCCGAGCGGCTGGAAATTTACCACGGCCTGGCTGAGCGGCTGGTCTCCCAGGGCAACGCCTACCACTGCTACTGCAGCCAGGAGCGCCGGGAAGACGCTGGCCAAGGGCAGCGTGACCGCCGCACTTCGGCCAGTGCCGACTGTAATTGCCGTGGCCTAAGCCAAGAAGAGATCAGCAAATTGAAGTCGGAGTCTGGGCAGGAATCAGAAGTTATCCGGTTTGCCATGCCCACCGAAGGAATCACCAGGGTTAAAGACCTGATTCGGGGTGAGGTCGAGTGGCGTAACGAGACATTGAATGACTTCATCATCATGAAGTCCGACGGCTACCCAACCTACCACCTGGCCGTGGTGGCCGACGACAATTTGATGGAGATCAGCCACGTGATGCGGGCCGAGGAATGGCTCCCCAGCACGCCGCGTCATTTACAGTTGTATGATGCCCTGGGGTTTGAGCCACCGAAGTTTGCTCATCTGCCGATGATCATGGGCCCGGACCGCGCCAAGCTCTCCAAGCGTCACGGCGCCACCGCCATCGGCGAATATGAACACGACGGTTACCTGCCCGAGGCCATGAGCAATTTCATGGTCTTGTTGGGGTGGTCGCTGGATGACAAGACCGAGATCATGTCCACCCAGTCGATCATCGACAATTTTTCGTTGGAGCGGATCACCAAGTCGGCGGCCATCTTCGACCAAGAAAAACTGCTCTGGATGAACGGGATGTACATCCGCGAGATGACACCGGAGCAACTGGCCGACCGGATGATGCCCTTCTTGGAGCGGGACCTGCCCAAGGAATTATTGCCGGTGGACCGGGACTACCTCTGCCGAATCGCGCCGCTGCTCCAAGAGCGCATCAAGCAGTTGGAGGATGCGGCCAACCAGACGTCCTACTTCTTCCAGGCCGACGAACAGTTCGACACCGGGATACTGGTGCAGAAAGGCATGGACCGGGAGATGACACTGTCCGCCCTCAAGGCCGCGCTAGACGAGTTGAGCGCCACCGACGACTTCCAACATGAGAAACTGGAAGAAATGATGAATGTCGCCGGAGAACGGTTGTCTTTGTCCCGCCGTCAATTCTTCGGGGTGCTGCGGGTCGCCACCACCGGCCGGGCCGTGTCACCGCCACTGTTCGAGATGATGGAGGTCATGGGTAAGGACCGCACCGTGAGCCGCATGAAGAACGCAGTTGAGCGGTTCACCGCCGCCGGTTAATCGAATTGCCGCCTGTCAAAGGCCCAGGATGAATCAGGCCAGGATGGACCAGGATTAATACAAAATGACACAGACAGAAACTTCGGCCGACTTTATACGCGCCATAGTCGCCGATGACAACAGGTCCGGGAAGTTCGACGGCCGGGTGATTACGCGTTTTCCCCCAGAGCCAAACGGCTATCTCCACATCGGTCACGCCAAGTCTGTGTGCCTGAATTTCGGCCTTGCCGCCCAATTTGGCGGCACCTGCAACCTGCGCTTCGACGACACCAACCCTTCCCGTGAAGAGGTGGAGTACGTCCAGTCGATCCTGGAGGATGTGCGGTGGCTGGGCTTTGATTGGGGCCAGAACCTTTTCTATGCTTCGGATTATTTTGGTCAGCTATTCGAATACGCCATCAAACTGATCGAGATTGGCAAGGCGTATGTCTGCGACCTGAACGCCGATGAGATCAGGGAATACCGGGGAACCCTGACCCAACCAGGCAAGGAAAGCCCCTACCGCAACCGCTCCATCGAGGAGAATCTGGACCTGTTCCGGCGTATGCGGGAGGGAGAGTTCGAAGAGGGCACGCACGTCCTTAGGGCCAAGATAGATATGGCCGCGCCTAACATGAACCTTCGGGACCCGGTGCTCTACCGCATCCTGAAAGAGTCCCATCACCGGACTGGCGATGAATGGCCAATCTACCCGATGTACGATTTCGCCCATGGCCAGTCAGACTCGATTGAGGGCATCACCCACTCGGTGTGCACCCTGGAGTTTGAGGTTCATCGGCCTCTCTATGACTGGTTCCTGGATGAGCTTGATATCTACCACTCCCAGCAGATCGAGTTCGCCCGGCTGAATATTAGCCACACAATACTCAGCAAACGCCGGCTGATCGAACTGGTAAACGGGGGATATGCTAATGGCTGGGATGACCCGCGCATGCCGACCATCTCGGGTCTGCGCCGCCGGGGCTACACCCCCGAGTCCATCCGGGATTTCTGCGACCGTATTGGGGTGGCACGGCGGGACAACACCGTGGACATCGCGCTGCTGGAGCACACCCTGAGGGAAGACCTGAACAAAAAGTCCCCCAGGGTCATGGCGGTGTTGGACCCGCTGAAGGTGGTGATAGAAAACTACCCTGAGGGCCAGACCGAAGAGATAAGCTCGGCCAACAATCCAGAAGACACGAGCATGGGAGAGAGATTCATCCCGTTCTCCCGGATGGTGTATATAGAAAAGGACGACTTTCGGGAAGACCCGCCGCCCAAGTTCTACCGCCTCTCACCGGGCCAGGAGATACGCCTCAAGGACGCCTACTACATCACCTGCACCGGCGTGGTGAAGGACGAAACTACTGGCGAGATAACAGAGCTTCGCTGTACCTATGACCCCGAAACTTACGGCGGAACCTCAACTGACGGCCGTAAGGTACGGGGGACTTCTCATTGGGTGTCGGCCGATGACGCGGTGGAAGCCGAAGTGCGTATCTACGACCACCTGTTCTCGACAGAGGACCCCGGCGATGTGCCAGACGGCGGTGACTTTAAAGACAACCTGAACCCCGAATCGCTGGTGGTCTTGAAGTCTTGCAAGTTGGAGAAGAGTCTGGCTAATGCCAAGCCCGGTGACCGATTTCAGTTCTTGCGGCAGGGTTATTTCTGCGTCGATCCCGACTCCACGCCGGAGGCCCCGGTCTTCAACCGGACAGTGGCGCTCAGGGACACTTGGGCCAGGATGGACAAGGCCCGCAAGCAGCGCTAACCGCCGGTTTCGTATATCTGCAGCCTATGTCGAAGGCTGTCGGCGACGTAGAGGCGGCCCTGCCCGTCTAGTTTCACCGCTGTGGGACCCCAGAAAAAGCTTTCAACGCCGGCTGATATCTCCCGGTCCCGCCGGGCTGGCGGGTCTATCTCTGGACGCAGGTCCGCCGCGTACCGCAACCTCCCTTCCTCGGGGTTGGCCTCGAAATAGTCAGCCGCCCATTTGGAGTCCACCGACTGCCCTCTAAGGGACGCCAAGAGGCTCCCGTCCGGGGCCAGGACCTTCACCCGCTCGTTTCCCCAATCGGCGACGTAGATGTTGCCATCCCCGTCCACTGCCAGACCGGCCGGCCGGTGGATGGCATTGCCTCCGGAAAGTCCGCCGAATTCTTCGATCAACCTGCCGGTTGTGTCATAGCGCTGGATGCGGTCGTTGCCCCAGTCGGAAACATAAACATCCCCGGTAATGCCCAGGGCCAGGCCCCATGGCCCCTCGAACTGGCCGGACCCGGAACCCCACTGTCCCCAGGCGGCGATAGATTTTCCGTCGCTAGTGAACTTCTGGACGCGGTGATTGCCACTGTCGGTCAGGTACAGGTTATCGTCAGCGTCGAAGGCCAGGCTGGAGGGATATTCGAGCTGACCGTCGCCAGGGCCTTTCTCGCCCCATTTGCCCAGGTATTCCCCGTCCTTGCTGAACATCGTGACGCGCTGCAGGCCCTCGTCCGCTACGTAGACTCGGTCTTGGCTGTCGATGGCGATCGAACTAGGCCACCAGAACTCCCCGTCGCCGATGCCTCCGGTGCCGAAATCGCCCAAGTATTCCTCGTCCAAGGTGCAGATCGACACCCGTTTGGAGGGCAGCCGAACCGGGGTTTCGGGCCCAGCCCGGTTCAGGACATAGAGAATGCCCTCCGAGTTGATGGCAAGGTCTACCGGGTTGGTGAACCCACGCCCCGTGGCGGCCAGAAACCCGATGGTGTGGCTATAGGTGAAAGTCTTGGTGGTGGTCATTAAAGGCTCGTTTGATTGGTCTGTAAGATATCCGATGCGGTTTCGTGATATCTGCTTGGCCCGCCTGGTCACCGAACTTACTTTATTCGAGTTGTCGTCGTCTGTTTCTGACAACGTTTGGCAGGCCCAGAAAGATTCCCGGAATGAAAAGAACCCAAGGAATGATGACACCTTGCAGAGACACTTCGTTAAACCAGGGAGGTCCCGATCCTCTGGCCTCTTTATAATATTCGGCGCCTATTCCCGGGGAGATCGCCACTCCTATGGTTGGCTGGAATAGTACAGCCAGATACACAGCCAGTAGAACATACCACGCCCATTTTGTGCCATGACGGTAGCACATGATGATAAAGAAGGAATTCAATACCGCCAAAGGAAGGAGGATGGACGGACCGGTGCGCGGGAGAAAAAGGAGAGTGTGTGGTGGATGAGCTATACCGAAGAGCGCATGCACCCCCCAAGTATCTGGGCCTATGGCCCGAGCATGCACTCCCCAGAACAGAAAAAGGAAGATTCCTTCGACAAAGAGCAAAATTGAGGATATCTTGAGCAAATCTAGCTTCAATCTGCCTCCATTGTCTGCCCAGCTCCCTGTCATAGTGAGCAGGCCGCAGCCGACGAAGGGTCTCGTTGTGCGGCGAAGGCTCGTTTCCTCAAAGCAACGAGACCCTTCGCTACAATCAGGGTGACGGCCAGGGTGACGGCGGCTCGATAAGGTTGCCACAACAAAAGTGCTTGCCACTGGGAGGTCATCCGCCGCCGGCATGGCTAGGCCATCTGGTATTCGCGGGTGGCCAGTATCATTTGGAGCAGTTCCACGACCCTCTGTTCGGAACAGGGAACGGCGTCTTCGGGAGTGAAGCTGACGTCGCCCCAATTGGCGG
>Ga0310124_10003450_pt1 | contig 10626 bp, 9 predicted proteins | sample CB11b_AW_Bot5_MG_FD_203507 | JGI IMG/M metagenome (GOLD analysis project Ga0310124, IMG submission 203507) | Marine microbial communities from Western Arctic Ocean, Canada - CB11b_AW_Bot5 | ecosystem: Environmental > Aquatic > Marine > Oceanic | place: Canada: Western Arctic Ocean | collected...
CAAGACAAGTCAAACACCAAGTTCCGATTCAGGCGCTTTTGGAAGAAGGTCAGGAAGTTGTTGTTCAGGTTACTAAAAATCCTCTTGGGACCAAAGGCGCTCGTATCACAATGCATAAAGGTCTTCCTGGTCGTTACCTAGTCTACTTGCCGACCTCAAGCGACACCTTTATCTCTCGACGCATTGAAAGTGAAACAGAAAGAACTCGATTAAAAACTATTCTTCAAGAAACCGAAAACCTAGGAGGCGGTTATATTGTTCGAACTGCTGGGCAAGAGTGTGAGAAAAGCGACTTTGAATCCGACCTTGATTTTCTACACCGCCTTTGGAAAAGATTACAAAAAAAGGCTGAAGAAACGCCCCCCCGTAATATTTTACATGAAGATCTTAATTTAACTTTTCGTTCAATGCGCGACTTAGTTACGAGTGATGTAGCTCGTGTAGTAGTAGATTCCAAATTAGAATATCAAAGCTGTCTTAAGTTCTGCAAAGATTATCTGCCTCATCTCTGCAATAATATTGAGTTGCACCAAGAACCTGCGCCCATATTTGATCATTTCGGAATAGAAATTGAGATCAATCGGGCATTGGATCGGAAAGTCTGGCTCAAGTCTGGTGGGCATATTTTAATCGATCAAACAGAAGCGCTTATAGCAATCGATGTAAACACCGGGAAGTATGTAGGGAGTTGCGATCCAGAAGAAACGATTCTAAAAACCAACCTAGAAGCGGTAAAAGAGATTGTCTTCCAGTTACGTTTGCGTAATATAGGAGGAATCATTATTGTCGATTTTATCGATATGATTAGGGAAGAGAGTAAAGAAGCTGTATGGTACAGCCTTACTCAATCCCTGAAAAACGACCGTTCGCATACAAAGATTTTAAAAATTTCGGAACTGGGCCTCGTTGAAATGACGCGTAAACGCTCCCGCGAAAGTCTAGTTCAAACTTTATGTAATATCTGCTCTTATTGTGATGGTAAAGGGCACAATAAATCACCTACAACCATATGCAACGAAATTATAAGATCAGTGCAGCGAATCTCCACCAACAACTATTTAAACCGAAAAAATGTTACCATAGAATTGCACCCTTTTATTTATGATATCTTTTTTGAAGAAGAAACCCCTTTCTTGGAGCAGGCCGAGCAAGAGTACGGCCTTGATATTAAACTCAAGAAAAACCATGAGTTTCATCAGGAAAAATATAATATTTCTATTGATTAAACCTTCCCACTAATGAAAGCAGGCTAATCATGAACTACATTGGGGTAGTCATTGTTGTAGGAATAATTTTGATATCAAATGGATGCGGTACCGTTGGAAAAAGTTTTAATACATCTAAAGTTGAGAGTATTGTGAATGGAATCACCACCCGATCAGATATAAAAAAAATGTTCGGAGAACCGTTTAAAATAGGTATTCAGAATGGCCAGCCTATCTGGGTGTATGAAGAAAACCACTACTCGATAATCCGTGAAGAGACATCCAAGGACCTAATTATCATTTTCAGCCATGATGGAATAGTGCAATCCAATCAGTTTATGTCTAGCAAACCGGCCTCATAAATTAACCCAGACAATTAAAATTTAATGCTTAAGTTTGATGCTCGGCAGAACCATATCCTGCATTTATCTTGGCTCGCATTCTTCTTCTCGTTTGTCGCCTGGTTTAATATGGCGCCATTTAACACAACGCTCATTAGAACAGTCGGCCTTAGCCAGGAACAGATAAACATATTAATGCTATGTAATGTATCCCTGACAATTCCAGCTCGAATTCTCATCGGAATACTAGTCGATCACTTTGGGGCAAGAAAAGTTTTCAGCTATTTACTAATATTTTCCGCAGGAGTTTGTTTTTATTTTGCATCAGGAGAAAGTTTTGAAGATTTCCTGATTGCTCGCCTGCTCATGGGAATCGTTGGAGCGGGGTTTGTTGTCGGAATTAAAATGATCTCCGAATGGTTCCCCCCCCAAAAAATGGGACTAGCCCAAGGGATTTATGCTGGGTGGGGTAACTTTGGCGCAGCAGCAGCAATATTTATCCTTCCAATTATAGCTTCATTCTTTCCGGAAGAAATAGGATGGCGATATGCTGTAGGTTTCAGCGGTATCCTTTGTGCTATGTGGGGTATTGTTTATTTTATTTTCGCAAAAGAACTCTCAGAAAAAAGTAACACTTTTCGGACCGGATTTGAGCACAACATAGAGGTAACAACAAAAAAAGATATTTTTCTCCAAATACTATCCTTGATACCTATTTATGGTGCTATGGCTACTCTCGTTTGGAAACTTTCGGGGCATCCTTTGCAGTTCTTATCTTCTACTACTTTTAAAATACTGATCACAGGAATACTCATTCTTTATATCTTAAACGTGATACAAACCGTCCGCTCAAACCTACTAAAACTCGATGAACAAATTTCACCAGAAAAAAAATACGAATTCAAACAAATAATCATCTTAAGCATGGTTTATGCGTTGGTCTTCGGATCTCAACTTGCTGTAATTTCAATGTTTCCACAGTTTTTAGAATCCACATTTAAACTTTCAGTCGCCGCAGCGGGTATGGTAGGGTCGAGTTTTGCTTTTATGAACCTGATAAGTCGTCCAGCTGGCGGCTGGATTTCCGACCTCATTGAGAAAAAACGTACCTTGATATTGTTCGTAATCAGTTCAATGATTGGCTATATAATAATGAGTCAAATAAATTCATCTTGGCCTCTTTGGTGTGTACTCTTATTAGCATTCGGCTGCTCCATGTCTTTACAGGCAGGAACTGGCGCCTGTTTTGCTGCTGTCCCGCTCATTCGCAAAGACCTGACAGGAAAGTTGGCTGGTTTAGCGGGAGCATATGGTAACGTGGGTGCCGTTATGTTTCTGACTGTGTTGAGCTTTACTGGCCCCGAAAAGTTTTTTATCATCGCGGCTTTTTACGCTGCAATTGTTTTAATCGCCCTTATTTTTCTCAACTCCTTTAATAATCTTCATAAATCATTTCAAAAAAACTAAAACTATGGGATTTACATGTGGACTCGTCGGACTACCCAATGCTGGAAAATCAACTCTATTTGGTGCATTAACACGTACAAAAGCCCAATCGGGAAACTACGCTTTCACCACCATCGAACCAAATAGCGGTATTGTTCCCGTCCTAGACCCCAGACTTGAAACTATTTCTCAATATATAAAAGCAGATAAGGTTGTTCCCACGACTCTAGAGTTTGTAGATATCGCTGGCCTAATTAAAGGGGCTTCGAAAGGAGAAGGCTTAGGGAATAAGTTTCTCGGTCACATCCGAGAAGTCGATGCCATTGCGCACGTCGTAAGATGCTTTGAAGATAGCAATGTACCTCATGTCAGCGACACTATCGACCCAGTCGATGATATTGATACCATCAACACTGAATTAATGATCGCCGACATGGAAACTCTCGCTCATCGAAAAACAAAAATTGAGAAGCTCGCAAAATCTGGAAATAAAGAAGCTTACATGCACTTAACCGTGATTGAAAAAGTCATAGAAAATATAAATAATAATTGCCCTGCACGTGCCATCAAAGTTTTTTCCGAAGAGGAACAAAATTTTCTCGACAGCTTGACTCTCCTTAGCTCAAAACCTGTCCTTTACATATGCAACGTCATGGATCCAAGCGATACAGATAGCAACCAAGTGCAAAAAGTAAAAAAAATCGCAGAAACTGATGGCTCGTCAACTGTAGCGCTCGCAGGAAAAATTGAAGGTGAAATTATGGAGATTGAAGATCCTGAAGAAAGACAAATGTTTATGGATGAAATGGGATTAAAAGAAACCGGTCTCGATAGGATGATAATTGCCGGTTACGGCTTGCTACAACTCGTCACTTTTTTTACTGCAGGTGGTAAAGAAAATCGTGCGTGGACCATTAAAAATAATTCAACTGCACCACAAGCTGCGGGAGTCATTCACACCGATTTTGAGAAGGGATTTATTCGCGCAGAAGTATATAGTCTTGAAGACCTCATGCAGTACAAAACTGAAGCATCTATTAAGGATTCTGGAAAATTAAGAGTCGAAGGGAAAGATTATATTGTACAAGATGGTGATATCGTCCACTTTCGGTTCAATGTGTAAGCAAATTCAGCTTCATCCTTAAAGTTTCATCTTGGAAAAGATTAGCCAAAATAAACTTCACACAAAGTAGCTATCTAAAACTAAAAACATTTCACCTCTTCACCGAGTGGCGCAAATCAAGAACTTTTAGCTCTAACTTGTTTCTACCCCCCCAGTCGTTAACCTGAAATTCGCATGCAAGATCTACCTTGTCTAATTTCTCATCAATAGAAGTAAATTCTTCAGCAAGATTGAACCCAACCGCATCAATTCTTGTGTCACCCTGAACAGCCTGAAAACGAACATGAGATTCTTCACGTCCGATCCTTTTTAATCCATAAACACTGATGTTCTGAACAAGAAAAATAGGTGAAGGGTTCTCAGCACCAAAAGGTTCCAGGAAGGTAACCTGTTCATGCAATGTTGCATCGATTTCAGAAATCTTTATCGACTCATCTAAGAATAATTCCGGCACTAAGTTTTCATCACTCAAAACTCTACGCCCAACCTCGTTTATTGCATTTCGAAACAAATCTAAATTATTTTCATTTATGGTGAGCCCCGCAGCATACGCATGGCCACCAAATTGAGCCAAATACCTAGCGCACTCGGTGAACGCACGGTGAAGATTAAAATGAGGGATACTTCGTCCGGATCCCTTGCCAACGCCATTTTCTAAGGCAATTAAAACAGCTGGGCGAAAATATTTTTCTACAACCCGTGACGCAACAATCCCAACCACACCGCTGTGAAAGTTTTCTGAGGCCAAAACAATTACCCGGTCTTCCTCCAAGTTCACTTCGCGACCTATCAAGTACTCTGCTTCATCCTGAACCAATTTCTGAATATCTTTTCGTTCTTGATTTATAACGTTAAGCTCTTGCGCCAATCCCCTTGCTTCTTTTAAATCTACGGATGTCAATAAGTGAAATCCGTTATCCGCTTTGCCCAGTCTCCCTGCCGCATTGAGTCGTGGTCCAAGAGCAAATCCGACCGAACGCGCGGTAACCCGGTTATCTACATCAGATACCGCTTTTAGTGCCACTAACCCTGGTTTATCCGTCGTCGACAAAACCTCAAGTCCATGGCGTACCAAAGTATGGTTTTCTCCTGTAAGTGGAGCAACATCCGCAATCGTGCCCAAAGCAACCAAATCGAGGTGACGCTTCATATTTGGCAATTGGTCTTTATTCCAGTTCATTTTTTTATACAACGATGTTCGCACAGCCACAGCTAGCTTGAAAGCCAAACCTACTCCACTAAGAAACCTGTATGGATACTCACAATTTGATTGGTGTGGATTAAGCACAGCCACGGCCTTTGGCAAACCCTCACTTCCGACCTGATGGTGATCAGTTATGATCACATCCAATCCCAGAGAACGAGCTAGTTCAACTTCGCGGACTGCTGTTATTCCACAGTCTGCTGTAATCATAAGCGAGGCGCCTTCTTTTGTTATTGCTCTGACCGCATTTTCATTTAATCCATATCCTTCTTTCATACGCTCCGGTAAGTAGTATCCGACGATAATTCCTATATCACGAAAAAAATGTGTGAGAAATGCTGCCGAAGTCACACCATCAACGTCATAATCACAAAACAACCGAATCGATTCCTTATTTTTAATTGCTATTAATATTCGATCAACCGCAAGCTCCATTCCATTCATAAGAAAAGGATCGTGCAATGATGCAAGCTCTGCTTTCACAAACATCTCTGCTTCATCCACCCCTTCAACTTTTCGGTTGATTAATAAACGCGCGACAACTGGAAAAAGACCTAGAGAGGAAGCTATTTGACCCGCCGTCTCTAAGGTCGGGTTACGCAATATCCATCGTTTATTTAAAAGAGAAAGCATTAAAATTTAATAAAATATTTTTATTTTTAAAATAAACCCTGACATAAAAGAACCTGGGTGATACGAATAAACCAAGAGAGTGTTTTAACTAGATCAATGCTTCTATGTAATTTTTAAATAAATTCACTCACTCCTTTGAATGCACGACGATGAATTGGACAGGGACCATGTTTCCTGATTAGGTCTCGGTGAAGGCGCGTACCATAACCCTTGTGTTTGTTAAACTCGTATAGAGGAAACTGTTCGTGATATTTTTCCATGAGTTTGTCGCGAATAACTTTTGCCAAGACTGACGCCGCAGCAATAGACTGGCTGAGAGAATCTCCTTTTACAATAGTCCACTGTTTAATCTCTGTATCGATTCGTTGATTCCCATCAATAAGCAAAAGGTTTGGTTTATCGAATAAATCTTCCACAGCATGCTTCATAGCAAGCAAGGAAGCCTGAAGAATATTAATCTTGTCAATTTCTTCCACTCCAACAACTCCGATACCATAACTTAACGCCTCCTCCTTAATAATCAGGAAAAACTTTTCTCTTGTTTTAGGAGATAGTTTCTTAGAATCATCAAGACCCTTAAACTGTGAATCGGGGGCAAGTATAACTGCTGCAGCCACTACAGGACCGGCTAGTGGACCCCGCCCTGCTTCATCGACACCAGCAATAGCATGATAGCCCTTAGTTCTGGCGGTAGTTTCGTATTCAAGCATAGATTGTCCCTTTGCCCAAATGATATGTCATCACATGTAACAGGGGCAACTGAATTATATGCTGGAAAATTTAAATTTTCCATACTCCTATCTAACGTTGCAAATAATCCCCTATCCAACTTATAATCTAAGCATGCGCTCCTATCGAAAGTTTCTTACAATTTTTTTTCTCATAATCATTGCGGCTTGCGTCACCACACCGATTTCTAATAAATCCGCCTTTATTATGATACCTATACGACAGGAAATCGCCCTAGGAAAACAAGCATACAACCAGATTCTCAAGGAAGAAGAAGATTCGAGTGATCGAGAAACTACCAACCTTATAAAACAAATCGGTTTGCGACTCGCAAAAGTAAGCGCTATGCCGAACTTAGACTGGGAATTTCATCTTATTAAATCAGAACAACAAAACGCGTTCGCTCTTCCGGGTGGTAAGGTAGCAGTATATACTGGCCTCCTGCCAGTGGCGATGAACGAAGCGGGTCTAGCTACCGTGATGAGCCACGAAATAGCTCATGTTATTGCCAGACACGGAGCACAGAGAATGTCTCGGCAACTACTCCTCACAGCAGGGTTAATGGCAACATCCATTAGCCTTAATAACAGTAGACAAAAAAAGATGATCATGGCCGCGCTCGGAGTAGGTATCGTATACGGACTTACTCTACCCTTTAGCAGATCCAACGAAGCCGAAGCAGACCAAATAGGACTTACATACATGGCGAGAGCTGGATACGATCCAAACGAAGCAGTTCGCTTCTGGAAACGTTTTGCAGACTTCAAAGGAGGCCAAAAAGCCCCAGAGTTTCTTTCGACCCATCCTGCGGATAAAACACGCATTGCTTTAATAAATAGATATTTGTCTCGTGCAAAGCTTGACTACAGTGCAGTAAAGGTAAGATACGGATTAGGCAAAACGATTCGCTTCAAAGAAATGGAATCCAATTCCAATAAAAAAGAATCTAGGTCTCGATCTCCAAAACCTATTCCAGGTATATCAGTCGAAACACTAAGATAACTTGAAAGAAAAAGAATTGAGTTTATGGATTAGCAATCCCATTGACTGGCAGAGACTTAATAATGATAAAAATCATTGGTGTTTTATGCTCCCTTGGAATCCTAATATTTTTTCTTATATTTAATACCCCCGTAACACGCCTTGGATCTGGTTTTTTAATTGGATCAGGTTCATATGTTTTCACCTACCACGATCTAGTTAAGGAAGCGGACTCTATCAAGGTCGTGTTCCCAAATGAAGATGACATTTCTGCAACCCTCTTATATAAAGATGCTAATCATAATTTAGCTGTGCTCCAATTAATTAACGCACCAAAGGTAAAACCCAATCAATTTAAATATTTTAATAGCAATTTTAGATTAAAAAGTGAATATGTTTATACACTCGGTTACCCATGGACTAACACAATGGAAGATACACATGTACTCATAAATGGATCTACTTCTTTGAATTATGAATTAGATTTAATCTCAATTACTATGCCTTTAAATTCAATTAATAGTGGAGGGCCGCTATTTAATTCAAATAATGATCTTGTGGGAATGATCCTTCATAGAAAGCATGCAGCTAGCTTTTATGAATTAGAAAAACAAAAAAATTACAATTACGCAATTCCAGCATCAACCATTATTGGGGTAATTGACAAATTAAAGTTAAAAGAAAAATGTCAAAACATACAAAAATTGACTAGGGAATCGTTTATAGAAGCCACAAGTAAAAATATAGTTTTAATAGAAGCTTACTAGTTTATTTTTCAAAGAAATAAAAATAATATTATTCCTTAATTAAAGCATTCAACCCAACACGGTAGTCTGGGTATTGAAGTTTAATTCCTAATTCTTTCTTTATTTTGTTGTTGGAGATCCTTTTATTAGCCTGATAAAAGCTACGAGCCATATCGGTAAGTTCAGCCTTTTCGTATGGAATAGGAGTAGGTGGTTTAATATTCAATAAGCCGCATGCATAGTTTAAAGCCTCTGAAGGGGGCGAAGGGTGATCATCACTTACATTGTAGATTTCACCTGGTTGCGGACGTTGCATTGAAGCTTCCAAAGTCTGAGCGAGATCTTCTACATGTATACGGGAAAATACAAGACCAGTTTTTTTTATACTCCTAGCACGACCCTGTTTAACTGATACTAAGAGATTACGCCCAGGTCCATAGATACCTACGCAACGAAAAATTACAACTGGCAAATCATATTTTTCATAAAGTTTAAGCCAGGCAGATTCAACTTCTACACGTTGGGTACCGCGAGCAGTAACTGGTTTAAGAGGTGAAGTCTCATCAACCCATTCGCCCTTAGCATCCCCATAAACTCCAGTTGAAGAAATATAACCAATCCATTTTAAATGACTCCAATTCAAAAAATCAGAACTAAGCTGTTGAAAAACTATATCACCTGACCTTTGAGGTGGAATAGAAATTAAAATATGAGTGGCATTATGTATTGCATCGTAAATTTCAGGCAAAACTTGATTGCCGTTGTATAAATAAACTGAAACACCAATTTTTTTTATTGGCTCATTTAGGCTGGGATCACGACAGGTCCCCGAAACCAACCAATTTTTAGATATTAGCCTTCTGGCCAAAGCTTGGGAAGAAAATCCTAGTCCAAAACAAAAAAGGTGACCTTTATAGGTGGCTTTAGACACTATTCCCCCCTTATAAATTCTTTACTAAACTGAGGTAAAAGGGTCAAAGTATTTCTATACAGTAGAAACCTCTATGTTACTGAATAAAGACCCTACTTCGCCATGCTTCTGACCTGCAATCAATAAGTCGGCGGTTCAATTCCTCCCACACATTAAAAAAAGCCCGAAGAAAAATATTTCTTCGGGTTTTTTTAATTGATGCGTATTTTGGGCTATACAATCAGTCTTTTTTCTTTGCGACCTTTTTGTTTTTTTTCTTTTTGGTTGAATCAACCTTTGGCTTAAGTTCTTTGAGTCTAGCGGCTTTACCGCTCAGATCTCTCAAATAATACAACTTCGCTTGTCGGACTTTGGCGCGCCTAATAATTTCTGTTTTTTCCAACCGCGGTGAATGAAGCGGTAAAATTCTTTCAACACCAACTCCAAAAGAAACTTTGCGGATGGTCATGGTCTCTCGAACTCCACCTCCATGCAAACGAATGACAACTCCCTCAAATACCTGGATACGTTCCTTTTCACCTTCAACGATACGTATGTGAGCTTTCACAGTATCCCCAATGCGGACCTGAGGGGCTTCTTTTTTTAGCTCCCCCGCTTCAATTCTATCGATCAAATCCATTAACCTCTCCTTTGTTTGTATCGTTTATCTGCTCGTAATCGTATAATATTTTGACTATGTTTTATCTCGCTATCAAGCGATCCAAGATGATCGCTATAGCAGCACGTACCGGAAGGTGATTATATGCCCCAACCCCCTCAACGGGATCGAGAACATAGTCAGCTTCCTTGATAATATTTTTTTCAAGTCCCCAACCAGTTCCAAATAACAAAAGAATGGGTTCCCCTTTTTTCATTTCACGCTGTAAGCACTGAAAGCTAACACTTTCAGGAAACTTCCTAGCAGCCGTAGCTACTGTAACCGGTTTCTTTCCATACCGCTCCGTGAGGTCTCGAACCGTTTCTGTAAGATTGTTCATCACCTTCGTTACTAGCAGAGCCTCTTTTCGGGTGGGATTATACTCCGCCCCATAACCCGTCATCCAGTGTTCAATCAACCGCTCAACTAGTTGTCGTTGTGTTTTTAGCGGAGTCACCACACAAAAACTATTAACAGCATAAGTCTTCGCTACCCGGGAGATATCATGTATATCCAGTGTGGTCACCGATGACGTAACAACTTCACCAACTTTGTTGTACACCGGGTAATGAATCAGAGCCAGGTGAATTTCACTCTTTATTGTATCTGCCAAATTAAACTTTAAAGTTTTTGTACCTTTTTCTTGATTT